>WNFS01000788.1_pt1 | contig 23198 bp, 26 predicted proteins | sample 5400141 | NCBI WGS metagenome assembly WNFS01 (sample SAMN13153358, study PRJNA577476) | soil metagenome | isolation source: 60 cm saprolite under Madrone tree | place: USA:California | collected 2016-06-14
ACGACCGTGTGGACGCTCTTCGATGATCTCAATGCGTTCCTTCAGGAACACCACCGCTGCGGCGCCCTGGAAACAGGCGTGGAGAGCGGGCGGGTGTGGATCACCTGCGAGTGTGGCGCAGGGCTCTCGCGCTCGGTCCGCTGCGCTGAAAAGCTCCTGGCCAACCGGGCCGAGGAGGGGAGGCAATAACGAGGCGTTCTCCGTCCATCATGGTCGCCAAGGACCCGGACTCAGCCTACACGCCTGGTCGCACCCTCTCATGGCTCAAGGTGATGCAGGGGAGCTATCGCCAGGAGGCTCGAGGCTTCCACAAGGGCTGACACGGCCCGGCGCGGGGGCGCAGCGGAGGATCGATGCCTTGGGTGGAGTAGACTATCTACTTCCTGCGGCGACTGTCAGCCTTGACTCGATGAACACGGCCAGCGCCGACCGACGCGCCCGTACTTCCCTTCGTACGCCCTGCTCTAGCGCGAGTCGTGGACTGGAGTGTCGAAAATCCAGTCGATTCGAGGCCAGCCTGGCCGTCGGCACCGTCCAACCATGCATCAGCATTGCCGGGTCGGTCGGTGGCTCCTTTCTTGCTCTTCAGCTCATATGGACCACAGCGAGCTGCGCGCCAGGATTCGTCAGCTCATGGCCGCGGGCGGGTTGCCGCCAAGCGGGTCGCTGGCCGACAAGAGTCTCCTGGCCAGGTCGTCCGAGTCACGAGGGTCGTCATCGGACGATCAATGTGGGGACCGTGCTTGATATGCGGTGAGGCCGACCCGATGGTGTCCTACACGTATGCCGACCGAAAGGTAGTCCGTCTTCACGCCGCCTGCGATGCACTTTGGCAGCTGGAGCGCGACGGAGGATGATCCTAAACGTAGCAGGTCCTGACTTGCGTTCGCACGGCTTAGGGACCATACTCCCGGCCCCATGAGCATCGCCTTGGTGGATCGTGCGATTGAGCAATGTCGCGCCCGCCAAGGGCATCTGGACGCCTCCCGCCACGTACTCGCTCGCAGCCGTCGTCTCCTCAACCGGGCGTGGTGGATTGCCCGTGCCTGATGTCGACGGGAACGGCAACCAGGGGACGATGGGCGTCATCCACATCGAATGTCGCAAGCACGGCGGTGAACCGTCAGAGTACTTGGTCAGCTTTGGCGGAAACTCGGCTGGGGTGTTCTACCTGGCCAAGGCAAGCGGCTTTGATCCTCTGACCGCGCTCCTGAGAAAACTTGGCGTGCCCGGTCCTGCCCTGCGGACTGCTCTTCAAGTGCTGGAGGCAGAGGCGCGCCACAAGATTCCGAACATGACGCTGACGCAGGATCACTTCCGCGCACTCGGCTTGTAGCACCGACCCGCGAGCATTGAGCTAGACATCCCTGGCCACGACATCGTCGATTACTTGTAGAAGGCGTTCAGGGGTGTACGGCTTGGTGAGGACCGGGACAGGGCGCCCACCATACTGGGCTCGAAACGGAGTGCTGGGCCTCGCGGCGGTCACAAACACCACGCGGGGCGCCAGGTGCGGCCATCCGTGTTCGATCCTTCGATAAAGGTCTTCCCCATCCATCTCTGGCATGTTCAAGTTGCTCAGGATCACATCGTAGCTGTGCTCGGCGAGCAGTCCGAGTGCTTCACGCCCATCCCTTGCGCTGTCAACATGGTGACCGTTCCACCGCAGCGTGAAGTCAAGCAATTCCCGGGTGTCCGGTTCATCTTCAACGACCAAGATGTGGTAGGCCATTGCCATCACCTCATGGCACTCCGAGGAGCGCAGCCGGGTTTCTCAGAGGACGACTTGTTTCTAGCCTACCGCTCCCCTGTTTCCTGTCAATGCGCGTACATGTTCTTGGGGGCTGACGCCCTCTTTCCAAGATGAGACAGCCCTATTGGCACGATGAACACTGTCGGCGCGTCCCCACGCGCCCCTGCCACGTTCCGAGCTGCCCGAGGGAATGGCCTGTTTACCGCCAGCAGCTCCAACATCTGATCTGGGCGGGCTGGAAGCCGATGAAGTCCATGCTCGTCGTCAATTGGTGTGGCCACGGCCAGCAATTCATTCCGTGGCCGGAAGTGGATGGCTACTGGACGCTGGTGCCCGTGTGGGAGCCTCGCCCGAACATCCCACCACCGACAGGTAGACCTGAGCAGCCGCCGTCAGGAGCATGAGCACGGTGACGAAGACCAACAAACGCGTGGCGTTAGTGAGTTGCTTTGTGACCCTGACCAGCGCGTTGCCTACCTCCACTTGTCGCTGCCCATTCCGTACCTGTAAGAGCCGGCCGACGTGGGCCGCAGCCGGAGTATCAAGATCGGGGCCCTGCACCATGTCCACGAGCTCCTCGTCGGTCTTACCCTTCATGTAGTCGTACTGGCCCATGCTCACTTTCCCTTCGGCCCGCGCGGGTCCTCGGTCTCGGGGAATGAGACAGGGCACACATCCAACATTGCGGACCAGACCAGGGCAGCTACGTCGTAGTACCCCTCAGCCGGATGTGCATCTATGTACTTCTCGGTGATTGCACTCACCTGCCCAACGGTCATCTTCTTGTCCGCACAGCGAACAATGCGTCCGAATGTGGCCTCCCACCGCACATCTGGCTCTCCGTCGCGCCCCATAAAGCGGTTGGCAAGAAGCCACGCTTCCATCACGCCATTGACGTAGCTGACTTTCCCTAAAGCCGAGATGGTTCGATATTCATTGCCTGTCATGGCTTCAACTGCGTGGAGCCAGAGGGCGGATACAAGAGGCAAAGCACAGCACACTACAACCACGGACCGAGCAAGACGCCTCATAGCTCCTCCTCGGGCTAGGTTCCGCAGCTCGTCAAGTCTGTCATCCGAGTGGACTCACCGCTGTCTCTAGCTTGAGGGTAGAGTGGTCGGTCTGCGGTACTCGGTGCCGCACTTCGCGCATTCTCGGTAGTCGTATCCCTCGATGCTCACCTTCACATTGAAATCCTTCTGACCGCATTTGGGACAGGTTTCCGATATGGGCGGCTTCTTTGGATCGCAGTCTTCTCGCCTCTTACTTTCCCTTTGGCCCCCGCGGTTCCACGGTGTCGGGGAGACATCGGAGGCGAGGCACTTCGTTCCTTCTTTCGTCTCGTACGTGATCTCTTTCTTGCTCGCCCGGCTAGAGGTGGTGGTGGCCGAGCACGTGGTCGTGGCGGTGAGCGCCGAGGGCGCGGGCGTAGCGGCGGGTCAGCTCGGGCATGATGGACTCGCCCTCCGGAGCGCGCTCCAAGCCGAAGACGGTGCGGGGGAAGTCGAGCGTCTTCTGCACTGCCCAAATGTGCTCGTGCTCGTCTGGTGGAAGAATCTGCGCGGGATCGCCTACGGCGACCCAACCGATGGGCACCGTGGCTCCCGCCGGCACGGCCGTATTCACATGCACGATGCCGTTGATCCGCACTTCGGAGCGGGCGCCGAGACGCGCCCCGTTGAAGACGCTCGCGCCTGTGGCGACGAAGACGGAATCTTCCACGGTGCAGCCTGAGAGATGCGCGTGGGGGCCGACGAGGACGTGGTTGCCGAGGTGGACCGGATGTCGGGCAGTGCCGCGTAGCACGGCCTGTTCCATGACGATGCAGTGCTCGCCGATGGTGACGGGCCCACCTTCGGCGACGAGCACCGCGCCAAAGAGCACGCGGCTCTCGGCGCCGATGGTTACGTCGCCGCAGACGGTGGCGGTAGGTGCGATGTAGGCGGTCTCGTGGATGCGGGGTCGCTCGCCCTGGTGTTCGAGCAGCATGGGTGTCCCTCTCAGCTTAGATTAGAGATTGGCGCGGGGCCGGCCGGGCGCGCTGGGTGGTCACTCAATCACCTCATCCGCCCGCCCCAGCAGCGACGGCGGGATCGTCAGGCCGAGCGCCTTGGCAGTCTTGAGGTTGATGACCAGCTCGAACCTGGTGGGCTGCTCGACGGGGAGGTCTGCGGGCTTTGCGCCCTTCATGATGCGATCCACGTACACGGCGGCGCGCCGCCATTGATGCCCCTCGCCCACTCCGTAGGAGATCAATCCGCCCACCTGCGTGAAAGCATTCGTCCACGCGACGGCCGGGATCTTGATCTGTTGCGCGAAGTCTGCGATCTGGCGCAAGGCCTTGAAATGCACGAGCGAGCCCAGCATCGTCAATCCGCCGACGCGCTCGCGGCGGATGGCGGCGAACGCTGTCGGCAGATCTTCGCTCGTACGCACCCCCTCCGGACGAGCCTGAAGCCCGAGTGAGGCGGCCGCCGAGGGCTTTCAGTAAGCGCCGATGCCCAGGCTGTGGTGGGTTCCACAAGACGGCCACCAGGCGGATCGCGGGCTGCAGCGTCTTGAGAAGTTCCAGCCACTTCCCAACGAGGTCGCTCCCCATGTTCGTGACGCCGGTGATGTTGCCTCCGGGCTTGGCGTAGCTGGCGATGAATCCCTGCTCGACTGGCTCGCTCACGTTCGTGAACACGATGGGGATCTTCTTCGTGGCGTTCCTGACGGGTTGCACGAACTCTGAGCCTCCAACGACGAAGACATCGACTGGCAGCTTGACCAGCGCGTCGACGGCGGCCGGGAGGAGGTCGAAGCGGCCCGCGACGTCCCGCTGGTCAATCACGAAGCTCTGCCCCTCGCGGTGGCCGAGATCGGCCGGGCCCTCCTTAAGGGTGTCGATGGCGAGCTGACTGCCACTGAGCAGGCCGATGCGGAACACGCGCCCCGCCTGTTGCGCCTCCGCGGCGACCGGCGCAGCGAGCAGCACCGCACCCGTGCCAGCGAGGAACGTGCGCCTGTCCATCATTCGATCACCTGATCCGCTCGCCCTAGCAGGGGCGGCGGGATCGTGAGCCCAAGCGCCTTCGCGGTTTTGAGGTTGATCACCAGCTCGAACTTCGTGGGCTGCTCGACGGGAAGGTCGCCGGGCTTGGCGCCCTTGAGAATCTTGTCCACGTAGGTCGCGGCGCGGCGGTTCAAGTCGGTGAGGCTTACTCCGTAAGAGAGGAGACCACCAAGCTCCACGGACTCCCTGTTGTTGAACATCGAAGGCAGTCGGCTCTTTGTGGCGAGGGCGACGATGCGGCTTCGCTCGCGAAAAAGCATCACGCTGTCGAACACGATGAGGACATCGGCATGCTGTCTGGCCATCGTGGAGAATGCGCGGTCGAACTCGTCGGGACCACGCACCTCCACGAGTTGAAATTGCACTCCGAGAGTCCGGCCCGCGGCCTCTGTGTCCTTCACCATGTCTCTCATCGTGCGCTCGCCAAAAGCGCCGGGATGCAACAGGGCAGCGACGCGGGTGACCTTGGGGAGCGCTTCCTTGAGCAGCTCCAGCCGCTTGGGGACCAGCTGCGGGCCGAGGAACGTCGTCCCTGTGATATTTCCTCCCGGCCGGGCAAGGCTGGCGACGAGCCCATCTCCCACGGGATCGCCCATGGCAGACGCGACGATAGGGATGGTGGTGGTCGCTTGCTGTGCCGCACGGGCTGCGGGCGTAGCGCCCGCGACGATCAGGTCGACCTTGAGGCGGGCGAGTTCGAGCGTCTCGGGTCCAAGCGCACCAGTCGTCAGGAAACCGATTCGGGCGACCTTCCCCGCCTCCTGCGCCTCGGCGGCGGGCGGCCTAGCAAGGAGCAACGCACCCGTGCCAGCGAGGAACGCCCGCCGGTCCATCATTGGATGATCTCATCCGCCCGCCCCAGCAGCGACGGCGGGATCGTCAGGCCGAGCGCCTTCGCGGTCTTGAGGTTGATCACCAGCTCGAACTTCGAGGGCTGTTCCATGGGTAGGTCGGCCGGCTTGGCGCCCTTGAGGATCTTATCGACGAAGACCGCCGCGCGTCGGAAGAGACCCGGGAAGTCCGCGCCGTAACTGATGAGCCCACCAGCCTCGGCCCACTCTTTCGACCCGACGACACTGGGCAGGCGGTGTGTGAGGGCGAGATCGGCGATCCGTTGGCGACTGGCAAAAAAAGCCGAGCTTTGGACCACGATGACCGCCCCGGCGCCGGCGCGCTTCATGGCCACGAATGCGGCATCGTAGTCTCTGGGATCGGGGCGCACGGCGACACTTTGCAGAGCGATTCCCAGTGAGCGAGCCGCAACCTCCGTGTCCCGTACATTGAGTGCCGACCCGCGAGCGGCACGATCCCAGAGCGCGGCCATTCGGGACACCTGCGGGATCAACTCTTTGAGCAGTCCCAGCCGCTTCGCGGACAACTCGCTGGATATCGATGTCACACCCGTGACATTTCCGCCCGGTCGCGCCAAGCTCGCCACGAGTCCGAGCTCGACTGGGTCAGGACCCGTCGCAGTCACGATGGGAATAGAGCTTGTTACCTGCTTGGCCGCAAGCGTTGCGGGGTTGCCCGCTGTCACTAATATGTCAACCCTGGCGGCAACAAGTTCAGTGACCAAGCCTTGAAGTCGGCTCACCTGTCCGTTTCCCCATCGCGGCTGAAAGACGACATTCTGCCCGTCCGCGTACCCCAGCTCACGTAATTGGTCCTGAAAGGCCCTCCACCAGGCGAGCCGGGCAGGGTCAGACGAGCCGTAATCCAACAGGCCGATCCGCCACACCTTCCCCACTTGCTGCGCCTCGGCGGCGAACGGCGCGCCGAGGAGCACCGTACCCGTGCCGGCGAGGAACGTGCGCCGGTCCATCACTGGATCACTTCATCCGCCCGCCCCAGTAATGACGGCGGGATCGTCAGGCCAAGGGCCTTGGCGGTCTTGAGGTTAATGACCAGTTCGAACTTTGTCGGTTGCTCGACGGGCAGGTCAGCGGGCTTTGCACCTTTCAGAATCTTGTCAACATACACGGCGGCGCGGCGAGACATGTCGCCCTGATTCTCCCCGTAAGACATGAGGCAGCCAGCGTCGGCGAAAGTGCGCCCATGCCCACCTGCTGGTAGCCTGCGCCCCAAAGCGAGTCTCCCGATTTGGTCCGCCGACATATTCAATACAGACGCCGTCTCGATCACCAGTCCGTTTGTGCCGCGCCCAAACTCCGCGAACGCCTCTGCGATGCCATTCGGATCACTCACGGCAACCGGCTGCAGCACCACATTCAACGCCTGCGCCCCAGAGTGCATCGACTTCAAAGTGTTCTCGAGAACGTCACCGGGGTAGGTGGTGGGGTCGTGGAGGAAAACCACCCGGGTGATCGTGGGGACAGCTTCCTTGAGCAGTTGAAGGACCTTGCCATGACCTGCTTGAAACGTGAGGCCGGTCACGTTCCCACCCGGCCGGCCTAGGCTCCGTACGATCCCCTTTTCCACCACCTGACCGGCAACCGAAAAGACGATTGGAATGGTCTGGGTCGCCTGTTTCGCGGCCATGGTCGCCGGTGTGCCGCCCGTGACGATCACATCGACATGTGCCCGCACCAAGTCGGCTGCAAGTTCTGGCAAACGGTCTGGGTGCCCTTCTGCCCAGCGGTACTCCATGACGAAATCTCGACCCTCGACATACCCAAGGTCGTGGAGCCCTTGGCGGAATGGACCTTTGGTAGGGCTCGTGGGCGCAGCGCCGGCGGTTAGGAAACCGATCCGCCACATCTTCTTGGCCTGTTGCGCTTGGGCGGCGAGCGGCGCTGTGAGGACCAGCGCACCCGAGGCAGCCAGGAACGTGCGCCGGTCCATCATTGAATCACTTCATCCGCCCGCCTCAGCACCGACGGCGGGATCGTCAGACCGAGGGCCTTGGCCGTCCTGAGGTTGATGACCAGCTGGTACTTCGAAGCCTGCTCGACGGGCAGCTCGGCCGGTTTGGCCCCCTTGAGGATCTTGTCGATGTAGATAGCGGCGCGCCGCGTCAGGTCGATGTAATCCGGCGCGTAGCTCATCAGGCCGCCCGCCACCACGTTTTCCCTGGGCCCGAACATGGTCGGCAACCGGTGCTTCAGTGCGAGCTCGGCCAGAAGCCGGGGGTTATGACGAGCGGTGAGCGCGGCCCCGTGGACGAGAACGGCGCCGACGCGATCTTGCGCCATCTTCGCGAAGGCCCCATCGTAATCCGCGACGGTGCTCACACCGACGGTCAGAAGCTGAATACCGAGTTTCCCTCCGGTCGCCTCAGCGGCTTCCAGGAAGGGCCGGTATGAAGGGGCGGTGGGGCTCCAGAGTACGCCGAACCGTGTCACCTGCGGCACGGTTGCCTTCAGTATCTCCAGCCGCTTTGGGGTGATAACGGTTTGTATGTCGGCCAGTCCCGTCATGTTCCCGCCTGGCCGCGGGAGACTGGACACGTGTCCGGCGCTAACGGGGTCGGCATGCGTCGCGAAGACGATGGGGATCGTGTTGGTCGCCCGTCGGGCCGACTCGGCCTCGGTCGAAGAGGTCGCGAAGATGATATCGACCTTCATGCGGGCCAGCTCGGCGGCCGCTTCGTGCATCTGCTCGACCGTGCCCGACCATCTGAACTCGATGATAAGGTTCTTGCCTTCGACATAACCGAGATCACGCAAGCCCTCCCGAAGCGCCTCTACCCGGTTCGCCGAAGCAGCGGCGGTGCCGAAACTCAGGTATCCGAGGCGCGCAATCTTGGGCTGCTGTTGTGCGCGTGCAACCAGCGGCCACGCGAACAACGCCGTGCCGGCAAACACAATGAACCCGCGGCGCCTCATGGTCCTGCCTCCCGTTCCGGTGCCGGAATATGGCTCTACGAGCCACCTAACCAACTCGACTCTAACCGGAAGACCTGCCACAGGCGAGTCTCCGACGGGTCTGAGGCCTTCTCCCCCAAGCGACCGACGCGATACATCTTCTCCGCTCGCTGCGCCTCGACGGCAAACGGTGAGGCGAGGAGTCCACCCGCCACGGTGCCAGGAATGCCCGCCGATCCATCACTGGATAATCTCATCCGCCCGCCCCAGCAGCGACTGCGGGATCGTCAGCCCGAGCGCCTTGGCGGTCTTGAGGTTGATGACCAGCTCCAGTTGGGCCGGCTGCTCCACGGGGATGTCGGCCGGCCTGGCGCCCCTCAGGATTTTGTCCACGAGGATAACCGCGCGCCGATATAGGGCGACGAAGCTGCCCTGATAGGACATGAGACCTCCAGCCTCCACCAAGCTTCTGTTCCCGTACACCGTCGGCAGGCGCCCCTCTGCCGAGAGGCTTATGAGCCGCGCAGCGTGAAGAACGAAAACCCCATCCGCCAGAACGAGGAGCCCGCCGACGCGGCTCTTCCTCATTGTGGCGAATGCGCCGTCAAAGTCTTCGGGGCCGCGCGCCGCGATGGCTCGAAGCTCCACTCTCAGCGACAGGGCAATGCCGGGGACTTCCTTCAAAGCCGGCGCATGCGATGGATTGCTCGGATTCCACAGCATGGCCATCCGGGTCACGCCAGGTACTACTTCCTTCAGCAGTTCCAGGCGCTTGCCCACGATGTCCAGGCCGGCGATGTTGGCTACTCCGGTCACGTTCCCGCCCGGCCGCGCGAGGCTCGTGACCAGTCCCTCCGCAATCGGGTCGCCGCTGCCCACGAAGACAACCGGGATCGTCGTGGTCGCGCTCTTGGCTGCCCGCGCCGAGGCTGGGCCCAAGGCCAGGATAACGTCCACTCTGGAGCGGACGAGGTCGGCCGCCAGTTCCGGGAGTCGTTCTCGTTGTCCCTCCCCCCAGCGGTACTCGATGGTGACGTTCCTGCCCTCGACGTAGCCGAGGTCACGCAACCCATCGCGAAAGGCGGCATCGCCAGAGCCGCGGCTTTCAACCGGAGGAGAAGTGTCGCCGAGCACGCCGATGTGCGCGACCTTCCCGGCCTGCTGCGCCTCGGCGACGAGCGGTGCCGCCACGATGCCGGCGGCCGCCGCGAGAAACACGCGCCGGTGCATCACTGGATCAGCTCATCCGCCCGCCCCAGCAGCGACGGCGGGATCGTCAGGCCGAGCGCCTTGGCGGTCTTGAGGTTGATCACCAGATCGTACTCCGTTGGCTGCTGGATGGGCAGGTCGGCGGGCTTGGCCCCCCTGAGGATCCTGTCGACGTAGTCCGCCGTACGACGGTACATGTCGCGAGTGCTCGGCCCATAGGCGATGAGGCCACCGAGTTCGACAAACTCCTTGTACTGCGAGATCACAGGCAGCGCGTGCTTTGCAGCCAACTCGAGTATCTGAATCCCGTACCTGGTGACGAAGACATCATCGATCACGAATAGCGCGTTGGCGCGACCTCGGGCAGCGGCCTGAAAGGCCCCGGGGAAGTCGCTCGGATCCTTCACCGGCAGCCTGAGAAGCTGGATGCCCAGCTGGACGCTCGCAGGCTCGATCGCTCTGATAGTGATGGCCGGACCGGGATTGGCCGTGTACCAGAGTGCCGCGACGCGCGAGTCGCCCGGAAGTGCCTCCTTGAGAAGGTGGAGACGCTTCACGCTCGTCTCTTCGGGTTGGAAGCTCAGGCCCGTGATGTTTCCGCCAGGCCGGGGAAAGCTGGGTACGAGCCCAGTCTTCACGGGATCAGAAACGCGGCTGATGACGATGGGGATCGCGGCCGTGGCATTCTTTGCGGCCTGGGCGGCAGGAGTATTGACAGCCACGATCACGTCAACTCGGTGGCGCACAAGCTCGTTTGCCAGAACCGCAAGCCGTTCGGGCCGCCCTCCCGCGTGCAGCGACTCAAGGGTGATGTTCTTGCCCTCCATATAACCAAGTTCGTGGAGCCTTTCACTGAACGCTTCAAAAAATCCAGGGAGATGGGCGTCCGGGGAGAGAACGCCAATCCGATAGACCTTCCCGGCGGGCTGCGCCTCGACGACGAGCGGCCTAGCAAGGAGCACCGCACCCGTACCAGCGAGGAACGTGCGTCGGTCTATCACTGAGTCATCCCGCAGGTCTTCTGCGGTTGTGGGCGATATGGGGAGTGGGGCAAGCAGATCGGGTCCATGCGGGAGCCCTCCTTACAGGCTGGGCGGAGTGTAGCAGAGCGGAGGTGCCAGCCCGGCAGCAAGCAGTGAGCTTGTCCGTAGTCTTGCGCCCCGCTACGAGAAGGTGCTACAAGAGGTCTACAAGCCGGTAGGGACATCGCGAGATTTCACACATACTTGCGCGCTTCCCTTCGGTCCCGCCAGCGAGTTCAAGCGACGGCTGATCGAGATGACGCTCATACAGGCCGCTTCACGGAGATCCAGAACCTCGGCAAGACGCCGCTCGGCGATCGCCGCGTTGCCGTGGTCGAGGGCGGCAGCTTCGAAGGGCCGAAGCTCAAGGGCACGGTGCTGAGGGGTGGCTCCGACTGGATCCTGGCGCGGCCGGACGGCGCCTTGCAGCTCGACGTGCGGCTTACCCTCAAGCCCATGACGGCGAGATGATCGGCATGAGCTATCGCGGCTTCCGCCACGGCCCGGCGGCGGTGATCGAGCGCCTCAACCAGGGCGAGATGGTCGACCCTTCCGAATACTATTTCCGCACCGCGCCCTTCTTCGAGACGGCCTCGGAGAAATATGGCTGGCTCAACCGCATTGTCACCGTCGCCATGGGCCATCGGCTGCCGGACGGACCGGTCTACCAAGTGTTCGAAGTGCTCTGACTACAGACGGGGTTCCAAGAAACATGTTAGCGCAAAGGACGCAAAGGCCCGCGATAGCGGCGCCGACCGCCGGATAGAACCAGAGCGCACGTCCCCCCAGCTTGGCGAGCGTCCCAAATGCCGGTTCAAATCGAGGGCCCGCAACCATCGAAATCGACTCGCCTCACCTTCGAAGTAGACGTCGTCTGAATCGCCGAGTCCATCTCCGGGCTGACACCGCCTTAGTGCTCCTGTGCCTCGGGATCGACGACAGGCTCTTCAGACGACGGCGTTGAGGTCGCCCTGGGGTGAGGATGGGACTAAGGTCCCATAGGCGCTGAGCATCAAGCCGCGTAAACTCACCGGTGCGGGGGCACGTACCGCTCACGTCTCGCCACGGGACCCTACCCGTAAGACGGTGAAACGGACGTGACGTGATGCAGGTGAGCCCTAACGCAGCAAAGGAGGACCGCGTCATGAATTTCGCCATGTTCGCGATGATGGTTCTCGTAGGAGCACTGGCAGGCTCGCTGGCCGGGTTCGTCATGGAACGAGGCGGCTACGGGCTCCGATGGGACATGATCCTCGGTCTGGTCGGCAGCGTGGTCGGGAGCTGGATTTTTTGGGTTGCGGGCGTCTCTCCAGGAGCTGGGCTGGCGGTGTTGGCTGTTGTCGCATTCGTCGGCGCAGCCATGCTGATCATCGCTCAGCGCAATATTTACCCCGGGATCGCCTAAGGGCGTGAGTGCCGGAACTGCTAGAGGTGAGTGCTACGACCCCGCTGATCGGGATCAGCCACCAGGTTCAACCCCTTACGATCGGTAGGCGCGTGGACCATGAAAATTCGTCCGTTGCATGACCGGATCCTCGTCAAGCGGGAAGAGGAGAAGGAAGCCAAGAAGGGCGGCATCATCATTCCCGACAGCGCAAAGGAGAAGCCCCAGGAAGGCAAAGTCATCGCGGTGGGCAACGGCAAGGTGATGGAGGACGGCAAGAACGTCCCGCTGGACGTGAAGGCCCGCGACCGCATCCTCTTCGGCAAGTATTCGGGCTCCGAGGTGAAGCTGGATGACGAGGAGTACCTCATCATGAAAGAAGAGGACGTGCTCGCGATCATCGAGTAGCCGAGCCAGGGCAGCCAACCCGACCAGGCCGCGAGGGCCGGTCCATTCCATCGCACGATCGAGGAGAACCAGCATGCCAAAGCAGATCCTGTTCAGTGACGAGGGGCGGGCCGCCCTGCTCCGTGGAATCAACATCATGGCCTCGGCCGTCAAGGCCACCATAGGCCCCAAGGGGCGCAACGTGGTCATCGACAAGAAATACGGCAGCCCCACCATCACCAAGGACGGCGTGACGGTGGCCAAGGAGATCGAGCTCAAGGACCCCTACGAGAATATGGGGGCCCAGATGATCAAGGAGGTGGCCTCCAAGACCTCGGACATGGCCGGTGACGGGACGACCACCGCGACGGTGCTCGCCCAGGCCATCGTCCGCGAGGGCCTGAAGAACGTCACAGCCGGGGCGAACCCGATGGGGCTCAAGCGCGGCATCGACAAGGCCGTGGATGTGGTCGTCGAGGACCTGAAGAGGATGTCCAAGTCGACCAAGGACAAGAAGGAGATCGCCCAGGTCGCCACCATCGCCTCCAACAACGACAAGACCATCGGCACCCTGGTCGCTGAAGCCATGGAGAAGGTGGGCAAGGACGGCGTCATCACCGTGGAGGAGTCCAAGTCGGCCGAGACCGCTCTGGACGTGGTCGAGGGCATGCAGTTCGACCGCGGCTATCTCTCGCCCTACTTCGTCACCGATCCCGAGCGTATGGAGTGCGTCCTCGAAGACGCCGTCATCCTGATCTACGAGAAGAAGCTCAGCGTGATGAAGGACATGCTGCCGCTGCTCGAGCAGGTCGCCCGCGCGGGCAAACCGTTCCTGATCGTCGCCGAGGACGTGGAGGGGGAGGCCCTGGCCACGCTCGTCGTCAACAAGCTGCGCGGCACGCTGACGTGCGCCGCCGTGAAGGCGCCAGGATTCGGCGACCGCCGCAAGGCCATGCTCGAAGATATCGCCATCCTGACCGGGGGCAAAGCCATCACCGAGGATCTGGGGATCAAGCTGGAGAACATCAAGCTGGAGGACCTGGGCAAGGCGAAGAAGGTGGTGGTGGACAAGGACAACACCACGCTCGTCGAGGGAGGTGGCAAGACGGCGGCCATCGAGGGTCGCATCAAGCAGATCCGGGCGCAGATCGAGGAGACCACCTCGGACTATGACCGCGAGAAGTTGCAGGAGCGCCTGGCCAAGCTGGCCGGCGGCGTGGCGGTGATCAAGGTCGGGGCGGCGACCGAGACGGCCATGAAGGAGAAGAAGGCCCGCGTGGAGGACGCGCTCAACGCGACGCGCGCGGCCGTGGAGGAAGGCATTGTGGCGGGCGGCGGCGTCGCGCTGCTGCGGGCCTCGTCGGCCATCGAGAGCCTGAAGTTGGAGGGTGACGAGAAGGTCGGCGCGATGATTGTGCGCCGGGCGCTCGAGGAGCCGATTCGTCGGATCGTGGAGAACGCGGGGCTCGAGGGCAGCGTGGTCGTTGAGAAGGTGAAGGCCGAGAAGGGGATGACCCGCGGGTTCGATGCGGAGTCGCTGGAGTTCGTGGACATGATCCAGGCCGGCATCATCGACCCCACCAAGGTCGAGCGGGTCGCGCTGCAGAACGCGGCGTCGGTGGCCGCCCTCCTGCTGACCACGGAGGCACTGGTCACCGACCTGCCGGAGGAGAAGGCGGCGGCGGGCCCGCCGATGCCGCAGGGGGACTTCTAGGCCCAGGCGTCCGGGCACAGGCACTGCGGCCCTTGCTGACACTGGCAAGGGCCGTATTGTCTGGTCCAGCATCACGAAGCTCGAGATCCAGGTCCACCGGAGGGGCTTCGACCAAGGTCGACGACACCGCCCCAGCGGAACCTATCAACAAGTATGAGACAGGGGGTGCGTGAGTTTACTGTCAAGTCGGCGCTCCCTCTCTGGCCTTGGCTTCTTCAGTTCGTTGACGAACCCGGTTAGCCGCCCCCACTGGCGCGGTGATCGTGTTGACCCTCACCGCTACAGCGGCAGGGTGAAGGGGAAGGTCGAGCCGCTCCCCACTTCACTCTTCACCCAGATCGTTCCGCCATGGAGCTCTGGTGTGTTACCTCTACGCTAAGATGGTCGCGGAGACGACAAGCCAGACGAGCGCGGCAATCAGCACGAGGACCATGTCGAAAAAGACGCTGAGAATCTCACGTCGGCGTGCCCCGATGATCGGCTCACCATAGTCATCGTTAGACCTGAAGACAAACCAGTAGGACCACGTGAGCCTCTCCGCGGACGAAAGGTGACCCCGCCGGTGCGGATGGTGCTTGTCGACGTCCTCGCGCAGTCGAATCACCAGCAATATGAAGCGGCCGACGAAGACCGTCCAAAGGACGATCCAGAGGACCGTGCTGGCCCAGAAGAGGCGGCTCGAGGCGACGTCGCTCATCTTTGTCGAGATCGCATGCCGAAGCACGCCCGCCCTTCCATCATTGGATGATCTCATCCGCCCGCCCCAGCAGCGACGGCGGGATCGTCAGGCCGAGGGCCTTGGCGGTCTTGAGGTTGATCACGAAATCGAACTTCGTCGGCTGCTCAACGGGGATGTCGGCGGGCTTGGCACCCTTGAGGATCTTGTCGACATAGATGGCGCCGCGGCGGAAGAGATCGTTGTGATCCGGGCCGTAGCTCATCAGGCCCCCGGCCTCCACGTGGTCCCTCTCGTGGAACATTGTTGGCAGTCGGTACCTGGTGGCCAACTCAGCTAGGCGCTGTCTTTCGGCCTGGTAGGTTCCGAAGGCGAGCACCAGAACGGCCTGCGCGTGCCCGCGAGCCATGGCCGAGAAGGCGCCTTCCAGGTCCTGCCCCCGTCCGCGCTCCTACCGCCTGCAGCTGCACCTGGAGCGTACGCGCTGACTCCTCCACCGCCTTGAGTCCCGGGGTATGGGAAGGGGCGTCTGGGTTCCAGAGAACCGCGATGCGTTTCGCCGCCGGGACGGCAGAGATCAAGATCTCGAGCCCTTTGCGATTGATCTCCGTCTGAAGCAAGGCCAGTCCGGTGATGTTCCCGCCGGGCCTGGCGAGGCTCTCGACGTGGCCGGTGCCTACCGGATCTGCGTGAATCAAGAAGACGATGGGAATCGAGGATGTCGCCCTTTTCACACCCTGCACGTAAATGGAGCCTCGCGTCACGATCAGGTCCACTCTGAGCCGAACTAGGTCGGCCGCGAGTTCTGGGATCCGAGCGTGGTTTCCCTCACCCCAGCGCTCCTCAATCAGAATGTTCTTGCCTTCGATCCAGCCGAGTTCCCTCAAGCCTAGCCGGAAGGCCTGCCACAGACGAGCTTCCGACGGATCTGAGGCTTTCTCCCCCAAGATACCGACGCGGTACACCTTCCCCGCTTGCTGTGCCTCGGCCGCGAGGGGCGCAGCAAGGAGCACCGCCCCCGCGCCCGCGAGGAACGCTCGGCGCTCCACTACTGGATCACTTCATCCGCCCGCCCCAGCAGCGCCGGCGGGATCGTCAGGCCAAGGGCCTTCGCGGTCTTGAGGTTGATAACCAGCTCGAACTTGGTGGGCTGCTCAATGGGCAGGTCGCCAGGTTTGGCGCCTTTGAGGATCTTGTCCACGTAGCTGGCGACGCGCCGGGTCTGGACGAGTTGGTTGGCGCCATAGGACATAAGACCTCCGGCCTCCGCATGCCACCGAAGCCCATATAGCGCCGGCAGTCGATTTTTTGCCGCGAGGTCTGCGATCCTTTCGCGTTGAAACAAGAGCATTGAGTCCAACAAGACGAGGAGCGCCCCGACACGCTCTCTTGTCATCGTCGCGAAGGCTCGGTCGATCTCGCCGGGACCCTGCGCCTCCAGGGGATAAAGCTGCGCCCCCAAGGCCTGGGCTGCGGTCTCCGCCTCTCGCAACTGGGGACCATGAGAGTGATTTGCTGGATTCCGGAGGACGGCCACCCGGGAGACATTGGGCACCAGGTCCCTGAGCAGCTGGAGCTGTTTACCCACAAGGTCGTGCGCGATGATGGACAGGCCGGTGATATTTCCCCCTGGCCGTGCGAGGCTGGCGACGAGTCCGGTCGCCACGGGATCATCAGCGCTCGCCATGACGATAGGAATAGTCTGGGTCGCTTGTTTGGCCGCGCGGACCGCTACAGCAACCGCAACGATCACGTCCACTTTCAGACGGACCAGCTCGGTGGCCAAGTCAGGGAGCCGCTCGTACTGCCCCTCCGCCCATCGGTACTCAATAATGATGCTCTGACCTTCGACATAGCCGAGGTCGCGTAGCCCTCGCCGGAAGACATCGAGATAGGGCTGGACCAGAGCGTCAGAACTGGAGCCCGGCGATAGAAGGCCCACCCTTGGCAGTTTCCCGACCGGCTGCGCCTCGGCGGCGAGCGGCGCAGCAAGGAGAACCGCACCCGTGCCAGCGAGGAACGTGCGACGGTCCATCAATGGATTATCTCATTTGGTGCTTGATCACCCACGAGTCGAATCGGGCCTAACACATCTCCATACCCCAGCGCGACGAACCCCATGAACAATAGCGGCCACGATGTGGGCCCAGGAACGTCTGACTGGAACTGAATGGTATCGACCGTGCCGTTGCTCCAAAACAACTGAAACGCTGTTTGCACACCGCCAGTTTCCACCAGGCAGTTTGTGATAGGCGGTGAGCAGGTTATGATTGGCGCTCCTGGATCAAGGTCCGAGAAGAAGTTGAAGACTGCTATCTGCGTACCGATGATTTGACCGTGGGCAATTTCATCACTTCCGTTCGTGGAGCCTGCCTCAGCAATACCTATTGTGGCAGGGGGGGTCAGCAGGATCGCGGTTGGGGATGGCGGGTTAAGCGTGAGCAGACAGAACTCAGACAGAGAGTTCGTCCCGCAAGACACGTCGCTCACCCGTGTCGATGTGGTCGTGATGGAAACGTTCTCGGTTAGATCATTGAATAAGATCGTGTCTGCGGTGACGGGGCTGCCTGCCAAAAGCAAGATAAATAAGAGCGTTGATGCCACGCGGGCCGGAGTCCACACCGGTGCAGCAATCCGGAAGTTGTCCCTTGGCATATGTCCTCCTCGTACGTATTGGTACAGTTAGCAGGGCTTATGCGGCAATGGCAGCCCCCCTACCTACGAGCCACTGCTCCCCTCAGTTGAACCTCCCCGCCTTGCGAAGGCGGTTCTGCTCAGCAAGGAGCCACGGGACGTGCTGCCGCACCTCGCGCCACGCTTCAGGTGCTCCACGGAAAGGTAGGGACATACCGGAGGGCCACTGAGACCTTGAGCCACGGCAGGTAGCAGACGGTCTGCGAGTCGGGAGCGAGGGCATGCGGGACGTGGGGCAACCGGTCCATGCGGGAGCCCTCCTTACAGGCTGGCGGGAGTCTAGCAGAGTCGAGCGGGCTGACACACCGTCATACGCGGAACGGCGTATGGACCTCTGCCCGGCAAATAGCTATTAGGTCGGCAGGCTACGAGGAGTAAGCGCGCCCGGATGGCTGTCGGCGCTCGAATCGCTAATAGCCGGGAGGGTCAAGATGGCCCGGGAACGACAGGTCCGGACGGTAGCCCCGGGGCGCCAAGTCCCTTGGGGAGGGAGGAAACCATGAGCATCCGAAAGGCGACGCAGAAGAAGAGGTCCTCCGCCGATATAAAGCGCGCCATCGAGCAGATCGAAACAGGGATTACCACCGAGAGGAAGAAACGGGAGAAGAGCGGCGAGACGTTCACGGCATTGACACGTGAGCAGATCGAGAAGAAGCTGCGGCGCGTCGAATCGCCTATGATCGTGTTCCAGAGCTGGAACAACACGGCGCCGCCGGGTGGGGCGATCAACTACACGGTGGGGGTGTCGAACCCCGATCCAGTGTCGTGGGGTGCCCTGGCCGTCGGGCTGTCGGTCGGCAATCGGAATCTGATCACTAGTAACGATGTATTTGTGTCGGAGTTAGATGCTCGCTTTCCCACGCTCGCACAGCCACCGACCGTTGGTTTCTCGCTCGGCCCGGTGGGATCGCCGACCGCCTCCGCGTCATTCAGCTTTACGCTGAAGATCCCGAACGGTGTCGAGAAGACCGGCTACTTCGGCAACACAGTTCTCCAACAACTGAACTTCCACGATGTCGGCAAGTACCTCGACCGCTCGGTGTTTTTTTTCGGCGTCGTGTGATCGGCGATTTGCCCACCCTGGGGCGGGTCGCGAGCATGCGGGCGCCACCAGGAGGGCTGCTTTCACGGTTCAGCTAGGAAGCGTTGTGACCGCAGCCGGGTTCTTCCCTTCTCAACACGGCGTACGATCAGATTGCCCTCCCCTTACCAAGGGTGATCCGTCAACGAACACGGTAACGGCATCGTTTCAATATTTCGACGGAGGTGTTGGCGGGCCAGTGACGACGTTCAATGCGAGTGCGGGCCTGTTCCACGGCGAAAACTGGACGCAGGGACAGTTCTTCTTTGGACAGGACATTGCCCCAGAGCCGTCCACCTTCGCCCTCTTAGGCTTCGGCCTTGCGCCCCTGGAAGAGCACGTTGGCGGCATCGGGCCCGTGGCTGAGGCTGCCACTTCGTCAATGACGAGGACGTGGGGTGGGTATAGGCCGGCAGGGTGTGGCGATGGCGGCCCTTGCGCGTGGCGAACGAGAGGTCGTCGATGAGCGCCGTCGCCGTGGCGGAGCGCGGGGTCGGTCTGCGCACGGGGACGTCGTCGCGCTCCGGCTTGGCGACATTGAGTGAGAGCGGGGACGGCTGCGCGTCATCGGCAAGGGGCGGCGCGAGACGCCGCCGCCGCTGCCTCAGGACGCGGACCCCCTGCATCGCCCAATCGCCCCTTGTGCTCTATTTCGGTGCGACCTTTGCGGATTCTTGCGCCCCGCTGAGTGTTCCCTTGAGTCGATCCAGAGCGGAAAACAGAATATCGATGCTGAATCCTGTGAGGAAGGCTAATGCCATCGGAATTGATGTGAGCTGAGTGCCGACTGTGCCAGAGGGCACCCAGAACCAACCGATGATGATTCCGGCGACACCACCTAATGCAAGTCTGACGACCACGCGAGCCAAGCCAAAGTTTGCAGTAAGCGGATTGAGCGAATCTCTCAGTAGAAATACCGTAGCGCCAAGCAATCCTGAGAGAAACGGAAGTATCCAGACGCTTAGCAGCACAACATTGTCGCGAATGTGAGCGGTATAAAAAAGTGAAGTCGCTTCGATTGCCATTCCGTGCTTGATACCCATCATCTCTTTGAAGCAGGCCTGGTTGAAGTTCTCGCGGGACACTACCTCCCGCCAAGCCCAAAGCCCAGCCTTGTCCGCTCTCGAGGACGCCGACGCGGCTTGGGCCGGTGGGTCGCACATATTCTCATAGGGACTCGGGTTCTCGGTCTGCTGCGATTCGACACCTGGTACTCCTAGGGTCCGAGACAGCGCGGTGGCAATCCAAGTCATGGCTGCACGAACTTCAACTCGGAACGGCCACCCGGTAGCTAACGATTGCTCGGCGAGCAAATTGAGGGCAGCTTGATGACGCGCGTCCAGATCCTGAATCTCGCTGAGGCTGCGCTGATACTGCTCATATCGAGGTTCTTTCTTTGTCCGCACGTCTTCTTGCTGCGCCAGCCTGTACAGGGCGTTGATCTTCTCTGGAATGTTCGCGATCCGAACTTCCTGGTACTCCCGCAATGCGCCTTCTTTCCGTTGCACAGAAAACGAATAAAAGGCGATGAGGACCGTGAGAAGGACGGCGAGTCCACATAGCGAATACTGCACTGTCCTTGAAGATCCGCGACGGTCTTTATCAAATGGACTTCGACCTGCCCTGAGGTCAACAAGCGTTATTGGCGCAATGGCTGTAACGGCACCGTTTATTGCTTTGCTAAGCGGGACTAGGCTCGCAAGCTCTCCAGCACCCGCGCTCGTTTCGACCTCCCTGATCGCATTGGGCAAAGTGTCATCAGGAAGCCTTCCAGCACGCACCGCATACTCGAGTATGAGATATGCGTCTTCGAGCAGGTTGGTCACTGTACCATCACCCATCTATCGCTCCAATCCGACTGGCCACCTCGCGTGCATCTGCGTGCACGCGCCACGCATCGAAGACCCATACCTGCCGCGAGGTTTACCCCAGGACACCTCGCACAGATCCCTGTGGCGTTGGGCAGAAGCAAGTGGCGCCTGGTGGTCCGGGCGGTTCCGCCCGGCACCAAAAGTTCGGTGTGAAGCAGATGGTCCCTGGTGCGTGCGGAGGTACTTGCGCTATCGCCGGGCTAGTGCTGCCCAAAAAAGCCGTGCAAATTGCGAAGACCGCGCTCGATGTACGAAACCAAATCATGGGACCTCCCATTTTTGGTTCTTGCGACCTGTGCGATCTGCTCCGCGCCCCATCGTCGTCGCACCGCTCGGCCGCGGTTCGGCCCTGCGCAGTGGTGCCGGAGTCCTCCGGCAGCATGTCGTGGCCTTCGCCAGCTTCAGCTCGGAGTCGCCGATCAACGGGTAGGTGACGGCGTGCCCCTGCGTCTCCTCAATGTCCTTGGACCACTTCTCGCGATCAGGGACCGAATCTACGCTGAGGCCGACGATCTTGCAGTTGCGCTTGTCGAACTCGGGCTTCGGCCCCGCCATGTACCCGAGCTCGGTCGTACAGACAGGGGTGAAGTTCTTCGGATGCGAGAACAGAATGGCCCACCCGTTGCCGATCCACTCGTGGAAATTGATCCGGCCCTGCGTGCTGTCCGCGGTGAAGTTGGGAGCTTCGCTGTTAATTCTCAACGCCATGACTCACCTCCACATCGTGAAGACCGGTCGATCATTGTCACCATGCATCGGTAGACTAATCGTCAGACCGCCCACCGGTGCCACGATTGCCGAGTAGGCCTCGCGCCTTACCCTCCGTCAGCAACCGAAAGAGCTGGGTGCGCCGGGGGCGCCACCATCAGGTCCGGGATGAGTTCCTTGCCCTTGGTCTCCGGACCGAGCAGCAGGGCGAAGATGAAGCTGACGGCGCCGACCACCGTACCCACCAACATGGGGATGCCGAAGCCCAGGTGGTAGTTGATGGCAAAGTACGTGAGCGTCGGAGCTACCAGCCCACCGAAGATCGCCCCCTGGTGATAGCAGAAGGCGCTGGCCGCCGCCCGGACCTCGGTGGGGAAGCGCTCAGATAGGTAACTCGGGTTCTGGCCATAGAGCGCATCGCCGAACAAGCCCTGGAGCACGAAGCCCACCACAATCAAGCTGAGATTGTCGGTGAGCAGATACAGGGGCGCCACAAACATGGTGATGATGCCCGGAATGATCATCGACCAGCGGCGCCCGATATGGTCGGCCGTCCACCCCCAAAACCCGCTCGCCAGGAAGGCCAGGAAGTTGGCAATCGCGATCGGCACCGCCACCTGGGCCGGGCTGAAGTTGAGGTCCTTCTGCAGGTGGGTGGCGAAGAGCGACCAGATCGAGTAGTAGATGACAAAGGCGCTCGTCATCCACCAGCACGCGGACAGGGTGTTGCCAATCAGCCCGCGCTTGAAGATCTGTAGGAGTGGCGCCCGGACCTCACGCTTCTGCTCCCGCTGCAGGCGCTTGTTCTCGACCCAGACCGGCGGCTCTTTGACGAAGTAGCGCACGAAGATCACGGCAAACGCCGGCAGGATGCCGATCCACAACATGCCGCGCCAGCCGAGGTACTGGTAGAACAGCCCGTAGATAGCGCTTGAGAGCAAGAAGCCCAAGCTCCACGACCCTTGCAGGATGCCACTCATGATCCCGCGCGACCGCGCGGGCCAGGACTCCATCGCCAAGGCTGCCCCGGCGGGCCATTCCGCCCCCATGCCGATGCCGAGCAGGGCGCGGAAGAGGAAGAGGAAGGCGAAGCTGGGCGAGAAGCCTGCGATGAAGTTACAGACGGAGTACCACGCGATCGAGATCATCAGCGGAGTCTTGCGTCCCACCCGGTCCGCCAGCCAGCCCGACCCGCACGCTCCCACCAGGCGCATCCAGAGCGTGATGGTCAAGACCGCGGCGACTTCTGTCAGGGAGACGCCGAACTCCTTGGAGATCGGCACCATGATGAGCAGGAACACGGTGAAGTCGAACGCGTCCAGCGTCCAGCCCAGCCAGGCGGCCCACCACGCCATCCACTGATCCTTGGTTGGCTCCCTCCACCAGGGGAGACTGCTCGCGGGCCCAACGGTCGTCGCCATGGGTCATTCCTCCGTGCGCGTTGGATGAGGAGAACACGTGACCGGTAACAGGCGAGGCGGGGCTGGATCGGATGCCCCCGCTGCGGGGCCGGAAGCTGCTTAGCGTCCCGAAATGTTCCGAACCGCGGCATATGGCCCTCCACGTCAGGGCAGCCTTGGGAACGGACCTGGGAACCGTCTACAGACTGAGTGGGGCGGATACTATTCCGGCTGCTGCCGCACGTCAAGCGTCGAGCGCCCCCGGAGCTCCCCGCTCACAGCTCGGCGGTTATCCCGGAGCCAGCGCCGGGGCCTCTGTTTGATGGCTTTGCATGCCGCCGCAATGCCGGTAGTTGCGGGGCCCCGCAGCCACTTGCCGGCCAAGAGGTCCTTTCAGTCCGGACTCGCGGGATCTGGTCCTAGTCATTGCCACGGGACCTCCTGTGCCACATGTCCTTGACGCTCTTGCCGCTGGAGGCT
>WNFS01000789.1_pt1 | contig 23194 bp, 19 predicted proteins | sample 5400141 | NCBI WGS metagenome assembly WNFS01 (sample SAMN13153358, study PRJNA577476) | soil metagenome | isolation source: 60 cm saprolite under Madrone tree | place: USA:California | collected 2016-06-14
AGGTCTTTTCGGTATCGGCAGGCCGTTCGGCCCAGCGCATCGCGAGATAGGAAATGCCGAGCGCGGGGACGTCGGAAAGATTGTGAACCGCGTCGTTGAGAAGGGCGACGCTGCGGCCGAGAATGCCGCCAAAGACCTCGGCTACAACCAAACCGAGCGTAGCGGCCATGGCCCAGCCAAGCACAGAGGGGCGCAGCGTGGGATGAGAATGGCCAGCGTGAGTGTGGCCGAGGGAATGCGAATGACCGGCGTGACCGTGGTCGTGGGAATGAGCGGCCATCCACTTTATTCTACCCGCACGATGGCGGCGGTGCAGCCCTTTCCCTTGCTTGTTAGGCAGTATGACACTTCGCCTCTGCGAATTGATTGACGCTCCTTCCGTCGACTGCGACCATGAAACGAGCTTCTTGCTCCGCGCGCGTTGGCGCGGAACGGGCCTTCAGACAGGGGTTTTGCGCTCAAGCAATGACGCTTCCCATCGCTAAATTGAGTTTCTGGGGCGTGCGCGGGTCGACGCCGACGGTGGACCCGGCGACATGGCGCTACGGCGGCAATACGCCGTGTCTGGAGCTGATTGCGCCGGACGGCACGCAGTTCATTCTGGATTGCGGCACGGGGCTGCGCATGCTGGGGAGCCGCTGGGCCGCACCCAACGGCGGGAAAGCGCCGGAGACGCACATCCTGGTCACGCATTATCACTGGGATCACATTCAGGGGATTCCGTTTTTTTCGCCGCTGTACGTGGAGAACAACGAATTTCATTTCTACAGCTTCCGGTCCAAATATCTGGGGCGCGACAGCCTGAAACAGGTCTTCGAAGCGCAGATGGCTCTGCCCTACTTTCCCGTGGACATGTCCGCGATGAACGCGAAGCGGAAGTTCAAGGAAGTGGACGGAGGCGATACGTTCAAGGTTGGAGAGAACAAGATCACGGCGCGCTGGCTGAATCATCCGCAGGGATGCCTGGGCTTTCGAATCGAGACGCCAGCGGGAACGGTGGCTTATGCCACGGACAACGAGCCGGGCGACGCGAAACTGGACGAGAGCCTGCGGGAGCTGGCCGCCGGTGCGGACATCTTCATTAACGACGCGCAATTCACGCCCGAGCAACTGGAGACGACGAGAAAAGGCTGGGGGCATTCCACGTGGCTGGAGGGCGTAAAAGTGGCGCGCCACGCGGGTGCGAAGACCCTGGTGCTTTTCCATCACGATCCCGATTCGACCGATCGCATGGTGGATTCGATTCTGCGGCAGGCGCGGGAAGAGTTCGATTCGGTATTCGCGGCCAGCGAAGGCATGGTGGTCACGCTCGGGGCGCCGGGAGACGGAGTTCAAGCGCACATGCCGGGAACGCGAACGGCGCTGCGCCGCGAAGCGCAATTCCACGCGAAAGTCTGCGGTGTAACCGAAGGCGGGAAAGACTTCGAGGAGGAGACAATCGTCCGGGACATTTCCCTGCAGGGAGCGCTGATTTCGCTGAAGCACTTGCCGCGGCTGCAATCGGAGCTACAGGTCACGATGGAGGCGCCAGGCGCGGATGGCGTGCAAGCGATGAACTTGCGCGGTTACGTCGTGAGAATTGACGCGGGACCGGAGAAGGGGCGTGTTGCCGTGGGTGTTGTATTCACCGATTAATATAAAATCTCAAGATCAGCTGATTTCCCAAACAGGGGCGCAGCGTGCTGCGCCCCTATTGCTTTCTTGGCCACAGCGTGCCGCTGCTGTAGGCTGAGCTGACCGCCCATGACTGAGAAGAAGGCGAATTTCGTTCCCGTCAGTGCGCTGGACAAGCGCCCGCTATCGAAACGCGATCTCTTGCGCGGGTTGGTGCGGCAGGCGCCGTTTGTGGCGAAGAATTTTGAGCTTTATTTCCGCAACGCTTGGCGGCGGAAGGTTTTGCGGACCAAAGTCGTGGCGCCCTACGCGGTTACCTTTTACGTTACGCACAAATGCAACCTGGCCTGCAGTTATTGCACGCAAAAAGAGCCGGACGTTTTCAGCGACGAGTTGCCGACGCGAGAGACGATCGCATTGTTGAAGCGAATTCGAAAAGAGACGGACTCCGTCGTCATTACGGGGGGTGAACCGACGCTGCGGCCTGATATCGAAGAGCTGGTGGAAGCGGCGCGCTTCGAATGCAAGTACCACTCTTTGCTGCTGATCACCAACGGCACGCTGTTGGATCGCAAGCCGCGGATTCTGCGGGCGGTGACGGGACTGGTGGTGAGCCTGGACGCGCTGTCGGCCGATCCGACGAATGCGCTTTCGAAACCGGCGGCGCTGCCAAAAGTGCTGGAAAACCTCGGGCTCGCGAAGGAGTTGCTGGGCAGCCCGCGGCGCATCACCATCAGCACGGTGATCGAGCAATGGAACGTGAGTGAAGTCGAACGGCTGCTGGATTGGTGCGGCGAGCAAGGATTTGTTTTTGCGGCGCAGTCCGCCCAGATGGAGAAAATGCCCAACCTAGCGTTGCTGAAGAACCCGCAATACCAAGCGCTGGTGGACAAGATCATCGAACGGCGGCGCAGCGGCACGCAGCCGATCAATGGCACGCCACGGACGATTGAGACATTGCTGCGCTTCGGTGATTTTCAGTGCTATCCGACCATGTTTCCCCGGGTCTATCCGAACGGCGATGTTTTTTATCCCTGCGAGCCGCTACGCAAAGTTGCCGGTAATTTGCTGCGGGATGGCTCGCTGAAGAAAATCTTCGCGCGCGGAAAGAAAATTTATGGGGATATTCCGCCGTGCCAGGGGATTTGCTATCTGTTCGGAAACGTGCTGTCGCATTATTACGTGAATGACTTTTGGGGGCTGGCCGGAGATTTTATTTCGTTAGCGGGCAGGGGATAGGAGGTCCCTTCGGTGCCGCACGATCTCAACCACCCGATGCGACCTTAGTAAGGACCAGCTGAGATCCTTCGCTTCGCTCAGGATGACAAAGTGTGCAGGCGTGCCGGAGATGCAAAAATGCGATTCCGTGGGGAAAAATTCCAGCTAACTCAAATCGGCGATTTTCTTGTCGAGATGGGCGAGGGCGGCTTCGAGGGACTTGCGATGGTTTGGATGAGTGGCGGAAGCGAGGTCGTTCACGATGCGGATGCGCGATAGTTGAAGATCCTTGCGCTGTTCATCGCGGATGAGCTCTTCCGGAGTCTTGGGTCCCGAACCCGGTTTCTGCTGCGGTGCTTCCGTAGCTTCTACCTGCGATTCGACGTCCTTGCTTTCCCAGCCACGTGCCATGCATACAGTGTGACACAAATTGTGCAAATCGCGCGCGATTCAGATGGGAAAGTTACTAAAGAAAAATCAGGCGCCGGCGGCGCGTCGTTGGGGGAGAACGGGAAAAGCAGGACGCATCACACTGCGGATGGTGCTCTCCGCGACGCGCACGAGATGCTCGGCAAATATGCCGCCGTAGGAGAATTCGGCGGTGTGACTGGCCCACGCGATTCGCAGGCGCCAGGAATCTTCGGATTGCTCCGCGGAGGCGGCACTGATTTCGCTGACGGGGATCTCGAGGAGCGGCTGGAAACTCCGGTCGAGCACCCAAATACTTTCGGCGCCGACGAAGAGCTGCACGGCAGCAGATGGCGCGCCTCCGGGTTGAAAGCGCCCGCCGTTGACAACCACGAGGGCTCCCAGTTCGTGAGCCTTGTCGTCGGCGTTGGTATCGGGTTTGGTGGGAGGCAGAAGAATCGCGCTGACGAATATGGCCAGGCCAACGACGGCCGGAACAAAGCTGGTCCACAAGCCGAGCGGCAGGAGGACCAGCGCCGCTCCGGCGACTCCCAAGAAAACGCGCAAGAGCGTCCAAGAGCGCGGGTTGCGCCGCACATGCAGGATCTTAGGAATAAGTAGCACCAAGGCGAACAGAGTTCCGACGGCAAGTTGGCGCACCCTTTTGCCGAAACCCTCGGGCTGGGAAAGCGATGGATTGGCCGTGGCGCTCATCTTCGATGTCTCAAATGCGATCTCTCAAGGTTGCAAACCGCCGATTTCGCGCATCCGTGCGAAGGCGCGCCGCACGTGAGGAATGGTGATCGAGCCGCCAACGATCAGCGCCACGTTTAGCGCGTCGATCACTTCTTCGCGCTTCCAACCTTCCTCGCCGCAGCGAACCAGGTGATAAGTGATGCAGTCATCGCAGCGCAACACCGCGGAGGCGACTAGCCCGAGTAATTCCTTGTTCTTGGTGCCGAGTGGGCCGGGTTCGTAGGCCTGGTGGTCGAGAGCGAAGAAACGCTTGATGCCGAGATGGCCGCAACCGAGGATTTCTTCGTTCAAGTCGGTGCGAAACTTCTGAAAATCTTCCAGGCGATCGGCCATGGTTCCTCCGGACGATGAAGCAATCGGGCGCACCGGCTGCGCCAGCATTATGAACCAAAACCTTCTGCAGCGCTCTGCGCCCGGGAAGAAGACACCATTCGTCCTTCTAGAGTCGTTCGAGAAGTTCCTGAGAGTCGGTGCCGAGGCCGCGGGTACGCACACGATACCAGATGACGATGAGGGCGACGGAGACGGCGAAGATCAGCGTGGAGACGGCGTTGATTTCGGGCGTGATGCCACGGCGGAGGCGGCCCCAGATTTCTAGCGGCAAAGTATTGTCGCGGCCGATGAGGAAAAAGGTGACGGCGATCTCGTCCATGGAGAGCGTGAAGATAAGCAGGCCGGCGGCGATCAGGGAGAGTTTGAGATTCGGAAGCGTGACGAGCCAGAAAGTCTGCCACGGCGTCGCGCCGAGGTCGAGGGAAGCTTCTTCCTGAGCGCGGTCCATTTTTTGCAGGCCAGCGAAGAGCTCGGTGGTGGCGACAGAGATCAACGCAGTGCCGTGGCCGAGAAAAACGCTGAGCAGGCTGAGCTGGGCGCCGGCAAAGACAGCGAACATCAGCAGCGAGAGACCGGTGATGATGCCGGGGAGAATCAAGGGCAAGAGAACGAGGCGGCGGAAGAGAGCTTTTCCGGGGAAGGTGGCGCGATCGAGTGCGAGGGCGGCGAGCAGCCCCAGAGTCAGTGAGAGTGCCACGCTGCCAGCGGCAACGGTCAAGCTGTTCACGACGGCGCCCCAGATGGGAGCATCGGCAAAAAGCTGGCGGTACCAATCGAACGTGAGATGGCGGGGAGGGAAACCGCCGACGCCGTCACGGTTGAAAGAGTAAAGAATGAGGACGACGACCGGCAGATAGATAAAGATGAAGACGAACGCGGAATAAATGGCGAGCAGGGGAGCGCGGCGGGTTGGAGCGTGCCCGCTCATTTGAAGGACCACCGCTTTTCGAGCCGCTCGCTGAGAAAAAGCAGGGAGATGGTGATGATCAGGATGCAAACGGAAATCGCCGCGCCGAGCGGCCAATCGTACGCCGCACCGAAGAGGCTCTGCACCACGTTGGCGATCATCGTGCCGGAAGCGCCGCCGACAAGGAGCGGCGCGAGGAAATCGCCCAGCGATAGAGCGAAGGCGAAGGTTGCGCCGGCGAGCAGGCCGGGAATGGAAAGAGGCAAGATGACACGCAAAAATGTTTGAGCCGATCCGGCGCCGAGGTCGTGCGAGGCTTCGACAAGCGGGCGCGGGATGTGTTCGAGGGCCGCGTAAATCGGCAAAAAGACGAAAGGCGTATAGATGTGCGTGAGCATGAGAACCACGGCGAAAGGGCTGTAGAGAAGGAACGCGACGGGCGCATGGGTGAGATGCAGGTATTGCAAGAAACCGTTGAGCACGCCTTCGCTGCCGAGAATGGTTTTCCATGCGTAACCGCGCACCAGGTAACTCACCCACAGCGGCACGATGACGAGCTGGTAGAGCAGCTCTTTGCGGGCGCCGGCACGAAACGACAAGTAATAGGCGAGCGGGTAGCCGAGCAGCAGGGAGCAGAGCGTCACCGAGGCGGCGATGCGCATGGTGCGCAGGAGAACTTCGACGTAGACGGGCTTGGAAAAGAGAGTCACGTAATTGTGCAGGTTCCACTGGTGGACCAGAGCTCCGTCGTGGACGGCCCAGAAGCTGTGCGCGAACATCAGCGCGTAGGGAAGCAGGAGGAACAAGCCGACCCAGAGGAGCGGCGGGAGAGAGACAAGCGTTTTGTAAGTGCGTGAGTACATGGCAGGGATAAGGGCGATTACTCCTGGACGCGAATGGCGTCCGCGATCGAGAAAATAAAGTCGTGTTCGCCGGAAAGTGGTCCGCGCGCGGAAATACGCACGCGCAACAGCTGGCCGCCGTCACAATGCACTTCCAGCAATTCACTCGCGCCACTGAAGAACTGTTGCTGCAGTGTGGCGCGGAACCGCGCCGTTCCCGGAGGAGCAGTAGCATCGGAGGCAAGACGGATGGCCTCCGGGCGCAACGAGAAAATGGCGGCACCACTAGGGCCATCGGCGGGCCACTGCAAGGCGCCGCACCTGGCCGTGCCATCGAGAATCTCACCACGCAATAAATTGGTTTGGCCGATGAACTGAGCGGTATACGCCGTGGCGGGATGCTCGTAAATTTCGCGCGGAGAGGCAACTTGCTCCAGAGCGCCGTCGCGCAACAGCGCAATGCGGTCGGACAGCGCCATGGCTTCTTCCTGATCGTGGGTGACAAAAAGAAAAGTGATGCCGAGTTCGCGCTGCAGGGCTTTCAATTCGCCCTGCATCTGCTTGCGCAGATTGGCGTCCAGCGCGGAAAGCGGTTCGTCGAGCAGGAGAAGCAGAGGGCGATTGACGAGCGCGCGAGCGAGGGCGACGCGTTGCTGCTGGCCACCGCTTAACTTGGACGGACGCGAAGCCGCGAATTCCTGCATCTTCACCATGCGCAGCGCTTCATCGACGCGGCCGCCGATCTCCGTTGCGGAAGTTTTCTGGACGCGCAAGCCATAGGCGACGTTCTCGCGCACACTCAGGTGCGGGAATAACGCGTAGTGCTGGAACACGGTGTTCACACGGCGTTTGTAGGGCGGAAGGGTGTCCAGCCGCTGGCCGCTCATCCAGATTTCGCCCGCGCTGGGTTGTTCGAATCCGGCGACCAGGCGAAGAACAGTGGTCTTGCCGGAACCGCTTTCGCCGAGCAACGTGAGGAATTCTCCCGAAGCAATGTTTAACGAGATGTTTTTCAGCACTTCGCGCGCGCCGAAGCGCTTGGCCACACCGCGGAGTTCGAGGAGTGCTTCCAACTCGGGCGAGAGCTGTTGCTGCGGGTTGGCAGCGGCGAAGCTCACTGAGCGGCTTTGACCTCGTTCCAGATTTCGTTGTACTTCGCGCGGCGCGGAACGTCTTGCCAGAAATAGATCCGCTGCATGTAGGCATCGGGGTTATCGAGGTGCAGGCCTTTGATTTCGTCAGGAGTCAGGAACTGTGAGGCCCCAGGATTGGCGGGAGTGTAGTGCGTCCTATCGGTGATCAGTTTCTGGGTTTTCGGTTCGATCATGTACTCGAGAAAGGCGTGCGCCAATTCCTTGTGGCTGCTCGCGGCGGTGATCATAAGGTGGTCGATCCATCCCGTGGTATTTTCTTTTGGGATGGTTTCGCCGATGGGAAAATTCAGCTTGCGAAGGTCATTGGTGTTCAGCGGCCAACCCATGGCCAGAACGACTTCGTGGTTCTGGAAGAGATTGGTAAGTTCTCCGCCGGTGGCCCAGATCTTTCGAATGTTGGGCTTGAGTTCGATCAGTTTTTTCCTGACGCCAGCGAGCTGATCGTCCGTCAGATTGTAGAGTTGCGACGGGTCCGGCTTGTCGAAGCCGAGGATCTGTGCGGCGAGGTAGACCGTGGAAAGATCATCCCACACGGAGATTTTGGCTTTGAATTTCGGGTCCCAAAGAATCGCCCAGGAATCCGGGGATTGCGCAAATACAGTGGTGTCATAAAGGAGCGGATTCGGTCCCCACATGAAAGGGACGCCGTAGACCTGGCCGTTGGTTTTGACAAGTGGAAGGTCCCGGAGTTTGGAGGAGAGCTGCCCGTAGGACGGCAATTTCGAAAGGTCGAGGGGCGCGGCGAGGCCGGTGCGTGCGATGGAGGCGGCGACGTCACTGGAGGGAGAAATTACGTCGTAATTCGAAGCGCTGCCGCCGCGCAGTTTTGCGACAAGTTCGTCGCTGGAGCCCATAAAAGACGCAACGATTTTACAGTTATGGCTTTCTTCGAACGCGCGTACGAAGGAATCGTCGGAATAACCTTCCCAGACCAGCAGACTTAGCGATTCTTCTTTTTTCTTGCAAGCGCTGCATGCCAATGCGAGCGTCAGAATCGCCAGAAGAATGGCGCGAGGTCTCATTGTTCCTCCTGGTTACTTTGCATCCGCTTGATAGACCACCCGCCCGCCGACGATGGTGGTGAGAACTTTTGTCGCATCAATCCTATGCGGATTTACGTCGAAGATATTCTGCGAAACGATGATCAGGTCGGCGAATTTTCCGACTTCGAGCGAGCCTTCTGTCTTTTCATGACGGCCGGCAAACGCTGCCCCAAGGGTGTAACCATCGATCGCCTGCGCGACTGTTAAGCGTTGCTCTGGAACGAAACCAGCCTCGGGCTTGCCATCGGCAGTCTGCCGAGTCACCGCGGTCTGAATTCCCTCCCACGGATTGAGAGTCACGACGGGCCAATCGCTGCCGAAACAGAAGTGGCCGCCGGCATCGGAAATGCTCTTCCACACCCAGGCTCGGGAAGCGCGCTCCTGACCGACATTGTGCACCCATACCTCAAGAACATCGGCGCCAGGATAAGAATGGAGCGGTTGCATGCTGGCGACGACCCCGAGCTTGCCGAATCGCGGAATGTCGGACGCCGCGATGGTTTCAATGTGTTCGATACGCGGCCGGTGATCTCTCTTGTGGTTCCGCGTTGCGGCATTTTCATAGGCATCCAGCGCAGTTCGCACAGCTAAGTCTCCGATGGCGTGCGTAAACAACTGAAAACCGCGCTTATCGAGCTCGGCCACAGCCGCCTTATATTTATCTGGTTCCCAGAAGAGTGTGCCTTTGACGGAAGGGTCGTCGGTGTAGGGTTCGAGCATCGCCGCCGTATGCGATTCGATCACGCCATCCAAACGAAGCTTGACCTCGTTCGCAGATAGCCAATCATTGGAGAACTTTTTCTTTGCATTCTCGATGGTCTCGATGTCCTGTGGCCGCAGGACAGGGGGATCGAGGAAATACGCGGCCTGCACCCTGACGGAGAGATCGCCACGTTTCCTCATATCTTCGTAGAGATCCAAATCTTCGAAATCACCGGAGAGGAAGTGACCTCCCGCCGCGTGGATGCGCGTCAGCCCATTTTTATTGGCCCATTTCATTCCCGCGCGCAGGGCCAGAAGTTTTTCCACGCGGGTCATCGGAGGTCGCACGCGGTCGACCAGATCGGTGGCCGATTCTTTTAGAGCGCCGGTGGCTTCCCCCGTTGCCGGATCGCGCACGATAGTTCCATTTGGCGGATTGGCGGTATCGCGAGTGATTCCCGCCAGGGCCAAAGCCTTCGAATTCACCCAATAAGTATGGCCATCGAATCCCTCGAGAGAAACCGCACGATTTGGGAAAATGTCATCGAGGTCTTGCTTATCAGGCAATTTTCCCGGGCCGAACATCCCGTAATCCCAACCGTGCCCGAGAATCCAACCTTCTCCAGGATTCTGCGCTGCGTAAGAGCGCAACTTGAACCGAATCTCTGAAAGACTCTTGGCGTCTTCCAGGCGCACCCATGCAAGCTTGGCCGAGCCCTCCATGAAGTGAATGTGACAATCAACGAACCCCGGAAGCACAAGCTTTCCGCCGGCGTTGATGACCTTGGTGCCCATGCCGCGCCGGCGCTCAATTTCGGGATCGTCTCCAACGGCAACGATCTTTCCGCGGTAGATCGCAACAGCTTGGGCCCACGGCTTTTTGGGGTCTTCCGTGTAAACGTGGCCGTGAATGACGATGATATCCGCCGGTTCCACGATCCGGCCTTCTTGCGCACGAGTGAAAGCGGCGACGCAGAGCAAGAGCAGAAGAGTTTGAAGAAAGGCGCGAAGCGTGCGGATTTTCATTGGCACCTGGTCCCGAGACTCAGAATGTTGGCGGCGTGTTGATCCACAGCAGCCAGGTTTCCGTACGGCCGGGATTCTTCCAGCGGTGCGGAGTCGAACTCTCGAAATAGAGACTGTCGCCAGGCCTTAGATGATAATGCTCCTTCGCGTCGAGCCAGATCTCAAAATGTCCGCGAAGGACGTGCAGGAATTCCTCGCCTTCGTGCGAGTAGGATGCGCCGCTGCCGCCCCCGGGTTTGATGCGGAAAAGATGCGGTTCCATCGCCGTGTTCCCCCAGGCAAGCAGTTCCATGCGCACGCCGGGCGTGGTCTCCAGGATTTTTCGCTGATGCGGGCGCACCAGGCGCGGATTATCGCCGGCGGTTTCGAAGAGTGAAAGAATGTTGGTGCGGTAGAAACGGGCGATGCGGCGCAGCGTGGCAATCGAGGAGCGCATCTGGCCGCGCTCCAGGGCGCTGAGAAAACCGACGGAGACCCCGGTAGCGCGAGCCACTTGAGCGAGCGAAAGGCCGCGGCGGGTCCGCAAGCGGCGGAAACGTTGTCCGGGAAGAAGCGTACTTTCCGCAGGAGCAGTGACGATTCCTTGGCGCTTGAGCACGTGGACGATGGCGGCCGGATTGAGGCCGCGGGCCCGGCGCAGGAAAATCGCGCGCTGCAGCAGACGCACATCGGATTCGTTAAAAAGGCGGTAGCGGCTCCGCGTGCGCTGCGGCGAGACAAGGCCCAGGGCTTCCCAGGCGCGCAAAGCGGAGGAAGAAATGCCCACGCGGCGCGCCACTTCGCTGATGCGCAGCGTGCGCGGCGGCTTGCGCGCCGCCGATATGTCGGATAAATTCTTTCTGCTTGACACTGGTCCCGGCCTTCTCTAAGTTTACAGGATTATAGTAAGGTTTCAAGGGCACAGCAACCTCGAAGAATCGGTCCTCAAAGATTCTTCCCGGCGAGGGGTGAGTTCATGAAGGTAGACGCACGATTCTGGCGACTGCATTCGTCGTGTTGCCGCAACATCTCATTCGCAACCGTTCTAACGATGGCACTCTGCCTCGCGGCGCCGTTTGCGGGCGCGCAGAGCACCGGCGGCCGCATCCGCGGCACGGTGACGGATCCCAGCGGCGGGGCAGTGGCGGCGGCCACAGTGCAGCTTATCAACGAGGGCACGCACGCCACGCGCGAGGTGCAGTCCGGCGCGAACGGCGAATACATTTTTCTTGAAGTGCCCGTGGGCAGTTACGAAATCGATCTTACCCTCCAAGGTTTCAAGAAGTATGTCCGCAAAGGGATCGTGCTGGACCTCAACCAAGTCCTTAGCGTTGACATCGTCCTGCAGCTTGGCGGCTCGACGGATGTAGTCGAAGTCACGGGCGCCCCGCCGGTTGTGGACACGACTTCCACGCAGCTCGGAGCCGTCGTCAACGAGCGCTCTTCAACCCAATTGCCTCTAAATCAACGCGATGTCTACCAGCTGCTCCAGTTGCAGCCTGGAGTTCAATCCCAGCTCGGCAACGACCTCTTCTATGGATCGGACCGCGCCGGGGTGGTCACCGTCAATGGTGGGCGTGGCCGCTCCAACAACTACACCGTGAACGGCGGTGACGGCAACGATCTATTCGCCAACCTGCCGGCGGTGGAACCATCCCCGGACAGCGTCGAGGAATTCAGGGTCATCTCCAATGCCTTTGACGCGGAATACGGGCGCAACTCCGGCGCCGTCGTCAATGTTGTTACGAAATCAGGCACGAACAATTTGCATGGCGGTTTCTACGAGTTTTTCCGCAACGACCATCTGAACACGCATCCCTTCACATTCACTTCCTCTCCGAAGCCGTCTTTCAAGCAAAACCAGTTTGGCGGCACTCTTGGCGGGCCGATCAAAAAAGACAAGACCTTCTTTTTCGTTTCTTACGAGGGTCGGAGAATTGTTCAAGGGATTGTTTCCCAGCCGGTTACTGTGCCCACGTCGGCGCAAGTGCCCCAGCAAGGCCAGCTAACCGGAAGCGGTGACTTCTCGGGCGGGACACCGTTTCAGGGCACATTGTCCGACGCGACTGTGGCGGGAGTATTGAACGACCGCCCCGGATGTTCAGCCGCCGTTGCAGCACAGGGCGGCTTACCGATAGCTGCCGGCAATCAGTACGGCGGGACGTACGATACCAACGGTAATTTGGTCTCGCCTGGTATTTTCACCAACTTCAACACCAGGGTGGATAACCAAATTCCGTTTGCTTGCTATGACCCAGTGGCGCTCGCTTTGCTTCAATATGTGCCTGGCGCAGGGGGAAGCGCGTCGCAAGTCGTAACCGTTCCCAAAAAGAGAGACCGCGGCGATCAATTCCAAATCAAGATCGACCATTCCTTTAATAGCAATCAGAAGACGGCCATCTACTACTACTTTGATGACGACAACACTCTCGATCCCTTTGCGAAATTTCAGGCCGAGGGCGCTCCATTGGGAAACTTCCCCGGTGTTTATGCAACGCGCACGCAGCAAATAAACGTTAGCCACACTTCGACTATCGGCTCGACCTCAGTTAACGAAGCCCGCTTCACCTTCTTCCGGGAAGGCCAGTTGAAATTCGATACACCGACCCGGACGAATGCCATTCAGGCCTCCTGTGGTACCGGAGCAGCTTCAGCTTTCTGTTTTACTGGCGTGAGCGATTCCACTACCTTGAACGACGCCTGCGCCGCAGGAATCGCCAGCATACCGGGCGCCACCACAAAGGACTGCGGCATTCACTCTGGCTTGGGCTCCAAGATAGAAGGTGTGCCCTTCATTCAAGTGAACGGCGGCTTCTCCATCGGAAACAACGCAGGTGGCCAATTGCCACAGGTCGGCAACACGTTCCAGTTTAGCGACAACTTCAGCAAAATCATCGGCAAGCACAGTTTCAAGTTTGGTGGCGATGTTCGCTACCAGAAATTCGACCAACTCCTGTACTTCGACGTCAACGGCTGGATGACATTCAACTCCACAACCGCCGGGCCCACCGGAGACGACCTGGGATCCGATAGCAGCTACCCCAACTATTTCCTTGGATTGGGGAACAGTTTGATTCAGGGCTCGGCGCAGCACGAACTGGTGCGCAGTAAGTCCTTCTATCTCTTTGCGCAGGATAGCTGGAAGATCAAGCCAAACCTGACGCTGAATTACGGTGTGCGTTGGGAGATGAACACGCCGCTGGCCGACATCGGCCAGAAAGTGCAGACCTTCCACCCCGGGCAGCGCTCGACGATCTATCCGTGCGCACTTACCCCAGGAAGCGCTCTGGCCATTCAGTTTCCACAACCGGGAGGAGCCGGATGCGACGCCGCAGGTGTCACCCCGGTCGGCTTGGTTTTTCCGGGGGATAAGGGTGTTCCGAACGGTTTGACCAACACCTACTACAGAGCCTTTGCCCCGCGTCTTGGTCTTAACTGGAGCCCGGGGTCACATGATGGCTGGCGGGCCAAGTTGACCGGCGGCCCTGGCAAGACCAGCGTAAGTATGGGATTCGGGATTTTCTACAACCCGATCGAGCAACTCGTACTCGAGCAATTCAGCGCCGAGCCGCCTTTTGGCGGGAGCAACTTCATCGGAAGTCCGTTTCTTCAGACACCTTACGTGGACCAGACCGGCGCCGTCTTTTCCAATCCGTTCACCGGCATTCTGAATCCGAAGCGCGGGACACCTCTCGATTGGTCCAACTTTGCAGGGAGCGTTTATTTTGGACAATTTCCGTCGAACATGCGGCCTCAGTATCAGAACCAATACAACTTGACCATCAAGCGGGAGCTGCCAGGCAACACGCTCTTGCAGGTGGCTTATGTTGGCTCGCAGGGCCACCGGCTGCTTGCGACGTATGAGGTCAACCCGGGAAATCCAACAACCTGCAATCAACTTCAAGCCGTGTCAACGTTCTATTCTCCTTTCCTCTCTAACGGTGTAACGCCAAATCCGAATCGCAACGACGCGTTTTCGGCGGCCTATACATGTGGCGCGTTCTTCGAAGACAGCGCCTTCAGCTTGCCCGCAGGCTCTCTCCCGGCGGGTTTTACGATCAATCTGCCGTACGGCTCCGTTCCGTCCGTCACTGGGTCGGCCTCAAACCCCAATCCCGCCATCACACTGGTGGGTCTGAGGAAGTACTCGTCGCCGCTCTGCGAGCCCCTCAACGGTGTGGGCTGCCCAGCCACCAGCGTGCCGGTGTTCTCCGGAATATTCAGCGAGGATACCATTGCCCACTCGAACTACAACTCGCTCCAGGCGCTGTTTGAGAAGCGCTTCTCGCATGGCCTGCAATTCCAGGCGTCATATACCTTCAGTAAATCTCTGGACAACGCCTCAAGCTTTGAAAGCGCCCTCAATCCTCTCAACTTCAACGCGACTTATGGGTTGTCAAATTACGACGCACGGCACCGCTTCGTTTTCAACTATGTATGGGACTTGCCAGTGCCGAAGTTTGACGGTTTTAAAGGCAAACTTCTGGATGGCTGGGAAGTATCGGGCATTCTGAGTTTCCAGAGCGGCTTCCCGGTCCGCATCACCTCGCAGGATGACGTTGAGCAACTCGACACCACATTTGACTTCGAGGCGCCGGGCCAACCAAACTTCGTCAGCGCCTTCAAAGCAGTCAACCCGCGGAGCACGGTATGCGCGGCCTTCACGGGTCCACTGGCACAGGTCATTGATCCCACGCTCCCGGCCTGCCAGCCTGTTTCCGGTTATGCCTTCGATCCTAATTTGTTCACGAACGCCACGGTTGCACCGGGAACAATTGGCAACGCCCCGCGCTCGATCTGCTGCGGCCCGGGAATCAACAACTGGGACATGAGCTTCTCCAAACAAACCAGATTTGGAGAGAGATGGCAAATGGAGTTCCGGGCCGACGTCTTCAATGTCTGGAACCACGCGCAGTTCTACACCGTTGATGGCAACATATCCAACCAGGGCGGGACGTTTGGCCAAGTACTGCATGTCCGCGATCCGCGGCTGGTGCAGTTCGCGCTGAAGTTTCACTTCTAGCGTAAACTGGCAGATTAGCGTGCTTTTTGAGGCGCGGCTCGCGAGGGCCGCGCCTTCGCACGTTCCACAAAATTGCGAGAAGAGCTTCGGCCTAAAGAAATTTTCCTCGCACATACTGACCGCAGGGAATAGACCTGCCCGGGTAACCGAAAAACGGCCGACCCACCAGGGAGTATTCATATGCACGACGCACTACAGAAGGAAATCGCCACCTACGAAAAGCGCACGCCGAAATCGGCGGCAGCGCACAAGCGCGCGCTCCAACGCATCCCGCTCGGAGTTGCCAGTAATTACCGCCACTACGAGCCCTATCCGATTTTTGTGAAGGATGGAAAGGGCAGCCGCATTCACGACCTCGACGGCAACGAATACATCGACCACAACCTGTGTTTCGGAGCGCTGATGGCGGGGCATTGTCATCCCGCCGTCGTGAAGGCCGTCGAACAGAAATTGCACGAAGGAACCACGTTCGGCATGCCACACGAGCAGGAATGGGAGCTTGCCGAAGAAATTTGCAAACGCTATCCGGTGGAGATGGTGCGCTTCGGTTCCAGCGGCACCGAAGTCACCATGCACGCCTGCCGCATCGCGCGCGCCGCCACGGGCCGCGACAAGATTCTGAAGTTCGAAGGCGCGTACCACGGCCTGCATGACACGGCGCTCGTCAGCGTCAAGCCCAAGTCCGAAGACTACGGCGACCCCGATGCGCCCACCTCCGTTCCCGGGGGAGGCGGCATACCGAAGGCCTCGCTCGAGAATGTTGTCGTCGCCAGCTTCAACAACCTGAAGAGCGTCGAAAATCGTTTTAAGCAGTATCCCGGACAGATCGCCGCGATCATTCTCGAACCCATCCTCATGAACGTCGGACTGTGCATGCCGCAACCCGGCTTCCTGCAAGGGCTGCGCGATATTTGCAGCAAGAACGGCGCGTTGCTGAACTTCGACGAAGTAAAGACGGGCGCAAAGCTTGCCTGGGGCGGCGCCAGCGAATTTTTCGGCGTGAAGCCGGACATGATCTGTCTTGCCAAGTCCATCGGTGGGGGCTTGCCGCTGGGAGCGTTCGGCGCGAGCCGCGCGGTGATGGATCTGATCTCGCAGCACAAAGTCTTTCACGGTGGCACATACAACACGAACCGTGTGGCGATGGCCGCGGGCCTGGCGACGTTCCGCGAGGTCCTGACACGCGAGAGTTATGCGCACGTCGGCAGACTCAGCAAGAATCTCACCGAAGGCTATCGCGCCATCGTCAAGAAATCCGGCCTGCAGGCCTACGTCGCCAGCGCCGGCGTCAACGGCGCGTTGATGCTCTATCCGAAGGAGATTCAGAACTACCGCGACTGGACCAAGATCGACGTCGATCTCTGGCGCCACTACTGGTTCGCCATGGTCAATCGCGGCGTCCTCCCGCAGCCCTATTGGTGGGACGAGCAGTGGACCATCTCCGTTCAGCACACGGAAGCCGACATTGACAAGCACCTCGCAGTTTTTGAAGAAATCGCGCCTGCGCTTGCGAAGGCGCAGCAAGAGCGAGGCCTGGCATTTGTCGGTGCAGCCGGACATTAATCCGCTGCAGCACGTCACTCAGGAGAGAAACCCATTGGCGAACGAGGTCACCACTGCCACGGCAGCGGCCGTAACGCAAGAAGCGCCGCGCCTGCGCCGGGTTCTGGGAAGGTGGGACCTCGTTCTGCTTTTTGTTGTCGCCGTTTTCAATCTCAACGTCGTTCCGTCCATCGCCGCCAATGGCGGCGTAACGGTCTGGCTGTGGATCATCTCGCTGGTGCTGTTCTTCTGGCCGCAGGGCATCGCCGTGATCGAACTCGCGCATCGCTTTCCGGGCGAGGGCGGCGTGTACCTCTGGGCCAAAGAAGTCTTCGGAGACTTCCACGGTTTTCTCTCCGGTTGGTGCTACTGGACGAACAACATGATGTACGTGCCGACGATCATGCTCTATTTCGTCGGCGTGTTTGTGTTTGTTCTGGGCGCCGGGCACGAATCGCTCGCCGACAACAAATCCTTCACCTTAACGGCTTCCCTGGTTTTGTTATTCCTGCTGGTGGTGCTGAACATTCTTGGTCTGGGCGTCGGTAAATGGCTGAACAATCTCGGCGCGATCGGAACTTTTGTTGCCGCGGCTGTCCTTATCGGTTTGGGAATTGTGATTTGGCTGCGCTTCGGTACATCGGTAACGGCGGCCGATTTCCAGATTCCGGCAAACCCTCGTTTTGTTCTGAATTCATTCGGTGTGATCTGTTTCGGCCTCGTAGGGCTGGAACTCGCCTCGGTCATGGGCGATGAAATCGAGAATCCCCAGCGAACTCTTCCCGGAGCCGTCGCTTGGGGCGGCGTTCTATCCGGTTTGCTTTACATCGGTGCCACACTGACGCTTCTTGTCGCCGTGAGCAAGAATGACATCAGCGTTCTGCAAGGCATCGTGCAGGCCGTGGGCCACATGGCCAGCCGCGTTGGGGTAAGCTGGATCGTTGCACCTTTCGCATTCCTGTTGAGCATCTCGATTGCCGGAATTGGCTCCGCGTGGCTCGGGGGATCGGCGCGGATTCCTTTTGTCGCGGGCCTCGATTCCTATATGCCGTCCTGGCTTGGCAAGATCCATCCAAAGTACGCCACGCCGTATGCCGCGCTGATCGTCCACGCGGTCGTATCGATGATTCTAGTAATGATCAATTTCTCTTTTACGGGCGCGGGAGTGCAGGAAACATTTCAGAAGTTGTTGTCCCTTGCCGTGGTGCTGCAATTGATCCCATTTCTTTATATGTTCGGCGCGTTGCTGAAAATCGCCTCCAGCGATTCGTTTGCAAAAGGGCGCTACGGCAGAACGACGCTGATCCTCGCCGGCTTCAGTGGATTCACCACCACCGGTCTGGGAATCGCCATGGTATTTTTTCCGGCGCAGCAAATTAAGTCGCTCCTGTCTTACGAAATCTGGATGTTCGGGGGCACGTTGTTTTTCATCGGCCTCGCCGCATTTTTCTTCTTCGTGTACGGCAGGCGCAAGGCCGCGCGGAAACTGGCGGCGGCTCCCGCGCTTTGAAGTGAACTTGGGAGGCGGTTATGTCGAGCAGTGCGAAAACGGTCGTTCGGGCCTATCAAAACTATATCAACGGTCAGTGGGTCAAGAGTGCTTCCGGTGAGACGTTTCCCGTCTACGATCCTTCGACCGAAGAAGTGATCGCGCAGGTTGCATCGGGCACCGCGGCCGATGTCGATCGCGCCGTAAAGGCTGCGCGCGCCGCGTTTGATTCCGGTCCATGGCCTAAGACAAGCGCCGCCGAACGCGGCCGCCTTCTCTACAAGCTGGCGGAGAAAATTCGCGCGAACGCCGCGCAACTTGCCGAGCTGGAATGCCGTAATTCGGGCAAGCCCATTGTGGAAGCGGAGTACGACATCGCCGATGCCGCAACTTGTTTCGAATACTATGCCGGCCTGGCAAACAAAGTTCTGGGGCACGTCAATCCGGTGCCCGTCAATGCGCTAAGTTTTACTCTGCGTGAACCGGTTGGCGTCGCCGGCCAGATTATTCCCTGGAACTATCCGCTGGTGATGGCTTCGTGGAAGCTCGCTCCCGCCATCGCCGCGGGCTGCACTTGCATCCTCAAACCTGCGGAGCAGACGCCGCTCACCATGATGGAAGTCGCCAACTGGTTTGAAGAACTGGGTCTGCCGCCGGGCGTCGTAAATGTCGTCAATGGCATGGGTGAAACCGCGGGAGCTGCGTTGGTAGCTCATCCCGGCGTTGACAAAATCGCATTCACCGGCAGCGCTGCGGTTGGGAAAATTATCGTCAAGAGTGCCGCGGACACGCTCAAGCGCGTCACGCTGGAGCTTGGAGGCAAGTCTCCCAACATCTTCTTCGATGGCGCGGATTGGGAAGCGGCCGTTGACGGCGCGCTCTTCGGAATCTTCATCAATCAGGGCGAAGTTTGCTCCGCAGGCAGCCGCATTCTCGTCGAGAAGAAAATCTACCCAAAGTTCGTGGAAGCCATGACGGAAAAAGCGAAGCGCATCAAGCTGGGCGCGCCGCTGGAGCGCGAAACGAAGATGGGTCCACTGGTCAGCAAAGAGCAGTACGACCGCGTCAACTCCTATCTCGAACTCGGGAAGAAAGAAGCGAAGCTGGCCCTCGGCGGCGGGCGCCCGAAGCAGTTTGGCAAGGGCTATTACGTCGAGCCGACCATTTTCTATGACGTCGATAACAGCGCGCGCATCGCCCGCGAAGAAATCTTTGGCCCCGTCGCTTCGGTGATTCCGTTCGAAGGCGAACCGGAGGCCATTCGCATCGCCAACGACACGCCGTATGGACTCGCCGCCGCGGTCTGGACGCGCGACATTTACAAAGCCTTCCGCGTCGTGAAATCCTTGCGCGCCGGCATCGTGTGGGTCAATCACATGCAACCGACGTACGTCGAAGCGCCCTGGGGCGGATACAAGCAGTCCGGTTTCGGCCGTGAGTTGGGTCCCTGGGGGCTCGAAGAATATCTGGAAACCAAGCAAGTCTTCGTCAATCTCGACGAGACGCCGATCGGCTGGTACTAGCTTTTGTAGGGTCTGCCTTCTGAGGCGGACCGCTTTTCACTAACGGAGACACTCTGATGAAAACAATCCAGCTTCGCACCGAAATACCCGGACCCAAATCGCGCGCCTTGATGGCGCGTCGCGAAGCCGCGATTCCCCGCGGCCCTTCGAATGCCACCCCGGTTTTCGCCGCAAGCGCGCAAGGGGCCACCATCGAAGATGTCGACGGCAATCGCTATCTCGATTTCGCCGGCGGCATCGGCTGCCTTAACATCGGCCATCGCTCTCCTCGCGTGATCTCTGCGATCCGCGAGCAGCTCGAGAAGCACTTGCATCTCTGCTTCGCCGTCACACCCTATGAGAGCTACGTTGCCGTTGCGGAAAAACTGAACGCGCTGGCTCCCGGCAATTTTCCCAAGAAAACCATCCTCCTCAACTCCGGCGCCGAGGCCATCGAGAACTCCATCAAAATCGCCCGCGCTTACACCAAGCGCCCCGCGGTCATTTGTTTCGAAGACGCCTTCCATGGCCGCACGCTTCTCACCATGTCGCTCACCAGCAAGACGCATCCCTACAAAGCGGGCTTCGAACCCTTTGCCAGCGACATCTACCGTATTCCTTTCGCCTATCCGTACCGCGGTGAAAAAGGAGCCACTGCGGAAACCTTCGCCCATTATCTGGAAGACGCCTTCATGCGTTCCGTGGCTCCCGAATCCGTTGCCGCCGTGATCGCCGAGCCCGTTCTCGGCGAAGGCGGTTTCGTCATTCCCCCGGCCGGCTACTTCAAGCTGCTGCAAAATATCTGCCGCAAGCACGGCATTCTCTTCATCGCCGACGAAGTGCAATCCGGCTTCGCCCGCACCGGCAAATGGTTCGCCTCGGAACATTTCGGCATCGAGCCGGACTTGATCACCATGGCGAAATCGCTCGGCGGAGGCATGCCCATCGCTGCGGTGACCGGCCGCGCTGAAATCATGGACGCGCCCGGTGTCGGTTCTCTCGGCGGCACCTACTGCGGTCACCCCGCTTCATGCGCCGCCGCGCTCGCCGCCATCGAAACCATCGAGAAAGACGGCCTCCTCGCGCGTTCCACCGCCATCGGCAAGCATTTCGAACAGCGCGCCCAAGCCTGGCAAAAAAAGTGGCCCTTAATCGGCGAAGTTCGCGGCCTCGGCGGCATGTGCGCCATCGAATTGGTGCGCAACGCGGCGACGCGCGAGCCTGCCGACTCCGAAACCAAAGCCATCGCCAAATTTTGCTACGAGCACGGCCTCATCACCATCACCGCCGGCACCTTCAATAACGTGATCCGCATCCTCGTCCCCCTCGTCGTCACCGACGAGCAGCTCGACGAAGGCTTTAACATTATCGAGGCCGCCCTCGCCTCTGTCGCGGAACACAAGCAGCCGGCGCTTTCTCACGCCTAGTCATTCATCCGAGCGCGACGCAGCGCACCCCGCCGCACTGGAGAAACGGTGCCAGGAAGATGTACCGAACCCCCAAAATCTGTGATGAGCGATTTTATTGCTGTCAGGTTCCCGGCTCCCGCTCGGTTCCCGGCGATGTCGGGCTGACCCTCCCTGCCGATCTCATCGCACGGTTACTGTCACGGTTGCCGCGGAGCGGCCGTACTGATTTGTTGAATACAACGTATAGGTCGTGGTAACGGCCGGGTTGACGGTCAGGCTAGTCACGCGCGTTGCCCCAATCTGCGGCGAGATGATGTTGTATGCAGCTCCGCTGGCATTCCAGCTCAACGTCACCACCCCTCCCTTAGACACGGTGGTCGGGTTGGCGGTGAAGCTGTTGATGACGGGCGCAGCGCCGGTGGGTACGTTGGCGGGGGTATAGATGGTTCCCATCGCCACCACTTCAAAGTTTGCAGCCGTGATGCTCTTGAGCAGGCTCAATTCGGAATTGTTCCAATTGTTGTCCGGAGTCCCGCTGATAAAGATACCGCTGCCATTGTCGGCCAGAATCATCCCGTATTTTTTCAGCGCGGTCAGGATCACCTGGTCATCGGCCGGGAAGCCCGAAATATCGAAACTCGCTTTGAGACGAAGTCGCGTGCCCATGGGCGGGGCGCTGGTATTGGTCACGCTGGAGGCCCAATGCGACGCCGGGGCCACGAAGGCTTTCTGGGTCGTCGGTACGGTGAACCGCAGCGCGTGCTGGATGGCTCCTGCGGCGACTTCGTCGTAACGCGCCAGGCCGGGAAAGACCGGCAAGCCCGCGGCATCCGCCGAGGTCCAGGTATAGAGACGCTGCTCGTTGATGGTCATGTCCCACGCGACGGCCGTATCGGCGCTCCACCTTCCGCTCTTGCTTAGCGTGGCGTGGTAAAGCTCGTAGAGCCAGCAACCGTCTTTCTCGAGCGCCAGCACGTGCCGGTCGCCGTTGCCGGGTTTGGGGTAGCCTTCGATCAGCGCATTGGAAGGAATCGGCATCGGTCCGGGATCGCTCTCGCTGGCGAAGGGCCGAGCGAAATGTTGACCTTGGCCTGCGTGCCCGCCACCACCTGGTAGGGAATCCCGATGGTCTGCCTTTGGAAGATGCCGGCGCCAAAGTCCGGATGCAGCGTGACGGTCGAGCCGACGAAGTTGATGATGTTGGCGGAATTGAGGTCCACATTCGCCCCGGAGATGTCGGTGTTCCACAGGCTGCTCGCAGGGAACGGAACGAAGCCGTTCAGGTTCGCTCCGGCGCCGGCGCTCATCCCGCCGCAGGTGCCGCTCTGCGCAAAGGCGCCGTCGCTAAACAGCAATACCATTGCGGTTATCAGAAAAAATTTCACTTTCATTTTGCCTCCATGACAACTTCTCGCATCATTCTCGTTCAAACTTTCCAGACCCATCTCCTGAAGACAGCTCTGCAGTTCAGGCAAGATCTGCCGTAACGTCTGTTTTTTGTACACGCTAACTGTAGGTTGCGTAGGCCCCGCTTTCCCTGCCTGCAACGCCCCTTAAAGACCCGCCCAAAGTCACTGGCAGATTCCATGTCTGCGTTAAAATATGGCTTTCATAACTATGAAAATGTGAGGAACAAGCCCGTGGCCCATCATCATTACTTCGGGATTTCTGAGACTGGTCGAGGAAGAGAAAGGACGGATCAGCGAGCTCGCTGCACACCAGCCTGAGCCGGAACTAATTTTTTGGCCCTCCGGCAGTTAGGAGTATACGCCCCTCTTGCCTCCGACTGCGGCTGGCCCGGACGACAAATCCTAAAACGAATGTTGATTAGATGACGGCGTCGGTTCCTTCAACCGAGTAGACTTGGCGCCTCTTTGACGACCAAGGCTCGGGAAAAGGAGCCGAGCCATGTTGATCGTAGGTCACGATGAAGTTAACTCTAAACCCGCACACGCGAAACCGGCGTGCGCGGCACCCGATTCCATTCGTGCGGTTTGCCTCTGTGCCACGCGCCTAAATATTCATGCAGTACAAAGGTCGAGTCTTTCCAAGGACCTGCATATCTGTCGGTTGTGTTTACAAATGTTTTACAACCCGCAGACATACGCCAAGCTAGTGTCCCGTCCCACATAACTATTGACAATATAGGCCGGCCATGATCCAATCGGGTCATGTTTCCTACCGCCGCTGCTCTTTCCGTTGATGACGCCGCCAAAGCGCAACTGGAATCGTTGGTCCGCTCCGGAA
>WNFS01000790.1_pt1 | contig 23183 bp, 9 predicted proteins | sample 5400141 | NCBI WGS metagenome assembly WNFS01 (sample SAMN13153358, study PRJNA577476) | soil metagenome | isolation source: 60 cm saprolite under Madrone tree | place: USA:California | collected 2016-06-14
TCGTTTCGCGCCGAGATGAGTTTGCCGCTCTCGTCTTCGAGAGTTAGGCGACTCGGCGTAAAGAAGAATCGCTTGTTCTGGCCCACGAGATGCGTGATCAGCCTTTCCGCGTGGAGCGATAATTCAATGTGGATGTCTTTGAGGAAATCTGGCTTACCCTTGACGTGCCAGATGGCGCCGGTCACGGACAAATCGGCGGTGAGGTAATCCCACTCATTCCACCGCTCCAATCCTCCGTGCGCGTCGATCGCGAATTTCAGTAGACTGTTCATTTTGCACCTGGACCTGCGCGTTACGCAGGCGCGCATACCGAAGGAGGTTAGCCGCGGGACTCAGAACCGTCTTGGCGAAAGTTGCCTTTTTTTCGGCTCCGACTCAATCGCTCGCGCGCTACTTTCTCCAGAGCGAGGACGGTCGGGGCGCCGATTCCGAGGAACAACGTGAAAACTGTGCCACAACTGTGACACAAAACCTGTTTTCACTGCCCAAACTGACTTCATTGACAGGGCGCATTTGTTGATTCTACGGAAGTTATTGAAAACAAAGAACGGCTCGAAGATTCCGGCTTATATGGCTCATCCGCTTTTTTTTCAACGAGTTGCGAGGCTTTTGACTTAGGTGTGGTGCTCCCATCTTACCCAAACGGGGGCCTTCAGAATTACTTCTACATTTCTCACTCTTGATTGCGAAAACCATCATATTTGGTCACATTCTAAAACATGTGTTACTCAGTTGAGACGGGGATCGGGAGCAGCCGGCCTGCTGTGATGAGGTTTCGTGCATAAGAATCATCCTGAAGCGGCGGTTTGGAAAACCGCCGCGGGCATCGTACGTTTTTCCTCATAATGCGGAAGTGCTTTTGCGGTTTGGTCCAAGCGCATGGGTCGTGATCCGTCAAGTTTCTCTTGCAAGAACAGCGTATCGGATACGCCATTGATGTCCCAATGCGGTAGACATTAGCGGTTCTGAGTTCGAGCGCGGAACGTACTGAGAAGAAGTCAGAAGGAATCGCTTTTGCTGAAAGATGGTTAGGGATGAATTGATAGGCTCAATTCCCACTTCTGGGGAACACCGGCTGACAAAGAAATGTTTTTCGATTCGAGGATCAGGTGCAAGGGAATTGGGCCCCGGTCGCTCTTGCCCAGGGGACTATCACCCGTTGAAAACGCGGAGATTTGCATGGGCCAATCCGACTGTTTTACCTGCACATCCAGCGTTTCTTTATCGGAAACAAAACGATCAAGACGATGGCCACCTGCGTCTAGAGTTTCAAGACGATTGTAGCGGCTTGGAATCGCCAGCCAGAGACGACGAACTCGGAGTCGTTTCGATGATGTCAAGAACTCCACTCGCCGTATTGTAGTTCCCTGTAACGACCACGTAACTTCTGAAATGAGGCTTTCGTCGACTAACTCTCCTGCTTTTGCGCCCGGGACGACCCAATGCTTCCACACAGCAGTGACGCTGGTCCCGTCTGCTGCGGGTCTAATCTCATCGGCTCCGTCAACTGCGGCAATTGTTCTTCCGTCTTCCAATTCCAGGAATGGTACGAGGCAGGGATAGATTTTTTCAACAGGTACTGCCAAACCAGGAAAACCGTACGGCAGTGGCTGGTAATCGGAGGTTGCCGCCTTCGGCCCCGTCACGAACGGCAGGGCAAAGTGTATTTCGCCGCGACGAACCAGCCAGACACCAAATTTCCGGTCGCCATCCGCGAAGAATTCAAACCGTGAAACGTTGCCAAAACTGGGTGACATAGCAAACTGTTTGATTCCCTCGCTGGCCATCGCCTGTGTAAACATCTTGTGCGCCGCCATGATTTTTGCGAGGAAAGTGGTCGTTTGCTGCCATTCGCGCTCCTTCGTAATATATCCGTAGTCGCCCCTGCCGAAAGCAAAGATAGAAAGTAAATGCGTGTCTTTATTGAAGTCATTTCGCAGCCACGTCCATGCGGAATTGTAAGCGCATGCCAACTGTTCGAGAGGCGCAGGGCGAAATTCAGGATGAACGCCAAGAAAGCCGACGATTTCCATAGTGTCCATGTAGCTGATTGCGCCGAGACTCCGGCCCCACGGATAGCCGTACCCGTCGGGCGAAAGTAAATCCCACCACAATTTCATTTGTTGTTTGAGTGACGGTGCAAGGGCTTTGACAAGATCGTCACGTCCAGCGAGTTGCGCGGCGTCATAAATCGCCCGGGCGTACTCGTTGGAATACCGGTCATAGCGGCCGGTCGGCAGGGAATCATCGGCAAAAAGCGCTCCACGGGTGAATTGCGCGGTTGCGTGATCTAACAAGTCGTCCAGCGAGGCGCGGTCCTTGCTAAAGCCGAGATCGTAATCAATTGCCGCGATCCGCGCCGCCACGCCGAAATAATTTTCCGGAAGATGAATCAGTTTGTGGGTTTTCGAATCGTAAAATCGTCCGGGATCAAGCAACGCGCGATAACTTTCCTTTTCTTTTGGTGACAGATTTTGCCACAACGCATTGTGATCCAGATTCCTGCCATAGCTGTGGAGGGCCATCGCTGCATAAAGTTGTGCCCACGTTTTTCCACCATGGCTTAGTTCGATTTCCGCCATTTTTCCGATCATCGCTGGAAGATCATGCCCGGCAATCGTATTCGTGGACGCGAACGCTGAATAGTCGCCCAGCGTGCGCATGAACGTGCCCCAAGAAAATTCGCCCGTCGTCAACGCGCCGACAACTCGGTCGGGCGGGGGATCGAGCGTCTTGATGTCGGCCACATGTGCGGTAATCTCACGCTGCAAGAATTGTCGAATCTCGCGATCGATATCCTGAGTACGAACTAAATTCGTCTCGACAGGGATTTGTTGCGCGTTGCTTGCAGTGCTTGCGAATGCGACCAGCAACAATCCAATTCGTATTGTGCGCAACGGAATTTCTTTTCGCATACAGTTGCCTCGGTATTAATGTGATCCTGGGTTTGGATGGGCTCGCACTTAAATGGCTGGTCAGACTGCGCAACCCAAATTGAAAACTTACGACAGATAGTCCTCGCGCCACGGAGTGAATACATCTATGACGATTGATGCTTCGAAGGCAGATGCGCCGTGCTCTACTCCGCCACGTACGACGAACGTGTCGCCAGTCCGAAGATCAAACGTTTGGCCCTGGCACGTGACTTTCAGATGGCCGCGCACGATGTACACAATTTGATCGTGTGGATGGCTGTGCATTGTTCCAACCCATCCTTTCGTCATTTCGTGTTCCGCCAAGAATAGTTTTTCGTTGTAAGCCAGCACTCGACGCTTTAGGCCAGGTTCCGGCTCAGACATTTTTCCGTCTTCGTGTTTCACCACGACGAGGTCGGGAATCGTTTTCGTTTGTTCCATGAGCTTCTCCAAAACAACGAGTCAAACTTTTATGCAACGGCAAGTGTGGACAACATTGTTTACCTACCGGCCTAGCCAACCTCCATCTACCGCTAGAACGTGTCCGTGTATGTAGTCGCTCGCGGAAGAACACAAGAAAATCGCGGCCCCCGCGATATCACTTGGTTCACCCCAACGTGCAGCGGGAATTCTTTCCAGAATTTGTCGGCTCCGCACTGGATCATTCCGGAGCACTTCGGTATTTTCCGTCGCCATATATCCCGGGGCAATTGCGTTTACATTAATTCCTTTGGAAGCCCACTCATTTGCAAGCGCTTTTGTCAGCTGGGCCACTCCACCTTTCGCCGCCGCGTAAGCAGGAACCAGAATTCCGCCTTGAAAGGAAAGCAGTGATGCAATGTTCAAAATCTTTCCACCTTTGCCGCGGTCCAGCATGTGCCTCCCAGCCGATTGTGAAAGTTGGAAAACGGCCGTCAAGTTCACGGTAATAAGTTCATTCCAATACTCTGCCGGATATTCCGCAGCGGGTGATCGGCGAATTGTTCCAGCGTTATTCACCAAAATATCGATAGAGCCGAATTCGGATATCGTCTTTTCGATGAGACTGGCGTAAGACTTAGGGTCGGCGAGGTCCGCCAAGTGATAAAACGTCTTGGATCCCGCTCTGTGAATTTCTTCGCAAGCGGGCGCATGTTTTGAATCTCGGCCGTGGCAACCCACGTTTGCGCCGGCTTTTGCTAATGCGACAGCGATGGCCGCTCCCAGGCCGCGGTAGGAGCCGGTCACCAGGGCGTTCTTGCCAGTCAACTGAAACCCCTCAAAGTTCACGAGTTCACCCCTGCACAATTTGCGCGGGCTTGAGTCTCGGGCTCAGCGCGTGAATTAAAAGCACTGCCAGAAGATAAGCCGATGCTGCAATGAAAAAGGGAATCATGTAGCTGTTGGTCCATTGCAAAACGTGCCCGACGATTTGCGCGATGAGCATGCCTCCAACCGCTCCTGCCATTCCGCCAATTCCAACAACAGAACCGACTGCTCGTGAGGGGAAGAGGTCCGACGCCAGCGTGAAAAGGTTCGCCGAAAATCCCTGGTGTCCCGCGGCGGCAAGTCCGATCAGGAGGGTTGCCGGCCATAGCCCGGACACGCGGTAGACCATCCCGATTGGCACGACGCAAATCGCGCAAGCAAGCATTGCCCACTTTCTTCCGGCATTTACGGAAAACCCGCGGCGGATCAAACCGGAAGATAACCAGCCTCCGCCTATGCTTCCTATGTCTGAGATCAAATAGATCACGAGAATTGGCAAGCCGATTTGGGTGAGTCTTAGGCCATGTTCGCGTTGTAAATAATCCGGTATCCAGAAAAGATAGAACCACCAGACGGGGTCCACCATAAATTTTCCGGCGGCAAAGGCCCACGTCTGTCTGTAGCGCAACAGTCGAGCCCATGGAATCGCGCCTGCCGCACCGACAGAGTCGCTCTTGATGTATTCGCGTTCGGCGACAGTACATTGCGGGTGCTCTTCCGGCTTTCTGTAAAGACTCAACCAAAGTGCGAGCCATACGAACCCGAGCGCTCCCGTAAACAGAAAGGCCCAACGCCAACCAAGGTGCAACGCAACCCACGGAACAAAGAGGGGCGTGAGGATTGCGCCGACGTTCGTCCCCGCATTGAAAATACCTGTCGCCAGCGCCCGTTCTTTCTTGGGAAACCATTCAGCGACACTCTTGATACTTGCCGGAAAAACTCCCGCTTCGCCGAATCCCAATGCTGCACGCGCGATAGCAAACGTCAGAAATGAATGCGCCGCGGCGTGAGCCATCGAAGCAATACTCCAGAAGACCATCGCCACCGCATAACCGATTCGTGTGCCCAGACGGTCGATTAGCCGACCCATGAAGATCATGCCAAGCGCATAGGCGCCTTGAAACGCAAACACAAGGTTCCCGTAGTCGACGTCGTTCCAGCCGAGTTCGTGCTGCAGGGGGCCTTTCAACACACCGAGCACTTGCCGATCCATGTAATTTTTTGTGACGCCTAGAAATAACAGGCCACAGATTACCCATCGAAATCGTCCGACAAGCAGGCCCGCTTTTTGCGTCAGGCTGGAGGGATTCGCGGTGACGTTCGAACGTTCCTTCGATACGGAATCTGTGATTGCAGTTTCTGCCGGCATCAGGGTCCTGTTTGGCGAATTGTTACTTGCGGCCCGCTTCTAGTCCCGATCCACTTTGTTCAAAACCAGGTTGTATGTTCACAACGCCGAACTGTCGGTCTTTCACTTCTTCATGGGCGGCCATTGCCCACAAGAATGCGATTCGGTGGCCAGGTACGGAAACATTCGGGTGATATCCACTCGGCATGAGTACCGCGTCCCCGTCCCGGACAACTGTCACCAATTCCGGATACTGAGTATTGTTGTAAACCAATTGGATGCCGTATGCCGGTGCCGGCATATCGAAGTAGATATACATCTCTTCCAGCATTTTTTCATGTTCGTGCGGCGGCCAACTTGTCCAATTACCCGGATCGGAGTACGTAAAGCCAGCGACGAGCCGGCCTGCTTCCACGTTTTTCGCGATGAGCATGTTCAAATCACGCGAGGAGCCTGGACCACCAGCCGCGAACTTAAGACCGGGATCTTTGGTCACTTCGCTGTAGCGCACAAGTTTTAACGGATACTTGCCCACGACATCGGAGGAAAATTCCGCGAAGTCCGCGGAACCATTTGTTGAAACCTCGATTGTCGAATCGCGCGGAATATAGATTGCGTCAAATTTTCCGAGTTCGAATTGTTGTTCTTCTGTCTTGACGACGGCGGTTCCGGCGAGACAAATGAGTCCTGTTTCCTGGCCGTCATTCTTGAACGAAACGGACGGAATGGATGCGTCCAGGATGATACGACCGTACGACAAATGACGCATGGTGCTGTTTCGGGGAGTCACCGCTAGATGGCGTCCCTTTTGACTGTTGGTCTTCCTGAAAACCATTTTCTCTACTGCCACTTCCGCTTCTTGCGTACCCATTACGGCTCCCTGTTCGTTGTCTGGTCGTGAGTCACGGAACAAGCTCACTACATACCAGTGGGTGAGCAGGTGTATCGACCGTGAATTTTCCGTACTCCGCTAAACTTGCCACGCTTCGCAAGCCGGTTAGAACGTAAAACGTAAACCGAGTTGCAGCTGCCTCATCCTGGCGGCCGCCGAAATGGTTCCAAATGTACCGGGGCTGGCGAGACTGGCCGGCGCCGTAGCGGCCGGCGGATTCAAATTCACAAAGTTAAAAATATTTGTGCCGTCGATACGGAATTGTAAAGCGTACCTTTCGAAGAACCGGAAATCACGGAAGACAGCCAAGTCCACCGTTTTGAATCCGGGCTGATCTAACAAGTTGCGTGCCGAATTCCCGTCTACAGGGCTGCCCGTTACCACCGGATTCCGCACAAATGCTGCGATATTGAACCAGCAACTCGGAGTTCCCGTACTGGCGCCGTTGGGACAAGTACCCGAGCGTGGATCGCCTGCGAGATTGGCGCGATCGCCTCCCGCGCCGTCGAGGTTCGCGTCCACACCATCCAAGACAGTAAAGGGAATGCCGCTGTGATATCGAATAATCGGAGAGAACGACCATCCATTTAGAATGGCCTTCACGACTCCATTTCCTCCGTAGGAGAACTCTGGTTGCCATACGGCGGAAAAGGAAACTGCGTGACGCTGGTCGATGTCGGCGCGGCCTTTTTCCTCATCCAGGGCTAGCATGTTCTGCGCGCCGCCTTGCGTTTGATTGTTGTCCAATTCAAGGCTATTCAAGTTCTTGCTGAACGTGTAGAACGCATCGAACAAAAGGTGATGGGACATGCGTTTGGTTACCGTCAGTTGCATCGCGTTGTAGGAAGCTGTCTGGTTTGATTGCACGAGGAAAACCTGTCCGAATCCAGAATTGGGACGGCGTTGTTGGACGTTGCCGGTCGATGGTACTGGCGTAGTCGTGATCAAGGGATAGTTCACATCTTGGGCAAACGGCAGGTCGTGCGCCAAGCTGCCCACATATCCTACGGACACACTCAAATCGTTCGTGAGCTGGCGTTGCACCGTAAAGTTCATTTGATAGGTGTACGGCCACTGGAACCCCGTATCGATTCCCAGAATTCCTCCGCCCGGTGTGTACGCACCTTGATACGGGAACGGATCTCCGCCGGCGAGGCCTTGATAGGGATCAGCGAGCCTGCCACCCGTTCCGAATTTTCCGGCTCCGGTATTGTTGAATGTCAGACGAGTGGCGAATGGCTGGAAGTTCGATGGCTGATTCCAATTGTTTCCGGAAAGGCTGCCGTAGAAAACACCGAATGCTGCGCGGACTGAAGTCTTGCCGTCACCGAAAGGATCCCACGCCAGTCCAAGTCTGGGTGAAACATGATGGTAACGCACCGGAACGATTCCCCGTGTTACCCCAGGGTCTCCAGGAAACAACTGACCGATGGGAGCGTCTGGGTTCACAGTGGATTGCACTCCCGCAACGTAGGTGCCCTCGCGATCCTGGGGATCGGTTGGGGGTGTTTGGATATCCCAACGCAAGCCAAGGTTCAGCGTCAGGCGCGGGAATATTTTGTAATCGTCCTGAACAAATACGGAAGTAAACCAACTATTGGTAAGGGCCCGGATGGGCGCGTCCTGTGTGATGGCGCTAGGAATGCCGAGAAGAAAATCCGCCAATGCGTTGCCAGCGACCTTTGGATTTGCCGCGCTGTTCGCTGTGGCCGTGCCATTGAAGGTATACGTTCCGTAATTGTTCAAGAGCGTATCCTGAATGTCCTTTTGCAGCATCACCTCTCCACCGAACTTCAACGAGTGATGCCCCCGCGTGTAGTTGAAGGTATCGCGCACAGTGTAGAAGTTGCTTCCCGCTGTCGGCCCGCCAATCGCATTGGTCAGGTTGAAGAAATTCGTCACCGCAATGTTGGGGAGTGATGGTGTTCCTTGTACGGTGATCGCCGATCCGAAATTGGCAAGTGAAGCATCTGCCGGAAGCCCCAGCGCCGGATTCGAAATATTTAACCGCCCTCCAAAATAACGCGTAAAGCCAACCCACAGTTGGTTCACTTTCGTCGGACTGATGATCCAAGTGTCGCTTACGTTTGCATTGTGTTGACGCCAATTAAATTCTTGGAGAGCCCATGGCAGGCCTTGCCCCGATGTTCCAGCCCGAATGGTGTTTTCGCCAGCCGTTGTATAGTAACTGGCACTCAGCCGGTTATCGCTTCCGAAGTTGTGATCGATCTTTCCCAAATACTCGTCGGTGTTAAAGGGATTTGGAATCACGCCCTGCCATCCGGCTTGGCCAGAACCTGTCGTCGTGTTTGCTGTTGGAATTGCCTGACCCACGATATTGCCTGCCGCCGGATCAAAGAAGCTCGGGCAGATGACATTGTTCGTCTGTGTTCCTCCGGTTGGAAGTCCCGTTGAGAGATCGCAGTGAAATGGCGTCAGTGGAGTCTGCCCAGCGTAAGATGTCCCCGCCGGTACTACGAAGTTTGCTCCTGGCGTTTGTGAAAAATCTCCATTCCGTTCTGCCGCCGTCGGAACGACTGCGCCATTCAGGAAAGTGCTCTGGTTTTGTCGCAATCCGCCGTACGAGAAAAAGAAAAATGTTTTGTCTTTTTGAATTGGGCCGCCCACGGTTACGCCAAATTGATTGCGGTGGAGCGGAGAAGCGGCTGGGTTATTCCAATCGTGGGCGTTGAGTGCGTTATTGCGCCAGAATTCAAAGAGCGATCCATGAAATTGGTTCGTTCCCGATTTTGTCACCACGTTGATGATACCGGCGGCAAATCGGCCATACTCCGCATTGTAGCTATTTGTCTGCACGCGGAATTCTTCGACCGCGTCCGGATTCGGTGTGGCGTTTCCCGTGTTGCGCAGCCCGCCCATGTTCGGTCCGCCGTCCAGATAATAGTTCACCGAGCCCGCGCCGCCGTCCGTGCCGCCATTGATGAGCGTTCTCTGCTCGGGATAGCCAAGCACGATGCTGTTGTCGTTGCGTTCTACGCCCGGAGTGATATCCAGCAGCGTATAAACATTTCGATTTACGAGCGGAAGGTTGGTGATTTCGGCGTTCTCGACCGTGCGACCCAATTCCGGTGAACTCGTATTCACTAGCGGCACTTCCGCTGTCACGTTCACCGCTTCGCTCACAGCTCCAATCTCCATCTGTGCATCTGCCCTCGCGTCCACACTGACCTGAAGCACGATTCCGTGGAGGATAGCCTTCTTAAACCCTTTGCTCGTCACTTCGAGGTCGTAAGTTCCCACCGGAAGAAATTCAATTCGATATTCACCCTGTTCGTTTGATTCGACAGTGCGCGAAAGGTTTGTTTGTGTATTGCGTGCCGTCACGCTAGCAGCGGCGAGCGCAGCGCCAGTCTTGTCGGTAACTCTTCCCAACAGGTTTGCCGTGGTTGATTGTGCAGAGACACGTTGCGCAAGGAATATTCCCAAGACAAGTACGATCAGCTGCAAGCAGGACTTGAATTTCATGGCATCCTCCGAGGATGTTCCTCGTACCCGTACGAGGAACGTTCAGATTTTTGGCCGTACCACAATGTGGAACGGCATCCCATTCCCAAAACAGGCCCAAAAAAATCCCGGCTTTCGCCGGGTACAAGCACCCCTGAAAAACTAACCTGCCGCGCGCTTCAGCGTCTCCAGCGGCAAACCCGGATATCCCAGTTCCGCCGAAAGCTCATTTGCCGCCTGCATTAATGCTTCTCCAACATCAGGAATTCTTTCCCGCGTCATGCGGAACGCGGGTCCCGAGATGCTCATTGCCGCACTCAGTTTTCTCGAATGAGCCCGCACGAGCGCGCCAACACAGCGCAGTCCATCTTCCTTTTCCTCGTCGTCAATCGCATACCCCCGGGTCCTTACGGCTTTTAGCTCGGATTTCAATCGCGCAAGAGTCGTGATCGTTTTTGCAGTGACCGCTTTTAATCCTGACTTTCGTACGATGGCTTCTACTTCGGCTTCGGGAAGTTCGGACAACATGGCTTTGCCCACTGCAGTGCAATAAGCCGGTGCACGGCTTCCCACCGTGCAGGCCGTCCGCACACTGCGTTGCGACTCCACCTTTTCCATGTAGAAGACTTGGCCTTCGTCGAGAATGCAAAAGAACACGGTTTCGCCGAAGCGTTCTTGCAACTGGACGAGATAAGGGCGGGCGCGGCCGCGCAGATCCAATCCGTCGATCGCTCTGGAACCCAATTCGTACAATCTCAGCCCGAGCTTATAGCGGCCCGTTTCTGCGCTTTTTACCACCAGACGGTGCTGTTCCAGCACCATCATCAATCGGTGAGCGGTGCTCTTGTGCAGACCGAGAGCAGGGCACAGTTCCGCCAAACTGCAGTCGCTTGAACTTTCGGCGAGGACTGCCAGCGCTGCCAATGCACGGTCGAGTACTTGTACCTTGTAGGGAGATCGGCTTGTCTTAGAATGTGGCACGCGTGTCATATTATGGAATTGCGTTTCCATGTCAAGAAGAAAATTTGATAGTTCTCATTCAAAATTGCTACGTCGCAATTTCAATACAGAACACACCTTAAGTCCTTCACTAGGCGAGAGACAATAAAGGCCCCTGAACGGGCTACGGCTGACCGATTTTCGAGGTGCCGGCGTGGACTACCGATTTTATCGAGAGCTGTTTCGAGGAAGCTACGAGATATCGTATGTTGTGAGACTTCCATCATGAGTTCCTCCATAAGCTACACCCAGAATTGGTTAAGGTTTCTTCCTTCTAAAAAGAAACGCGGCAAACCGCGGCCAGGTGCAACGGCCAGTTTTGCGTCGTCGGATGGCGTCGTTGATTCTTGGGCTATGTAGGAGAATTTACAGAACCGGTTAGTCTTCAAGGCGGTTACGACGAAAAACTGTGCCATAACTGTGACACAAAACCTGTTTTCACTGCCAAAACTGACTTCATTGACAAGATCAGTTTGTTGATTCTACGCAACTTATTGAAAACACAAATGCGCCCGAAGATTCCGGCTTATATGGCTCATCCGCTATTTTTTAACGACTTACGGACAGTTAGACCCGGTTCTTAATTTCGAAAACAATCCTATAAGGTTTGTTCTGCAAATATCGTTTTGAACGAGGTCTACCTGGAGTGGAATCCGAAGGCTTTGAAATTCTGCGAGTGGAGTGACGCTGGTGCACCGAGGAGATGACTCAAGACTTCGGCCGTCAGGTGGACTTATTGAAAATAAAAAGGTGCTCGAAGATCCCGGCTTATATGGCTCGCCCGCTATTTTTCCGTAACTCGCCAAGAATCCTTGCCAATTTGCAGCGCTCCTCTTGAAATAGTCGTGTGGTCAGTTCTTTATGATCCGCCGAAGCAGGTTATGAATAGATGCGTCTGGTCTCGCCGCCGGGTCGCGCAAGCGTATGCGTAGTGTGAACCTTAAGACACATTGTCTTCTCACAGACACGAGAATCGCACTGCTGATTGGAGAAGATGTTATGAATAAATGACAAGGGCGATTGGAACTCCTCCTGCATAAAATCTTGCAGCAACTAGTTTGACCTGCGGGTACGACTCGAAGAGGACGCATGATCCCGGTGAGGAAATGGCAGTGGGTCGTATTAGCCGCGGTATTAGCCGCAACGCTGGTGGGCGGAATTACAATTTGGGAGGGCTTGCAGGCGCTGCGGGTTTCCAGACAGGAACTGCAAGCCGACCGCGAGTTTGAGTTTACTCTCGGGCAATACGCTCCTCCCCAAAACATTCGTTTCGAACCCGTACGGTCGCCAGAAGTCTTTGCTCGGGTCGCGCATTTCCGAGATCATCTGTACGTAGCCGGGCCAGCCGGTCTTGCTGAGTACGATTCTCGCGGGGGCTTTCTTCGCGAATTTCCGGCCGGGTTTTACCTCCCTGGTTCTCCGCTCGTTGCCATGGAAGTGGGGCAGATTCGCGGCTTGAGCCAGCCGCAGCTGATCCTTGCAACCGCCGATCAAGGGATTCTGACCTTCGACGGAGAGCGATTCGGCCAGATCTATCCGGCTAACTCGGAAAGTCGTTCCCTTACCGCGATCCTGCCTACCTCGACCGGCAATCTCTTGATTGGCACAAAAAAGCGCGGAGTGCTCGTCTACGATGGCAAAACGATTCATACACTCCACTCGACCCTCGATCATTTGTACGTCCAGGCGCTAGCTGGGAGTGAGACCGACCTATGGGTGGGAACACTGGACCAAGGAGTCAAGCATTGGCATGCCGGCACCACGGAATCGTTTGGCGAAGAGCAGGGCCTGCCGGACCGCCAGGTTCAGGCAATCACTCTTTCTGGCGAAAAAGCCTACGTTGGAACGCCAGTTGGCGTTGCGGAATTTGATAATGGCAGATTGTCGCGGGTTCTCGCCAAAGGCACGCTTGTTACATCGCTGCGCGTCCAGGGCGATGAATTGTGGGTTGGCACCGAAGACCAGGGCGTTCTGCGGCTGCCATTGGCTGCCGGGCATCGCCTTCCTGCGTCGCGTAATTTGCTTCCGGCACAGTCGGATGAAGTGCGCCAGATCGAGGCGACCGACGAAGGCGTACTCGTGCTCACGCGGAACGGCATCTTCGCAGAGAGTGCGAACGGCTTGGGATGGCGACAGGTGCTCAAATCGCGAGACGCGGTTCTCAGCGATCGCAACATCTCCGCGCTGGCCATGCAACAGGACGGACGCCTTTGGGTGGGCTACTTCGATCGGGGATTGGATATTGTTCCAGCCGGCCCCCGGCACGCTGTGCACGTCGAAAATGATCACGTCTTCTGCGTAAATCGGATTTTGCCTGGGCCAAAAGGGAACTCTGTCGAAGTCGCAACGGCGAACGGGCTAGTCCGGTTCGGCCTTAGCGAAAAGCCAGAACAAATTCTTCGGCGAGCTGACGGCCTGATCGCCGACCATGTCACCGATATTGCGCCGTATCGAGATGGTTTGGCGGTCGCTACGCCCGCGGGCATTACATTCCTCGATTCGGAAGGCGCGCGCAGCATCTACAGCTTCCATGGGCTCGTGAACAATCACGTCTACGCGTTGGGAGTCTCCGACGATCAGCTATTGGCCGGAACACTGGGCGGGCTCTCGGAATTGCAGAGGGGATTTGTGAAAACCAACTTTACGGTCGGGAATTCAGGATTGAAACAGAACTGGGTTACGGCAATCGCACGGGTAGGGGACGAGTGGATGATCGGCACCTACGGCAGTGGCGTTATGGGGCTTGATAGCGCAGGCCGAATTCACCCATTCGAGAAGGCCACGGCGCCGGTCGAGGTGAACCCAAACGCGATGCTGGTTACGAAGGAGCACGTGTTTGCGGGCACGCTTGGACACGGGATTTATTTGTATGATCGCGCCAGGCAGCACTGGGGAATCTTGAAAGACGGCCTGCCATCGCAGAACGTGACCGCCTTTGCGGCCGGCGACGGGTACATTTACGTCGGCACGGATAACGGTTTGGTTCGAATTCAGGAGAACACGATTCTGCCATGACTCAAGTCATCAAGGCCATTTTGCTTTTGTTGTTCACGCCTCTAGCGGTATTCGCCGATGGGGGCGTGCTAATCCCGCGCGACAAGGCGCAACCCGATCCCTCCGTCCTTTCGCTCGAAGAAATGGAAATTACGGTGCAGATCGACAACGGCGACGCTCGTGTGTTCGTGCGACAGATCTTTGCCAACCATACTGGCGGAATTCAGGAAGGGAACTACATCTTTGCGTTGCCCAGCCGGGCGACCGTGTCTGATTTCGCCGTGTGGGATGACGCGGTGCGTATTCCGGCCGTGATTTTGGAGCGCAAACGCGCCGGGGAGCTCTACAACGAGCTGAAACAGCAGTCGATTGACCCAGGACTTCTGCAGATGGGAGAACGCGGCGCGGAAGAAGCCAAACGCAGCGCGATTTTCAGCGCGCGTATTGTTCCGATTCCAGGCTGGGGCACGAAGCGCCTGGAATTTGAATATCACGAATCGATTCCTGTGGAAAGCCTGAAATCATATTTCGCGATTCCGTTGCGCCCGGATGCTTATCAGGCGCAGGTCGCGCATCACCTGAAAATCAATTTTGAATGGAAGTCCGCCCACGCATTGACCAATTTTCAGTCGCCGGCGAAAGCCTACCTGCTGCGGCTCGATCAAAATACTCCGCATCTGGTGAAAGGGAGCTTCCAGGGCGAAAACGTAAACCTCACCGAGGACTTTGTTGCCACACTCGATCTGGACAAATCCGGCTCCGACGCCGTGGCCGTTATTGCGCATCGGCAACCCGTGAGCGGCCAACCTTCGCCCGCGGAAATGACGCCTGTTCGCAGCACCAATGAACCGGGATTTTTCGCAGCCAATGCGCTGTTGGGATTTGGCCAAAAGAATGCGCAGGGAAACGCTACTGCCAAGACTGACAACGCAAAGACTCTCGTAATCCTGCTCGATACTTCGCTTTCCATGCAGTGGGAGAAACTGGAGCGCAGCTATCAGGCACTCGAGACGTTACTCCGTACTTTGCAGTCGCAAGACAGGTTCAATCTCATTCTCTTCAACAGTCAGATTCAAGTCTTTCAACCCACGCCAGTCGTCGCAGATGGCACTGCAGTCCAGCACGCGCTAGAGTTCGTCCGCGCGAGCCGGTTGCGCGGCGGGACCGACCTGCAGAAGGCCTTGCAAGAAGGTTTGCGGGAGTCCGCGGCCGGCGGCAGCAATCCTTATATTGTGCTGCTCAGCGATGGCGGTTCTACCGAAGGACTGACTCGAAACGCTAAACTCGCATCGTGGTACGACGCACAATGGAAGAGCTTGCCTGCCACGGGCCGCCCGAAGACTTACATCTTCGGTGTCGGGGACGATGCAAATTTGCCGCTTTTCAAATTGCTGGCGCGACAGGACGGCGTACTCGAAAACGTACTCTCAACCGAGCCGATCGATTTCAAACTGAACTCCTTTCTGTCGAAGATCGGCCGCAGTCCGATCGGCCAACTTGCGCTGACCGTGTCGCCCGAATCGTCCGTGGATTCCGTCTACCCATTACAAGACGAGGCATTCGCCGGATCGCAGGCAGCATGGGTTGGGCGTTACCAGAAACCTGCGCAAGACGTTACCTTCACGGTGCGGGGCCTGCGCGATGGCGCATCGTTGAGCGTTTTTGCAAAAGCCAGCCTGCCACCCGAATCGACAGAGCATTCGCAGTTGCCGAGACTTTGGGCGCGGGCACGCGTCGACGCGCTGCTCGAGAAGATTGAAAGGGAAGGCGAAGACCCGGCTTCGATTGACGAAATCATTCGCCTCTCGCGCCAGTACAAATTTGTCACTCCGTATACGTCGTTTTTGGCTGTGCCTCGTGCTTTGTTGCGCCCACGTGTCATCCGGCCAGGCGATCCGGTGATTCGCGTGAAAACAGACCCGGCGATTGTGTCCGTGGTTGCGCTGTTCCCGTTTGGACTGGTCAAAAAATTGAAATACCTGCCGGATGAAGATACCTGGCAGACGCGCTTCCTCGCACCTGCCGATTTGGAAGATGGCACGTATTCCGTTCGGCTCGTGTTGCGCGATCGTGCCGGGCAGAGCTACCGAGAATCGAAAACGTTCGTGATCGCGAGCAAGGCGCCGACCGTTCAGATCAAGCTGGCGAGGCTGCGGTACCGGCGCGGAGAAACCGTGCCACTGATGGTAGCCGCTTCGCAAAGCACCCGAACGCTAGTGGCGCGTCTCGATGGAGTAGCTCCAGTGAGTTTGCGGTGGGACGCAAAAACCGGTACGAACACCGGCGAATTGACAATTCCAGAGGAGATGATCCCGGGCACTTATCACTTGAGCGTGACCGCCGAAGATATTGCGCACAACTTAGGCACCCAGGGGGTGGACCTTGAAATCGTTCCATGATTTCACGCTAGGTCGGAAATGGTGGATTGCCACGGCTACTGTTCTGCTGAGCAGCGCCGGATTCGTGCTCGGCGCAAAGGGCGATCTGCCGATATGGATTCGAAACGTCGAGGCAAAAACGGGCCTGGAACGCGCGTTTTTCCGGTCCATGCAACTGGCGTATGGTGAAGTGCTGTTTCGGCGGCCGCCGGCCGAAACGCGTCCTGCGCTCGACGAACTGGTGCAGCAACAACCGACAGACGCAAATTTGTACGCACTGCGGGCTCTTGAGGCGGAACAGCAGCTCGATTTTGTGGCCGCAGAGAATGACTGGAAGCTCCACGTCGAGAAAGCCAAAGAAAAAGTTTCTGCACAGTGGGACCTTGCGGATTTTTATCAACGCCGGCTGCGCCCACAAGACGAAACTGCCGCCCTGCGAGTCATCGGTGACTCGCCTTCGGCGGCTACCGAGCGCTTTACTCCGGTGAGCGAACAAAACTCCTGGCGAGCGTTCGAGCGCATCATGCGCGTGATTCAGGCCCAAGGTTTAGGCAAAGAACCCACAATCGCAACGTACCGGGCGTGGCTCTCCCGCTATCCCGGCGACGAGGGATTGTACGCACGGTTTCTTGAGTACCTGGTGGCGCAGAAGGAATTCGATGCTGCCACGCAACTGATCGTGTCCTATCAAAAAAAATTTCCAGGCGACGATATTTTCCCAGTCAAAGCCACAGCATTGATCGAGTACAAGCACGGCTCGATCCGGCAGGGCTTGGCGGTTTACGAGAAGAGCTTTCAGCCTCTCTGGCAGCCGGAACTGGTCAAGGCATACTTTGACCTGCTCGGGCAGACGCAGGGGCTGCGGAAGTTCTTGGATGAAGCTCGTGCTGCGCTCAACAAGAATCCGGAAGACCTCAATGCTGCCGCGCGAGTTTTTTATTACTACCAGCAGCAGGGCAAGCTGGAGTCGGCGCAGCAGGCGATAAGCGATCTCCGGCTGCACAAGGAAGCGGCGAACTCAACATGGACTCCCGAGGAACTCTACGTGTGTGGGCGTCTGCTGGAGGATATCCATTCTTATCCAGAGGCAGCGCGCTATTATTTCGCGCTTTACAACATCAAGGGTGGCAATGATTCTCAAGCCCGCGCCCTTTCGCATTTGACCGACATGCTGCTGACTGCCCCGGAATCTCCTATTCGGTTGGGCAGCGGCGAATTGTCCATGTACAAGGACGTCGCCACGATGGACCAAGGGCCCGGATATTTCAATGGAATCCTCTCCTTGCTGCTCAGCAGCGCAGAGCCGCAAAGCAGTTATCAGGAAGAAGAACAGCGAGCTGTCTCCTATTTTCACCGCTCACGCGCAGCTGAACTGCTGGCCGTGCTAGATAGGAGCTTTCCCAACTCGGAACGGCGTCCTGAATTGCACGCGAAGTTGCTGGAGTTTTATTCCAATAGCGCGCAGAGCGAGGCGGTACTACGGGGCGGCAAGGAATTCCTGGCGGCGTTTCCGAAATCTCCGGAACGTACGCAAGTCGGGCTCCTAATGGCCGACGCTGAAGAGCGCCTGCAACGGCCCCAAGACGAGTTCGCCATTTACGATGCGATTCTGCTGGAACTCTCCGCGCAGGCGGAGAAGATGCCACTTGGGACCGCCGCAGCCGGCGAATCGGCTTACCCACAAAATACCCGGCGGTTTTCAGGACAGACTGATGCCGGCGCAGATGATGAAATGGAAAGCGACAGTCCAACAGGGGGCCAGCGGCCGGCACTAGCAGCAAACACGGCGTTTCAGGTGCCCGGCAACCAAGAAAAGCAGGTGGGAGGAGCCCGTTCCCCGGAATATTCGCGTGTGCTCGAGCGCTATCTGGCGCGACTCGTCGAATTGAAACAGATCCCGCAAGCACTGGGCGTGCTTCGCCGCGAAATCGATCACAATCCGGATGATCCCGGCCTGTATGAACGGCTTGCGACCTTCTTGCAGCAAAACAACTTGACGCAAGAAGAGGAAGACGTCTACCGCCGTGCATTCGCCCGCTTTTCCGATCCATCCTGGTACAACAAGCTCGCGCGGTTGTATTTGCGCTACCAGCGGCACGCCGAATTGGAAAAGTTAACTATGGCCGCAGTCAAACAGTTTGATGGCAGCGTTCTCCAGAATTATTTCGCATCGGTCGGCTCGAGCGGGTCTGCCATGTGGCTGCGGTTGAACCAATATGCCAGCGCACGATTTCCACACAACCTCTACTTCACCCGCAATCTGTTGAATGCATATCGCACTCCGCCAACCGCCGATCGAGCGGCCTGGCTAGCGTTGATTCGCCAGCACTGGTTCGAAGACACCAGGTTGCGCAACGAATATTTCGAGTATCTTTCGTCGACGCATCAGTTGGAGGCTGAACTTGACGCGATTCGCCTCGCGTTACCGGTAGCGGCCGCGCCGAGCTGGAGCGATGTCGCGAAGAGGAATCCAGCTGCCGTCACGGAATTCGCGGCCGCGGAGGTTTGGCGGTCGCATTTTGAAGAGAGTGCCCCCGTGATCGAGTCCCTTGCTGAAGTTTATCCGGCCAATCCAGAATTGAATCGTACCGCGTCCTCGGTGTTTCGCTCGCTCGCATCCTTCGACTCCTCGAAGACTGCGGTCGCCGTCAAGATCGAGGAGAATCTCCTGGCCGGCAACCCTGGTGACACAGCGATTCTGGCGCGCATCGGTGATATCTATTCCGACCGCGGGTTGTTTGCAAAGGCCGCGCCGTATTGGGAGCGCATTCCAAAGGTCACGCCGGGTCAGGCGAGCGGGTATCTCGATGCCGCGACCATCTATTGGGACTACTTCGATTTTGAAAACGCGCTTCGCCTGCTCGATGAGGGCCGGAAGAAACTCGGAAGCCCGGCGCTGTACGGCTATGAAGAAGGCGCGATCTTCGAAACCCAGCGTGACTATCCCAAGGCAATACACGAATACTCGACCGCGGCGCTAGCCTCTGGACTGGAATCGCCTGCGGCCAGCCGGCTTCTCGAACTCGCGCGGCGGCCTAAGTTTCGTGATCTCGTGAATGATGCGACGGACAAACTCGCGACGGAAGCCCACTATTCTTTGCCGGCGATCCAACTGCGCGTCCGCGTGCTCGAAACGCAGAATCGACAGCCGGAAATGGTGAGCCTGTTGGGCGCCGCATTGGATCACTCCGAGACTATCGAGCAGGCCGCGGAAATCGAATCCATTGCCCAGCAGCAGTCGCTCGAAGCAATCCGCCAGCGTGCACTGGAGAAGCAAGCCGCTCTTGCTACCGACCCGATTTCGCGAATGCAGCTGAGGTACGCCCTGGTGCGGTTTTACGAGGACAAAAAGGATTTGCCCTCGGCACAACGAAACATCGAAGCGATGTATCACGCCAACCCCAAAATTCTCGGCGTGGTGCGGTCGACAGTCGATTTTTATTGGCGCGTGAAGCAGTATCCCGAAGCGATTGCCGTGCTTCGGCAGGCGGCGAAAGACGCGTATCCCCAGTTAAGCGCCCAATTTACGTTTGAAGCCGCTCGAAAATCCACCGAGTTCAAGGACTTCCAGCAGGCCCGAGCGCTGCTCGATGGACTGCTGAAGGACTCGCCTTTCGATGCTCAATATCTGGCCGCAATGGCCGATACGTACGCGCATTCGGGAGACGCGCAGGGACTCAAGCAGTTCTACCTGGAGAAGATTGCGCTCTTCCGCAACGCGCCGTTGACGCTGGACGAACGGAAGAATCGAGTGGCGACGCTGCGCCGCGGTCTGATTCCAGCGCTGACTCAACTAAAGGATTATGCCGGCGCCGTGGATCAATACATCGAAGTGCTCAACAATTTTCCAGAAGACGAAGGGCTTGCGACGGAAGCGGCTCTCTACGCGCAACGGTATCAGCGCGCCAGCCAATTGTTCGATTTTTACGCAAAGACGGTTCAGCAGTCGCCACGCGACTATCGCTGGGCCATGGTTCTGGCGCGGGCGCAGTCTACGCTGGAAGACTTTCCTGCCGCGATCGATTCCTACGGAAAGGCCATTACCATCCGGCCCGACCGCACCGATTTGTCGATAGCCCGCGCGGGCCTCGAAGAGCGGTTGCTCCGCTTCGATGAAGCCGTCAAAGACTACGAGCACTTATACCAGCTCACCTATAAAGATCCGAAGTGGATGGAAAAAATCGCGGAAGTCCGCGCACGGCAAGGGAGAAACTCCGATGCCGTCAGCGCGCTTAAGGCCGCGCTGATCGATACAACGCCGGAGCGCGCCGGGAAGTATTTCGAAGTGGCTCGCCGGCTTGAAACCTGGAATCTGCTGGAACCCGCGAAAGCGTTTGCTGAGCAAGGCGCAAGGGTCGCCGGCGATGAACTTCTTGCGTCCACTGAAAATCACGAGGGTGCCAAACTCTACGCGCGCATCATGACGCGGCTTCGTCAGCATGAAACAGCGTATGCCAGGCTGCAGAACGCAATGACGTCCGCATCCAGTTCGCTTCCGGTTGTGGAGCAGCAAATTGCAAAACAGGGAATTACCGCTGTCTCCGACAAGCAATGGCGAGAGCGTGTGCTCGAAACACGCAAGCAGAATGCGCGAGTGGGAATGCGCGCGGCGCTTGGAGAAGTGGGGGCGAGCGTAGCCCGCTATTACACGCCGGAAGAGAAGGCCGGTTTTGTTGCGTTTGCCGAAACTGTGCGCAGTGGAATGTCCGATACGGATGCGCGGGACTTTGCCGTCCCTCTCGCAGCCGCAGCGGGCTTGGCGGAGGTCGAAGCAAAATGGCGATATGCCCTGTTGACGAACTCCAGCGGCAATCAAACCATTTTTGCGAGTCAATTTAACGAATTCGTCGAGTTACAGCGACAGCGTCTGAAATTCTCGGAACTCGGAGGGCAACTTGAAAAGTTGGTGCCGCGCGTGCGGCGGGAATCGTACGCGAATGTGATCACGACCGCGGCGGAAGCGTACCGTGCCGCAGGCGACAGTGAAACTGAACTTCGGCTTCTTTCCAGCATCGGTCCTGCAAATCTCGGAGGCGAGAACCAAACGCGTTTGTACGAGTTGTTATTGAAGAAAAATCCGCAGCAGCTTGTCCAGATCTCCTCGCAGTGGACTCCGTGGGGGCAATCTGCTTCGGAATATATTCTGGCGAATGGAACCCCGGACTTGGCCCATGCCACGGTTGCTGTAAGGGGCCGCCCTCGTCCACCGGTTTGGACCAAATCTTACACGGCGCTTGTCGGGTTGTACTTTTCTGAGAATGAGCCGCCGATCAGCACGGCTTTCGTGAATGCGCTCGGCGACGAAACGATTGGAGAACGCCTCGGGCAGAAACGTGGTCGCGAAGATCAACTTGCAGGCGACATTTGGTTCTACTATGGGTCGCGCTATGGCGAGTATCTGCGCCACACAAAGCAAGGTAGGCCCGAAGATTTCCTGCCGTCGGAGCTGGAGCACAGTCCGGCGTCCGTTGACGGGTATCTGAGTCTCGGCGATTACTATCTGGATCAGTCCGACCCACGCAGGGCCATCGAACAGTATGGATACGTTCTGGAGCTCGCTCCCGCGCGGGTTGATGTCCACGACAAATTGGCGCTCGCGTACTCCAAGGACAAAAATCGCGCGGAGGCGATTGCTGAATGGAAGCGGTTCTTCGCGGCAGAACTCAGCCAGATCAACAACAATCGCGGTCTCGAAACTTTTTGGGGAGACTTCGGTCGAGCCTGCGATCATGTGCGCACCCGCGGCTTTTCGTCCGACGTCAAAAGCGAAGTGGACCAGCTAGTTCGCGGCTATCTCCACCGCAACGGCAACTACCGGTCGAACGCCGTCTTGCACAGCGCGTACGTCATGCAAGCGGATTCCACCGCTGCCACAGCCTGGCTACTGGATGTGTCGCAGGCAGCTACGGACTCAACCGTCGTCCTCCAAGACATCGTCAACGTGAAGTGGATTCCTCTGGCTAACCGCGGCCCAATCTACCAGCAAATCCTGGAGGCGAAGCAGGCGTTGGTGGCGAAAACCGAGGGCCTAGAACAAGAGAACGCCAAATCAGAATTGTGGAACTGGCAAGTGCGTTGGCTGGAGTTCCTGGTTGAGTCAAAGCAATACAATCAGGCTGCTGACCTGATAGCGGTGCTGCGTAAGAGTGCCAACGGACCTGATTGGGCAGCGGTGGTCCCGTACGAACTTCAATGTGCCGCGAAATTGGGAACGCTCGATGCGCTGATTGCAACGTACAAATCCTCTGCAGAAATATCGCCTTCTGCGGAGAGCCTGCGTGCGGCTGCCCGCCAGTTCGTGGATTTGGGAGATCGACCTTCGGCCCGAAAGGTTCTGGAGTTTCTCTTCGCTCGGCAACTGGAAGAGCATCAATTGTCTGCTACCAGTTTCCTCGGCTTGGCGGAGATTCGCCTTACTGACGGCGATACGCCAGGTGCAATGACACTCTTAAAACGATTGGTGCTGACGGTCGGAGACCAGTATCAAGACATGGATTCCGTGGCGGCGCTGTTGGAAAAGACAAGCCATCCTGCGGAAGCCCTAACCTTCTTGGAACCTCTGGCGAAGGCAACTCCATGGGACGCATCGTTCCATTTGCGACTCGCGAAAGCTCAAATCGCTGCAAACCAAGACAAAGCGGGAGCTGCGGACGCGATGGGAAAGATGGCAATGGCTCGTGAGAATCCATACAGCCTTCGGGTGCAGGCAGCGTCGGCCCTGTCCGGACTGGCGCAGCCAAGCGACTTCGGCAGCAGGGAACTAGCGCTCGTGGCGGCCGGCCCGAACATCTTCACTCCGGCTGACGCGGACCGCCCCTTCTTTTACGATGCGCGCCTTGCGGCGGCCCAGAGCGCATCTACCGCGCAAGCGAAATTGCAGCTTCTTGGAAAAGCGTTGGCGGATTTCCCTTCAAGGAGTGACGCGCGGCTACCGTTCTTCCGCT
>WNFS01001739.1_pt1 | contig 23182 bp, 20 predicted proteins | sample 5400141 | NCBI WGS metagenome assembly WNFS01 (sample SAMN13153358, study PRJNA577476) | soil metagenome | isolation source: 60 cm saprolite under Madrone tree | place: USA:California | collected 2016-06-14
CGGAGTACGGCGGCATGGCGCGATTGCTGGTGCGCACGAAAGCCGTGAATGTCTCGATCGGCATGGGGTCCGGCGCGAGCTTGGGGCCGGTGACGGCGCCTTGACCTTGCGTGCCGTGACATTGCCAGCAGCCGTGCTGCAGGTAGGCCGCCTTGCCCTTCTCGGCCGAGGCCGCGTACGCGCCACCGCAGGTCAAGAGTAGGCCGGCGGCAAACGCCACCGGCCCGAATACGTGAAGCATGCGCATCGGGGGGTCTCCTAACGCGGCTGCGTCCACACATTGAGGAGCGCGGGCTGTCCCGATTTCACCACCGCGACCGCTTCCTTAAGCGCCGGCCCGAGCTGCGCCGGATCGTTGATCGGACCTTTCGCCCACCAGCCCATGGACTCCGCGAGCTTGTGATATTCGATGTCGGGATTTTCGATGCGGGTGCCGATCGGACCCAAGTCGCCGCCGAGGCTTGCCACACGATTGCGGAAATTCGAGAGGCGCTGGAGGTGCATGACTTCTCGGTGATAGCCGCGGTTGTTGTGCATCACCGCGAGCAGCGGGATTTTGTGCCGCGCCGCGGTCCACAGCACGCCCGGCGCATACATGAGGTCGCCGTCGGCCTGAATGCTCACGGAAAAACGGCCGAGATCGCGATTGGCGAGCGCCGCGCCGATGGACGCGGGCGCGCCGTATCCCTCGCCAGAGCCGCCCGATCTCCCAAGCCAATGGTAGTATCTTTCCATCGGCCAGAGCCTCTGCGGCCAATTGCTCATGTCGCCTGAAGAGGCGACCAGGGACCAATCGAGATCTTTGATGTGCGCCCACGTCTCCATGGTGAGACGAGCGGTGCTGACCGGGCTTGCATCCCAGGCGAGGGCCGCGGCCTGCTTTGTGCGCACGCGCTGCTCGGCATAAGCTTTCTTCGCCGCCTCGCCGCGTTTGTCGATCGCAGCTTTGCGATCAGTGGGGGTTGCCGCCTTCACCGCCTCGACCAGCGCAGGCAAGGTCGCTTCGGCGTCCGCAGGCATCGATACGTCGACGGACTGGAACCGCTGGAAATCCTGGTAATTCGCCTTGGTCAGAAGTTCGGAGGAGCTGATGCTGATCAGCTTGGTTTCGGGCTTGATCCTGCTCGTATTGATGCCGATGCCGCGTTCACCATTGTCGATCCAGGCATTCACCGTGCCCCAGAAGTCGGTCACCTCCAGGCCGATGATGACATCGCCATTGTTCACGGCGGTAGGCGGGCGGCCGAGATAGTGGGTCTTGGGGAAGTTCATTCGACTGCCCTGATCGACTACCTGCGCCTGCAGCAACTCGGCCAATTCGACCAGGAGTCGAATGCCATTCTCACCTCGGGCAGCGCGATCCACGACGATCACCGGGTTCTGCGCGTTGGCAAGCAGCCGCGCCGCCTCTTTCACGGCACCCGAATCGCCCTGCGGCGGCGAGCTCGGAACGTAACGCGGGATATAGAGTTTCTCGCCATGGTCGCGCATGGCCTCTTGCTGCAAGCCAGCATCGAGCGAGATGGCGACCGGACCGTAGGGCGGCGTCATCGCGATCTTGTATGCGCGCACGAAGGATTGCGCGAAATGCTGGAGCGAAACAGGCGTGTCGTCCCACTTGGTGAAGTCGCGCACCAACGCGTTGATGTCCTGCGCGGAATGGATGGTCGGCACGCCCGGCGGCCGATGTGCGGCGTCGAGATCGTTGCCGCCGACGATGATCACGGGCACGCGGTCGCACCACGCGTTGTAGACGGCCATCGTCGCGTGCTGCAGCCCGACCGTCCCGTGGCAGAACGTCATCAGCGGCTTGCCGGCGGCCTTGAAGTAGCCATGCGCCATGCCGACCCCGGATTCCTCATGCGTGCAAGTGAGGAACTCCGGCATCTTGTTGCCGCCGTAATTGATCAAGGATTCATGAATGCCCCGGTAACTGGAAGCGCAGTTCGACGGCGCATATTTGATATCGAGCGTCTTGATAACGTCGACCATGAAATCGGAGCCGGGAGTGCCGCCGATGCGCGATGTCGACAATTCGTTCGGGGTTCCGCTTTCCGCCGCCGCCACATGCGCCGTGGGCGGCAGCGCGGAGGGCCGTCTGGGCGCAGCGCTCGCAGAGGCAGTGGTCGCAGCTTGCGCCGGCGGCACCGCGGACGCCGCTCCTGCCACTGCCACTCCCGCCAGGAACTTGCGCCGGCTCACCGGCAGATGTTTTTTCGCCATAACGTTTCTCCCTCAATCGTCGGCCGCGGTGGCGTGCGGTCTATGTCGGCTGACGCGAACGCTTGCGTGAATACTATCCTCGCGGCGGCACGGGGCAAAGCCTTGGGCGCCGTATAGACGGCGTTAACAGCCTGCAAGAAACGGCGTTCCGGAGCGCAAGCATGGGTTGCATCCGACTTAACGATAACGATCCCGCAGAGCCCCGAGAAGGCGCTAGCGTGCTTCGAGCGAGAATGCACGGAGCCTCGTTCTCTATGCGTCATAGTCGGCCGGCAGCGCTGGCTTATTGCGGATCAGGTCGGCCGCCTTCTCGGCAATCATCAGCACGCAAGCATTGATGTGCGCCGAGATGAGATCGGGCATGACGGAGGCGTCGACGACGCGCAGGTGCTCGATCCCACGCACCCGCAGCTGCGGGTCGGTGACCGTGTTGGGTCCCATTCCCATGGCACAGGTGCCGCAGGGATGATGCGCGGTGATCGCAGTATTCCTGATCCAGGCGTCGATCTCAGCATCGCTCTTGACCTTGTCGCCGGGCGCGGTCTCGGCGCCGCGATAGGGCATCATCGGCTTCTGATAGGCGACATCGCGGGCGCGCTTGAACCCTTCGCGCAGGCGGGCGAGGTCGTCCGGCGCGGAGAAGAACTTGTAGACGATGCGCGGCGGCTCGCGCGGATCGGCCGAGCGCAGCAGGATTTCGCCGCGGCTGTCGGGATGCAAGAGCGTGGGGCGGATGCCGTAGCCGTCGAGATAGGCCGCGCGGATGAGTGGAAACCACAAATGCGGCGCCGCCGGCGCGCCGCGGAACATGAACTCGATGTCCGGCACCGCAAACTCCGGCCGCGTCTTGACGAAGGCGTGCAAGCCGCCGGGCACCACCGTACCGGGGCCGGTGCCGAAGAGGTAGGCACGGATCATGCTGACCGCCATACGGTCGAACCGCATCTGCTTGATGAACGTGCTTTCGTCCAAGCGCCGGAAGAAGACGATGACCGCGAGGTGATCCTGCAGGTTCTTGCCGACCGGCAAATCGATCACCGGCTCGATGCCCATTTCGCGCAGATGCGCGGCCGGACCGATTCCTGACAGCATGAGCAGCGGTGGCGTGTTGAACGCGCCAGCCGAGAGGATCACCTCCCGCTCGGCTTCGGCCCTCACCAGGCGGCCACCTTTGCGGTATTCGACACCGCTCGCGCGGGTCCCTCGCATCAGCACGCGGGTCGCATGCGCCCGTGTCGCAACCTCGAGATTTGGTCGCTTGCGCGCCGGCCTGAGATAGGCGCTTGCGGCCGAGGAGCGGTATCCGTCGCGGATGGTGTATTGGCCGCGGCCAAAACCTTCCTGCTGCTTGCCGTTATAGTCGTCGGTCACGGGGAAGCCGGCCGCGAGCGCCGCTTGGATCCACGCGTCGTAGAGCGGGTCGGCCGTTCTGGCGAATTCCGTGCCGACCGGCCCCGCGCCGCCGCGCCAACGATCCTCGCTGGCTTCCCACCGCTCGCAGCGCTTGAAGTAGGGCAGCACGTCGGCATAGGACCAGCCGCGCGCGCCTTTCTGCGCCCAGCGGTCATAGTCGCCGCGATGGCCGCGCGTATAGGCCATCACATTGATCGAGGACGATCCGCCCAGCACTTTGCCGCGCATGGCTTCGATCCGGCGGCCGTTCATGTTCGGCTCGGGCTCGGTGGAATAGCCCCAGTTGAACATGTCGTATTCGTGCATCTTGCCCATACCGAGCGGGACATGGATGAGCGGATTGAGGTCGCGGCCGCCAGCTTCGATCAAGAGCACGCGCCCGGCGCCGTCCTCGCTCAGGCGATTGGCCAGCACGCAGCCGGCCGAGCCGCCGCCGACGATCACATAGTCGTAGCCTTTGCTCACGCCCATGCGTGCCGCTCGTTTATGAGACGATTCATCCGCGGCCAAATCACATGTCGAGCGTGCTGGCGGCGAACAATTCCTCGAGCTTCACCTGCCGAACGCTCAACCCCTGCTCGTGCACGTATTGGGCGATGGTTTCGAGCACGGCGCGGGATGCCTTGAAGCCGTAAGCCAGCGGATCGTTGTCCGCCAGCGTGCGGTTGACGCTCTCGTCGAGCAATCCCGTTTCGAAATACCATTGCAGGTGGGATTGGCCGTAGCGCGCGATTTCCTCCTTCGCCGCCACGAACGCGGAATAAAGATTGAGCGCGATCCAGGGATGGCGCTCGAGCAGCGAGCGGCGCACCACGACGGTATGGTTGATCGGAAACAAGCCGGTCTTGGCGTAGAAGCGCCGGCCTTCGGCCGCGGGATCGGGGAAGAGGTGACGCGTCACCCCCGACACATCGACCGTACTGCGATCGATCAGATTGGGATGGACGAGATAAAGCAGCGCCCCGTCGAGCTCGCCGCGCAGCAGCATGTCGCCGATATTCGTGCTGGGGGGGATGTGGTGCAGCCGCACGCCCGGCGGCGGGTTAAAGCCCGTCGCTCCGCCGTGACTTTTCTCCGGATTGCGTTCCATGAACCATTCGATGTCGCGGGCATGCACGCCGAATTCGTCCTGCAGCACGCCGCGCGACCAGATCGCCCAGGTCTGCTGATATTCCGGCACGCCGATGCGCTTGCCGCGCAAGTCCGCCGGCGCCGCAATGCCGGAATCCCTGCGCACGATGATGCTGGTATGGAAGAACTTGCGCATGGTGAAGACCGGGATCGCCACCCAGCGGGTATCGCCGCGCGACGTCGCGATGATGAGCGAGGACATCGACATTTCCGATACGTCGAATTCGGCGAAGCGCAGCTGCCGCCAGAACATCTCGGAGGGATGCACGACCGTGACGACCGGCTTGATTCCTTGCGGAACGACGCGGCCTTCGATCAACGGCCGCGTGCGCTCGTTGTCCGACAGGGCGATGCTCAGCTCAAGCAGGGACGTAGTCATGCGTGGACGACAGTAGGGTGGGCAAAATCGCTTTGCGTACCGTCGCCGCACGGGCAAAGGCGCGGTGCGATTTTGGCCACGCGTAATGGTACGGAGCGCGCCTTTGCCCACCCTACGCCCGGCGCCGCGATGCTCCTCGGCATGAGGCCGGTCGCGAGCATGAAGCCGATCTCAGGCTGCCGGCGGGACGCTGACATAAACGCGGTTGTCACGCACCTTCACGTCGACGGGACGCAAGCGATATTTCGGGTCGCCGCAGTGGCGGCCGGTCTCAATGTCGAATTCCCAGCCGTGCCAAGGACAGACGATGTTGCGCTTCTTGGAGAAACGAAGTCCGCGGGTGGTCTGATCCGGCGCGAGCTCTTCCTCGACGCGCGGGATCACCTTGCCCTGGCAGACCGGCCCGCCGTCGTGGGGGCAATGATTCTCGTATGCCACGAGGCGGTCGCCTTGGCGAAAAATGCCGAACTCGAAGCTATCGACCCGCAGCACGCGGTAGCCACCCTCCGCGAACTCGCTGAGCTCGCCCACCATGATCTCGTTCATCGCTTCACCCGAATCTAGTAAATCATTCGCGCTCGCCGCGGCGGTACCACATTTGCAGATCGAAGAAGTTGAGATCGGCCGCGCGCATGATCGCGCAGATCGCCGTCACCGCCTCGGTCGCGTTCACCGGCTGCTCGCCGAATGGCGCAAGCTCTCGCGCGCGGTCTTCCGACTTGGCGGCATAGAGCCGCACGGCCGCGGAGAGCACGCGCTGCAGCGCTTCATCCGGCACGGCATCCGGCCTGCCGTTCTTGAGCGCATCCTCGACCGATGCGCAGAACGCCGCACCGGATTCGCTACCGGCATCCGTGGCCGCGGATGAACTCATACGAACCCCACGCAGTCGCTTGGCCCGGCCATCATTCGGCCGGCACGGCGACGCGCTGCGGCGAGGCCTTCACGCCCGACTTCGCCGCCGGCACTTCGAGCCCGAACAGCCGCGCGGCGTTGAGCCCAAGAATGTTGCGCTTGGCGTCCTCTTTGAGGAACGGCAGCTTGATGATCGAGCTCGGCGCGTCGAAATCCCAATGCGGCCAGTCCGAAGCGTAGAGCAGTTGCGTGTCGGCGCTGATCGCCTCGAAGGTGGCTTGGGTGAGCTTCATGTTGCTGCGCTCGAGCGGCTGGCTGGTGAAGTACATCTCCTGAATGTACTCGCTCGGCTTGCGCTTGAGCAGCGGGCACTCCGAGGTGCGCATCATGTATTCGGAGTCGAGCCGCTGCATGACGAAAGGAACCCAAGCAAGCCCGCTCTCGATCCAGATCACCTTGAGCTTGGGAAACCGCTCGGGCAGGCCGTTGAGCACCCAGTTGGTCATGTGGATCATGTTGAAGTGCACGAACGAGAGCGAGTGCATGCCGATGAAGCGGTTGAGCTGCTGGAACGACGGATCGGCCCAGCTGAAGCCCGCATGGAAGCCGAGCGGCTTGCCCGTCTCCTGCAGCGCCGCGTAAAGCCGCATATAGGAATTGTGCCAAACCGGCTTGTGGCGCGTGGAGGTGACGGAGAAGCCGACCACGCCGGGCGCGTCGGCGAAACGCTCGACCGTCTCCACGCAGGCGTCGGGATCGTTGAACGGTAGATAGAGCAGCGCCTTCTGGCGCTTGTCCTGGGGCAGGATCTCCTCGATCAACCAGCGGTTATACGCATTGCCGAGCGCCACTTCGGCATCGGTCTGCGGGTGCATGCCGAGCGAGAGCATCGGGGTTGGAAACACCACCATGTAATCGATGCCGAGCGCGTCCATGGCGCGTTGGGTGAGCTGCACTTGGCGGTGCAGTCCGGGCGGCGTCGCCTCGGCGAGCTTCTGCTGGTGCATGATGCGGCCGGCCACGTCCTGGTAGAGCGGCCCGTTGGCGTTCAACAAGCCGGGAAACGGGCCGCGGTCGCGGAACGCCTCGGCGATGTAACGCAGAACCTCGTTATCGATGCGGTCAGTGACTTCCGACCAGAACGCGGTCTCGTTGACGTGGGCATCGACGTCGACGATGAGCCAGTCCTTCAGCTTCTCCTTGGTCGGCGCGGCTTTGGCCAGATAGTCGCGGGTGTCGGTACGCGTGGAAATCTTCTCGAGCTCGGTAATCCGAGGCGCGGTTTCGCGGATATTCATGTTTCCACCCTGCGTTGATCGATTCGGGTAATTCCGGTCGATCGGTTCCGGTGTTCAGCGGCGAGTTTATGGCGCCAACCCGCGCGGCGCAACGTCGTTCCGGCGTTCTTGGCACAAGAGGAGTCCACGTCCGGCTGTTTTCGACCGCAGTGCACATCTCGCGTTTTGTCCTGTCGTTTAAAGGTGGTTGCTGGATTCATGGGCATAGCGCGGGCGGGATCGGCGTGCTTTAAGCCCAATCGCGAGGAGTGAGCCCCATGTCTGCGAGTTCTTTATGGGCGGGCGAGCGCGCCGCAACGACTGCCGGCGCGATGGCATTGATGATCGCAATCGCTGCGCCCTTGCCATCGGCGCGAGCACAGCAGTCCTCCGAGAACCCGCCCGCCGCATGGCGGGTCGAGTGCACGGGTGACGGCAAGACGCTCGACTGCCGCGCCGTGCAGCAGGTCTTCCACCGCGAGACGCGGCAGTTGCTCGTATCCGTGGCGGTGCGTCCGGCGGCGGACGGCAAGAGCGGCGCCATGCTGATGACGCTGCCCCTCGGCCTCAATCTCACCGAGCCGGTATTGGTCAAGGTCGACAACGGCACTCCCGAGCGGCAGGCGATCCAGACCTGCACAAATGTCGGGTGCTTCGTCGCGATGACGGTCTCCGACAAGCTCATTGCCGCCATGCGAACCGGTGGCGAACTCAAAATCACCGTGCAGGACGCCAACAAGAAACTGATCGACCTGACCCTGCCGCTGCTCGGCTTCGGCCTCGCTTTCGACAAAGCCAAATAACGCAGTCAGGAGCTCTCCAATGTGGATGCTGGTTTCACCCTTCCTCATCGCGCTTGCGCTCGGCTCCGCGACTCTCGCGAGCGCGCAATCGCAGGCAAGATTGAGCGTAGCGGTCGAGGGCGTGCGCAACGACAGCGGCTCGGTCCGCTGCGGCCTTTATTCTTCGGCCGACGGCTTCCGCGAGCCGGGGCGAGAAATGCGCGGGGCAGTCGCGCCGATCAAAAACGGCCACGCCACCTGCATGTTCAGCGGAGTGCCGGCGGGCACTTATGCGGTCGCCGTTTTCCATGCCGAGCACAACGAGACGCAGATGGAGACGGGTCTCTTCGGCAAGCCCAAGCAGGGCTACGGCTTCTCGAACAACCCCTCTTCCACCTTCGGGCCGCCGGGCTTCAACAGCGCCGCTTTCACCTACAATGGCGGCACGCTCCAGCTTCCGGTGCAGTTGAGCTACTGAGATGCGTGTCGGCGAGGGTCGAACCGCCCACGGATGGCTTTTCGGCTTCCTATGCGAGGGCGAAAGGCGCCAAAACCGTTTCGCGGTGTGACCTTATTGAAACATCTGGAAAAATTGCCAAAGGCCGGCGGTTGACAGCCTGCTGCGACGATTGCCTCGGCGTATGCCCCGGACGTAAAGTTTTGACGTCCGTTGGTCGAGAGGTCGGGGAGCATGCTCGCCAGCGCGCGCGTCATCGCGGCGGCTTTGGCGATGGCGAGCGTTTCATTCGCCGCCGTCGCACAGGTCGTTCCGCCAGGTGCCGGCGAGCGCAACGACAATTTCGGCTCCGGCCTTATCGACCCGCTGCAGGCGCTGCAACTCGCCGATCCGAGAACCGCGACCACGACGCCGCCTCCCCCAATGCGCCCGATCCGGCAGCGGTAGGGCGTCATCGGTCGATGTCGAACCACAGACGGATATCGAGCCCATGACCATTGATCTGCACGGTTACCGCCCCTCTGAAATCGTGTGGAACGGCACGCTCGCAAGGATAGTGCAACAAGCATGGGAAATGGGTGAAACACAGCTTCGGCTGATCCACGGCCACGGCCGGATGCGGGGCATCTCACCAGGTTTTGTTAAAACCAATACAGGAGTTTTCGGGCTGCAAATCCGCCGTGCATTGCGACATCACCGTGGGCTGAGGAAATGGATCAAGTATACGACGCTAAATTGCAGCGACTGGGGTGCCACCAGCATCAAGTTGAAAAGGAATTCGGCGCCCACTCGAACCCAATTTGACGCGGATGTTTTTCCGAACCGTGCTTACCGGCGGTAAGGGCCAACGCCTGCGCACTTCCTAACAATTCGGCCTTATCCGACAATCCGGTTAGGCTCCCAGCGGGAGAGGGAGTGCACCGATTTCGCGACATCAACTTTCGATAGAGCTTGAATGTTGCTGCAGCCTCACTGACGCCCGTTAGGCTGGAAGTAGACATCCACCTTCATGCCGACTGCGAGCGGGTCCGGCTGCGCCAAATCGACCAGCACTTCGACCACGTCAACGTCGGTGACGTTGCGTTGCCCCCGCGCGTTGTTGATGCGTGCCGGCTCGACGATGGGGGCGATGAAGGAGACCTTTCCCGCAAACTCGCGTCCGCGAAAGGCATCGGCGCGGATGACGGCCGGCTGGCCGATCTTGATCTCGCCGAGATCGCGCTCGTCCAGTTCTGCGCGCACGCGCAGCGCGGAGACGTCGCCGATGACCAGCAACGGCTGTGCGTTGGAGGGGGCGGCGAGCTCCCCCGGCTTGGCGTTGACCTGCAGCACCGTCCCGGCGATGGGTGCGCGGATCATCAATCGTTCGATTTCCGCCGCAGCGCCCGCCGCTTCGGCGCGGGCAACATTGACTTGGCCCTCGGCAAAGGTCGGCAGCGGCGTGCTGGGATCGGCTTCGATGCGGCGCAGCTCGGCTTTCCGCTGCTGCTGGCGCTCGCGCGCCCGTGCCAGGCCTGAGCGCGCCATCTCGATCGGGGTGTTCGACGCCGCGCCGGCGCGCCTGTCGACCACGGCTTTATCAAGGGCAGCCTGGGCCTCCATCACAGCTTTGTCGGCATCGGCGACCGCGTCCTCGCCGCGCCGCCGCGCGACAGCCTTATCGACATTCGCCGCCACGACTTCGCCCCGCCGCGGCGTGGCCGGCCGCGAGGGTCTCGCGGCCGAGGCCGCCGGCGCGCTCTCGTCGTTGCGCGCGCGCAGCCGAAAAGCGACTTGCGCCTCGGCTGCGGCAAGCCGCGCCCGGGCTTCAGTGTCCACTAGCCGGACCAGCGGCTCGCCCGCGAAGACCTTAGTTTCATCGACCTTGATCAATACCTGGGCGATCACGCCCATGACCGGCGCCGCGATCTTGATCGTTCCCGAAGCAGGCTCGACCCGGCCCGGTGCCACCGTTTGCCAGCGCTTGCCATCCGCCGCTTCGGGCCGCCCCGCGCGCGCGCCTTCCTGCTCGCCGGTTCTCGCGGCAAGCACCGCCAGTGCCAACGCAACGGCGACGGCGCCGAGGACGGCCGATTTAGTTTTCCATCCGGTCAGGTTTGTCGGCGCGATCATGGGCGGCGCACTCGCCATGGTCTTTCTTGAGCGCGGCATCGCCGCGCTCTTCGCGAATGATGCATCCGTCCTCGATGTGAACTACGCGATCAGCAAAGCACAATATACGCGGGTCGTGCGCGACGACCAACACCCCGCGCGAGGAATCCTTGGCGATCTCGGCCAAGAGGGTCATGATTGCGTTGCCGTTCTCGCCATCCAGCGAAGCCGTGGGCTCGTCCGCGAGAACCGCCGACGGCTCTCCCACGATCGCCCGCGCAATGGCGACGCGCTGTTGCTCGCCGCCGCTGAGCTCGAGCGGAAATGCGTTGACCTTGCCCGCCAGGCCGACCATCGCCAAGGCGTCTTTGGACTTGGCGATGGCGCGGGCGGAGTTGTCCCCGCGTACGTCGAGCGCCAAACGCACGTTGTCGGTGGCCGTCAAGGTTGGGAACAGATGATAGGACTGGAAGATGAAGCCCACGTGCTCGCGCCGGAGTTTCGCCAGCTCCTCGGGCCCAGCACCTTCCGTCGAACGGCCCCTCATGCGGACGGTGCCGCGCGTCGGCGTGAGCATGCATCCGAGGATCGAGAGAAGCGTAGTCTTGCCGCTGCCGGAGGGGCCCATCAGCAGCGTCAATTCGCCGCCCCGGAGCGCCAAGCTGATACCCTTGAGAGCTTGCACCTGCGCCGCCCCCTTTCCCAGCCACTTCACGATATCGACGGCCTGGACGACGGGCTCGATCATCGCGTGAACACCATCACAGGATCGATGCGCGTCACCTGCACGATCGCGGCGACCGCCGAGATGACGCACATCAGAAGCGTCAGCAGGAACAGCACCAAAGTGAGTGCGGGCGTCATCACGATGGGCAACGCGGTATCCGCGGTCGCGGCGACCACGACCAATCCCACGCCGGCAGCGAGACAGAATCCGATCACCGCACTGATCAGCGCCTGGCAGACGATGACCTTGTGGATATAGAGCCGCGAGGAGCCGATGGCACGCAGCGTCGCGAACTCGTTGATGTGATCCTTGGTGCTGGAATAGAGCGTCTGTGCGACGATGACAGTACCCACGACCATCCCGAGCAACGCGCCCGCGAACAGCGCGAAGCCGGCGCCGGTGCCGAACAGCCAGAAGGAGCGGCTGCGGTCGCGAAAGTCGGCGGTCGTGAGGACATCGACGTCGGAGAGATTCGCCGTGAGGCGACGGCGCACGCTCTCCACGTCGGCGCCAGGAGAGACGCGCACCAGAAAATACGTGACTTTATTCGCTGGCGTTGCGGTAAAGGCGCGCCCGCGATCGAGCGTCGTAAAGACGTAAGGCGTTGTGGTGAATGAGCGGATGCCGTTCGTGACCGCCCGCACCTCCACCTTCTGGCCGCGAATCTCCGCGTTTGCCCCGATCCCGTGGATGCCGAGCCGGTCGAAGTAGGACCGGTCGACCGCAACCGCGCCGGGGATGGCCAGCGCCTCGAGGCTGCCTTCGACCAAATTCCAGGGCAGCAATCCCCCCTCTCTCAGGTCCGACGCGACGATGAAGACCGGGAAGGTTCCGCCTGCGGGTATCCGCCAGTCGGCATAGCCGATGACGACCGGAGCGGCTTGCGCCACGCCCTCAATCGAGAGCGCTTGAAATCGCGTGCGCTCGTCGAGTGTCGAGGGATCCTCGAAGCACTTCGTTCCGGGCGGCATGATCCATAAATCGGCGGATGCGTGATCGATCATCGTGGTGACGATTCGCCCGAACCCCAAATAGAGTCCCAGCTGGATGGTCACGAGCACCACGGAAAAGACGATGCCGATGACGGTCGCGATGAAACGCAGCCGGTCGTGCAATAAGTTGCGGGATGCGAGTCGGTAAATCAGCGACATGGGGAAGTAGTGCCTGGGCTTGCCTAGCAATCTACCACTCTCTCCGCATTCGCCGCGAGGCGCGCGGTGGAGTTCATGACCTGCGGCCCAGCGCCGCGACAAGCAAAAGCGGTGGAATCGCTGTCAGACGCGAGATTTTTCCGGACCATGGCGGGTATTGCGACAGAATCGCGTCTCTCTGCGTGGCGCAAGCGAACGCGCTGCCGTGGCGCGCCCTGAAATGGGCATATTGTTGCGCGATGGCGGTCTAAGCCTCACAGGGGGGATTGCGCCTTGAAAACGCGGATTTCGATATTGCTCATCGCGGGCGTGGTGGCGTTCACGAGCGCTGCCCTTCCCGGCAAAGCCGCAGAGCCGACTATTGCCGGGCTATGGGAGAAGAAGGACGAGGCCGGCAAGTCGGTCGGATGGTTCATCTTCGTGGAGCGCAACGGCGTCGTTGAGGGAGCATTTGCGAAGCTGTTTGCGCGTCCCGGCGATAGTCCTCATCCGACCTGCGACCGATGCACCGACGACCGCAGAAATGCACCGCTGCTCGGCCTCTCCTTCATCCGAGATATGCGGCGCAACGGGCTGCGCTATGAGAACGGCAATATCCTCGATCCGCGCGATGGGACCATCTACCGCGCGATGATGACACTGAGCGCGGACGGCCAGGTGCTGACCGTACGCGGCTATCTCGGCATTCCGCTGCTCGGCATGGACGAGGTGTGGAAGCGCTTGCCGGACAGCGCCATGGCGCAGCTCGATCGCTCGGTCGTCGCCAAGTATCTGCCCGGCCGGGCGCCGGCGGCATCCGCGCGTCCGACTCCCGCCGCCGCTGCGAAGGGCAGCAGCGCCGCCGCAAACTGATCTCGGTCTGCGCTTAAGTACACGGTCGTGCGGGGCGCCGCAAAGCGGCGAACCTGAAATCCATGATCAAGCCGTTATGGATTCCAGGCTTCTTCGCTGCGCGCGGGCCCGGAATGACAACGGAACGATTCCCACAACTCAATTGGAATCCGTGGAATCCGCGCTGAGGCGCTTTGTCTCCCGCGCAGCGCGGATCGCCTGCCACACGCGCTGCGGCGTGGCGGGCGGGTCCATGTGCTCGATGCCGAGCCCCGAGAGCGCGTCGATGACGGCATTCAGGAGCACGGCCGAGCTCGGCGTGATGCCGGCCTCGCCGCCGCCCTTGACGCGCAGCGCGTTGCCCTTGGTCGGATCTTCCGTCAGCGCGACCTCGAGATGCGGAAAGTGATCTGCGCGCGGGACAGCATAGTCGAGAAAGCTTGCGGAGATGAGCTGGCCCGATCCGGGCTCGTAGACGGCTGCCTCCAGCATCGCTTGGCCCACGCCTTGCGCCACCCCGCCATGCACCTGGCCATGCAGAATGAGCGGGTTGATCGGCTGTCCGCCGTCGTCGATCGAGGTGTAGCGGCGGATTTCGATGGCGCCGGTTTGCGGATCGACCTCGGCCTCACAGACGGCGGCTCCAGTCGGATAGGCGGGAATCCGCCCGGTAAAGCTCGCTTCCGCCGCGAGCGGACCGCGCAGATCGTCGGGCAGCGAGGCGAGCTCGTCAGCGGCGCGCGCAATATCGAACAGGCTCAGCCGGCGATTGCTGTTCGGCGCCACGAACAGGCCGTCCGCGAAGGAAATGTCGCCTGCGGCGACCTCGAGCACGACCGCGGCGATGCGGCGGGCCTTTTCGATCACCGCCCGCGACGTCTCGACCATCAGCGATCCGGCGAGCCGCATGGAACGGTCGGAGTGAGTCCCGCCGCCGGAAGCAAGCGCCGCGCTGTCACCGCTGATGAATTCGATCGCCTGTGGGTCGATGCCGAGCTGATCCGCCACGACCTGCCTGAAACTCGTCTCGTGGCCCTGCCCACTCGACTGGGTCCCGACGACGAGCGCGACATGGCCCGCGGGCGAGACCTTGATGGCGACACGCTCGTGCGGCATGCCGACCGGCGTCTCGACGTAATTGGCTACACCGATTCCTAGCAGCCGGCCTCGCTTCTTCGCCTCCTTGCGACGCGCCGGAAAGCCGTCCCAGTCGGCAGCTTCAAGCGCGCGGGCGAGATTGCCGGCAAAATCGCCGCTGTCGTAAGTGAGCCCGGTTGCCGTGCGGTGGGGCAGGTTCTCGTGCCGGATCAGATTGCGCCGGCGTAGCTCTACCCGGTTGATGTTCAAGCGACTTGCAGCGATGTCGATGAGCCGCTCCATGACCGTGGTAGCTTCGGGCCGTCCGGCGCCGCGAAACGGCGCCGTCGGCACGGTGTTGGTCATCACGCCGCGCAGGCGCACCCATGCGGTCGGAACGTCATAGACCGTCGGGGCAACGCGATAACCGTTGCTGAGTGGAACGTATGAGACGGTGTGCGCTCCGGTATTGGCGGTGAGCTCGAGCGCCAGCGCGAGCATGCGGCCGCGGCGATTGAAAGCGAGCTGCGCGCGAGTGACGACGTCGCGCGCGGTATAGTCGGTGAGGAACGCTTCGCCGCGCTCGCCCGTCCATTTCACCGGACGACCGAGACGGCGTGCCGCCCACACCACCGCGACCTGCTCGGGATAAATATTGAATCGCGAGCCGAACGCGCCGCCCACATCGGGACAGAGCACGTGCACGTGATCTTGCGGCACTTTGAGGCAACCTGCCAGCGCGTGTCGCAGGCGATGCGCGCCCTGGCATCCCGAGATCAACGTATATCGTGTTGCCGTCGCCTCGTAGCTGCCGATCGCCGCACGCGGCTCCATAAACGCGCTGCAAGTACGCTGATTGCGGATCGTCGCGTGGACGACGAGGTGCGCGGAGGTCATGACGGCCTCGACGGCGGCGCGGTCGCCGAAAGCGCAATCGAGTGCGACGTTGCCGGGCGCCTGCGGCCAGATGCTGGGCGCGTCGTCCGCGAGCGCTTCCATGACGTCGGTTACCGCCGGCAGGACTTGGTACTCGACCGCGACCGCCTCGGCAGCATCGCGCGCGGCGGCAAGCGTTTCGGCAACCACCATTGCGACCGCCTCGCCGACAAAGCGCACGCAATCGTTAGCAAGCGGCAAGTGCAGCAGGTCGAGGACCTCGCGCTCCGGCGTGGGCTGGAAGCTCGGCATCGTCACGTCGTGGGCGTCGGCCGGATTGGGAAGATGCGCCATACCGATATGGCCGTCGGCGAGATAATCCTCTCCGACGAGCGCGGCGATCACGCCTGGACGGCGGCGCGCCGCCGACGTGTCGATCGACACGATACGGGCATGCGCGTGCGGAGCGCGCACGAATACGGCGTAGGTCTGATCCGGCAGCGAGACGTCGTCGGTGTAATTGCCGCTCCCGCGGACAAAGCGCAGATCCTCGAACCGCGGCAAGGGGCGCCCGATGAAGGAACCGGCGTGAGCCGAAGCTTTGGTCAGCATTGCACGATCGCCCTGCTGCAGCAGTCCATCTGTTCTGCGATCGACCCTATCCAAGCGTGCATGCCGTTGCCAATCGGCCGCGGCGGCCATTTGTGGTCGGCCGAACACTTTCCGCTATAATCCACTGCGCCGCCGCGTGACGGACACGAGGCCGAGGGTTCAGCAAATCACATGAGCGCGTTCATCCGCGCCAAGGGAGAAACTGCATGAGGCTTCGGCGCACTCTGTTCGCCTCTTTCGCCATCGTTGCCACCGCCCTCGCGGCCAATGCGCAGGAGGTCACGGTTAAAGTCGGCACGGTGCGCTCGATTTCCACCGCCACCATTCTGTGGGGCGTGGAAAAGGGCTACTTCAAGGAGCATGGCATCAAGGTTGTCACCGAAAACCTCGACACCGCCGCCAACTCGATCGCGCTTTTGGCGCAGAACCAGCTGCAGCTCGTAGAGGGAGGGATTTCCGCCGGCTATTTCAACGCGCTGGTCAAGGGTAAGACCATCGCCACCAACGGCCAGGGCGCGGTGTCGACCTATGAGGTCGGCAAGCTCCTCGAGAGCGACGGGCTCACTCTCGACGACGTCGAGATCAAGGTCATTCCCTTCACGCAATACGCCGTCGCCTTCAACAACAGAGCGATCGACGCTGCAATCACGATTCCGCCATTCACCGCGCAGCTGCTCGACGGCGGGCATGCCGTGAACTTCAAGGACCCCGACGACGTGGTAAAGCCGTATCCACTCACCATCGCCGTGAGCATGATCAACACCGATTTCGCCAGCGCCAATCAGGACCTCATGCGCAACTACTACCTCGCCTATCTGCGCGCCATCCGCGATTATTGCCAGGCCTATCACGGCGGCTCGGTCCGCGCCGCCTTCATCGAGCTCGCAATCCGCAGCGGCACCGAAACTCGCCCCGAATTGCTGCACAAATATCCCTGGCCGGCCCGCAGCCCCAACGGCGAAATCAATATCGCGAGCATGCTCGACATGCAGGCCTGGTTCCACAGGAGCAAGATGAGCAATGCCGAGTTTCCGGCCGATCGGGTGGTGGACAAAAGCTACGTCGACTACGCGCTGCGCAAGCTTCACCCATTCGTGCTCGAGAATAAGGAGAGCACGCTCGCCGGCTGCCGCTGACGCAACCCGCCGCGGGAGAGACAACGAATGCCTGGCGAGCGGCGCGGCGCGGCAATCGACATCGCAGGCTTGCGCAAGGTTTACCTGAGCGGCTCCGCGCGCGTCCTTGCGCTCGACGACATCGACCTGCGCATTGCGCCGGGCGAATTCGTCTGCATCGTCGGTCCCTCGGGCTGCGGCAAGTCGACCCTGCTGCGCATCCTCGCCGGTCTTACGCCGCCGAGCGGTGGCACGATTAGAGTCGACGCACCGGGCTGGGCGGTCGAGAACGCCATGGTGTTCCAGGAGAGCGGCCTGTTTCCCTGGATGAGCGTCGAGGCCAATGTCAGATTCGGCCTCATGACGCGCGGCGTTCCCGCTGGCGAAGCGGCCGCACGGGTCGAGGCCGCGCTGAAGCTCGTCGGGCTCACCAAGTTCCGCCGGCACTATCCGCACCAGCTCTCGGGCGGGATGCGGCAAAGAAGCGCGATTGCCCGCGCCTTCGTGACCGACCCGGGCATGCTGCTGATGGACGAGCCGTTTGCCGCGCTCGATGCCCAGAACCGCACCATCCTTCAGGCCGAGCTGCTGCGCATCTGGGAGCAGACCCGCAAAACCGTGATCTACGTCACCCATTCGATCGAGGAAGCGTTGTTGCTCGGCGATCGCACCGTGGTGATGACCGCCCAGCCCGGCCGCATCAAGCAGATCGTGGACGTGCCCTTTGCGCGGCCGCGAGATCCCATGACCTTGTCGGCCTCGCCGGAGTTTGGACGCCTCAAGCTCGACATCTGGCGGGTGTTGGAGGACGAGGTCACACGCGCGCGCCGCGACGAGGAGAAATGAACCGTAGGATGGCTTGAGCGTAAGCGAAACCCATGGTCTCTCGTCAACGCTGGGTCGATGGGTTTCGCGCGCAAAGTGCGCGCTCAACGCATCCTCAGGGATTGGAAAGAGGAGCCCTCATGACGATCGAGATGTCCAGCAAGACGCGCGAGCGATTCCTTTATCTGATCTCGCCAATCGCTTTTCTCGTGATCTGGCAAATCCTGCTGATGGCCGGGATCGGCGACCGCCGCTTCGTGCCTGCGCCCAGCGATATCGCGCAGCGTTTCATCACGCTCGCGGGAACCGGCGAGCTCGAATGGCACGTGGGCGTGACCCTCTATCGCGTCTTTCTCGGCTATATCATCGGCGCGGTGCCGGCGGTGGCGATCGGGCTGCTCATGGCCATGTTCAAGCCGGTGCGCATCGCCGTCGATCCGCTGATCGCCGCGCTGTTTCCGATCCCCAAGATCGCCCTGATGCCGCTTCTGCTGCTCGCGTTCGGATTCGGCGACGCCTCGAAAGTCGCCCTCGTCGCCATCGCCGTGTTCTTCCCCGTGATCGTGAACACCTATGTCGGGGCCGCGAATATCGAGCGGATCTACTGGGACGTGGCGAAGAATTACGGCGCGAGCCAGACCGTGATATTCAGCCGCATCGTATTCTTCGGCGCGTTGCCGACGATTTTCGCCGGGCTTCGCATTGCGCTCGCAGTCTCGTTCATCGTTCTGGTCGCGTCAGAATTCGTCGCCACCAAGAGCGGGATTGGCTACCTGATCTGGAATTCGTGGGAGCTGCTCCAGGTGGACGTGATGTTCGTGGGCATCGTGACCATCGGCATCCTCGGGCTGATCACATCGGTGCTGTTCCAGGAAATCGAGCGCAAAGCCGTGCCGTGGAAGACGGAGTGAGTTCGACGGCCCTGTCGGGTGGGCAAAGGCGCGGCACGGGGCTCGAACCCGCCGCCGTGCCTACACGTGTCCATACCGCGTGGGCAAAATCGCCCACAGTCTCGGTTACTGCCTCGCGACACGGCATGCGATTTTGCTCACCCTACAACCCCTCCAGCGGATAGCGCGAGAAGTCGTAGCCTTCCTTGACGACGACTTCGAGCAAAAACGGCGCGCCGCCTTCGGTGACACGCACGGCGTCCTTGATTGCCGGCGCGATATCGCCGGGCTTCTCGATCCGCATCGCGGCGACGTTGAGGCCCTCGGCCACTTTCGCGTAGTTGCCGCCGACGGTCAGCGCGCCGTATTTCTTGGTCGATACTTGGAGCACGTCGCGCTCGGCGGCCATCACGCCGTTGTTGAAGACGATGGTGAGAATCGCGATGCGATTGCGCGCCGCGGTCTCGATGTCCATGCCGGTCATGCCGATCGACGCGTCTCCCATGATGTTGACGCAAAGCTTCTCCGGCGCGGCGAGCTTTGCCCCCATGGTGATGCCCAGCCCGTAGCCGAGCTGAGTCGACTTGCCCCAACCCATGTAGGAGCCGGGCGCGCTCGTCTCCCAGAACGGGATGAGCTGTTCACGCGGCCCGCCGGAATCATGAGTGATGATGACGTTGTCGCGGTCAACGCTGCGCATGAGATCGCGGATCACACGGTACTGGTTGATCGGCATTTCCTCGGAATTGAGCTGCTTGTCCCATTCCGCGAGCCAGGCTTTCTTGGCGGCGGCCACGTCCTCCTTGAGGGAGGCGAGCGCGTTGGCTCCGCCTGCGCCCTTTTGCCGGCCGACCTCAGCGATGAAGGCGTCGAGCACGAGCGCGGCATCGCCAATCACCGCATGGTCGACGCGGTATTCCTTGTTGATATCCGAGGCGTCGTTGGTCGAATGAATGATCGTCTTACCCGGCGGTACGCCAGGGCCGAACGGGGTGCGAGTGAGGCTCGATCCAATCGCCAGCACGAGGTCGGCTTTGGCCATGAAGTCGGTCACCATTTTCGGCCGCGAGCGCGTCGACGCGCCGAGCGCGAGCGGATGGGTTTCGGCAATGGCGCTCTTGCCCGGATTGGTGGTGAGGACCGGCGCCGGAATGAGCTCGGCCAAGGCTGTGAGACGGTCGCTTGCTTCGGCATAGAGCACGCCCTGCCCCGCCAACAGCAACGGAGCCTTCGCCTTGAGCAGCATGCGCACCACCGTCTTGACCGCGTCGGGATCGGGAGCTGCGCGCTGCACCGGCACGGGCGAGTAGTCGAGCTCGCCCGCGTACTTCGCCTCCCACACCTCGGCAGGAATCTCGATGAGCACCGGGCCGCCCTTGCCGCTGCGCATGGTGTGATAGGCCCGGCGCATCAGGTCGGGCAGCTCCTGAACCGAATGTGCCATCGCCGACCATTTGGTGATCGGCCGATAAACGTCGGCGGCGCGAAACACCGGGCGCACGTATTGGCGCGCGAGCGGCAGACCCGCGGGGATGATCAGCAGCGGGACGTTCTCGGAAAAGGCCTGCGCCACGCCGGGAAAGGCGTTCTCGATACCGGGACCCGCCTGGGCGGCGAACACGCCGTTGCGCTTGCCCCGCTTGATGCGCGTGTAGCCGTCCGCCAAGCCGACGCCGACGCGCTCTTGCCGGCAGAGGATCGGCCGAATGTCGAGCGCGGCGCAGGCCTCGATCAAGGGGTTGCGGGGATAGCAAGAGAGAAACTCGGTTCCCTCGCGCCTGAGTATTTCTGCGACGACGGCGGCGCCGTTCATGGATGGTTCCTCCTCCCCTCGGTGACGGGGCCAATTGTGCCATACCTTGATGCCGCCGCACGGGGGCCAGCCTAAGGGCCCACAACTCTGAATTCACGTGATTTTGGGCCCTGTTGGCGCCCGGCCACACAGGCGTCCAAAAGCAATTTGCGTGTTGGGCGCGCGTTGTGCGGATGGCCTTCGTCATGTTAACGAGGGCTGCATATTGTCGGTCGATATTTATCCCTCGCGGGGAAGTCAGGGGGGGCGGATGAGGGGTCGGCGCGCCGCGATCGCGGCTGTTGTGGCTGCGCTCACGATTCCCGCGGCCGCGCCCGCAGCCGACGATAATGCGCGCGCCTACGTCCGGCCTGTGCCGCCGGCCCCAGCCTATGATTGGACCCTCACGCTCGGTGCGGAAGGCCGGGAAGAGCCGCTGTTCCAAGGCTCGAGCCGCGAGCGCCTGCGCCCCTACCCCATCTTCGCGGTGCGCCGCTACGGCACGCCCGAACCCTTCCGCGGTCCGCGCGACGGCTTGGACATTGGATTGATCGACGGAGGCAATTACCAAATAGGTCCGGTCGGCCAATTCGTATGGTCGCAGCGTGATAAGGCCAGCTCCGAGGCGGTCCACCGCCTGGGCAACGTTCCTTGGGCAGGGGAGGTGGGCATCTTTGCGCAGTATTGGTGGGTGCCTTGGCTGCGCACGCGCACCGAGGTGCGGCAGGGCTTCAATGGTCACCACGGGATCGTCTCCGACATCATGACGGATGCCGTCGTTCCGGTGACCCCTCAATGGACGTTGTCGGGTGGTCCGCGGCTCACGCTCGCAACCACGCCCGCGCTCAATCCGTATTTCGGCATCACCACGGCGCAGTCGGTGGTATCGGGCCTGCCGATATACGACGCCAAGGGCGGAATTCGCTCCTACGGAGCGGGCACGCAGGCGCGTTACCTGTGGACACCGCAATGGGCGACGCACGTTTTCCTCGAGTACGAGCGGCTCAGCGGCGATGTCGCAGGCTCGCCGATCGTCACCCAGCGGGGCTCCCCCGACCAAGTGACAATTGGCTTTGGGGTGACGCACTCGTTCGACATCAAAACGCCTTGGTAGCCGGCAACTCCTAGGAGTAATCGGCCGCCTTTCCCATGCCTTTTCCCAAGGCCAAGAACGGGTTGCGTCGAGAACGTCGGGGGGCGAGGAATGGTCAAGCAGGCGGGCGTAGTCGCCTGGTTGGGTGGGATTGCGGCGCTCGTCGCCCTCACTCTCTGGTCCGGCGCCGGCGCCGTGGGCCAAGCCATCTCGAGCACGGGGTGGGGCATTCTGCTCGTGGTGTTGGTGCGCGCCGTCACGGTGGCCGTGGCGGGAGCGGGCTGGTGGCTGCTCTTTCCCGCGAAGGTGCGCCCGCAGCTTGGCACGTGTCTCGTGTTGCGGTTCGTTCGCGAGGCGATCAACGTCCTCTTGCCGGTGGCGCAGGTCGGCGGCGACGTGATCGGCGCGCGATTGCTGACGACGCACGCTGTTCCGGGGGCGCTCGCGGCCGCGAGCGTCGTCGTCGATATCCTGATCCAAGCAGCCGCACAGTTTCTGTTCGCGGCGCTCGGCCTCGTTATCCTGACGGCACTGGGGGCCGATCATGCCTTGGCCCGAAGCACCGCCGTCGGGCTTGCGATCGCCGCGCTCCTGCTGACGGGCTTCTATTTTGCGCAACGGCGCGGCGGGCAACGCGTCCTTCAATCGATCGTGCCCCGCTTGGCCGGCGACCGGGAATGGCGTGTGCTCGGGACGATCGACGCCGTTTATCACAACCTCGCGATGATCTACGCGGCGCGATCGAGCCTCGTTGCCAGCTGCATCGTGCATATGGCGGGCTGGATTGTCGGCGCCGCGGAAGTCTGGATCGTGTTCGCGTTCATGGGGCATCCCATCGGCATCGGCGAGGCGGTGGTCATCGAGAGCCTGATGCACGCGGTGCGCGGGGCCGCCTTCGCGGTGCCCAGCGCTTTGGGGGCGCAGGAGGGCGCGCTGGTCCTCCTCTGCGCGGCATTCGCAATTCCGCCGGAGCAGGCGATCGCGCTTTCCCTCGTCAAGCGGGCCGCCGATCTCGCGCTCGGCGCGCCTGGCCTTCTCGCCTGGCAGATGCTGGAGTGGGGCCGCTTGCTCCCGAGCTACCGCGGATCACCCATGCGCGCGCCCGCACCGGCGCGCGCCCCCATCGACCCGCGCGCCCGCATCGGCCGAGCCAAGAGGTGATCTTGTTCTGGTCGTCTGTCGCAGCTTCGGCAGTCGCCGTCGTCGGCTGCGCATATCTCCTGATGGCCGCGATCCTCCTGCGCAGCCTTGCGCGTAATCGCGCTGCCGCGAATCCCGCCGTTGCGCCGCCGGTTACCTTCCTCAGGCCGCTTTACGGCGACGAGCCGGGTCTGTTCGATAACCTTCGCTCGTTTTGCGTCCAGGACTATCGGGGCGATATTCAGATCGTCTTTGGGGTCCAGCGTCCCGACGACGACGCCATCGCAACGGTCGAGCGGCTTCGAGGCGCGCTCCCCGGCCGCGATCTCGATCTCGTGATCGAAACCAAAACGCATGGGCTCAATCGAAAGGTCTCGAGCCTCGTCAACATGGCGCCGCGCATCCGCCATGACGTCGTCGTCGTGGCCGACAGCGACATCCGGGC
>WNFS01005467.1_pt1 | contig 23174 bp, 19 predicted proteins | sample 5400141 | NCBI WGS metagenome assembly WNFS01 (sample SAMN13153358, study PRJNA577476) | soil metagenome | isolation source: 60 cm saprolite under Madrone tree | place: USA:California | collected 2016-06-14
AAAACGCCGCTGACGACCAGGGAAATGAACAGAATCACTAAAACTGCCGAGGAGATTTTCTCGCGGAGCGTCTGCGTAAAAGGAACCGAGCGACCGGCTTTGGTCCAGGGATAGATGACGTCGAAATAGATGGGCTTGCCATGATTTGCAGCGACTTCGATGCGCTCCGGTATTTCCGGGTGCGCGGGAACGGCGCCGAGCCACGCGGCACGAGCATCACCCCAGGCGAGCGGCGTCCACTCTGGCTGGGCAATACGGTAATCGGACTCCTTCAAGCCTCCAGCGGCAAAGAGCGACGACCAGTCGACCGGCGCGGTTTGTGGGAGCGGAGCGTCATGCTGAGGCGGAACGGTTTCCAGATGCAGAAGGCGCCCTTGCATATCCAACATGAGAAGGACCATGCCGGTGACATCCATCGCGGGATCGAACGTAGTCACTTGACCATTGCCGCTCGAAGAAAAAAATCTTTGCGGCCGCATGAGTTGCGGACCCTGGCGGTACCAGAAAACGATAGAAGCCGGGCGGCCAGTTTCCAACACACGCCAGCGGTCGGGCGTTTTCTGGTGCTCCTGAGTGTAGTTCAAGAAATCCATTTGCACACTGAATGAATAGGCTTCGTCAGCGTACGGCTCGGCGTATCCGAGTTGGCGGACGATTTCCCGCGCTCGCGCCGCTAAGACCTCAGGGGGATTGTCTAGCGGAACGCGATTGTGCAGCTTGTAGCGGTCGGCCATGAAAAGGAGGGCAAGTAGTCCAAGTGTTGTTACTGCGAGCAGAGCAATGGCTAACCGGGGGCGCATGCCCTCCGTAGCGCCTGCCGCCGCCACCATTTCGGGTGAAGGTGTTTCGCCCGCGGCCAGTGCCGCGGCCAGCGGGTCTCCGCCGGGCAGTGCGGCGGCAACGTGCAGGGCGGAGGCAGGGCGCTGCGCGGGATCTTTTTCGAGACAGCGCAAGATGACTCGCTCGACGAGGGGATCGAGGTCACGAACGAGCGACGAAGGACTGGCCGGAACCGACGATTCGCGCTGCTTCATGAGATCGGGCAGGGTGGTGGCGTTGAAGGCGCGCTTGCCGGTCAAAATCTCGTAGAGGACCAGGCCCAGCGAATACAGGTCGCTCTTGACGGTGACTTCTTTGCCTTCGAGTTGCTCGGGAGCCATGTAGGCGGGGGTTCCGGCCTTGACGTCGGTGGCGTCAAGGCTCGCTGCAATAGCCGCCAGTCCGAAATCGGTGATGCGGATTTTGCCGGTGCCGTCGAGCATCAAGTTGGCGGGCTTGAGGTCGCGATGAATTACGCCGCGTTCGTGCGCGGCAGCGAGTCCGGCGCAAACCTGGCGGGCGATCTCGATGGCTTTGTCGGAGGAGAGCCTGCCGATGCGGCGAACCAGGGAGGCGAGATCCTCGCCGTCGACGTACTCCATGGTCAAAAATGGAATGCCGTCGGCATCGCCGATATCGAAAACGCGGCAGACGTTGGGATGGGAGACTTGCCGCGCGATGCGCACTTCGGAATGGAAGCGGGCCAAAGCGCCGGCGTCTCTGGACAAGGCAGCCGGCAGAAATTTGATGGCGACGATTTGGCTGAGCTTGAGATCCTCGGCGCGATAGACTTCGCCCATGCCGCCGCGGCCTGCGAGCGCGACGACACGATAGCGACCCGCGATAATCTGGCCGGAGGTGAAGCGGCCGCCATCGATGGAATCAGAGCTGGAAGGCGTGCGCGAAGAGCGATGCGGCGGAGTCGGCGGATGCGAAGGCGTGCGGCGGGGCGTCGGCGGCGCGATGGTCTCGCCTTCGCCGGCCGGTTGGTTGTCGACGAACGTGGCGCTGCGGTTGAGATCGATGGGCGCGCCACAGGTGGAGCAGAAGCGACTCATCGAAGAAATTTCCGCGCTGCAGGAAGTGCAAAACATGCCAGGCGGATTCTACCACCGCGGCTCGCCTGGCCAACTCCACCACTATTGGGAGGCGCGTTCGACTTGCACGGCGGTGCCGTAAGCGAGGACTTCGGTGACTCCTTGCATTACTTCCGTGGCGTCGTAGCGCATGGCGACGACGGCATTGGCGCCGTGCTGCGCGGCGTGTTGCAACAGCAGCTCGTAGGCGTCTTCGCGGGTCTTCTCGCAAAGATTGGTGAGGATGGTGATGTTGCCGCCGATGATGGTCTGCAGCGCGGCGCCCAAATTACCGATCACGCTGCGCGATCTGACAATAATTCCGCGGACGATGCCAAAGTTCTTGACGATGCGATAGCCGGGGATTTCGTTGGCGGTGGTGACCATGGTGGTGTCCACGCGATTCATAGCGGCTCTCCTGGAGGGATGTTAACCGGTGCGATTCTACCTGTTCACGCGACGCTGCGGGAAGCAAATGGTTCTGCTAGGCTCGGATTTGCGTGGAAACTCTGTTCTATTACCTGGCCATCGTGCAAATAGGCGTAGGTGTGTACCTGGTGTGGCATGGACTGCGCTGGTTGGCGTATGCGCGGCGGAGGATGCGGAGCGATCCAGGTTTCAACGCGCCTCGCGCGGCGGTGCTATGTCCATGTAAAGGCATCGAACCCGAGCTGGAGCGCAATCTGGTCGCGCTGACGGAATTTGATTACCGCAACTACGAGATCTTCTTCGTGCTGGCGTCCGCGGAAGATTCCGCGTACAGCACGGTGAAGCGCGTGAAGGGTGCAGCGAGAAAGTAAACAATTTACGAGTGGCGATCGAGCAGTTGCCGGCGGAGTTTGAGGTGCTGGTCTTCGCCGACTCGGACGGGCGGCCGGGAAAATTCTGGCTACGGCGTTTGGTTGCGCCGCTCAACGACAAGCAAGCCGGCGCCGCTACTACCATGCGATGGCTGATTCCCAAAGGCCACAATCTCGCAACGGCGCTGCTGGCAGCATGGAACGCGTCGATCGTGACGATGCTCAGCGAAAAGGGAAAAAATTTCTGCTGGGGCGGAGGAACAGCGATCCGCCGAACCGTGTTCGACGAAATTCGCGTGTTCGAGGAGTGGCATCACTCGGTGAGCGACGACTATTCCATGACGCGCGCATTGCAACACGCCGGACGCTCCATCGTGTTCGTGCCGGAGTGCCTCACGCCTACTTACGTGGACGTTGATTTCCGGGGCCTATTCGAATTCACGAACCGGCAAATCTTGATCACCAAGGTCTACTCAAAAAAGACCTGGGCATCGGGGGCTGCCACGCACCTTTTGTACTGCCTGACCCTGCCGCTCGGGTTGGAAGTCACGCTGAGCAATTTCTTCGCGACGCTGCCTGCGTTTCACCTTGCGGTGCTGACGTTTGTACCGATGCTGCTGGCGGCCATACGCGGCGGGCTTCGTGTTGCAGCGGTAACGGAAGTCTTGCAGGCGTCCCGCGCGCAAATTGCGGGGCAAGCGTGGATGTACATCTTGGTGGGCGTTTTTGTTCCTTACCTGTTCCTGGCCAATTTTGTGATGTCGTTGTTCACCCGGAAAGTCCGCTGGCGTGGTGTCACGTACGAGCTGATCTCCCCGCAACAAACACGCATCCTTGGGTATTGAGAAAAATTGCCACAGGCTCTCGCTAGTACCAACGTTTAGAGGAGAGTTTTCCACAGGGCATGGAGTGCGTGAACGAACGCGGCGCAACTGGTCGTAAACACATGTAAGGAAAGCGAGGTACGGGGGAAATATTTCGTAGACCGTGAAATTCCTACCCGCAAATCATGGCGCCCCAAAAGGTTGGCAGTACGTAAGTACTGCTATCGTAGGGGTTTGCCCTGAGACAAATCTACAACAGGGTTTTGCACTGTAATTGCGGCACAGGAGCCGGTATTTCGTCGCAAGCGAAATGACAGGGGGCTCCTTCTCACGCCAAAGTCGTGTTGGTTAAGGGGATTGTCTCGTTTCTCAGTCCCCGACCTTGGCTCCTTGCCCGCCGCTTGCTGCGTGCGGTGGAAGCATGCCTCGCCAAGAGGCGAAATCAAACCAAATCACAGGTCTCGGTTCCTACCCGGGGCTGCATACAGAGGGGTGCATGTGAAAGTTATCCGGAGTGAACAAAGCAATTCGAACCTATCGCGCGCAGACCTTCCTAAAGAGCTTTATTTTTTCTATGAAAAAAACACCGGCGCCTCCCATTTTCACGTGGAAGCGGGAGCAGACGGGCGGTTCCCCGTGGACCAGGCTGCCGGCTTGCTGGCGATGCACTGCCTGGTGCGAGGTCAATCTCCGCGCGACTACGTGGTAATGGTGCAGGCGGCGCCGGGCGCACTAGAGGGGCTGACGGAAAAAGCCGAGCAGCTGCTGCAAGCGGGGCACGCGGTGGGAAGCGCGGTCAAACTGACGCGCCGCGAAGAAGAAGTGCTTGGCGGTATCATGCGCAGCCTGGCCAATAAGGAAATCGCTGTGTCGCTGAATCTCTCGGAGCGGACGGTAAAATTTCACGTGTCTTCGCTGCTTGCAAAGTTCCGCGTGCGGGGCCGCATGGAACTGGTCCGGGAGGCGGGACGCCTTACTGCGGGGCCGATGACGGTGACGCAGCCAGTGGCCGCGCGGGAGACTCGTCCCTCGCTTCATGCTCCACACACATACACGCAAGGTGCGAGGAACGTAGGTCCAATTGCTCTGACGAAGCGGCAAATGCTGGCTTGATTTCTCTCTGAGGGCGAAAAGCACAAAGAGGCCCGGACCGCGACGCGGTCCGGGCCTCTTCATTTCTGAATCCGCAATGTTGTTATTTCCGCGCTGAGGCGTACTGTTCGGCGGCGGAGTCCCAATTGACCACGTTCCACCAGGCCGCGATGTAGTCTGGCCGGCGGTTCTGATATTTCAGGTAATAAGCATGCTCCCAGACATCCAGCCCTAGTACGGCTTTGCCCTTCAACGAAATCGGCGTGTCCTGGTTTGGCGTCGAATCGATTGTCAGCTTCCCATCTTTCACGAGCAGCCAAGCCCACCCGGAGCCGAAGCGGCCCACACCGGCAGCGGCGAATTTCGACTGGAAGTCCGCGAAGGATCCGAACGCGGACTTAATCGCTGCGGCGAGATCGCCTTTCGGCTCGCCGCCACCGCCTTTTTTCAACTGCGTCCAGAAAAGCGAGTGGTTCCAGTGGCCACCGGCATTGTTGCGCACGGCCTGCCGGATGTTTTCGGGAATTGAGTCGAGATTCTTCAACAGGTCATCGAGCGACTTGGATTGCAAGTCGGCATGGCCATCAAGGGCCTTGTTGAGGTTTGTGACGTAGGCCCCATGGTGCTTGTCATGGTGGATTTCCATGGTCTTGGCGTCAATATGCGGTTCCAGAGCGTCGAATGGGTACGGCAATGGGGGCACTGTAAATGCCACGGGTTTTTCCTCCGATTGTGAATTTGGTTTGGGATTTTTTGAGTCAGCGAGCAACAGGCCTGGCACGGCACTGCCTGCTCCAATCAGTCCTGCGCTAACGATGCTACTGCCAGTGATAAACCTGCGGCGATTAATGGCAGCCTCCAGCGACGCGCTCACGCGAGTCCGAGTGTCTGCGGATTATACCGCTATACCACGGATGAGGCTAATCCGCTCCCCACACAACAAAATCAAAGGTCCTTGGCGATCACCCTTCGCCCTTCATTGGATGCGGGAGAGCGCCCAAAGGGCAGATTCCGCGATGACCGCGTCTTCCGAGGAAGTAAGGCGCTGCAGCAATTCACTGATCTTTTGATGAGCGCTTGTTCCGCGGTGAAGCTCTGAATTGCCCAGAGCAATGCAAGCGTTGCGAACGAGACCGCGCCACTTGGTGCGCTTGATGGCGCTGCTGCGGAAAATACTGCGAAATTCCGCTTCGTCCATGGCGGCCAGCCACTCGAGCCTGGGCAGGAACAACGATTCCTCCAACACGCCTGAAATCTGTTGTTGTCCGGGCCCGAAGAGTAGCTCTATATTTTCTGGTTGGCCGTCCTTTAGCGCCACACTTTCGAGCGCGGTGGGAAACGTTCTCGGGCGGAATTCTTCGAGCGGAGTCGCGGGTGCGCGGCGGTTCCAGGGACAAACGTCCTGGCAGATGTCGCAGCCGAATACGTGGCTGCCCATAGGCTCGCGCAATTCGTCGGGAATCGCGCCGCGTAGCTCGATAGTGAGATAGGAGATGCAGCGGCGCGCATCCATGACGTAGGGTTCGACGAAGGCTTCCGTGGGGCATGCGTCAATACAGCGGCGGCAGCTTCCACACAAATCTGGCGGCGGCAGGACGCCGTCCTCCAAGGTTGGGGCGAGATCCAAGGTGGTGAGGACAGCTCCGAGAAAAATCCATGAACCCAGGTGTTGATTCAATAGCAGCGTATTTTTGGCTAACCACCCGAGGCCCGCATACTTTGCGAGGATTCGCTCCTGCAGCGGACCGGTGTCGACGTAAGCACGAGCTTCGAAAGGTTCGGCGAAACGCTCCCTGAGAGCTGCCGCTAACTCGTTTAGTCTTTCTTGCAGTACTTCATGGTAGTCGTCACCCCAGGCGTAGCGTGAAATCCATCCGCGAGGCTCGGAGTCTTCGGGCAGATGGGTGACGTCGGTCGATCTGGGCAGGCTTGTGTTGTAGTTGAGGGCGCAGACGATCACGGTGCGAATGCCCGGAAAAGCACCGTCTGCGCTGCGGCGGCGCGGGTCGGATAAATACTTCATCTCGCCGGCGAATCCGCGCGCCAGCCACTCTTCGGTGTGCTCCAGTTCAGGGAATTTCCCCGAGCGGGGAAAAGCGCAGCATTGGCGGCGACGGAGAGCAAAAGCTCGAACCCAGTTATTCGGCGGAGCTAACGGTAGCTGCGCAGAGCGCTGTTCTCATCGGAGTAGACTTCGAAGACGGTGAAAAGCTTGGTCAGCTGCAGGAGATCGTGCACTTTTTTCGTCAGTTGCAGGAGCTTCAAGCTTCCGCCTCGATTTTTCACACCGGTGTAGGCGCTGACGAGTTCGCCGATGCCGGAGCTGTCGATGTAATCGACATCGGCCAGATTCAGAAGAATGAGCGTCCGCTGATCGTCCAACAACTCGCGAATGGTCTTTCGCAAAAGCGCGCTGCCTTCACCCAGAGTAATACGGCCGCTGATATCTACGACAGTGATGCCGGCAGCTTCACGATATGTGGCTCGCAGTGCCATTTAGGCTGGGCTCAAGCTTCCTGTTTCGGCGTGGCCCCTTGGCCGCTTTTGCCGTTGGTTCCGGGATTTCCGGACAAAGGCAATTTCTTGGACATGATGATTTCCGCGCCCCCCGTACGGCCGGGGACGACCTTGAATTCATCCATGAACGCGCGCATCAGGAAGATGCCGCGGCCGGAGGTGCTGAGCAGGTTTTCCTCGGCGAGAGGGTCGGGCACACCGCCGAGGTCGAAACCTTTGCCTTCGTCCAAAACGTGGATAATCATTTTTTCAGGCGTGAGGTCCAGAACGAGGTGAATCTTTTTTTCCGGGCGCTCTTCGTTGCCATAGTGAAAAGCATTGATGACGCCCTCGCGCACGGACATTCCAATGCGGTAGCAGTCATCTTCGCCAAATCCGGCCGCCTCCGCTACGCGCAGACACATTTCCTCGGCGAGATTGACGCTCTCGACCTGCGTCTCCAAAGTAACTTCCAGGTGTTTGAAGTCTTCGGACATGCACGGGCGTCACCAGCGCCCAATCGGCCCGGTTGTGGGCGCCTTATGGGTAACATAGGGACGGAAAGCGAGTCAATGGAGGAGCAGCTCTAGGGTCGCCGCGTTGTTCCTGTAGAGAAATGGCGGTTCCGCGGAACGGCAATTGCTACGCCCAATAGGAACGGTCCAGAGTCCGGTACTGGATGGCCTCGCTGAGGTGACGAGGCTCGATGTTTTCCGCGGCATCGAGATCCGCAATCGTGCGCGCCACCTTCAGGATGCGGTCGTGCGCGCGCGCCGAGAGGCCCAGGCGGGTAATGGCATTCTCCAATAATTTTTCCCCTTCCTGCGTAATCGCGCAGTACTTGCGGATCATTTTGGGCATCATCTGCGCGTTGGAGTAGGTTTTTTTGTCGACGCGGTAGCGCTCTGTCTGGCGGTTGCGCGCTTCGATTACCCTTTGCCGTACCGCAGCGGACTCCTCTGAGGAGGATGGCGCTCGCAACTCCTTGTACTTCACCGCGGGCACTTCGATGTGTATATCGATGCGATCCAGGAGAGGACCGGAAATCTTGGAGACGTACCGCTGAATCATCGGCGGAGTGCAGTGGCACTCGCGGGTAGGGTCGCCGAAATAGCCGCAGGGACAAGGATTCATCGCGGCAGCCAGCATGAAACGGGAGGGGAATGTCACAGAAACCGCGGCGCGGGCTATCGTCACGGAACCGTCCTCCAGCGGCTGCCGCATTACTTCAAGAACATTGCGCTGAAATTCCGGCAATTCATCCAGGAAGAGCACGCCATTGTGGCCCAGCGAAACTTCGCCTGGCCTGGGCACAGCGCCGCCGCCGATGAGCCCAGCATCGCTGATGGTGTGGTGCGGGGAACGGAAGGGCCGCGTGCCCACCAAGCCGCGATTATCTTCAAGGACTCCGGCCACACTGTGGATGCGCGTGGTTTCGATAGCTTCCTCCAACGACATGGGCGGCAAGATGGTGGGGATGCGTTTGGCGAGCATGGTTTTGCCCGCGCCGGGTGGACCGATGAATAGAATGTTGTGACCGCCCGCGCAAGCCACCTCCAAGGCGCGCTTGGCTGCCTGTTGGCCGTGGACGTCGCGCAAGTCGACCGCGTATTGCGCCGCTTCGGTGAGCAACTGGCGCGCATCGACCCGCACCGGCTGAAATGATTCCGGCGAATTGACCAGATCCACGGCTTGCGGCAGCGATTTCAGCCCGAAGACATCCACGCCCTCTACAACCGCGGCCTCGCGCGCGTTTGCTTCCGGAACAGCCACGGACTTCAAGCCGACTTCACGCGCGGCCAGCGCCGCCGACAGCGCTCCTCGCACGGGGCGCACGCTGCCGTCCAGCGAGAGCTCGCCGAGAAACATGCACTTGTCCAGCGTCTTGCCGAAGAAATGCCCCATGCAGCCGGTCAACCCCAGGGCCATGGGCAAATCGAAAGCGGAGCCTTCTTTGCGGACGTCGGCGGGCGCGAGGTTAATTGTGACGCCCTGGCCATGGGGAAACTCAAAACCGCAGTTGCGCAGCGCGGACTTGATGCGCTCGCGGCTTTCTTTCACGGCGTTGTCTGGGAGGCCGACAACATTGAAGTCGGTCATGCGCGCGGAGCCTACATCGACTTCCACTTCGACCAGGTAAGCGTCGATGCCATAGACGGAAGCGCTGAGCGTCTTGAAGAGCATAGAGAGGGGAGCCGCAAAAGGCTGGGCGCAGCATAAACCAATGCGGAACTATACGCCAGAGGTAACACTTTCCGCAGGAGTATCGCTGGCACACGGCGGAACGCCGCGCTTCTTTACAGTGGCCGACGAAGGCACGTATATTGGCTTTACCGGCAGTGGGGCACGTACCCTTTCCCGCGTGAGGTTGCCAATGATCGGCTGGATTATTTTGATCGCGCTGGTCCTGATCATCGTTTTCCTGATCGGGATGTACAACAGCCTGGTGCGGCTGAAAGTCACCTGCGACAACGCCTGGGCGGACATCGACGTGCAGCTCAAGCGGCGCTACGACTTGATCCCGAACCTGGTGGAGACCGTCAAAGGCTACGCGGGGCACGAAAAAAGCACGCTGGAGGCGGTGATCAACGCGCGCAATCGCGCCATGAGCGCGACCAGCCCGGGCGACAAAGCGCAAGCGGAGAACATGCTTACCGGCGCGCTGAAGAGCTTGTTTGCCCTTTCCGAAGCGTATCCGCAACTCCGCGCTATTGAAAGCTTCACGTCGCTGCAAACCTCGCTGACTCAGATCGAGGATACCGTGCAGAACGCGCGGCGCTATTACAATGCCGTGGTCCGCGACCTGAACACCAAAATCCAGCAGTTCCCCTCGAATATTTTCGCGAACATGCTGGGATTCAAGCCGCGCGAATTCTTTGAGGTCTCCGCGCCCGCCGAGCGGGAAGCGCCGAAAGTCAGCTTCAGCGCGCCCACCGCATGATGCTAGAGCCGCACACGGCGATGACGCTCGTGCGACGCAATGGCATTCGAGTTTTCCTCGCCAGCGCTCTGCTGATTGCTTTCGTTTTTCCGGCCGCCTCGGCGCTGAGTACTCGCGAACTGCGCATCGAAAATTTTCAGTCCGAAACGATCGTCATGTCGGACGGCACGATCGATGTGACCGAGACCATTCAGGCGCACTTTATGGGCGGCCCCTGGCATGGGCTTTATCGAACGATTCCAGTCGAATACGTCACGCCGCAGGGTCTGAATTACTCGCTATTTCTTGACGTGAAGCGGGTGGTGAACGGAAGTGGCCAAGCGCTGAAGTATGAGACGAGCCGCGAGCGGCACTACCGCAAGCTGAAAATCTACATTCCGGATGCGGACAATTCCACGCAGAGCATCTCCGTCGAATATTCGGTTTCCGATGCGCTGCGCTTTTTCGAGGACCATGACGAGCTCTACTGGAACGTGACCGGCGATGAGTGGGACATTCCCATTCAGGCGGCCAGCGCGCGCATCATCCTTCCGGAAGGCACGACGAATATTCGCGCCAACGTGTTTACGGGCGCGTATCGTTCGCGCGCGCAAAATGCGGATGTGGACATCGCCGGAAACGGCGTAGAAGTCCGCGCGCGCGAGCCGCTGCGATTGCACGAGGGGCTGACTGTCGCGGTCGCGTTCGACAAAGGCTTCGTTCACGAGCCGACAGCGGCGAGCAAGCTTGGCCTATTCTTCCGCAGCAACTGGCCGCTCGGAATTCCTATCGCCGCATTTGTGGTCATGTTCTATTTGTGGTGGACGCGCGGGCGCGATCCGCGGCTTCGGCCGATCGCCGCGCAGTATGAGCCGCCGGATCAGCTCACGCCGGGGGAAGTGGGCACGCTGGTGGATAACTCCGCGGACATGCGCGACATCACGGCGTCCATCGTCGACCTTGCTGTTCGCGGCTATATCGTCATCGAGGAGCACCAGAAGGACCGCATGCTCGGGCTGATGCACGACAAGGACTACAACTTCATCGTGCAAAAGGATCGCGGCGAATGGTCGAAACTGAAGCCACACGAGCAGGGGTTGCTCGAGGGCCTGTTCACGACGGGCGCGGTCGGCGAATCGGTGTCAATGTCCAGCCTGGAAAACCATTTCTACACAAACTTGCCCGGCATCAAGAGCAACATTTTTTCCACGCTGGTGACGGACGGCTATTACAACAGGCGCCCCGATAGCGTCCGTTCCGCGTACGTCGCTGCGGGTGTGGTCGTCGGCTTTCTCTTGGTATTTGCGGGGTTGAAGGTCGCGTCGAGCCAAGGCATGGCTCCGCTGACGTTCATCATCGCCGGAGCTCTTACGGGCTTGATCATTTGCGGGTTTGGGTGGTTCATGCCCGCGCACACGGAACAGGGCGCGCGCGCGTTGGAGGGTGTACTAGGCTTTGAGGATTTTCTCGTGCACGTTGAATCCGATCGCTTCAATCGCACGATTAAGACTCCCGAAATGTTCGAGAAGTTTTTGCCTTTCGCGATGGCGCTCGGCGTGGAGAAAAATTGGAGCCGGGCATTCCAGGGAATCATGACGCAGCCGCCGCAGTGGTATCGCGGCTCCTCGTACGGTCCGGGCTTTTATCCAATGATGTTCACGAACGATTTGAGCTACATGTCCTCGCGCGCCGGCAGCGTGATGACCTCCGCACCGCGCAGCTCAGGAGGCTCTGGCTTCTCCGGCGGCGGCGGTTTTTCCGGCGGAGGATTCGGGGGCGGCGGGGGCGGCGGCTTCTAGATTCCGGTTGCCGGTTCCAAGCCGGCTGTGTCTCGCCCGGAAACTCTCTTTGACAACGAACCTGCCGAGAATACAATACCCGCACTCTCCGGCGGGTCGGCCTGTCCGTAAGCCTCGTAAGTGAAAATCGACTCGGCCGGAGATTGTGCATTTTTAATGCGCTGAAGCTTTGCCCGTTCGATGAAGAGCGCAGCGCGTACCAGGAGGAAAACATGGTGCGGGCATCTTCGATACTGGCAGTATTTCTTCTCGCGGCAGGCGGAGTGCGGGCGCAAAGCTCGCCATTAACGGACCAGGCCGAAGAGATACGCATACTGCTCGAGCGCGTGCAGCAGCTTGAGCGGCGCGTGAACGAGCTGGAAGGCAAGCAATCGCCCGCGCCCGCTGTGGTCAACGCGGCCTACCACGCCAGTGAAGTTCTACCCGCAGCGCAATCTGTGCATCAGCCAGTGGGACCCGCCCCCGAAGCGCACGAGCACGATGCCCAAGAACAGGCGCCGACCGCCACCGTGCAACAAATGGAGCCGCACTATCCTTCGCTGCAGATTCGCGGCTTTGGCGACGTGGATTTTTCAGCCACGGACGAGAAGGGAACGACCAGCGGATTCAACCTGGGACAACTGGACCTGCACCTGGCCTCCGCGTTGTCACGCAAGGTGAGCTACTTTGCGGAAATAACCTTCAATGCGCACCCGACCGATTACACCGTGGAAGTGGAACGCAACATCATTCGCTACGACTACAACGACTATTTCAAGCTGTCGTTCGGGCGGTATCACACTCCCATTGGGTATTGGAACACGGCGTTTCACCACGGGGCGTGGCTGCAGACTACCATCAGCCGTCCGGATATGGTGCGAATTGGCGGGACGTTTATCCCGGTACACTTTGTGGGATTCTTAGCGGAAGGAAATATTCCATCGGGCGGAGCAGGTTTGAGCTACAGCGTGGGCGTCGGGAATGGCCGGGGCTCGATTATCAGCCGGCCGGGCGATGCGGGAGACAACAACAACAATCGGGCCTGGGTGGCCAACATTTATTCGCGGCCGCGAGCGCTATATGGTCTGCAGGTGGGCGCTTCGGTGTACCGAGACAAAATCACTCTGGCAGGGCAGGATTTCCGGGAGTGGATTAGCGGCGCGCACATTGTTTGGACGAAGGAGTCGCCGGAGTTTTTGGCGGAGTTTGTGAATGTGAACCATCGCGCGGTGCTGACGGACCTGACGACGAACAGCCAAGCGTTCTACGTGCAAACGGGATATCGCTTGCCGTGGTTTGAGCGCACAGTAAAGCCGTACTATCGTTTCGAATACACGCACACGCCGCTAAGCGAGCAGGTGTTCACGAATCAGGACCTGGTAGGCTCGATTGTCGGTGTACGGTATGACATTTCGACCTTCGCGGCGTTCAAGGCGGAATACCGGAATACGAAGCGCGAGATCGCGCTGCCGCGCGTAAATGGCGCATTCTTCCAGACCGACTTCACTTTCTGAGGATGCCGCGCATGAATGACCTTACAAAACGCACGGCGGCAGTCCTCATAACACTGGTTTTCTTCCTGACTGTTCTTCAGCCCGGAACACCGGCGCAGTCCACGCGGGGAGCAGATATCGCCGTGGTGGTGCACCCGGATACGCCGGTGAGCGATCTGACGCTTACGGAAGTGCGCCAAGTTCTTCTGGGAGAGCGACAATATTGGAACGCCAAATTGCCGGTAGTGCTGTTGATTCGCGCCCCGGTTGCTCGCGAGCGGGACGTAGTGCTGAAAGTGATTTACCAGATGAGCGAAGCGCAGTTCAAGCAGTATTGGGTGGCGAAGATCTTCCGCGCGGAAGCAGCGTCGCCGCCGAAAATCGTTTATTCGAACGATATGGAATACGAGTTGGTCAGCGGCATACCCGGCGCGATCGCCTTCATGGATGCCCGGAACGTGCGTCCCGGACTGAAAGTGCTGCGCGTGGACGGGCACTTGCCGGGAGATAAAGAATATCCTCTGCGATAAAGTGCCGGCGACAGTTCTGACCGGCTAACTTGCCAGCTTCATACGGCGCACGACATTCCGGAACCGAGGCTCCGAGCGGAGGGAGTCGAACATCGGCTCGACAGCAATGGAGACCAAGCCGCTGTCGTGTTCCTCGTAAGCCTTCTCAAGCCATTCGAGGGCTTTGTCCTTCTGCCCGAGCCGCATGTGTCCTTCGGCGATGCTGTAGGAGGACACGTAGCCATGCTTGGAGATTTCGGTCAAGCCATCGAGCCAGCTCTGCTGCACGCCTTTGTACCCCGTCTTAGCAAAGTCCTCCGCGATGGATGCGGCAAGCTCAGGGCTGCCGGAAAGCGACAAGACTTTTTCTCGTTCCCCGACGGCCTCTTTTTGTTTGCCGGATTGCGCGTAGACTTCTTCGAGAATGCGCCGAGCGGGCGTGAATTTGGCGTCGATGTCGAGAACCGTGCGCAATTGCTCGATGGCTTGATCGCTGCGGTGCGCGAGGTAGAGTTGCCAGCCCAAGGTTGTATTAATGATTAGCGAGAGCGGATCCAACTCTTGGGCTTTCTTTGTCTCGCGTAGCCCTTCTTCCGGCCTTCCCATGTTCGCCAGGTAGTCTCCGTACCAGTGGTGCGCTGTGGCGGAGTTCGGATTTAACTCGATGGCCCGCCGGAATTCTGATTCTGCTCCAGTCCAGTCCCACTCAAAATGTTCTTTCACGAGCGCGAGGGAAGTGTGTGCTTCCGCCAGGGTGTCATCGATCTCCAACGCCTGCATGGCCGCCGCCTTTGCCTTCGGCCATGCCTCTGATGGTGGCAGATATCCCGCGTCACCTAGCAAACTATACGTGTCAGCCAGCCCCGCGTAAGACAACGCGTATCGCGGATCCTTTTGCACCGCTTGCGTGAAATAGTCCGCGGCCTTTTTGAAGTCGGCCTCGGTCCACTTGTTCCAGTAGAACAAGCCCTGCAGGTAAAGTTGATACGCCTCGACGTTTTCCGTGGGCCGCTTCGCCAGCAGTTTTCGCTCTTCGCCGGCAAGTTTGGGACGCAACCGGCCGTAAATGTCGGCTGCAATCTCCTGCTGCACCGAAACGAGGTTGGAAAGCTTGCGGTTGTACTGCTCTCCCCATATTTGGCGGCTATCTCGCACGTCTTCCAGGCTGACGCTGATCATCAGGTCATCTCCGGTCTGAATAAGCCTCCCGGTGAGAATGGCCCTGACCCCCATGTCATGGCCCAGCTTCTGCGGATCCGTTGGCTGTCCTTTGTACCGAAACACCGTATTGCGGGACATCACCGAAAGGTTAGGCAATTGCGAGAGGTTGTTGATCAGGCTCTCTGTGATCCCATCGCTGAGATATTCCGTTTTCGCGTCGTTACTTACATTTGCGAAGGGCAAGACGGCAATGGAGTCGATGCGCCCCCGCGAGGAGCCATGAAACGCGCGATCGCGCAAACCCCCAGTATTCAAGACAAACAAGAGCAACGCCAGGGCAAGGACCCCAGCCCAAACGAAATGAATCCATCTTTGCTTCGACGGTTGCTCGGAAGAGGCACCCGAAGTCACTTGGAAAGCGCGCGCGGAGTCTGTATCGCGCTTCAACCGCTGCAAGTCCGCGCTGAGATCCGCTGCGGTGCGATAGCGGAGCGCGCGGTCTTTTTCCAGCGCCTTGTTGATGATTTGCTCGAGTTGCGGAGAAATGTCTGGATTCAGACGCGCGGCAGGCGTTGGCGCACGATTGAGAATGGCTTCAAAGACGACTCCCGATGTATTTCCCACAAAGGCCTGCCTGCCCGTGGCCATTTCGTACAGAACGAGTCCGAGTGAGAACAGGTCCGTGCGCTCGTCCAACTCTTGCCCGCGAACCTGCTCCGGAGACATATAGGCCACCGTGCCCATGGAAACACCCGTGCTGGTCAGATGCGCATCTTCCGTTGTGGTGGTGAACGCGGTTCCGGCGTGGCTCAGTGATGCCACTCCTTTGCGTTCCGGCAACAACTTGGCGAGACCAAAGTCGAGAAGTTTGATCTGGCCACGTTCCGTCAGAAAAATATTCGCAGGCTTGATGTCGCGATGAATGATGGCTTTGGCGTGAGCAGCCTCCAAAGCGTCCGCCATCTGATGGCCGTATTCCGGAACACGCTCAATGTCCAACGGCTTACCGTCAATGCGATGCTTGAGCGTCTGTCCCTCGAGAAACTCCATGACAATGAAACTCTGGCCTTCGTATTCGTCGACGTCATAGATGGTGCAGATGTGCGGGTGGTTCAAAGACGAGGCCGCTCGCGCTTCGCGTTGAAAGCGTTCGACGGCAGGATGATCCTTGGAAAGCCGCTCGGAAAGAAATTTCACTTTTCCAGAACGCGGTAATGGGAGATAGTTCGCCCGATCATGCGAAGGAAACCGGCACTCGCGGTTCATCTTAGGGTGCGTCTACTGACAAGTCAACGTACAGGCCTTTTTTGACTTGCTCGCGGCGGTTTTTCGAGCAATTGATCGATGGCGCGAACCAACGCATGCCCGTTCGCGCGCAATTCGCCGATGCGGTGCCGCGCTACCTGTTCCAGGATGCGCTCTCCGCGTGGCAGCAACGACACCAGCACGCGGCGCCGGTCGTCGCGCCCGCGCGTGCGCCGCGCGTAGCCGTGCGTTTCCAGGCGGTCGATCAATTCGACGACACTGTGATGTTTCAATGCCAGCCGATCCGCCAAGGTACGTATCGTTGCTTCTTCGCCGGCCGGCAACCCTCGAATGGTCAGCAACAGAAGGTACTGCTGAGGCTCCAAGCCCGCCGCCTGCGCCACCACATCGCCTTCCCGCAGGAAATAGCGAATGCGATAGCGCAATTCGGCCAACGCCCGGTATTCGTCGGTAGTAATCTCCGCGGCCATGCCTCTAGTATATCGTACTGCGATATACTAGGACAGCGCGCGGATCGTGGGAGGTTCGCGGGAGTAACCCGGCAGGTGGGTGTGGGACCGCCAATCCTGGGCAGTCCTTATTCGTACTTGGTGTTCTTACGGTGCGGGCAAGCTAAAGCGTCTTGCGGAACGCCTTCTGGGTCTTGTAATGCTCGTAGCCGTTCCGTTCGTAAAACCCGTGCGCCCGCTCGCGGATGACATTCGAACGCACATTCATCGCGCGGCAGCCGCGCCTTCGCGCCCATTCCTCGGCGGCTTCCAGAAGTTTCGCTCCTGCTCCTGCGCACCGCTGTCCTTCCGCAACGACCAGACCGTTCACTTCGGCTCGGATATCACTCTCCAACAAATGCGCCACGCTGACATGCACCCAGCCGATCAAACCCGTGCCTGCGTCGGGTGATTCCGCGATAAACACCGCATGCTTTGAAACAGGAGTGAGCTGCCGCAGCCTCGTGGCGATCTGCGCAGCCGTAGCCGGATATCCCAGCTCTCCGGAGAGTTGTGCGATCCTCTCTGCATCACTACGTCGTGCCCTACGAATCTTCACTTTTTCCGATGCAAACGCGTTTGCTACTGATGCCACCATTTCACGCCGCCTTCCGCCGTAGCCGCCGCCGCACCGTGTCGCTCTTGAGCTCGCGCAACGCGTCTGCGGCAATCCATCGCGCCGAGCGAGACCGCTGTCGCCGAATGCGTTCCGCAGCGCGAATCGCCGAACGATTGAGACGCGAGTTTCTCTTTCCGATATTTCGGAGCGCCCAATTGACCGCTTTGCGCACGAAGTTCCTTTCATCGTGCGCTTCTCGTTCGATGACATGCAAAAAGCGCTCGAACCGAGCATCCGGCGCTTGCTTATCCTTGTAGCTCAAATAGGCCACCAGTGAAAACGCCGCGCGCTTGACAAACTCTTCCCGCCTTCTGCTCCAGGACTCGGCGTGCCGCCACGCCCGGCTTGCACCCGCGTAAAGATAACAGCACGCAGCGTCCACGATGTCCCACGAATCAAACTCTCTCGCCCAGCGTTCCATCTGCCTGGCAGTGACTTTGTCCGGTTCTCCGATCAGCGTTGCCAGAATTCGAGCTTCGTGGTTCCCCGAAGACCACAACTGTTCGGCCAGTTCGTGGCTCTTGCCGATCCGCCGCGCCAGCCCATGCAAAACTGGCTGCGAAATTCCGTACGCCTTTGGCACTTTGACACCGAAGTATGCCATCTTGGCACGAACTCTTGGATTTTGACGTTTCTTTAATTCGCGCAGGACGCTTGTTCGACTCCAACGCTCTGCCCTTTGCTTGCGCGAAGAAGCTTTAAAACGTCTTGTCAGAGTCAAGGAGGATTGTGACCGGGCCTTCATTGACCAGCTCCACCGACATCATCGCTTGAAAAACTCCAGTGGCTACGGTAACGCCAAGCGCGCGCAGGGCCTTATTGAATTCCTCGTATAGCGCACCCGCTTGCTCGGGCGGCGCCGCGGAAATGAAGCTCGGGCGACGCTGCCCGCGTGCGTCGCCGTACAAAGTGAATTGTGAGACCACCAGCGCCGCGCCCTTCACGTCCAGCAGCGACCGGTTCATTTTCCCGTGTTCATCCTCAAAGATTCGCAGGTGTGCGACCTTTTCAGCCAGCGATGCAGCCACCGAGGGAGAATCTTCCCGGCCCACGCCGAGCAGCACCATCAACCCGGCGCCGATTTCTCCGGTCACCCGCTGTTCGGCGGTTACACGCGCGCGACTAACCCTCTGTACTACAGCTCGCATAGATTGAAGTATTGGCGCTCCGCCTCCTTGGCTGCTAAATCCACTGATCGGTTTTTTTCTCTTTCGCCGGCTTCCTCGGCAACAGCTCCGGCAGTTGCGCCACATTGTACGCAAACACCGCCAGCACCTGCGCGCCTTCGGTCAAGTCATCCCAACGCACGTGCTCCAGCCTGTCCGCCTGCGAGTGATGCATTTTGTCGTAGTCGGCGACGTCCTGCACGCACCAGAAGCCCGGTACGCCCGCTTCATCAAATGGGACGTGGTCGGAGCCACCTTCCCTTCGCAGGCTCGGCTCTACTAATCCGATGTCCTTGGCCTCGGCGAGCGGATACAGGGCGTGGTCAATCGTCTCGCGCGCCCCGTAGTTTCCCATCAAGCCGATGGTCAGCACTTTACCCGTCCCCGTGTCGTGGACCAGCACTCCGGAGATCTTCGGCAATTCGTCTTTGTGCGCTTTCACGAAAGCGCGCGAGCCGTTCAAGCCCTGCTCTTCACCTGTGAACAGCACGAACCGGATTGTGCGCTTCGGCTTCACTCCGACTTTTTGCAGAGCCCGCGCGGCGGCAAGCACCGCCATCGATCCCGTTCCATTGTCTGTCGCGCCGGTGCCCAGATCCCAGGAATCCAGGTGCGCTCCAATGATGACAACTTCATCAGGCTTCTCGATTCCGCGAATCTCCGCCACGGTGTTGTACACCTGCACCGGCTTTCCGCTGAGGTTTCCCTCGATGCTGACCTCCGCCTCCGCGTGGCCTTCCTCCTGCAAGTGCCACAGCTGGTCGTAGTTCTCACGGACGGCATACGCCACCGGAACCAGCGCGGCCTGATACTCCCGCGACTGCGCGGACATGTTTAGCAATCCAAACTCCTTCTCCGAAGCGAGCAGCACGGCACTGACTTTCTCCTCGGCAAACATTTTCATGGCTGCCAGCCGGGCCTGCCGGTACGCCGCCGGGTCAATGGGCACTTCGTTCGCGGCGTGCGCCAGCGGAATCGTGCTCTGACCCCATGGTGTCGCCAAGGGGAACTCTGGGGGCTCCATCTTTCGAGTCCGGCCAAACAAAACAATCGCGCTCTTTAGTTTTCCTTTGTATGGCTCCAGATCCTCAATCTTCTCAAACGTAACTCCAACAACCGGGCCGCGCACCGGGCCATTCGTGCTCGGAGACCATCCTGCTGAAGCCAACGTCAACGTCTGTTCAGTCGGAACAATCAGCCGGCCGGTCGCGGGGCCGCGCGTCCAGCTGTTCGCGATCGTCCAGTCTTCGAGATGCACGTTCGAAAGGCCCGCCGCTTTGAATTGTTCGGCGGTCCAGTGGCTCGCCTGGTCCAGTTTCGGCGAGCCGGTTAGCCGCGGTGTGCTCCGTGAGATACGTCAGGTCCGCCTTCAATGCGGGCTCGTCGGCTTTTACCTGTTCCAGAATTTTCGTGTCCAGTTCCGCAACCGGATCGGCCTTTGGCGCCCCTGCATTCTTCGCATCTTTGGCGGGGTTATAGGGCAGCGGCCGTCGTGGCAACATTTCCGTTAGGTTCGCCGTGTTGTAGGCCCACGCGGCCAGCACTTGCGCGCCTTGATTCAGATCGTCCTTCCACACTTTGTCGAACGTGTCCGACTGGCTGTGGTGTGTCAGGTTGTATTCCGCGCGCTCCTGGATGCAGAAGAATCCTGGCACACCGGCTTCATCGAAAGAGAGATGGTCCTGCCCAAAGGAGCGCGCGATGCGCGGCTCGAGCAATTTCAACTCACGCAGCGGCGCAAGAACCTCGTCCACCAGCTCGCGGTCTTGATAATTGTCATGCAACCCCAGCGTCAGCACCCGGCCTGTTCCCGTGTCGTGTACCAGCACCCCTGAAATCTTCTCGAGGTCATTCCTGTGAGCCTTGACATATTCCTGCGAGCCGTAAAGCCCTTGTTCTTCTCCGGAAAACAACACAAAGCGAATCGTCCGCTTTGGTTTCAAGTTCAGTTTGGCCAGCGCGCGGGCGGCTTCCAAAACAGCCGCCGAGCCCGTTCCGTCGTCCGTAGAGCCTGTAGCCAGGTCCCACGAATCCAGGTGCCCACCGATGATCACCACTTCATCGAGCTTTTCCGATCCGCGAATCTCGGCCACGGTGTTGTACACCTCCATCGGCTTGTCTCCGATGGTGTTGGTCATCTCCACTTCCACCTGCACCGGCAGATGCCGCTGCAGCATTCGGAAAATCTCGCGATATCCCTCTCCGGTAATGAACGCCGTCGGGATCGGCCCAATGTCGTAGCGCGCCAGGCTTACATCTGTCATGTTCAGCAGTCCGTGCGGCTTGTTCGAATCGCGCAGCACCGCCGCCACGCCTTCCTGTTTCCAGAATTCGGTCCGCGCTTTCGCGGTCTTCTGAAAAGCTTCAAACGGATCCGCCAGGGGCGGTTCCCCAATTCGCGGCGGTGGTTGCTGCATCGGCCGGCTCAGTTGCGCGTGCGGATCCTCCGGTTTGGGCGGAGAAAGGCTCGAAGGTTCCTGGTTAATGACGATGGCGCCCTTCAGCTTCCCGTGGAACTTCACAAAATCCTTTTGCTCTTTCGCGTCGAAGTAGACTACTGGCCCGGTAATAACTCCCGGCGTGCTCGGCGACCATCCCGCCGCCGCGATGGTCAAGGGATGCTCCGTCGGGCTCACAATGCGCGCACTGGCCTTCCCACGGGCCCACGAACGCTCCATCGTCCAGCCCTCCAGATGTGCGTTCACTGCACCGTACTTGGCGAACATATCTCGCGTCCATTCATTCGCCTGCTTGAGCTGCGGCGATCCCGTCAGCCGCGCTCCGATACTGTCCGAAAGGTATTCGAGGTTGGCCGCCGCCTCGCTATGCTCGCGAATCTCGCTGAGAATCTGCGCATCCGCCGCCGCAAACGGACTCTTCTCATCGCCGGGCGGTTTCGCCAGGCCGCGCACCGCGACTGAAACCAGAACGACGCCGCACACCAGCACACTGAATCGACGCAAGTTCATTCGTCTACCTCAACCCAATCTGGATTTTTGCTACTGATTCCACCACCCGGCCGTAAGCTCCCGTCGTCTCCACTGGCTTCTTAGACGCGCAGAAGCCCATCAGCCGTTTCGCGGCCGCCCGTGCCCCTTGCCCAGCTTCCGCAAACGCGGCGCGGGCTGGCACTTCGGGCAGAAATAGCTGCTGCGTCCGGCAACAATCACTCGCCGGATCGCTGAGCCACAGCGGTGGCAGCGTTTTCCTTCGCGTCCATACGCCCGATGGTGCCGCTGATATTCTCCCGGCTGGCCCTCAGCGTCAAGAAAATCGGAAATCGATGACCCGCGCGCCAAAATCGCTTTCCGCAAGACGTCCTGCAGGACTTTGCGCAGTGTTGCCGCCTGTTTTTTGCTGAGCGCCGCGCCTCGCCGGGCAGGATGAATTTTTGCTCGCCACAAACTCTCGTCCGCGTAAATGTTTCCAATGCCCCGCAACACGGTCTGATCCAGGAGCAGCGCCTTAATCTGGGCCTTTCGTGAGCGGATTCGCGAGGTAAACTCGTCAACGCTCACCAATAGTGGGTCGGCGCCAAATGCCGTCAACTCCTCGGCCAGCAACGCCCCCGTAAGGTACGCCATGCGCCCAAAACGGCGCGGGTCCGTATAGCGCAGCTCGCGTCCATCGTCGAGCCCAAACCATACGTGCGTATGCTTTGCGCTAGGCTCCTCGGCGGCAGACGCCGCAAGTTGCCCAGTCATTCCCAGGTGCACCAGCAGAGAAGCGGCTTCCCCATCGCCATTGCCCGATTCCCCGCCCGCGTTCGCGCGCGCAGAAAGCCGCAGCAGCATGAATTTCCCATACCGCTCAACCGCCTCGATCTGCCTTCCAGGAACGTGCTGCTCGATTGCAGCCGGATCGTCAATAAAATCCGTCTTCCCCAACCGTACCGACAGAATTCGCCGCCCGGCGACGGACTCTTGCAGTCCTCGCGCAACCGTTTCAACTTCGGGAAGCTCCGGCATAAGTCTTGCCCGCAAAGTGTACGGGCGTAGGCAGTAAGAATTCTACCTCGCGTCACTGATCATTTCCCATAACCGGGCATGCAGCTATTTGACTGCTGCACCCTGCGGCGGCCAGAAGCCCGGCTCGCTAATCGCTCTCGCGTCGCGCTTCTCCGCATACTTCTCCACGGCCTTGCCAATCGCCGAGGCCTTCCCAATCAGCACAAAGACCAAATTCTCGGCCGGAAAATGTTTCTGGATCACCTGCTTCGCCATTTCCGACGTCACCGCATCGACGCGCGACTCCAATTGGTTGATGTCGTCGTCGCCCAGTCCATAAAACTCGTTCGTCGCGATAATTTGCGCTAACTGTCGCGAAGTCTCAATGTTCGGCGGAAACTGCCCCTTGATATAGCTCTTCGCAGATTTCAGCTGTTCGTCCGTAACACCGTCCTTGTGGAGCTTCTCCAGCACCTGTAGCGCCAGATCGATCGCCGGCGTCGTCGTATCATTCTTCGTAAAGCTGAAAATCCCAAACGGTCCCGGCGCTTTCCGCGAATCGAAGAAGGAAGATACGCCGTAGGTATAACCGGACTCTACGCGCAACGCCTCATTCAACTCCGAAGTAAATCTCCCGCCGAAAATTGTGTTCACAACGCGAATCGCCACGCGATCCGGGTCATTGCGCGCAATCCCCACATTCCCAAATGCAAAATACGT
>WNFS01000792.1_pt1 | contig 23165 bp, 19 predicted proteins | sample 5400141 | NCBI WGS metagenome assembly WNFS01 (sample SAMN13153358, study PRJNA577476) | soil metagenome | isolation source: 60 cm saprolite under Madrone tree | place: USA:California | collected 2016-06-14
GAAGCAGTGTGCCAGAAGCGTCGGCCATGTCGGTGGCGCGTTCGCCAGTGAGGCGGAAGCGCACGTAGTCTTTGGGGAGCAATACCGACCGAACGCGATTCCAATTCTCCGGTTCGTTCTCGCGGACCCAGAGCAATTTCGTAAGCGTAAAATTGGCCAGCGCCGGATTGCATGTGAGTTGGATGAGGCGCTCCTGGCCGATCTTGGCGGTCAAATCGCGGCACTGCTTTTCAGTGCGAACGTCGCACCAAATCAAGGCGGGGCGGACGACGCTTCCCTGCTCGTCGAGCATTACTGCGCCGTGCATTTGCCCGGAGAAACCGACGCAAGCAATTTCTTCAGCACTCAGATTCGCGCTGGCGATCGCTTTGCGAACCGCGATACACGAGGCACGCCACCAGTCTTCCGGCTGCTGCTCGGCCCAGCCGATTTGCGGCGAAGCGAAAGGCTCATGCTCTTCCGTGGCGGAGGAGACGATGCGGCCTTGGCCGTCGATGATGAGGGCGCGAGTTCCTCCGGTACCAACATCGATTCCAAGAACGTAGATAGAGCCTCCTCGACAGCGAGCGTTGCCCGCACAAGATATTGCAAGAGAGCCTATCTCACTTCGTTGGTCATGAGGAAGAGTGGACGCATCTCGAAGCTGGCGTATTGAGGGCGGAGGCGGTCAGTATTGTATTGTTCCTTGACGTTGACGACCTTCTTGATGGCCGTGACGGTTTCTAACGGGATATTGTCGTAGTGGCCGTTCTTGAGGACGACGAGACGACCGCTGATGTTTTTCAAGAGGAGATCGAGAGCGAGATTACCGTAGGCCATGGGAGCGATGGAGTCAATGGCATCGGGATCGCCGCAGCGGACGAGATAACCGAGCTTCTGGTTGATGACATCGATTTTCCGGCCGTTATTGAATTTGGCGGAAAGGTCCCTAATTCTGTCGCCGACGATTTCGCCGATGCCGCCGAGCTTTTTGTGGCCGTAGGCATCGGTGGCTTCGCCTTCGAAGACCATTTCGCCGCCTTCGAACATGGCGCCTTCGGAAACGAGAACGATGGAGTAGCGGCTGGGATTCTTGCGGCGGTCGGCGACGAGCAGTTCGGTGAGATGTTCAATGTTGAATTTATATTCCGGAATGACGCAGCGGTTGGCGGCGCCAGCCATGGTGGGGAGCATGGCGGTAAAGCCGGCGTAGCGGCCAAAGACTTCGAGGACCATGAAGCGCTCATGGGATCCAGCAGAAGTGCGGAGGCTGTTAACCATCTGGATGGTGCGGGTGACGCAGGTGCTGAAGCCGATGCAGTAGTCGGTGCCAGGGACGTCATTGTCCATGGTCTTGGGAATGCCGATAACCTTGAAGCCCTCTTTGTGCAGACGAACGCCGTAGCTGAGGGTATCGTCGCCGCCGATGGGAATGAGAGTGTCAATCCCGAGCCAGGCGAGATTCTTGAGGACTTCCGGAGTGAGGTCATTCTTCTCTGCGGTGAATTTATCCTTGAGATGCGAAGGGACATTAGATTTGGTGACGCGGCCGGGATTGGTGCGGGAAGAGTGGAGAAAGGTGCCGCCGGTGCGGCCGGAGCGATCGACAATTTCTTCGTCGAGGAGAAAGAAATTGTCAGAGTTGTCGTAATCCTTTTCGCGGAGCATATCGACGAGGCCGGCCCATCCGTGGCGAATGCCGATAACCTGATAGCCTTCGCGAATGGCGCGGAGAGTGACGCCGCGGATAGCTGGGTTGAGACCGGGAACGTCACCGCCTCCGGTGAGGATGCCGATGACGCCTCTCTTGGTGTTGACGTTCGCCATGAGATTACGAATTGCCCTTTCGTGAGATGCCGAACAGAAAATTATCCTCTACGAATGAGTTTTTAGGAAGAGCCAAGACGGGCATTCGTTTTTCAGAATGCACGGATTGAAATCTTCAATTTGGAATTTACACTTCGATTTTTGTGCCCAGGAGGCCCAGGAACTTGGCGAGCCAGGAATTGAGCGCGGGCCAGGCAGGGCCGCTGACGAGGTTGCCGTCGACAAGGGCGTCGGTCATCGGGAGACTGACGTACGTGCCACCGGCAAGAGTAACGTCTGGGCCGGTGGCCGGATAGGCGCTGCACTTCTTTCCTTGCAGCACTCCCGCAGCGGCAAGAACCTGTGCTGCGTGGCAGATAGCGGCGATCGGCTTATTGGCCTTAGAGAAGTGACGGACAATTTCGATAACGCGCGGATTCAGTCGAATGTATTCCGGCGCACGGCCACCGGGGATGACAAGGGCGTCGTAGTCTTCGGGCTTGATCTGATCGAAAGTAGCGTTGAGCGCAAAATTGTGGCCACGCTTTTCGGTGTAGGTCTGATCGCCTTCGAAATCGTGTATGGAGGTGGGAACGACATCGCCGGATTTCTTGCCCGGACAGACGGCATGGACGGAGTGACCGACCATCAGCAGCGCCTGAAATGGGACCATCACTTCGTAGTCTTCCACATAATCACCGACGACCATGAGAATAGATTTCCTGGACATTTGGGCCTCCGGAGGGAAAGAGAATAGCAAAAAAAGGGAGGCCGGGCTAAAGCCCGGCCCCTGCAGAATCAGACACACTTAGGCGTTGAGTTGGGACGCCGTGGCTGCAGGCACCTGCTCGCTGGAGTCTTGGATGGTGACCACGTCAGTGCGCACCTTTTCCCACTCCAGCAATGTGAGGCCGAAAGAGCCGAAGAAGCGGCGGATCTTGGCGGAGTCCCAGCGCAAGACTTTTTCGCACACCGGGACGAGAACGCTCATAGCGTTGTCGCTGACGACGGTACGCTTGGCCACGCGGGTGATGAACTTGGCTTCCGAAACCGCGATCGTGAGACCATCGTACTGGTTGATGTGCATCATGACCGGCAGGTCGGAACTGCCATCCCCCATGTAGATGATGCTGTCATGACTGATACCGAGCGTGGAACGGAGTTCCTCAAGCACGGTGATCTTGCCCCATCCTGCCGAGGCGCGAATGATGGAGTCGACTTCACCGGTCGCTTCCTTATAGCGGAAACGGGTACCGAAAATGTGGTCTGGCGGGACAATGCCCTCGAGCGCCGATTCGATGATTTCCTGCGGCGCGGCGGAAATGACGTTGAAATGGAACTTGTAGCCTTCAGCGAGATTGTCGAGCGCCCGCGCGAACAGCGCGACGTCGTGCTTCAGGCGGATGCGCTTGCCCGTCTCGGCCAGATGATCGCGGCGCACTTTTCGAAAATCCGGATCATGCAGAATCAGGTAGCTGAGCTCCGCGCCCTGCTGGACGAGATTCATTTCGGCAAGGCCTTTCACCTTGTCGTGAAATCCATGAAAACCGATTAGCTCGCTAAGAACGACTCCCGAGTCGTTGAAGCTAAGCGTCTGGTCAAAGTCGCTGGCGAGTAGAAATTGTTTTGTCATGTACTAGTACTCCCGTCGTAGCCTTTCCTGGTGGTCAGCTCTGGGTAGCTCCTCACCGCCTCTAGAAACACCTTAACTGCATTCCTCTCAGACAGCCCCACGAATTATTTTGATGGGTGCTATGCGTTAAAAATGTGAACAATTCATTATACCTCGGTTAGATGCGGCGTAGTGGTAAAAGGCACAAAGGAAAGGAGATGATTGTCCCGAAAAGCAACAAGATGACGCAAATTCCGTGGCCTGAAAGAGATAGCGGAGGCGAAGAAGAAGGGAAAGAAGAACGGCGGACAGAGTCCTTGGATTGAGAACTGGATCGGGCCTGCCAGTGGGATTACAAGCGTGAATTACAAGCCAAGAGCGTCCATCTTCGGCTTTTCGTACACGTCGTCCTCGCCGGGGTAACGAAGGCGATCCTCGAAACGCCTCGTCTCCTTCGCTAGGGCCCAGACAAGGCTTTCTCCGGCGGGGAGGGTCCGCGGCTGGCTGCGGAAGATGGGATCTTCAAACGCGAGAGAGGCATCGATCCATTGCCACCCGGCGGCTTCGAAGGCCTTCATGACGTCAGGAAGCACGAAGGCGTTCAAGGGATTGAAGTGCATCAACAGTGTGTGGCGAATGTCGTGGCCGAGTACGTCGAGAGTTAGTTGGCGATAGAACGCGGCGCGATCCAGGAGGTGGGCGATCAAGTAATCGCGATAAGCAGAGATGGGAGCGTTGGGCTGCTTAGCAAGGCGATCGACGAAGCGCTGGCTGACGTACCAGTCCGAAGCGTCAATGGTGACATGGCCGACGCGGTAACCTGTGTCCTTGAGCAAAGCGCGAAACCGATCGCGCTTGTCGGCGGTGTCGCCCTCCTTCAGGAAAGGATAGCGGAACAGCGCGGTACGGTTGCGATAGGGAGCGAGCACTCTTTCGTTTTTCAGAAAATCGGCGGCGAAGTCAGCATAACTCGTCCGCTCGCCATAGAATTTGTGCGAATAGGAATGATTGCAAATGAGGTGGCCCGCCTGGTCCCATGCGGAAAGCAGCTTGGCACCGTCGGCATCGTCCACGCGCATGCCGCAAATAAACAGCGCGCCATGAACATCTTTCCCGGAAAGCGCTTTCAACAAGCGGCTGTTGGCTTCCGGCCATTTCAACACGGAACCGAGGGAGAGCGTTGGATCGTCAAGGGTGAGCGCGAGCTGCGGCCGCGCTGAATTGTTGGGCGAGGTTTTTGGCGGAGCGCTTTGTGAGAAAAGAGAGGCACGAAGTGCGGACGGAAGAAACTGCGAGCAAACCAGGGCCGAGGCGCTTTTTGCGGCACGGGAGAGAAATCCGCGACGCGCGGTTTTCTTGCCGCTGGCGATTTTTGAGAGCGCTCGCGTGTACGCTTCGATGGTTTCGGGAACGGCCTCACTATAAACAAATTGGCCTTCGCGGCGGCAGGCGATCAGACCGGCTTCACTGAGAATCTTCAAGTGGTGCGAAACGGTTGCGGGAGTGACGCCGCGCATCGACACGATTTCTCCACAATTCATGCGTTTGGTGCGAGAGATGGCCTCAAAGATCCGGAGGCGAGTTTCATCGGCCAGAGCTTTCGAGATTTTTTCAACTTGAGCGCGATCCATGACCTGTCTCCCAGTGTAGCGAACCTGCGGTCCTTCTCGCCACAAGCGTTCCGGCCCTCCGCGGAGCTGGCCCAACATTCATGCAACCGAATATTTCGATGTTCATCTAAATATCGAATTGTAACGGGCGCCAGGGACGGTGGATCAAGAGTTCCGGCGGCATGACCGGGCAGTCAATTCGGCAGGTACAGGGAGAACGACATGAAAAGACTCGAAGGAAAAGTAGCGGTGGTGACGGGCGGAAATAGCGGTATCGGGCTGGCCGCCGCGAAGCGCTTACAGGAAGAAGGAGCAAAAGTGGCTATCGCCGGCCGGAGCAAGAAAACGCTGGACGAGGCGGTCAAAACGATTGGTAACGGCGTGCTGGCGGTGCAGGCGGACGTGGCCAAACTCGCGGACGTGGACAAGCTGTATGCGGAAGTTTCGAAGAAGCTCGGAAAGATTGACGTACTGTTCGTGAACGCGGGAGTGGCAAAGTTCGCGCCGCTAGCGGATACGTCGGAGACGCTATACGACGAGCAATTTGACATCAACATCAAGGGCGCGTATTTCACAATCCAGAAAGCGCTGCCGCTGCTCAACGACGGCGCGTCGATCATTTTGAATACCAGCGTGGCGGACAGGAAGGGGACGGTTGGTGCCAGTGCGTATTCGGCAACCAAAGCAGCACTACGCTCTTTGGCGAGAACAGCAGCAGCGGAACTGGCAGGGCGCGGGATCCGCGTGAACACGGTTGCGCCGGGACCAATTGTTACGCCGATCTTTGGGAGAGCCGGGCTTTCAAAAGAAGCGGTCGATGAATTCGCGAAGGAAATCGTTGCGAAAGTTCCGATGAAGCGGTTTGGACAGCCGGAGGAAGTGGCCGGCGTGGTGGCGTTTCTGGCTTCGCAAGACGCTTCATATATTACCGGCGTGGAAATCAATGTGGATGGCGGAATGGGACAAATCTGATTCGCCGCGACAACTGGAAAATTATGAGGGCGGCTAATAACCGCCCTTTTTCTTTCTAAGATCTCATTTGCCATGCGAAGGATCCGCAGAATCGGCGGAGTTGATGTCGAGAATCCAGGAGTGCGCGTTGTCGCCGGGAGCGTAGCAATTGCCATCGGCGAAATAGGTAGAAGCACAACGCGCGGTCAATTGTTTGCGGCGCGGCGACTGCGCGAATTGCCAAACGGTGGCGTAAGGCAGTCCGCTGGCGGATGGAGGTAGCGGATTTTGCGGGACAGCGCATCCCGGCGAGGGAGGGCAGGCGTCGTTGAAGACCCAATAGGCGAGGTCACGCTTACCAATGCTGTTGCGTATGTCGTCGGCGGTAATGATGGTGACGCCACCACCTTCGTCAACGGGCATGCCTGAGCAGTAGACGCCAGCGCGATAACCAGCACGTGCCAACTGATCGACCCAGGCTCGAAGGTAAGCGTGGTATACGGCAGGCAAGCGGCCGCCCTCTTCGATATCCATGAATATAACGGTGCGCGAAGGAAAGCCTTCCTGCTTTGCGGCTGCGGCGGCTTGGCGCGCGTCAGTTGCCCCCCTTTTCATGGCCGAGGACAACAAACTCTTGTGACCGCTGAACACGTGCTCCTCCGACCACTTTTGGTGGAGTTCGCTGCTTTGTGGGCCGCGGTAAAGAACCAAGAAACCGAAGCCCAACGAACGAAGGAGTTCGCGTTTGCCGAGCCAGGAATTTGTTTGGGCGCCGGGAGGAGGACCGAGCCAGTAACCGGTGAACGAAAAGGATTGGCGCAGAATAGGCAGCACCGCATCGCCCGGGTAATCGTTTCGGTCGAAACCGAGATGGGCACGCCGTTGCGAAGTCTGCGGGGGGGCGCCGGGACCAGCAATGAGCGGGGCAAGAGGAAGCAGGGCAGCGACAAACAGGAATAGGGAGGGGACGGCGGCGAGCAGGGGTCTCGAGTTTCGCGCTGACATTTGTTGATCAGCCCTCGCGGAGTTTGTGGCCGGCAAGATTTACGGGACCGGTGTTGAGAACCATCATGCCGATGTGAATGAGCCCTGGCGACTCTGCATTCTAACAAGCAGACTGGTGCCCGGGGTGGGAGTCGAACCCACATGAGGAAAAATCCCCGGAGGATTTTAAGTCCTCAGCGTCTGCCATTCCGCCACCCGGGCACGGGCACTACAAATCTAACGAAGAGAAACAGTTAGTGCAACCTGGCCTCCTCGAGAGCACGGCCGACCGAGCGCCCGAGGGCTGGTAGAGGAGCTGATTGAGCACCCTGGGGGCGTTAAGGGCCTAGAGAGCGGAGGAGAGGGAGGTCCCAGCGGCGGCGAAGACGGTGGAAATTTCTGCTTCGGCGAAAGAAAGGAACGACCGGACGACAACAGGGTCAAACTGAGTGCCGCTTGCCTCTTTGAGCCGGCGCACAGCTTCGTCGAAGGGCAGCCCTCTTCGATAGGGACGAGAAGAGACCATGGCATCGAATGCATCGATGACGCAGACGATGCGCGACACAATGGGAATTTCGGTGCCCTTGAGCCCGGCGGGGTATCCCTTGCCGTCAAAAGATTCGTGATGGTGGAGGATATCTAGAGCGGCGCGCTCGAAGCCCGGGAGCATGCGCAGCACAGCCCAGCCGTATTCGGAATGTTTTTTCATGAGCGCGTATTCATCCGGATCGAGGCGTTCGGGCTTGCGAAGGATGGAATCCGGGATGCCTACTTTGCCGATGTCGTGCAAGAGCGCGGCAACCTCGAGATTCTGAAGCTCGGCCTCTTCCAAGCCCAGTTCCTGCCCGACGCGCATACCCCATTCCGCGAGCCGGGTGCTGTGGACGCCGGTGTTGAGATCCTTCAAGTCGAGGAGCTGATTGAACGCGCAGATGACCGAATTGCGAAGCGCCGCAACTTGCTCTTCGAGCTGTTTGACGCGGAGAGATTCCAGCGCCCCAGGGGACAGGGAACCCTCCGCGGGCGCTGGAATCTGGTAATTCGCCATTGGAGCTACCAGCAGAGCAAGAAGCAAGAGCCGGAACCGCCAGAGGTTGAGCCGGAACTGTTTACCCAAGCAGAGACCGCTTGGTATACGTCCAGGCGCCCGCGATTGAGGTCCGGAGTAAGCTTGATCGCATGGGACAGCGCGCTGGCTGCTTGGCTCTGATTCAAGGATGACGACTTTGCATTGAGCATCAGAGCCACTGTACCAGCGGTGATGGGAGAGCTGAACGAGGTGCCAGAGGCACTAGCGTAGGTGCCGCCAGGAAATGTGCTGATGATGTTCTCTCCTGGCGCAGCGATCCAGACATCCGTTACGCCATAGTTCGAGAAAGATGAACGGCTGTCCCAGTTTGTCGTAGAAGCAATACCAACGACATAGTTGTTCAGCGCAGCCGGATAAACCGGCGCGCTCGTGCTTTCGTTTCCGGCGGCGGCGACCAGGACGACGCCCGCTTTATTGGCGTAGGCGGCCGCCTGAGTCAGCGACGGCGAAGAAGAGGCGAGATCGAAGCTCATGTTTATGACGTTGGCGCGGTGCTGAACGGCGTAGTAGAGAGCGGCAACAATATTCGAAAGATAGCCTACACCGTTTGATGAGAACGCCTTGAGCGGAAGGATCTTAGCTTGCGGCGCAACCAGATGCACAAGTCCAGAGGTCATCGTACCGTGGCCAAATGCGGAGTACGGTCCGCCATCGAGGACCGCGGCGGTGGACTGGTCCAGGACGGCGGCGGTCGACTGTTGCACGTAACCGGGTTGCTGATTCTGCGTGTTGGTGTCAACGTAACCATTTTGCATACCGGACACATCGAGCCATTCCGAGGCCCCTGGCTGGTTACGTGTAAAGTCATATCCCGGAAGAAGGACGGAAGACAAGACGGGATGATTAATGTCTACGCCAGTGTCAATCACGGCTACGATGCCTGAGCCGCCAATGCGAAAGCCGTTTTGGGCATCGTGAAGCCTGATGATTTGGGCCGCAGGCTGCGCGGCATAACCGTGCCAAACGACGGCTCCGTAGTAATTTACTGGGGCGGTGTCGTAGAGACCGGAGGGGATGCTATTGAGAGATGGTTGAGGGATGGGCAGGAGGCGGTCAGCCTCCACGCTCACGATCCCAAGAAGGGATTCGACGAGCGTCAGTCCACCGTTAATAATGTTTACGAGAAGGTTGTTGGAAGAGGTCACCAGAAAGTTCTGGCCGACCGAGCCATCCAAGCCGCCCTGCACTTGGCATCCAAGGAGATTGCACAGATTCAGGACGGAGGACAGGCCGCCTGTAGTGCGCACGATGTAGCGGTTTTGCGCTGCAGCGGGTTTTGCAGCACCCAGCATGAGGACGATCATCGCGACAATGATGGTGATACGTTTCATAGTTGAAGCCCCTGGGGGCTCTCCTACAGTTGAGTTGCTCGTTTCTTAGCGCGAGTGCTTGCCCGCCTAGTTTCATGGGACAAGTCTTTCGAGCCAATAGTACGAGTGGGTCTTCCCGTCTAAACAAATTTGCCAGCGGTCTTGGTACTCTTGTACCAGTGCTGCGATGCCGGGCAACCGCGTAGATTGCTCGGCGCTCATCGCTTGCCGCCCTCCAGATTGCCAAGCGCATCCCGGAGCGAAATCACGATTGGGAGGCTGCCGCCGCTTGAGAACGTCATCTGCAGATCTCCACTGTTCTCAATCTCTCCACTGAACTCGCCAAACTGATTGGTGACGGCGTGCACGATATGTCCCCGCATATTAGAAAGAACGATGCGGGCGTCGCGACGGACAACTCCAGGATCGCTCATGTCGAGAAGCTGGCCAGTGACCACGATACGGTTCCCGCCTGGCTTGGCCTCCACCTGAACATCGATCTGAAATGGGTCCGCGCGATAAAGCATCTGCCTCGTGCCGACACCTGCCGATCGAGCTCCTTCGAAAACGGGCTGCAGAAAACTGTCGAAGAGAACCTTGATGCGGCTGCCCGCTCCCTTTCTTTGACCTGTCAGCCCGACTCCTGCGAAGGTTGCCTTGGCGATTCTGACCGCGTCCTCCGGAGGCTGGTAAATCGCTTCCGAAGCCGCGGATTGCCGAACTCTTTGCCACAGCGAAACTGTTTCCGTACAGCGTTTGCAGCCTTGTTTCAGGTGTTGCTCCATCAAATTCTTCTCGCTGGCGTCAACAGCCCGATTCACAAAATCGATCCAATGCTCCGTTGTAAAATGTTCCATTTCTTCCCCCCAGATTCCTTTCTGCGCCCCAACACTCCCCGGTAGAAGGGACGATGTAACACCCTCAGGGCATAAGGGAAGGCAGAAGCCCAGGAAATATAAGAATCTGAAAGGTCACGTAAGTCTCACAGAATCAGTAAGTTTACCGACCAGGACGAAGGGCGCCCAGAAGTAAGGGTGGGGATTTTGGCGACGAAGTTCTTGCATGGCGTGCTGGAGCGCGCCTGCCATATTGCCGGTTCGGATGTAGTCCCGGTAAAAGTGTCGCATCAAGTGCGCGGTGCTTTGATCGTGCACGTCCCACAAGGACAGCAGCAACGTCGTGGCTCCGGCGCAGAACAAACCCCGCTGAAGTCCGAGCAATTCATCACCAGCCGCGACGAAATTCATTCCCGTGGCGCAGCCGCTCAATGTTACAAGCCTGGCGTCCAACCGCATCTGATAGAGGTCGTATAAATTCAAGTACCCATCGCCCAGCCGAATCCCAGAGAACATCGGGTTGTCCTGGCGATAGACGCCGTGAGTGGCAATATGAAGCAAGCCGCTCTGCGGACCTTGTTCGCGAAGGACAGAGGAGGTTGCACGGTCTCCCACGTGGAGCGACGCTTTGGGAAGGAGCGACGCTACGGATTGGGCCTCCTGCAAGATTTGGGGTGCTCGCTCGTCGGCAATCCCAAAAATGAGGGAATTCTCGCTCGCGCTCACCGACTTTTCCTGGCACCAGGAGAAAACCGTCGCGCTGGGGGCGTAGGAAACTGTGAAGGAATCGCAGAGATACTCGTCCCCGTTTCGCAAAGCGTGGAAGGGCAAGAAATGCAGGGGGCCGTGGGGCACGAAAATAAGGTGCTTGCCCCGGAAAAATGGGCGCAGGGGGGCGATGAGTTCGCTGTAAAGCGTTTCCAGATGGCTGTGCGTTGCACGCAAGAGCGGCTCTTCAAATCGCCGGACGTATTCGCTGCCCATGCGAAACTTGGAAAGTTGAAAGCGCAGCAATTGCAGAAAATGAGCGGCTCGGGAGAGCACAGTCACGGGTTGAATATGGATGTTGTCGCGTGTGATGACGGCGGCAACGAGGCGATCGCCAGCCACAAAATACTCGACGAGGGTTGCATCCTGCGGAAGATGGACTTGCAGCTTTGCGAGAGAAAAATCCGCGGGAGCTTCCAGCGTGGCGTTTTCCCGCTCATGCGCGGGGAGTTCGCGCAGAGTCCGCAATAATTCTTTCTCGTGCGATTGCGCTTTTTCCTGCAGGCCTTCGAGCCTTTCGTGGGATTTCTCTTCGGGTTGCAGTTGCTCAAGCTCGATGCGGTGGTAATACCAGTTGAGCTCTTCGCGCAGGTCCCTGATCCTGCGGACGAGATCGCTCTGGCCCGTGTCTCCCAGCGGAAGGCTCTGCCCGCTCTGAAATATCATTTCGATCATGCTGCGCGATTTTGCGGCTTCCATGCACCCAAAAGCTTCCTCGGCGGAGGTGTCTGTTCCGTCTCCCGAAATGCACAAATCCACGAGTGCTTCGTAGACCTCCATCCTGTTCTTGACAAATGAGATTTTCAGTTCTTCGCCTTGCAATCGGCTGCGCAAGGTTTCCAGCGCTTTCCTGGCCTCCAAGTAGGCCTGGTGCGCTGTTTGGCGATCGTTGCGAGCCTGAGCGATCTGTCCTTCAAGCAAGTGAGCTTGATAAGCAAGCACTGGCGTTTGCAGACATTCCAGCCGTGCCAGAGATTCGGCCGTCTCCTTTTCTGCTTCGGCAGAATCCCCCACTTGCAGAGCGATGCGCGCCAGCAGCAGGTGGGCAAGCACCGCTTTCCCGGAAAGCGCCGATTGATCGAAAAAAGCGGAAGCACCGAGGCAGAGACGCCGAGCTTCAAAGTAGCGGCCTTCATGGAAGAGTAACAAGGCCTGATACAAGTCGATGAGCCAGGGCCAAACAAGGTTCTTTTCGCGTCCAAACATCTCTCGCGCTTTTGAGAAGCGTTCCAGTGCCTGGACTGTCTTTCCCTGCTGGCCAAAAGCCGTCGCTTCATTTGCCAGTGTTTTTGCGGCTTCGTAGCCCATCCCCAGCTTTTCGAACCGGAGGAATCCTTCATAAGCCATTTCCCGCGCTTCTTCGCTGAGGTTCAGTTCAAGATAAATGTCGGAAAGATCCAAGTGGCATAGCGCAAAGTGATAGGCGTCGCCAGTAGCTTCGCAGGCGCGCCGAGCGGCATAGAGCGCCTCAATAGCGCGGCTGTACTCACCGCGCAGGTAATAGAGATACGCGATGTTGTAATCCGCCTGCGCCACAAGAAGAGGCATGTTGTTCTGCTCGCAGAAGGAACGGGCCCCTCGATAGGCCGCCAGAGCACGCGGGAAATCGTTGAGGCTAATAAGGCAAACGGCCATGTTGCTGAGGACCACAGCGATCCCTTCCGTGTCCTTGTATGGCAGCAGGCCCGCATAGGCGCGTTCATAGTGTGCGATCGACTCTTCGAAGCGATCTTGACGGTGATAGATGTTGCCGACGTTGATTTCCAAACGGGCCAGGCGCCGGGAGTCGTTCAGACGAGTAAATATCTCCTTGGCACGCTCCGCAGCCTGAAATGCCTGGTCGTACTCCCCCACCAGGATCATCGGTTGAATAGAACCGCTCAAAGTTCGCGCGGCTTCGTTCCAATTGCCCAACGATTCATAAAGCCGGACGGCTTGCTGATGGCGGTCGATGGCGGCGCGATTGTCCCCAGAGGAATACAAAGCGTTTGCCATTGCGCGCAAGCCAGGCGCCAAAGCTTCTTTGCGACGCAGACGCTTCGCGATGAGCACGGCGGCCTCGGCCAGGTGGAACGCTTCTTGTCTGCTTATGCGAACCTTTTCCCAGACCAGTTGGGCGAGGCGCTCGACAACATCCTGACGGAGTAGGGTCTTGTGTTGGGCAAGAAACTGGCGGCGGGCCGGTTCGCTTGACAACTGCCCCAGCTTGGTGATCAGGGAGTCCGTTGAGTTTTTCTTTAGAGTTGCGGGCATCAGTCAAAACCAAGTTGCTCAAGTTGCCCCCGCAGCCGCTCAAGGCATTTCTGTCGTGTAAATCCGATGGAGCCCACGGCAAGGCCAAGTTCGGCCGCAACTTCCGTGTAGGGCCGCGATGGAGTTTCAAAGAACAACAATTCCACCAGTCGACGGCATTGCGGCGTCAGCGTCGCCATGGCCTCTCGCAACATCTGCTCTTCCTGTGTCTGCTGGATCAGATTATCGGCGATTGCAGGGGTTGCTGGTTCCGGAATGTCCGTTTCTCCATCACGACTGACCACGCGCTGGCTATGCCGTTTCCAACGGTAGCACTCGTGGTGCGCTACTTGCATCAGCCATTTGGGCAGCGCGCGTGGTTCGCGCAAGTCGGGCAGGCGGATGAGAAGTTCCGTACAGGTCGCTTGAAAAACGTCTGCAGCTTCCTGCCGCGACAATCCGTATTTCACAGGAATCGAATAAATAAGCGCCTTATACTTGTCGATGAGCACCGACCACGCCTCTTCATCGCCCGCGAGACACGCTTTCACAAGGCGTGTGTCGTTCCACGCGGCCGGGGGCTTCAGCCTGGCCTTGGTCGACGAAGGGCTCATCGAGTGGCATTCTCCGTCCCATTCTTGAGATAGAGCTGCTCCACGTTCCAGAGCACATAGGGTTCCAGAACGGCGGGATGGAAATTGCCGATGGTCTTCTTCGCCCCTGCAAGAATATTCGGGCTCGCCAGAAATATCATTGGCTGATTTTCGGCCAGAATCTCTTGCGCGCGGTCATACAGTTTTTTTCGCTGCTCGAAGGTACGTGCAGACATTTGTTCTTCGATCAGGCGGTCGATTTCGGCTTCCCAAGAAGTAGCGGGATGCGCCTGCGAGGGATTCCACAAGTGTAGTCCGCCGCTCGATAGCCAGACACTGATGTCGGAATTCGGGTCCGCATCATAGCTGGCAATCCCCATGATACAGGCATCATAGTCCCTGCTCTGCGTTACGCGATCGAGCAGAGAGCGAGACTCGAGGGGCACAACCTGGACACGCATTCCGAGATGCTTCAGATCGTCCTGAATAAGGGCAGCCATCTTGGCGCGGTCCGCGTTCGAAGAGCTCGTGAGGATGGAGAATTCCACGGGCTTCCCGTCGGAATCTAAGAGCGAGGATCCTCCGTCGGAGCCGGCGTTCCAGGAGAAACCAGCTTCCTTGAGGAGTGCGCGCGCACGTTCGAGCGAACGTGTGGGATGAGCGAGCTTTTCATTCCCCCATCGCCGGTTGCCCGGCGCGACCAGCCCCCAAAGCGCGGAGCCTCGACCCTGGTAGACAAGACCAACAACCGCTTCACGGTCCACGGCGGCGGAAACGGCCTGCCGGAACTTCACTTCGCGAAACCATTTTTGTTTCCGCTGCATTTCCGGCGAAGTCTTCTCGCCGGCGTCATTCAGATTGAAGAATAGAAAGTTGTACTCCAGGCCCGGCCCGGCATCCATCATTGTGTAGGCGCGCTGCTGCCGCGATAACACGGCGAAATTCTCCGCGCCCAACTGGCCGATCATATCGGTCTCACCTGATTGGAATTTCAAGACCTGCGCGTCAGCGTTCGGGACGAACAAAAACACAAGCTCATCCACATAGGGCAGGCGATTCCCTTTGACATCGGATTTCCAATAATAAGGATTGCGTTCCAGAACCAATCGTTGCCCCGCGACGTACTCCTTCAGCCGGAACGGGCCGAGTCCCGCCCATTGTCCGGCCGCAGTGGCCAAAGATCCAATCTGCCCCAGCTTCCCCTCCTGGTAGGGTTTTTCCAGGAGATGCCGCGGCAGAATCGCTAGCCCATCGAAGAGCCTTTCGCCAACGCCGTAAGTCTTTGCCAATTGAAAGACAACCGTATACGCATCTACCTTGCGCACAGCGATCGGCTTCCCACCAACGATCAACAGGTCTCGCTGCGGGGCGTGCACACTCTCATCGAGATAAACCTGGAAACTGAAAAGCACATCATCCGCATCAAGTGGATGCCCGTTCGAGAATTTCAATCCGCGGCGAAGCACGAGTGTGTACGAGAGGCCGTCTGGAGAGATTTTCCAGGACTTGGCGAGCGCAGGTTCCGCTTCTTGCGTTGCCCGGTTGATATGGACTAGGTCGGCTTGCATTACGCCAATAACTTCGCGGGATCGCGCATCAGCTGCAATCAAGGGATTCAAGGTTTTCGGTTCGCCACGTAGCGAGACGACGAGGCGCCCTCCTGGCCGGCCCACTTTCTCCGGGAGCACGAGTAATTCTTCTTTTGCAGTTTTCTCCCGAGGAGAGGCGGTAGTCCGATGGCTGACAAACGCGAAACCCGAAAGGAACAGGGCCGGGAGGATCCAGCAGCGTTTGAGATTTGGTATCGCTTTTCTCACGTAAGATTTCCAAGACTTCTCGTTTCTATCTTGTATGCGTCTCCTCGCTCCTGCAACGAACTCGCCAACCCCAAGTAGACTAGAAAGAACGGCACTATTACCACCGCCGGCAAATACATCCACCAATAAGAAACCAAGACACTGTATTGCTGCAGGCTTGAGAGAAGGTTTCCCCAACTTGGCACCGGCTCTGGGACGCCCAAGCCGAGAAACGAGAGCGTCATCTCCGCCAGCACATATTGTGGTATCAGAATGGCCGCTTGTGTCAAAAGCACACTAGAAGTTTCCGGCAGAATGTGGCGACGGAGCAAGTATCCATTGGTTGCTCCAAAGCCCCGAGCGGCGCGAACGAAGTCGCGTTCCTTGGCGCTGAGCACCACGCCACGGACGAGCCGCGCCGGGCGTGCCCAGCCTACCGTTCCGATTACAACAATGATCAGGAAGAAAGCCTTGAGCGGACTTACCGTCAGCGGCAGGAATGCACGAATTGCGAAAAGGAGGTACAGCCAGGGCAACGCCATGAAGAGCTCGGCTAGTCGCATGAGCAGGGTATCTCTCCAGCCACCGAAATAGCCCGCCACGGCACCAATAGCCAAGCCGATGAGCAACGTGATTCCCGCACCCAGCAGGCCTGCGACGAGAGACACCTGGCCACCGAACAGCAGCCTGGAAAGCTGGTCGCGGCCGTAAGCATCAGTGCCGAGGAGGCAGATTCGCGCGTTCTCGGCACCGAAAAGGTGCCTTCGGCTTGGCAGGAATCCCAACAACCGATAACGAGCGCCGCTGACAAAAAACTTCACGGGCTGAGCTTCCGTTGTGTCTTCCTCATACTGGTCGAACGAGCCTTTGTGCAATTTCAGCGAATAGACAAAAGGATGCGCGTGGAGATGGCCTTGGCCATCCAGGAGGTGAAGCCGCATGGGCGGTAGGTACGGGCTCTTGCGATCTTGCTCCGCTGGATCATACGGAGCGAAGAAACCAGCACAGATCACTATTCCATGTAGCAACCCAAGGACGACAAGCCATCTCGTAAGGGCGCGCCGCACTCTCATCGTGGGTTGCTCTCCGTCCGGATTCGGGGATCAGCCCAATAAAGTAGCAAGTCAGCCAGCAAATTTCCTCCGACCAAGAAAAATGTCGAGAACAGGATACCTCCGATGACTACGTACAAATCGCGCGCCAGAATGGCCTCCAATAACAATGGTCCGAGCCCCGGCCAGCTCATCACGACTTCGATGAGCAGCGATCCGCTCAACAATACACCGATGCTGAAACCAAACAGAGATATGAGAGGATTCGCCGCAGCCGGAAGCGCGTAGCGATACAGAAGAGTGTGTTTCGGTATCCCATGCCCCAATGCGGCCAGAAGAAATGGGGCATTGAGCACGTCCGCAACGGCTGCACGAACATGACGAACGAGCAGAGCGAGGGTCGACAGCACAAGGGCCGTTACGGGCAGAATCATGTGCAAAGCCAGATCGCGCAGTTTATTGAAGAGTGAGAGAGCTTCAAAATCGATGGAAGCCATCCCACCCGTCGGAAACCATCCACTTCTTACGGCAAAGACTAAGAGTCCCAGTGCAAGGGCCAAGTCTGGGATTACCAAGAGCATCGCGGTTCCCCAAGAGAGCAAACGGTCCGGTAGTCGTCCAAGACGTTCCGCGCTCCATATTCCAAGTGGTAGAGCGACCATCCATGCTAGCAGTGTGGATGTGATTGTCAGGAGCAGCGTGTTCCGCGCGCGCACCAGCAGAAGTGGCGCTACGGGGCTGTTATAGGCGAAAGAGAATCCCATCTCGCCATGAAGTAAGGAACTCAACCAGGATACATATCGAAGAGGAAGCGGTTTGTCGAGACCGTATTGAGCACGCAACGCTGCTATTGTCTCCGGCGCGATCTGCGGATTCATACGCATTTCGTCGAAGTACGTTCCGGGAGCCAGGGCCGTGAAGAGAAACGTAAGAACAGACACCCCGGCCAATAAAAGCAAGGCGTGACTGAGCCGGCGCAGCAAGTAGCGCATCATTGCTCCAACGACGGCGGAGCGAGAGTGATTCTAGGCACGGCTGCTAGCAGTTGACGCGTTGCTTCCTGCTCCGGCTGTCTCAAGATTTTTTGTGCCGGTCCCTGCTCAACGATCCGGCCACGGTCCATGACGGCGATCTCGTCAGCAAGGTGAGCCGCCATGGCCAGGTCATGCGTAATGAACAAATATGTCATTCCCAGAGAGCTTTGCAAATCCATCAGGAGATTGGCGATTTGCGCTTGCACGGAACAATCGAGAGCCGAAAGCGCCTCATCCAGAATCAGGAGCTTGGGCTCGAGGGCCAATGAACGAGCAATGGCAAGCCTTTGACGCTGGCCGCCACTCAACTCAATGGGCAGTCGCTTCAAGGTTTCTGGAGAAAGACCGACTCGCTCGAGCAATGAGGTGACGCGCAGGTCTATCTCTTGGCGGCTGAATTTGCGCTGCAGAATCAGCGGCTCAGCAAGCACCTCCATCACGCTCCATCTCAGATTCAAAGAGCTTGCGGGGTCTTGAAATATGAGCTGGATTTGCAGGCGAACTTGTCGCCGAGCGCGCTCCTCAAGATTGGCGATCTCTTTTCCTTCAAACCAAATATTTCCGGCCGTGGGGGACTCCATACAGGCAAGACAGGCCGCCAGCGTGCTCTTGCCTGACCCCGATTCCCCGACGACCGCAAGCGTGGTCCCTGCAAAAATTGTGAAGGACACGCCATCCAGAGCGAGCGACTCCTCCGGAGTACTTGCGAGACTCCGCTTCGCATAACGCTTCACGAGATTTTCGACCTTCAGAAGTGGCTCCATGTTTTGCCGCCGGCAGTGACCTCAACTTTCGTACTTGAAACAGGAAACTGTGTGAGACGTACTCAAGTTCACCGATGCGGGCTCACGCTCTTTGCAAATGTCCATTCTTTCCGTGCATCTCGGTTCGAAAGGACAACCTCGGATAGGCAATGACGAACGCGTCGAGTCACCAAGTATTGCGGGCAGTTTCGTTTTGTGCCCATATCCGAACTTTTCGGAGACTGCGGGAATGGACTGGAACAGAGCCTTGGTATAGGGGTGGCGGGGGGACGCGAGCACGGTTTCGGCCGGACCGCATTCAGCGACCTCCCCAGCATAAAGAACCAGCACACGGTCGGCAAAGCCAGAAAGCAGAGCTGGGTTGTGCGTGATGAAAATCATCGCGAGACCCAGCCTTTCTCTGAGCTTTCGAAACACCCCTAGGATTTCCATTTGCGTCGTGGGATCCAACGACGCTGTCGGCTCGTCGGCGATGACAACAGAAGGATCGCAGGCGATCGCTTGAGCGATCAGCACACGCTGGCGTTGGCCTCCGCTGAGCTGGTGTGGATAAGAGCGCGAAATGCGGTCCGCTTCTTCAGGGAAAACCTCAGCGAAAACTTGACGTGTCCGTTCATTCAGCGCGCTTTTTCCCGAGGAACTGTGAGCGGCCAGCACCTGACGAACCTGTTCCCCGGCGCGCATGGTTGGGTGGAGAGCGAGTGACGGCTCCTGGAAAATGAGCGAAATGCGCCGGCCCCGGACTTGTTGGAGTTGGTCGGGCTTGGCTCGGAGAAGATCCTTTCCTTCAAACTGGACGGTCCCGCGAGTGACACATGCATTACCGGGAAGAAGCCGCACAAGCGATCCAGCGAGCGTGCTTTTGCCGGACCCAGACTCGCCGAGGACACCCATGATCTCGCCTGGCATGAGGCCAAAACTGACACCGGCTAAGGCCGGCGACAGCCTGCCTCTGCTGGAGCGATACGAAACGCGGAGATCCTGGATTTCAAGAATGGCTGTCATGCGCCGGGCCTGTTCTTGCCCACCCCTCGTTCGATTCATGTTGAGGCAGGATCATCGAGGGTACAAGTCAAACGTGATCGCTCGCGGATCAATGGTAATTCTCCGCAACACGCCAACTGTGCAGTACTCTCAGTCTCAGAGCGTTTCCTAATAGTATTAAATGCGTCCGCCGCGATTGTTTACGAGGTTGACTAGACATAGACTGAAGCTAGTTCGTGGGGTCTCTCTTTGCATCCGTCTGGCAAGTTCTCCTGGCTTGCGCTGGCTGTCGCTGGTCTGCTGACCGGAGTGCTTTTCTTTGTTGTCGAAGAGGTCCGCCAGCCTGCGACGAGTCTCCTGCTTTCGGATCTGTTGCAGACCGCGATCATCCTCTGGGCCGTCTTCTGTTCAATCCATGTAGCCAGGCGATCGTCGGCCTACTTGCGGCAACTCTGGATACTTCTCGCCGCGGCGCTCTTCCTGGCCTTTGCCGCGCAAGCACTCGAAACTTACTATCAATGCTTCGCCCACGCATCATCATCGATTCCCTGGCCTTCCGACATCCTTTTCCTCCTCTGGGTAACTCCCGCGGTCATGATGCTGCTTCCTCGCCCTGAGAAAGAGTCCAAAGCAATCGATTGGCAGAGAGTATTGGATTTTGCGCAGATTGGAGTCGTAGCGCTCACCGCCTATCTCTATTTTTTCTATGTTCCCTCGCGATGGGAGACTGAAGGGCCGCAAATAGTTCTCAAGATCAGTAGGCTGCAAATGATTCGCGACGCGGCACTGGCCGTAGGTTTTTTGATGAGTGCAATCACAGTCTCAAAGGATTCGATTCGGGCCTTCTTCCTAGGGATGGCCGGCATTTTCCTCGTGGCCGGCGCATCTGAGCTTGTTTTCCTTCTTGCTCCGTACACATCCCGGGCCAATGCGGTTTGGACCGACGTCATCTGGTGCGCGCCCTACTTGTTTGCCACGGCCATCGCCGCTACCTGGAACCGCGAGGAAGAATGCGTACCCCACATAGTGAGCTCTCGATTCCGCACAATCATTGTGTCTCAGGCTTTGCCGATTCTCGTACCTTTGCTAGTCCTTTTCATGGGCCGCCGCATCGTCGTGGAGCAAATGACTATCGCCTGGATAGCTATCACTGCCTCCTTCACGCTTTCTGGCACGCGTCTCATCTTGACCAATGAGAAGCAACGCCGGCTTGCGGACGGTATTCTCAAGGCCGAGCAAGCGTTACTGCAGTCCGAACACATGTTTTCAACTGCATTTCGCTTGAGCCCCGACGCGGTTGGCATCAGCGCGATTCCCGGAGGCGAATTTCTGGAAGTCAATGACAGCTTCACCCGCCTTACTGGATATACGCACGAAGAGACTCTCGGACGAAACCCGCTGGAATTGAACCTATGGAAGGACCCTGCCCGTCGGGCTGAGATCATGGTGAAACTCCAAAAAGGCTCAGAAGTCCGGGATGAGGAGTTTGTTTGCCTGACGAAATCGGGGGAGAGCCGCGTCGCTCAGTTTTCCGGGACATTGATCGAATTGGATGGAAAGAGTTGTGCCCTGGTAATCGTTCGAGACATCACCACTCGCAAGCAGGCTGAGGATGCGCTGCGAGCCAGCGAGGAGCGTTTTCGCACTCTCGTTAGAGATTTCCACGTCGGCGTCGTCTTACTTGGACCGGATGCGAAAATCCAGTTTGCAAATCAGATGGCACAACAATGGTTCGGGATTAGTCTCCACGAGGCCAAGGGAAGGAACTCTTCGCAACTTGAGTTGATCTCAATTCGCGAAGACGGAACCGAGATTCCGTTTTCGATGCGGCCCGGTCCCCGCGCAATAGAGACGCGGGAGCCGATTCAAAGTGAAATGATCGGCTGGCGCCGGAATGACTCAAGCGAGATTCTTTGGACTCTGGGAAATGCCGTGCCGCAATTTGCGGCGGATGGCTCCGTTTCCGCCGTAATCAACACGTTTACGAACATTACCGAACGCAAACAGGCTGAAGACGCACTACATCAGCTTTCCACACGCTTGCTGCAACTGCAGGACGAGGAGCGGCGCCGCCTCGGCCGGGAACTACATGACAGCCTGGCGCAAAGCGTCCTCGCAGTGAATTTGAATCTTGTTCAAGCGACGCGTTCTTTGACGTCCCTCGACGAACGCTCGCGCCATTCGCTTGCTGAGGCTAGGCGAGTACTCGCGGAAATGTCCCGGGAGATCCGCACGCTCTCGTATCTGCTGCATCCACCGTTACTGGATGAGCTGGGTCTGGTTTCCGCGGTGAAAGAGTATGCCGAGGGATTTAGTGAGCGCAGCGGGATCAAATTGGAACTGGACGTACAGGCCGGATTTGGCCGTCTGCCTCAGGAAGCTGAGACAGCATTATTCCGTATCGTGCAGGAAAGTTTGGCAAACATTCAGCGCCACTCTGGCGCAGAGACGGCCAAGATTCAGCTGCGTGGCGATTCCGCTCGCGTCAACCTCGAGGTCAGTGATCGAGGCCGCGGCATGGCCAAGGAAGCCATTGAGCGCGGGAACGGCTCTGGAACTCGTTTGGGTGTGGGGATACTTGGCATGCGTGAACGAATGACGCAGCTTGGGGGAAAACTTGAGATAGAATCTGGCTCGTCGGGAACCACGGTACGGGTTTCCCTGCCCTTGAGATCCGAGGTTTCCAATGCCGGTTCGCATTCTCATAGCCGATGACCATCAGGTCGTACGGACAGGACTCCGCGCGTTACTAGAGTCCAGGACCGGCTGGCAGGTTTGCGCCGAAGCTGCCAATGGCCGCGAGGCCGTGGAGAAGGCTGGTCAGCTCAAGCCCGACGTGGCGGTGCTCGATATCGGCATGCCGCTGTTGAACGGAGTCGAGGCCACTCGGCAGATTCGCAAACTTTCTCCGCAGACCAAAGTCCTTATATTGACCATGCACGACTCCGAAGTGTTGGTCCAGGAGGTTCTGGAAGCCGGCGCCAATGGCTACATCTTAAAAGACGATGCGGATCGCAACCTGGTCGCCGCCGTCGATGCCCTTCGTCGCCACAAACCCTACTTATCTTCACGCGTCTCGGAGGCCGCCTCAAGCGCAGTTGGTTCGGATGGCTCGTCGTTCAGTCGGTCTTCACGAAGCCGCTTGACTCCCCGGGAACGTGAAATCCTGCAGCTCCTCGCTGAAGGCAAAAGCAATAAGGAAGTCGCTGGCTTCCTGGGGATTAGTGTGAAGACGGCGGAGACCCACCGCGCCAACATCATGCTTAAACTTGACTTTCACTCGATCACGGAACTAGTCCGCTATGCAGTTCGCAACAAGATCATTCAGAGCTAAAGTGCTCTGGCCTCACGTACGTGGAATCCTATTACGAAGTGAGCAGAATATCCGTCAAATAGGCTCCTCTATCTGTGCGATCCCTTTCTCCAGGCTCCCGTAATCCCAATTCCACGTCCAAACGAGCAGGTCGTTTCATTTTGGCGTAAAATCCCCTAACCCGTTTGGTGGCACGGTGCATCTAAAATCTGACCTTGAGCTGCGGGTGTCCTCCTGCCCGCGACAGGAGCAAATGTGAGTCAGCCGAAAAGTCAGCTGGACCTTGACCTGCTAAGCATCAATACCATTCGAACTCTGGCGATTGATGCAGTGCAGCAGGCGAATTCCGGCCATCCGGGCGCGCCGATGGGCCTCGCTCCGGTGGTTTACGAACTTTGGCAAAAATTTTTGCGTTACGATCCCGCCGATCCCACCTGGCCGAATCGCGACC
>WNFS01000803.1_pt1 | contig 23131 bp, 20 predicted proteins | sample 5400141 | NCBI WGS metagenome assembly WNFS01 (sample SAMN13153358, study PRJNA577476) | soil metagenome | isolation source: 60 cm saprolite under Madrone tree | place: USA:California | collected 2016-06-14
TCCTGCTTGAGCGAGGCGAGATAGCGCTCCACCGGAGCGCCTTCGCCCCAGGGAGTCTCCAGAATCTCGACCTCGAAACCCAGCCGAATACACATGTCGGCCCACAGATGGCTGAACTGCCCGAAACGCGAGGTCAGAACCTTGTCGCCGGGGTTCAGGCAGTTGGTGAGGGCTGCTTCCCAACAACCGGTGCCGGAGGACGGGAAGAGAATGGGGCTGCCCGAGGTGGTCTTGAACACCGGCTTCAGGGCGCTCAGGCAGGCCCGGGTCAGTTCGGGGAAGATCGGCGAGCGGTGGTCTTCCATCGCCACCGCCATGGCGCGCAGCACGCGGTCGGGCACGTTGGTGGGTCCGGGAACGAACAGAAAGTTGCGACCTGCCATGATGAATATCCTTTGATGAGATGGCTGCGTGCAGCCGTTGGCGAGACTTCCTGCAATGACCCATTAGGGATTGAGCGTGTCCGCGCACGAGGCAACACATGGGAAGCTGCCGCGTATGCCGACGGCGTGGAGAGTTGATTTTCGATAGAGACGCGCCCTGGTTCCGTGGGGAGGACTCTAAAGGTCATCGATCATTTATGTACAGTCAGTAATTGTTACTTCAATGTTAAGTGTTTCTTAATGAAAAAACGCCATCCTTCGCCGGCTCAGCCAGCGCCTTGGCTACATCGGCGCCGCTGCGGACGCCGCCGGAAATCACCAGTTGCACCGTGCCGCGCATGTTGAGCTCGTCCAAGGCATCGACCGCCTGGCGCAGCGCCGCGAGCGTGGGGATTCCCACACGCTCGATGAACACGGTCTGCGTTGCCGCCGTGCCGCCCTGCATGCCGTCGACCACGATGACATCGGCGCCGGCGTGCACGGCGAGCTTCACATCGTTGAACACGCGCGTGGCGCCGACTTTGACGTAGATCGGTTTGTGTTGCCGACAGTCGCTGTCATCTCATAAAACTGTACGAGTGGAAAGGTTAGTAGTAAACTGCATGTGTCGCTCAATCGTATGGGTCGCACCAGCAGCTCCGAAGCGCTCGTGAGGACGAGCTATGACCTCATCGCTCGGCATTGCTCTTGTGAGATGAGGAGTTCTTCATGGGGCCGATTAGGATCGTGGGTGGTGGCATCGGGGGGCTGAGTGCCGCGATCGCCCTCGCGCGTCGAGGCCGTGCGGTCGAAGTCCACGAGCGTGCCGATGAAATACGCGAGATCGGGGCCGGAATCCAGCTCGGTCCGAATGCGATTCGTGCGCTTGAGGAGCTTGGCCTCCGGCCCGCAATGGAGTCGATTGCGTTTGAGCCGCAGGCCATTGTCCTGTTGGATAGTCCCTCGGGAACGCAAATCTGCCGGCAAGAGCTCGGACACGGCTTTCTCGATCGCTTTGGTTATCCCTATCGCGTCGCCTACCGCGCCGATGTTCAAAGAGTCCTCCTGAATGCGGTGGATGCGCTGCGCGATCGGATAACGCTGCACCTAAAGCAGTCGCTGCGTGCCTTCACCCAGGACGAGCGTGGCATAGCGCTTGACTTCGATGATGGGACGAACGCCGGCGGTTCGGTGCTCATCGGGGCGGACGGCCTTTGGTCGGTGGTCCGACAGTGCATCATCCCGGACGGGCGTCCGCGCAGCCCCGGACATGTGGCGTACCGGGCCGTCTTGCCAGTCTCCGAGGTGCCTCGCGATCTGCTGAGCGATGATGTGCAGGTATGGGTCGGCCCGCGACATCACCTAGTCTGCTACAAGCTACGCGCGGGCAACCTATTCAACGTCGTGGCCATCTTTCAATCGGCGCGCTACACGGAGGGCTGGGACGGCGAGGCCGACCGGACCGCGCTTGAGGAGGGGTTCAAGGACGCGTGCCCAGCCATCAAGCGGCTACTGCAGTACATCGAGCCCTGGCGCGCGTGGGTGCTGTGCGATCGTGACCCGACCCCGGGATGGAGCGTGGGACGCGTCACACTCCTCGGGGATGCTGCACATCCCACCCTGCCCTATCTCGCGCAAGGCGCCTGTATGGCCATTGAAGATGCAGTTTGTCTTGCTCGATGCCTCGATGAGCAAAGCGACATCGTGGAGGCGCTCCGGGACTACGAAAGCGCCCGATTCGCGAGGACCGCCCGTGTCCAGTTGACCTCAAGGAAGATGGGCGAAATCAATCACGCGACGGGCGCTGCGCGCGAGATCCGTAATCGAGAGCTCGCTTCCCGAGACCCGGATGACCATGAATCAAATGCTTGGCTCTTTGATCCCGAGCATACGCCCGAGACGGGCATTGATGCGCGATCATTCTGGTCGCGCAAAGGCGATGAATAGCTGGTGGACCCCAGACGCTGCGCTCATTGCATCCAGGGTCGTGGCTGAACACTGAGCGCCCCTATCAGGCCCTTGGCCGTCTGCAGGTCCATGGACCCAAATCCACCCGCTGCGTGGATCTTCTCAACGTCATCAACCGAGATTGGCGGGCGCAGATCGTCAGGGAGATCATCTCCCCACGCCCACAGGCTCCCGCGGGTGAGCAGCGAATAGCCCGTCGGATATTCTGCGGTCATCACATCGCCATCGGCGTAATGTTCCCACTCGTCGCCCGCCGGGTCCTTCCAGTAATCAAAAACTTGACTTCCGAGGATGTGCCGGCCGATTCCCCAGTAGTGATTCCAGCCGGCCGCACGCAGGTACTGGTGCCCCTGGCCAACGGACTCGAGGTCGAGAGTCTCGAAGGAGACGTGAAGCAGCTTCGCCGCCGGTCCGCACAACAAGGCGAGACTGTGATGGTCGGCCGGTGCGCCACCGCGGTCCAGACGGAAAAAGCCGAGCGCCGGGCGCCCATCGGCCAAACATTGCACGTCGGTCGGAATCAAGCCGAAGTGTCTCATGTACCATTGCGCCGCGCGCACAAAGTCGGCTCGCTGCAGCACCAAGTGTCCCATCTTGAAGAGCGGACTTGGCTGCGTGGTGCTGCGCACCGTCGTATTGACCCGCGTCTTGCGGAGAGGGGTATTGACGGGACGGCCGGAGCTTTCGCCGGAAATCGGCCTCGCCGCCTTAGATCCGTGCACCAAATCGACCTGCAGACCCTCCGGATCGGTGAGTCTCACCCGTTGGCCCCCGCCGACCGCCTCGATCGTTTCGATGGTCCGACCCGTCTCCGCGGCCAGCCTCGCGAGATCGTCTGCTTCACCGGCCGCGAAGGCAAAGCCTGCCAGTCCGTCCTCCCTCGACTCGGTCACGGCCACCAGGTATGGCGCCTCACCGTGGCCGCGAAAATAGGTGGTAGGACCGGTCGCATCGATTCGCCGGAAGCCGAAATCCTCGAGAAAACGGCGCATTCGCTCCGGGTCACGCCGATTGAACGCTACGTTCGCGACTGCGTCGGCGCGTACGATCGGGTCTGGTCTGACAAGCTTTACAAACTCTGGATTAGCCATCATTCATTCCCCTGGTGCGCACCGAGCCAGCCCGTAACCTTGGATATTCGCCCAACCATCTCACATCATCTCGATATGATTGTATACTAATTTTAACGAGCGTAAAGTATAAAAATAGAGCGCTACCAGAACCAATGCGCCATCTGATGACAAACGCGATTCGACGAGGGCGTCGGCCTCGGGTGCATCGTGTCATGCTTGACCTATAAACAATACGATCGTAAAATATAGGTAGATTGACGGGCGAGAATGCAGTCTAAAGGGCGTTTCGCATGCGCGTATTCAAGGCGCGCGCCGCCCGAGGGGGGGCATGTTGGATCCGGTGGCAGAAGCGGCTCAGGGTCTTCTCGACGCCCTCGCGCAGGGGCGGCTCACTCGCCGCCAGTTCCTCACGGGGGTAGCCGCAGCGGGCGCGCAGTGCCTGAATCCGCTCGAGGTTGAGCGTGCGTTCGCCGCAGGGGAGAATCAAAGCGAGCGGCGCAGGTCCGGCCGCTCGACCTATGACTACATCGTGGTCGGTGCCGGCGCCGCCGGTTGCATTCTGGCTTCGAAGCTCTCCCAATCGGGTGCGGACGTGCTGCTGATCGAGGCGGGCGGAACCGACGCACTACCCGAAGTTATCAACCCCAGTGTGTGGTTTACCAACGTGGGAGGTCCGCTCGACTGGAACTTCCAGGCGGTGCCGTCCTCCGACGTCGCTGGTCGATCCGTGCCGATTTCCATGGGTCGCGTGCTCGGCGGCGGCACGAGCATCAACGCGATGCTCTGGGTCCGCGGTCTCGCGCAAGACTTTGACGACTGGGCCTATAACGGGTGTGATGGTTGGAGCTTTCGGGAGGTGCTGCCGCACTTCAAGGCGTTGGAGGATTGGGAAGGGGGCGCCAATGAGTGGCGCGGTGCCGGCGGACCCGTTCACGTCTGCACGGCGAGGGATCCCCATGCTACCGCCGTGGCATTCCTCGGCGGCTGCCGTGAAATGAATATTCCGATCCTCGCGGATATGAATGGGCCCATGCGCGAGGGTGCCGGCTACGTGAACATGAGCATCGCGCGTGACGGCTCGCGCGCAAGTGCGTCGCGCGCGTTTCTACGTCCCAACCTGAATCGGCCCAATCTGACCCTCGCGCTGCAGACGCACGCCGTGCAACTCCTCTTCTCTCAGACGCATTGCACGGGGGTGCGCATCAAGAGCGAGGCGGGCTTCCGCGACATGTCGGCATCGCGCGAGGTGATCCTCACGGCGGGCGGAATCGCGAGCGCCAAGCTGCTCATGCTGTCGGGAATCGGGGACTCCGACTCGCTGCGCGGCCTCGGCATCCCACCCGTCTTGCACTTGCCGGGCGTGGGACAGAACTTTCAGGATCATCCGCTGCTTTTTGGCGTCGTCTTTCAATACCGAGGCACCATGCCGCCTCGCTCGCCCACCAGCAACGCCGTGGAAGCGGCGGCCTATGTGCGCAGCGACTTAGGCAAGGAAGGGCCGAACATCAAGATGGTATTGATGCAGCTGCCGGTATTGACCCCGGAAGTGGCGAGGCAATATGCGAAGCCCCCGCCGGATTCCTTTACGATCTCCCCGGCATTGGTTCGCCCGTCGAGCCGCGGGGTGCTGCGGCTCGGGAGCGCCAACTGGCAGGAGCGAGCGATCCTCGAGGCCGGATTTCTGAGTACCGATGCGGATCTCGCCGCCACGGCTCGCTGCATCGAGATGTGCCGCGAACTCGGCCACCAGAGCAGCTACGATTCGATCCGCGCATCCGAGCTCGTGCCGGGCAAAGCACTCACGCTCGCCGAGAGCCGGGACTTTGCACGGCGCGCGACCATCAGCTTTGGGCACCCGGTCGGCACTTGCAAGATGGGCACCGATGCGCTTGCGGTGGTGGACCCGGAGCTGTGCGTGCACGGAATCCGGGGCCTACGTGTGTGCGACTCCTCCGTCATGCCTCGCATCACCACCGGTCCGACCAATGCACCCACTCAGATGATCGCCAGCAAGGCTGCCCATATGATCCTCGCCAAATCCTGATCCCCAGCTTGCATTGCTCGCACCTTACGCCCGGAGAGACCCATGAACAGACTCAAAGACAAAATCGCCATCATCACGGGAGCGGCAAGCGGTCAGGGCGCGGCCGAAGCGAAACTCTTCGCCATGGAAGGCGCTAGGGTCGTGCTCACCGATCTGAACGATCGCGCAGGCCGGACCCTTGCCTCGCAGATCGGCGCACAGGCACTCTTTGTGCATCATGACGTCAGCGATGAAGGCTCCTGGAAGAGTGTGATCAACGCAACGCTCGATACCTTCGGTAAGCCGGCGGCACTCATCAACAACGCGGGGGTTTACAAACCGAAGAGCTTTCAAGAGACCGATGCCGAGTTACTTGATTTTCACTACCGCGTCAATGTTCGCGGCGTGTTCCTCGGCATGCAGTCGGTCTACCCGCTGATGATCGAGGCGGGCGGTGGTTCGATCGTCAACATCGCCTCGGGCGCCGGAGCGCGGGGCTATCCCGGTCTGTTCGCTTATGCGGGCTCGAAATGGATGGTGCGGGGCTTGAGTAAGTGCGCTGCGGTCGATCTCGCTAAAAGCGCGATCCGCGTCAATACGATTCTTCCGGGCCTCATCGATACGCCCATGCTGGGTGAAAACAATCCGGACTACCTTCGCCAGCTCACCCAGTTGGTACCGATGGGCCGCCTCGGGAGCGCGGAAGAGGTTGCCGAAGCGGCGCTGTATCTCGCCTCCGACGCCGCTAGTTACGTGAGCGGCGCGGAGATCGCCGTGTGCGGAGCGTTGATGGCATGAGGATATGTCCGCGTCGCGTTTGTGAATGTCGCCGGCCACTGTGCCGATGGCGCGAACACGCCTTTCGGACAGGTCGCCGCACCTACCTCGGGTAGACTCGCGGATGAGCCGGGGGACGATGGCTCAGTGCGCGGCCCGATCGGCGTTCACGACCACCCGGCCCTGGGCGACGACCGCGAGCGGATCCTTCCAGTTGGTAATAGACTGCGTGGGGTCCGCTTGGAACATCACCAGGTCCGCGCAGGCGCCGACGGCGACCACGCCGATGTCTTTGCGCTCGAGATGGACCGCGGCGCGGCTAGTGGCTGACCGCAGCACCTCGATCGGGCCGACTCCTGCCTCGACCATGCGTTCGGCTTCGACGATCGAGTTCGCGCCGAACATGCCGGTGACCACTCCCGGGACGGTGATGGTGGGCGCGAAGCTGTCGCTGCCGAGGACGATCCGAACGCCGGCCTCGCTTACGATCGCGAGATTGCGCATCGCTTCGGGCCTGGGATAGACCCACAGCGTCGGCACATAAGATGCGTTGTTGCGCAGCAGAAGCTCAATCACCCGGTCGTCGGAGATCACCTCCGACACGATCCCATGCTCCAGGCCGTCGGCGCCGCATTCAAGCGCCTCGATGGCGCGATCCTGCTCGAAGGTATGGACCGTGGCCTTCAGGCGGTGCCGGTGTGCCTCGTCGATCGCGGCTTCCACGACTTGCGGCTTCAGCCGCACGATAGGCACCTCGCCATGCCATTTGTATTCAGGCTCGCCGTGGCAACGGCAGGCGCCCTGGAGGAGAAGCTTGATCGCGTCCATGCCGAGCTCGGCCATTTCGGTGACCAGCGCCCTCGCCTCCTCGACGGTGTCGGCCTCGCCGGCCGCTCTGCGCCGGTACCAGGGATTACGCCCATAGATGGTCTTGCTGGGATGGCCCTCAGGCGCCGTGATGCCCACGCCGGTCATCAGCAGGCGCGGCCCGACTAGATCGCCGGACTGCAACCGTACCCTGGTCGCCAGGAGTTCCGGGACGGGATCGCCCACCGATTTGATGGTGGTGAAGCCGTGAGCGAGGAAGACATCGAGGCTCTTGCCGAGATCGGAGCGGACGTACTTGGCCATCGTTCCCGGATCGGTTGAGTTCTGGGGATCGAACAGGTGGATGTGGCTTTCCACCAGCCCCGGCGCGACCCATCGGCCGCGAGCATTGATGGTTTCGCGTCCGCGCAAGGGATTATCCGAAACTGCCGCGATCCGGCCGCCTCGCACGCCGATGCTTTTCGGGTCGGCGAGAGGCTCCTCGCCGTCGAACACGAACGCGTCATTGAAGACAACGTCGAATAGATCTTCAGCGTTCATACCCTGCGAACCCCTCAGAACGGATACTGACGTTCGATGCTGCGTGTGTTGATCCAGATGACGTCCGTGAAATCGGCGACGCTGTCGGGTCCCGTGCGCCCCCAGCCGCTGTCACGCACGCCCCCCATGGGCACGTGGGGCTCGTCATTGACGGTCGACGAATTTACGTTGACGACGCCGGCCATGACTTTGGGCGCCAATTCCAGACCGCGGTAGGGGGAGCTTGTGAGGATGGAGGCAACCAGCCCGTAGGAAACGCGGTTGGCCACTGCCACGGCCTGCTCGAGTGTATCGACGGGCTCGACAATGACCACGGGACCGAAGGTCTCCTCGTTCGATATCGTGGCCTCGTAAGGAACGTTGGTCAAAATTGTCGGCCGATAGACCTGTCCCTCGTAGGCGCCGCCCGTCCGCACGGTCGCGCCCTTGGCCACGGCCTCGGCGACGCTGTGGTGAACCTTTTGCACGGCATCCGGCGTGATCAGAGGCCCCACGACCGTCTGCGGGTTGCCCGGGTCGCCACACTGCAGAGTCTTTGTCCGGGCGATGAACTTCTCGAGGAACTCCTCGTAGATGCCCCTCTGGATGATGATCTTGCGGGTATTGGAGCAGATCTGTCCTTGATGAAAGAAGGAACCGAAGGTGGCGGTTCGGACAGCGTAGTCGATGTCAACATCATCGAGGATGATCAGCGGGTTGTAGCCGCCGAGCTCGAGAACTGTCCGCTTGAGCGTGCGTCCGGCGCGTTCCGCCAGCGCTCGGGCCGTTTTGACACCGCCAATCAGGTTGATGCACCGCACCTCCGGTGAAGCGAATATCTCATCCGCGATTTTCCCGGCGGTGCCGGGGCCGTGAGGGACGACATTGATGACGCCTGGTGGGAAGCCGGCTTCTTCGGCGATTTCGGCGACCATCAGCCCTGCCGAGATTGGCGCGAGCTCCGAGGGTTTCATCACGATCGTGTTGCCCGCCACCAAAGGCAACAGCGCCGCGCGCCACGACAGTATGTTCGCTCCGTTCCAGGGCGTGAAGCTTGCGACGACTCCCAGCGGACGCCGAATGCTGAAGGAATGCGACCCGGGGATGTTGGATGGAAATACTTCGCCACGGGTGTTGTAGACCCAGCCGGCCGCCTGTTCGAGACTTTCGATCACCAGATCCTGTTGGAACGTCGCGAATAAGACCGTGCTTCCCGTTTCGCGCGCGAGGATGTCGGCGATCTCGACGCGGCGGCGTTTCACGATCTCCGCCGCCTTGAAGAACAGTGTCGCCCGCTGGGCGGGTGAGCTGTCAGCCCAGCCGGGGAAGGCTTGATGCGCAGCCTGGATGGCCTTGCGTACTTCGGTGGCGCCGCAGTTTGGTGCGCGCGCCATGACTTTGCGGCTATATGGCTCGATGACGTCGAAGGCTGCGCGACCCTCGGCGTCCAACCATTTGCCGTTCGAGAAATATTGGTAGGTGCGGACGTCAGTCATGGTTCCCTCTCGAGTTGAGCTTTGTTTCTCTGTCGTTACCAGGTCCGCCCCTCGCGGCCCCAGCGAAATCGCGGTTCGTCTTCGCTCACGTAGTCGGGGTCCAGATAGACGTGCACCCGCACAATGAGGTTGTCGCGAAACTCGAAGACGTTGCAGAAGCGTCCGCCAGGCGTCTTGCCCGCTTCCCAGGACTTGCCATTCGTCATCGAGCCGCGCGTCGTGCCCTCGACAACGACATACGCTCCGGTGACGATGAAGTTGTACTTGCTGAAATCGTGCTCGATGGACTTGAGCGTGCCGGCAAAGCCCGAAAGCAACTCCATGAAAGCTTGCGGGCCACGCTTGATGCCAAACTTGGGGAAATAAAGCTGAAACTCCGGATGAAACAGCTCGAGGATATCGGCGCGCCCGGCGTCGCCGCGAATGAAATATTCCTTGGCCATCGAGAGATTGCGATCTTCTGCGTTGTCAGCTTTCATGGAGTTCCCCTGTTTCTGAATGTGCTGCTCGACCGGCTAGGCGCGATTCGAGACTGTTGCTCATAGCCTCGGAGACGGCTTTCCCGCATCCCGTGAGGAGGGTTCCGTCACAAGAGCGTTCACCCGCCTGTCTCGTGCTTCCTCCGCGAGCTTGGCGGCGATGAGTTCGCGCATCTTCGGCTTTGATACTTTCCCGGATGCCGTCATCGGCAGCTCACGCACCAGCTCGATGCGCTCCGGCCACTTGAACTTGGCGAAACCCAGCGTTGCGAGGTGCTTGGCGATGACGCTCAATATGGGCTCGTCCGCTGCCGCTTTGGGGACGATAAAGGCGCACATGCGCTCTCCGTACAGCGGATCCGGCATGGCGACACAGGCGACGGCCCCGACCGTCGGATGCTGGAGGATGGCCGCTTCCACTTCGCCGCAGTTTATTTTCTCGCCGCCACGGTCGACCACATCCTTCACACGGCCATTGAAGACCAGGTTGCGGACCCCCTCGATCGTCACGAAGCTCATGAGGTCTCCCGATCGATAGAACCCATCCGTCGTGATGGCTTCCGCGTCGCGATCGGGCGCATTGTAATATCCGCGGATCGTGCTGGGCCCGCGCACCAGCAGTTCGCCGATTTCGCCGTCCGGTAAATCCTCTTCGGTTCCGGGACGGACGATCCTAATGAGGTCATGAGGGGAGATTGACCGGCCGACCGTGGAGTTGAGCATTTCAGGCGGATCGCTCGGTGCGCCGAAGGTCAGCAGTCCCTCGGTCATGCCGTACATCGGAACGCACGTCGCCCCCAACATGGAGCTGAGTTGTGCTGCGCTGTCAGGCACGGAGAAGGCACGGACGTTGTCGAAAGACAGCCTGCCGACTCCGCCCGCCTCGGCGAGCCGCATGAGATGGACCTTGGCCATCGCTATCCAGTGTGGGCGGCGCGCAGCCAGCGTCGCCTCGATCGCGGCGATCGAGGGTCCTTGCGCGATCGCGACTTCACCTCCCACCAGCAGCGTCGGACCCCAGAAACAGCTCATGGGGGCGTTGTGCATGAACGGGTTGGGTGTGAAGGTGACGGTCTGCGAAGTAAGCCCCATGAAGGCGCTCACGGAGCGCATCGCATAGAGATATTCGGTGTTGAATCGCGGAATGATCTTCGGAATTCCGCTCGTGCCCCCCGAGAGCTGAAATACGGCGACCTGGTATGGATCGAGATCGACGGCATCGACGAGCACTCGCGCCTTCTCGATGTCCTCCGCTTCGATCAGCTCCTCGAACGCGAGGGCGATGGATTCGGTCGGCCCGCCGAGCACCTTGATCACGCTGTTGACGGACGGGATGGCCGTTGTCATCGAGCGGGCGAAACTCACCATGTCGAACCGGCTGTCATCGCCGTGTACGAAGTGAACCTTGGCGGCAGCATGATTGCCGATGTAGGTGATTTCCTGCTCGCGGTGAGCCGGGAGCGTGCAGATCGGGATGACCCCGATCTTCAGACACGAAAAGAATGCCTGGACCAATTCCGGACTGTTCCGGATCTGGAATAGGGCCCTATCGGTCGGCCGCAGCCCCAGGCGCCATAGTGCCGCCGCGCCGCGTGTAGTCCGCGCGTCGAACTCGGCGTAGGACATCGTTCGTGTTGGCCCGGACAAGGCAACGCGGCCAGCATGGCGGGAGAATGTCTCCCGACAGGCACCGATCAAAGTCTGGTTAGTGAAAACGCCCTGCGAGATGTAATGGCCGATGTCTGCATCGGACATGTAGACGACTCCGGGAATGGGGTCCTTCACTCGAACCATCTGACTGCTCCGTTGATGGCGCTAAGCGCGCTTGCTAACGGGGAAACATGCGCGGCGTGAACGCGATCGACCACAGCGTACGCCTGTACCGACTCCAGTGTCAAGAAAAGGACTCACCTGTCGAAATTATTCAGAAATTCCCGCTCTGACGTTAGTTTAGTCTTGCGCTGGAGACATCCGCTGGTGTACAAACTCGACGTTGGTGACCGGATCTCTAGCACTAATGTCGACTATCGGACCCACAGATATCGGGAGGCCCAGATGGAAACAGCCTATCGGATCGGGCAGATCGTGCCGAGTTCGAATACGACGATGGAGACCGAGATTCCCCAGATTCTGCGGGACAGCTCCACCGGCTCCCGATTTACCTTCCATTCCAGCCGCATGCGCATGAAGCGGGTCACGAAGGAGGAGCTGGCGGCGATGGATGCGGATTCCGACCGCTGCGCTCTCGAGCTCTCGGACGCCCGTGTCGATGTCATAGGTTACGCCTGCCTCGTCGCGATCATGAGCATGGGCAAGGGCTACCATCGCCAATCCGAACAACGCCTGCACGAGCGTACTATCGAAAACGATGCTCCGGCGCCCGTTGTCACCAGCGCCGGCGCCTTAATCGAAGGTTTGCGCGCGCTCGGTGCCAAAAAGGTCGCGGTGATCGCGCCGTACATGAAGCCGCTGACTCAGTTGGTTGTCGACTACATCGAGGCCGAGGGCATCGAAGTTCAGGACCGGCTTGCCCTGGAGATTGAAGACAACATCGCGGTCGGCCGGCGAGATCCCATGGCGTTGGTCGATATAGCAGCCGGCGTGAGCACCGCCAACGTCGATGCTCTCGTCATCTCCGCCTGCGTTCAGATGCCGTCTCTGGCGGCGATTCCCGTGGTCGAGTCGAAGGTGGCCGTTCCTGTGGTCTCCGCCGCCGTCTGCACAGCGTTCCGTATGCTGGAAACGCTGCGATTGCCGACAGTGTCAGCCAACGCCGGCGCGTTGCTTTCCGGCCGCTACGCCAGTGGAAGCGGCGATCCCAGACTGAGGGTGGCCTAGATGGAACCTGACATCCGCCGCGAGACAGCGGGGCTCAGAGGTGCCTTTTGGGACCCGGCCCGCGTGCCGAGCGGTGTTGCGCTGACGGTTCATCCTTTGCGGACTCAAGACGGCAATGTCGTTTCCGGTTATTTACTCAAGCGGGGCGGCGAGCGTGTGGTTGCCGTGTTGGCGCACCCGCGGGAGCACATCGTCGCCAATTACCTGGCCGCGGAGATTCTGCAAACCGGCGCGGCCGTATTCCTTCAGGCTCCCAGATTGGTCGGGAACGACATCCGGCTGGAGCATGAGATCGCTCTTTACGATCTCGCTGCGGCGATGACGTTCTTGCGAGGCGCCGGGTACGAACGAATAGTTGCCGTCGGGAACTCCGGCGGCGGTCCTTTGTGGGCGTTTTATAACCAACAGGCGTTGGCCCCGCCGCAGGCGCGTATAGCGCTCACGCCGGGTGGACGGCCGACCAAACTCGCGGAAGCCGAGTTGATACCGCCTGATGGCATTGCATTCATCTCCACGCACTTGGGCCAGGGAAAGCTGTTGATGAATGGCATCGATCCCTCTGTCACGGACGAAGCCGACGCGCTATCGGTCGATCTGTCGCTCGACCCCTTCAGTCGTGATCACGGCTACTCGCCGAAAGGCGCCACCTACGCGCCAACGTTCGTCGAGCGTTACCGTGCGGCACAAGTGGAGCGAGTCGAGCGAATCGACGCGATGGCCCGAGAGCAGGTGACGGAGCGGGCCGCGGCACGCCAGAATCTCAAAGGCGGCGGTGGTGGCGCTCGGGACCGAATTCGCGTCGCGCATACGCCGATCTTCGCGGTCTGGCGTACGGATGCCGATCTGCGCTGTTGGGATTTGAATCTCGATCGCTCCGATCGCCGCCTGGGGTCTTTGTGGGGTGCGGACCCCGTCTCCTCCAATTATGGAAGCATTGGTTTCGGGCGCCTGTGCACAGCGGAAAGCTGGCTCTCGACGTGGTCGGGCCTTACGTCCAAGGCCTCGTTGGAGGCTTGCGCGCCAGCCATCGAACAACCGACACTCTTGATCGAATACACCGGCGACCCTGCCACCTTTCCGTCGGACAACGACGCGATCTTCTCCTGGATCCGCACGCGCGAAAAACGTCGTTTGGCATTCAAGTCGGACCATCAGGGCCGGCCCATTCACGAAGGCGACGAGGATGTGCGCCCGGCGATCGGACGAGCGATCGGTGAGTGGCTCATCGATATTTTTGGATCCATGGCATCAAGCGGAACCTAACATGAGCACCCCGGCAAACTTGAAGCACAGTGGCCCTTCCGCGCAAACGCCACCCAGCCCGGCGTTGGAAGGTGTTCATCATACGGCGCGGCCTACCTGGAAGTTGGCGGAAACCGTTCATTTTTATAGTGAAGTGATGGGCCTGAAGGTCTGCCACGCCATCACGGCTAAGGGATGGGGCCCGGAGGATCATCCGGACTTCCTGCACTTCTTCTTTGATTCCGGCAACGGCAGCACCATCGCGTTCTTCTACTATCTAGGCTCGCAGCGCCCAGTCGATCCGGTGCCCTGGGATCACTGGCTCTATCGCTCGGTGCATACGGCCTGGCGTGTGCTCAATCGCGGCACCTTGATGGAATGGAAGGACCGGCTGGAGTCGTTTGGATACGACGTGATGGTCGTCAAGCACGAAATCCTCGAATCGATCTACGTGACCGACCCGAACGACTACATGATTGAGATCAGCTGGCAGATGCGTCCTCTGGAGCGCAATGACGCGGCGGATGCACGACTGACGCTGAAGGCCGCCATCGAGGTCGAAGAGAAGACCTCCCGGCCCGTGCAGGTGATTGACGACATCTGGAGAGCCAAGGCGCGGCTCGTGGAGCAGCTCACCGCTGGCGGAGTCGATTTAGATGCCTAAGCTCTACGTGCTCAATGTGCCGGAGTTCGAAGGGTTGATCGAGAGCGCACGCAACAAGCCGAACTGTACGATCCGCAGTGTTGGGCAAAGCTATCGATGCATCGAAAGCGACCGGCCGATCAAGTTTGTCCGGCGGGAGGTGGGCGTTGGCCCGGCCGTGTGGTACGGGGCTTTCACCGGTGGGATAGACGGCCGGCTGGTCGACTTTGGGCGTGAGGAGGTTACGCTGGTCGATGCCTGAGGCGGGCGGCTGCCGCAGCGCTGGCGGTCCCTATCGGCGGCGCTCCAGTTGACCTTCGGCATTGCGCGGTCCCGCGGAATCTGTTTCAGGTAAGACAAGGACGCCGCCGTTTGCTATAAGCCAGCTCATGCCCAGACGAACAGCTGCCCCCAAAAACGCCGCCACCTCCAAAGAAGCCTCTGAAAGCGTCTCGACGCCTGTTGCGGGCTTCGGAAATCTGTCCATGGACTCCAGAGACGAAGCCGGTAGCAGGCCGGCGCGGCAACGAACGACGCAGTTGCGGCGAGCGATACTCGATACCGCGGCGCAGATGTTTGCCGACAAGGGATATCTGGGCACGAACTTGCGCGATATTGCGGATGCGCTGGGAATGAGCCGGCCCGGCCTCTATTACCATTTCCCCAGCAAGGAAAGGTTGCTCGAAGCGATCATCGAGGAGTTGACGCTATCGTCCGAACGGGAGCTGGCGCGGATCGCGCGCGAGAAACAAGGGGAGCCCGAAGAGGGACTGCGGCTGGTGGTTCGTATCACCACGTTGTGGTTGCTGGATCATCAGGTATTTTTCCGCGTGCTCGACCGTTCTGAAAGCGATCTGCCCGCCGAGCTCAAGGCGAGCAATGAGAACTCGAAGAAGAAGAATCTCGCTCACATGGTTCGAATCATCGAGCGCGGCATCACGGTGGGCAGATTCCGGCCGGTCGATCCCCATATTGCCGCGCTGGCCATAGCGGGAATGCGCAATTGGGCGGCTTGGTGGTACAAGCCCAGCGGCCCGCTGACGGCGACAGAGATCGCCGACATGCTGGCGGAGATGGCGGTTCGGTCCGTCCGTCGGGGGGATGCGCATCGCTCGCGCAGCGAAAGGATCGAGGACGCCTTGCGGATCCTCCGAGAAGATGTGGCCCACCTCGATTACCTGATCAAGGAATGAGCGAAGCGCTTGCCGCTGCGGCGGTTGGACGCTTGGCAGAAAACAGACGTGGTTGACTGAAAACCGACTCTAGCGACGAAATTCATTGCGTTGGAGCCGGATAGCTGCTATGAATCGCTCGTGGGGGCCGCGGGTCCCGAACTCGTGTGCAGGTGGCGATGCTCATAGTCGCGAGCAAATACATGATCCGGGGAGGCGCGTTGCTGTTGGTTGCGTGCGCCGTGCTCCATTGCCTGGCCTGGGGGCGTACTCAGGCCAACTTTGCGCCGGCGGGGCGCCCCATGGCGGCGCTCATATGGTTCCTGCTGGCGATCGACTGGCTGGTTATCGCGAGTCTTTGGGTGTTAGGCGCCTCGCAGGGAATCGGAGCGCGTCTATCGCTGCTGCTGTCGACAATTGTCCCGATCGCAGTGGCGATCGGGCTTGGTCTGACGGTGGGACCGCTGTTCTTCGCGATCTATTTGCAGCTTTCGGCCGCGCTGCTCGTCATCCTGGGCGCGCTGTGCATGGGATGATCGATGTCACGCATGATTATCGATCTGTCGATTTTCCTTGAAAACGATGTCGTGTCGGACCCACCTGCCTACCGACCGCGAATCGAGTACATCGACCACAAGTCCTCGATTCCGGAGATTCAACATTTTTTTCCCGGGCTGCGCCCCGAGGATCTGCCCGACGGCGAAGCGTGGGCCATCGAGCGGGTCAGTCTCATCACCCACAACGGCACTCATCTGGATGCGCCGTATCATTACGCGTCGACCATGGATGGGGGACGCCGCGCCATGACGATCGATGAGATTCCGCTCAATTGGTGCTTCCAGCCGGGCATCAAGCTGGATTTCCGTCACCTGCCGGATGGTTATGTGGTCACCGCGGCGGACGTGGAGGCGGAGCTCGCGCGGATCGGTCATTCCGTGGCGCCGCTGGAGATCGTCCTCATCAACACCAGAGCCGGTCAACGCTATGGCGCGGCTGACTACGTGTCAACGGGTTGCGGCATGGGCCGCGAGGCGACACTTTATTTGCTGGAACGCGGCGTACGCCTGACAGGTACCGATGCGTGGAGCTGGGACGCGCCCTTTGTCCACACACGCGAAGAATACTCGAAGCGCGGTGATGCCGGATTGATCTGGGAGGGGCACAAGGCGGGGCGGGAGATCGGATATTGCCATCTCGAGAAGCTTCATAATCTGGAGGACTTGCCACCTACCGGCTTCACGGTGGCGTGCTTCCCGGTGAAGATCCGCAACGCCTCCGCAGGCTGGACGCGAGCGGTAGCGATTCTCGACTGACCGATCAGACAGCCGCCCGGCCTCGCGCGCGTCTCTACGGCTCGATCGCGATCTTGCCGAAGTGCCGGCCGGATTCCTGATGCCGGAACGCATCGGCCAGAGCGCTCAGCGGCCAGGTGGAATCGATGACCGGACGGATGTTGTTCACCTCCACGGCACGTACCATGTCCCTTTGCGCCTTTCGAGATCCGACCATGACGCAGTTGACGTGCAGTTGCTTGCTCATCATTAGGGTCGTCGGCAGCGGGCCCTCGTGCCCGGTCAAAAGCCCAATCATCGCCACGTTTGCGCCGACCCGACACGCCGCGAAGGATTGCGGGAGTGTCGCCGGGCCGCCGACATCCACGACATGATCCACACCGCGCCCGCCGGTCAATCGCCTGGCCGCCGATCCCCATTTCTGTTCGGTGCGGTAGTTGATGACGTGATCGGCACCCAACGCTGTCAGCCGCTCGAGCTTCTCCTCCGACGATGACGTGGCAATCACAGTCGCCCCCATGGACTTGGCAAACTGCAGCGCGAAAATAGAAACGCCGCCGGTACCCTGTACCAGCACGACATCACCGGCTTTCACGTGCGCCTCGACCGCCAGCCCGCGCCAGGCGGTAAGACCGGCGCAAACCAGGCTTGCGGATTCAGAGTAGGAGAAGCCTTTGGGCGCCGGTGTGAAAGCACTCGCGGCCGCGGTAACGGATTCGCGCGCATAACCATCCGCTCCATCGCCGGGGACGGAGGCGAAAATCTCTCGGCCGAAGCGGTTAAGCGGTTCGCCATCGACCCACTCCGGGAAGAAGGTCGAAATCACCCGGTCACCCGTCTTGTATTCCGTGACGCCGCTGCCGACAGCGACGACGTCACCGGCCCCATCCGAGAGCGGAATGAGCTTATCAGCAGCGGCCGCCTTGCCCGCCACGACCAGGTAATCATGGTAGTTGATCGAGCTCGCGCGGATGCGCACCGTGATTTCACCCGGCCCGGGGGCCCGTGGCTCCTCCACGTCCGTCAGCTCGAGCTGGCCGAGGCCGCCGGGGTGGCGAAGTAGTACAGCTTTCATACGTCCCCTCCTCCTCCCCGGCTCCTCGATGAAGCGGTCCATGGTGCCCGGGCATCACCATTTCGCGGACAACGATACCCCGTAGGTAACAGGCTGGCCGGTGATGCGGCCGTACGTGTCGTAGATATGCACGACGTTGTTCCAATACCCCCGGTTGGTGACGTTCTTGCCCCAGACCTGCACCTGATAGTTGTTGAAGTTCACACCGGCACGCACATCTAGCAGTGCATAGCCATTGATCTTGAAGTCGTTCTGAGTACCGGCCGGCCCCGTCTCAGAGCCCAGCTGCGAAAATGTCTTGCTGCGCCAGGAAGCATTCGCCCCAATGAAGGTGCTCAGGTTGTCGGCAAGGGTAAAGCGATATTCAGCGTCTCCCTGCAGCTGCCAATGCGGCGCGACCGGCAATTCCTCGCCGTGCGCATCGATCTGCTGACCAAACGGACTTGCCACCAACGCAACGCCGGTAATCTTCGAGTCAATATACGTCCCGCCCAGGCTCATCCGCAGCTCCCGAGTCGGACGCAGGGTCAAATCGAACTCCGCACCGATCAAATGGGATTTCGGAACATTGACCAGGTAAGGCAGATTTCCGAAGGGAGGTACCACCAGCGAGCCCTGAGTCTGCTTGTCTCCATAGTCGTAGTAGAAAACCGCACTCGAAAGGTCCACGACACGGTCCGCGAGAAGTGTCTTGAAGCCAGCCTCGTAGGCCAGCACCGACTCCTGCCGCACCGGCTGGAATTGCTGGTAGCTCAGCGCCGGAAGCGTTCCGAAGTCGCCCGACTTGTATCCCTTGGTCACGTTGGCGTAAATGAGCGTGTCCGCCCCGGGTTTGTAGTTGATGCTCGCTCGCCAGGGCACATTGCTTTCATCGAGTGACGTTGCATAGCTTCCTTGGGTGCCGTTGGGCAATATGGTCACGCATTGCCCCCGCACCAGACCGGGTCCCTGGAAGAAAACCTGGCCAAATCCTCGCCCGAGCGTGTCATCCGCCAGGCAACCGGTGAAATCTCGCCGCTCCTTCGTATAGCGCACGCCCCCCTGAACACTGAGTTGGTCGGTTATCTGATAGTCGAGATTGCCGAAACCTGCGTAGTCGCGGACCTGTTGATTGTTGTAGAGGTCGTCCGAATTGAAGTACGTCCATGGAGTTGCGGGATCAAAGGGGTTGCCTAAAGGCACCTGTGAGTTCGATCCCTGGATGTACGTATACTGGACCTCGTTCGTGTCGTCGCGCTCGAAGTTTGCCCCGACAACCCATTTCAGACGCGCAGTCGTACCCTCGAGACGCAGCTCCTGCGTAAACGTCTTGATCAAGCCATGCTGAAATATCGCGAGCGCCGGGGCGTATGTGCCGTCGGCATCGATGGGCGAATATAAGGCAAGATGTGCGTATGACGTGAGCGAGATCAACTTGATGTCGTCCGTAATCGCGTATCCGGTATTTGCAGAGACCTGAAAGAAGTTGTCGCGCCGCCGATAGTTGCCCGGACTCCAGTCAGTCAAGCGCGGATTGTCCGACGTCACATAGGGATAGCTCGTCAAGGCATCAAAGGTGGCGATCGTTTGCGGGGTGTGGGGCGGGAGCGCGGATACCGGGAGATAGCCACGCGCCTGTGTCTGCTGCGTGTCGGAGCGATCCATCCAGCCATTTAAGTTCAGGCCGATCTTCAGTTTGTCCGTGGGTTTAATATCGAAGAGGAGACGGCCAATCGTCAAATCGTGCGTGCCGATTGTGTTGTCCGGATTGATGCTGTTGACCTGCCAGTCATCGCGATGTTCGTGCCGCAACGCCAACCGAGCGTCGACACCCTCCGTGAGCGGACCTGTGACATAACCTCCCGCGTCCACCTCATTGAAGCGCCCATAGGTCAAATCGACACCCGAGGCGAAACTGTCTTTCGGCTTCGCCGCCACATAGTTCACCGCGCCTGCGGTGGAGTTTTGACCGAACAGAGTCCCCTGCGGCCCCTTGAGCACTTCCACTCGCTCGACATCCATTGGTACGCCCTCGGTCATTCGCGCATAAGGCAACGGTATTTGGTCCTGATAAATGGTTACCGTCGGAGCTACCGCAGCCTGTTCGCTATAAAAGCCAATGCCCCTGATCGCGAACACGGGGGTTCCGTTTTGGCTTTGTCGATAGGTGAATCCAGGGACTATCTTTTCGAGGTCGGCCGCACTATCGATCCCGAGGAGACTCAGTTGGTCGCCGGTTGCCGCCGTCACGGACAAGGGCACGTCTCTCAGGCGCTCGTCTCGCTTCTCGGCCGTGACCATGATTTCGCCCAGCTGATCTGTGCTCGCCGTCGAGCTGGCGGACGCAGTGTCCGCCGGCGACCCTGCGTCGGCAAAAGACTCATCGACGCGGAGGACGAGCATCGAAACGGCAACCAACGCGAGTGCAATCCACCTAGTAATCGCCATTGCAGAATCCCCCCTGGCAACTCAACGCGATAATTTTGATGTCGGCCACCCAGACACGGTGCAGTCCACCGGGCAAAGCAGCCCTCCATGCCGATCATACATTAAACTATACGGCTGTACAGCTTTAAATGCAGAACTCGAGATCGGGCCCGCCGGGTCGTCGCAGATCTGATTGGCGAGTCCGCTGATATAGGCCAAAACCCCGCGGGAAATATGTCGCGTCCGAGGGAGGTAGTTTGACGCGTCGCGCCGGGTTGCCACTTTACGTCCGTACAGTAGAGATCAAATAAATGGTCAGGCCGGTCAACGCCGGCGAAGGGTCTGGAGAGGGAAGCCTTAAGCCGTCAAGGCACAGCAGACGGCGATCTCTGCGCCGCTGACGTAGCTCGCCGCATCCGATGCCAGGTACAGGGCGACCTCGGCGACCTCCCGTGCATCGCCCAGGCGGTCGATCGGCACGAGCTGCGTGAACCGGCTCAGGTAGGCGGGATCGTTCTCGGAGAGGTGACGACCGGGATAGGTTCTTGTGGGGCATCGACGGACGGACCTGGTGAAGCGGCCATCGCCTCCGCGTGCTTGACCGTCGGAAATACGGGAATTCGGGCGCCTACCCGGCATGCGGCCATGTGGCAGAATGAGCTCAAACAGTAGACACTAGCGACTTTGGCGCCGCATCAGACTCTCTCGCGGACCCTGCGGCTCCGCGCCCACATTACAATGGCAAGCGCGACGGCATGAACAAAGAGGCTGCAGATTCTCGCCTACCGGCACCCACCTCTCCCTCGACCCGCAATGCCGCCCGCGGCAAGCCGCGGCGACGAGAGCAGCAACGCGCAATTGAGACTCGTACCCTCATCCTGGATGCGGCCCTATCCGAATTCGCTCAACGTGGCTTCGAAGCCGCCAGCATCCGTCGCATCGCCGAGCGGACCCGTCTGCAGCATCCACTCATCACCTATCATTTCCGCACCAAGCTCATCCTGTGGCGCGCGGTCGCGGGGCACGCTTTTGCGGAAATCCGCACGGCTTGGGACCGGCAGGCTCCTCCGGATTCCGATCTGCTCCCGATCGATCGGGTCCGCGAAGAGTATCGGACGTTCCTGCGATTCACTCTGCAGTATCCAGACTTCCATCATTTCATGCTTCGCGAGAGCCATCCGAACAACCCGCGTCTGGCTTGGCTCGCCAAGACGATCCTGAGACCGATCCTCGACAATCGGCTGCTACCCCAGATCCGGGCCGCCCAAGAGGCCGGCGAACTGCCGGGCGGCAATCCCATTCTGATTCACTACATGCTCATCGGGATGACCTCTGTCCTGTGCTCGCTGCGCGATGAGATTTATACGATCGGCCGCATTTCCACTGCCGAACCCAGGATAGAACACGAGTACTGGGGGCTGATCGATGAGACCGTGTTTGCGCGCCGCAAGTCGGCAAAGCGTGCCCGCAAGAGACTCTGAGTCCAATCTCGGCGTCAGGGTCGGTCGCCTCAGGCCTCGATGAGCCCGAGCAAGCGCTGCATCACTCGAGTGAGCGTCGCCGTGGGATCGGAAGGCAAGGTTAGAGAGCGCCAGGCGACGTGCAGATCCGGCCGCACGAGCACGCAGCCATCCTCCTGGACTTCGGACAGTTCATGCCAGGTGCCATAGAGATCCTCGTAATCGAGGTAGGGGCCTATGAGTGCCACACCCAGTTCGATTCCGGTCGCCTCGGCGACGGCGACGGCCGCGCTGCGCCACGCTTGCCCGCCAGGCCCGGAGAACAACATGAAGCGACACTTACCCGCGATGTCGAGTGTCGAGATACGCGGACTCGGCATGCGCGATCCGAGCCACGCATGCGGCAATGAAGACCCGGGACGCGTCGTGGGTTGATAGTACAGTTCCCGATCGCGGTCGCCGGACAATCGCGGCCGGCCATCGTCAATGAGAGCTCCAGAGACGTATTCACGATTCAACTCCACGCCATGAGCGTGATATTCGTAGCGCATCTTCTTGATTTCAGCCCGCAACGTGTCGCGCCCCTCTCGAGTGTCAAAGACGGCGGCATGCTCAGTTGCGGCTGTGGCGCGACGAGTTCCCGCGCCGAGCAGATCCCAAACAGTTGCGTTCTGCAGCATGCTCTTGTTCGCGCGTGCCACGATCTGGCGTCCTACGGGCTGGCGCTCCGCGTTGTAGCTCTCCAGCAGACGCGGATGGGCTTTACCCTTGATCTCGAGCGCCAGCTTCCAGGCGAGGTTGAACGCATCTTGGATGCAGGTATTCGAACCCAGACCGTTGGTGGGCGGATGCCGATGAACTGCATCCCCCATGCAGAACACGCGACCCACGGAATAACGCTCCGCGACGACGTCGTTGATGGTCCAGCGCGAGGTATTGAGCATCCTGATGGGCAGGGTGGGATGTCCGAGCAGACTGCGAATCCGCTCCAGCAGATCGTCCGGCGTCGGCTCGGGCATCTCGACACCTTGCGGTACCATGAGTGCCACCAGCCATCGGTCCCACCGTCGCACCAATCGGAACACCCCAACGGGTGCCCACCGGGAGGAGCCGGGTTGAATCACGGCGTACAACGAGGCACGCCGGTGAGTCACATAGTCGCCCAGGTCCATGTCGCACAATACATTGAACGCGCTCCCCAGCCCATGCTGGCCGAATAACGGAATGCCCAGTTGTTCGACAACGCGACTGCGTGCTCCATCCGCGCCTATGAGATATTTGCATCTAACCGTCATCTGCTGCTCGGTCAGACAGTCCCGCAGCTTTGCCGTAACCCCACCAGAATCCTGTACGAACTCGATCATCTCCGAAGTGCTCCGGTGCCTCGAGATCATGATGGTTCGCACGCCGTGCTTGCTCAAAAACACAGCCGAAGACGCTCCAGCCGGCCCCGCCCCCACGACGAGCACGTCGGTTTC
>WNFS01000799.1_pt1 | contig 23083 bp, 21 predicted proteins | sample 5400141 | NCBI WGS metagenome assembly WNFS01 (sample SAMN13153358, study PRJNA577476) | soil metagenome | isolation source: 60 cm saprolite under Madrone tree | place: USA:California | collected 2016-06-14
CGGATGCCGCGCGAGGCAGACCTGAAGGTTGAGACCGGCGACGGCGCGGTTAAGGCGGATTCCATCCATGGAAGTGTATTTATCCACACCGGGGATGGTTCCGTGAAAGCAAATTCCTTAGCCGGGAGCATCGATCTGCATACGAATGACGGCAGCATCACGGTGGACAGCTTGAAAGGCGACATTCGCCTGCGCACCGGGGACGGGATCATCGAGGCGCGTGACCTGGACGGGAAAGTGGACGCCGACACCGGCGACGGCCATATCCGGATTGCAGGCCGGTTTGACGCGTTGAACGTGAAGACCGGAGACGGCAGCGTAGACACGCGCGTCCTGCCCGGCTCGAAGATGGTTTCCAGTTGGACGATTCGCACGGGTGACGGAAGCGTAGACCTCGTGCTGCCCGCCGACTTCCAGACGAATATTGATGCCAGCACCGGAGACGGGCACATCAGCCTGGGCATTTCGGTAACCGTCGAGGGCACATTCAGCAAATCCGAGATCCACGGCAAGATGAATGGCGGCGGCCAGCCTCTAACCATTCATACCGGCGACGGGTCCATTCGGCTGAGCAAGAGCTAGGAAGAGCCAGGTCACAAGCCCAAAAAATAGCAGGTACTATCCTGTTGGTTTTAGTACCGGCATGTCGTGCCGAGCAGCCAACACATGTCCGTTTCTGGCGACTCTTCTACACAGGGAAGCCCGCGTAACTGACTGAAAACAAAAGCAGCTTTTTTTGGCAACGAAACTGCACCTTATCTCCGCGAACCTTTGGGAGATGCTGCTGTGATAGTTTTCTTGCTTCTGACTGCCATCCTGGTTTTGGTTGGAGTGTCATTCCTCAGTTCGATGGATTTCTCCAACGATCGGCACCGCTGAATTCGGCAACGGCCGGAGCTAGCGGTTTCGATCCCGAGCCTGCGTTTCCCTGACTCTTCCCGCTTCCCCCAAGTTGGCGCATAATCTCCGTGCAGATTTGCGATCCATGACGACGCCGCTCTCCAACGCAAAACCACAACGCCTGTCGCAGGTGCGCGTTTGGACGGCGCTTTTTCTTATCTACACGGCGATCTTAGTCGTCGAGTTTGAATACCGCTATCTGGACGATCTTTCAAGGCAGCACGCTGGAACTTTTGGCCGGCGTTTACTCGAAGAGGCCACGGGCGTTTATTCTGTCTTTTTCCTTCTGCCATTTGTTGTCCTATTCGCGCGCTACTATCTGTTCGAATGCCAGGGCTGGGCGCGGCGGATAGCCCTACATCTTTCCGGAGCAGTCCTCTTCTCTTTTCTTCACACCACAATGATGGCTCTGAGCCGGAAAGTTCTTGCTCCCGCGGTAGGACTCGGCGAGTACGACTACGGCATCATGACGTACCGCTATGCGATGGAGTTTTCGAAGGATCTCCTTAGCTATACGATTATCGTGCTGGCTTACTACGCGTTCGAGCGCTACCGGATCGCGGAGGCCGAGAAGCTGGCGACGGCGGAGCTGCAGACTAAGCTGGCGCAGGCGCAGCTCGAAAACCTGCGACTGCAAGTGCAGCCGCACTTCCTTTTCAACACGCTGAATACGATTTCATCTGTGATGTACGAGGACGTGCGCGCAGCCGACGCGATGATTACGCAGCTCAGCGATTTGCTGAGGCTGACGCTGCGGGCTTCGCGCGCGCAGGAAATTCCACTGGAGGAAGAGCTGGAGATTGCGCGGCTCTATATGGACCTGATGCAGAAGCGTTTCGAAAGCAAATTGCGCGTCCACTATTCGATTGATCCGGCGGTAAAAAGTTCGCTGGTTCCGCAACTGATTCTGCAGCCGCTGCTGGAGAATTCGCTCCGCCATGGGATGCCGGCGGGTGAGGCGGGGATGGATATTTCCGTTACCGCGCAGCGCGAGAATGGCAGCGTGATTCTGCAAGTTCTCGACACGGGTTGCGGTCTGGGTTCGAGAGAGCCGGCGGAAGTATTCGGGCGAGGGTTGGGGCTATCGAATATCCGAGACCGTCTCGCGCACCTTTACGGAAACAGCCAACAATTTTCCATCACGAATCGAACGGGCGGAGGCGCGCAGGTGACGTTGCGCGTTCCGCTACACATTTCGAACCAACCTAAGCAAGCCGTCGAATGAGTTTGCCGCCGCCACTTCGCGTGCTCGTCGTGGACGACGAAGCGCCGGCGCGCCGCAAAGTACTGCGGTTGCTTCGGGACGAAGAAGGCGTGGAAGTGGTGGGAGAAGCCGACTGCGGCGAGGCGGCGATCGCCGCGGCCAGGAAGCACAGCCCGGATTTGGTTTTCCTTGATGTGCAAATGCCGGGCGTGGATGGCTTTGGCGTGGTGCGATCCATTGTGGACGCCAAGATCCCGCTGCCGCGCATCATTTTTGTTACCGCGCACGATAAATTCGCGCTACGGGCATTTGAGGTGCATGCGTTCGATTACTTGTTGAAGCCCGTCAGCGAGGAACGCTTCCGGGGAGCGTTGCGGCGCGCTCGGCAGCAGCACGAAAATTCCACGGACGCTTTCGCCTCCCGGCTGCATACCATGCTGGCGCAACTGCACCGCGAACGATCGTTTCCGGAGCGGCTGCTCATCCATGAAGATTCGCGCGCGGTTTTTGTGCCAGTGCGCGAAATGTCGTGGATTGAGACAGACCGAAATTATCTGCTGCTGCACTGCGGGAAGAAAACGCACACGCTGCGGAGCACGCTGGATGCGCTGCAAGAGACGCTTGATCCGAAAGCGTTTGTGCGCATCAACCGGGGAACACTGGTGCGCTTGGATGCGATTCGTGAGCTGCTGCCGTGGTTTCACGGAGAATACAAAGTGGTACTGCACGACAACACGGAGCTGCGCTGGAGCCGCCGGTACATTTCGCAGCGGCCGGAACTACTGAAGCAGCGATAAGCTGCGCGCAACGACCGCGGCTGAAGCCCGTTGGTCCCCACCCTGGGCCCGCTCGTCCCGGAAGAGTTGCCTCGCAGAGATGCTTTTCGTTTACTGTCGTGCTATGAACATTACAAAATTGTTTTGCCTCTTCCGCTGGGCTGTTCTTGGATTCCTTTTATTATGGTTCGTCACCCACGCTGTCGCGCAGAGCAAGCCGGACGCGGGCTGGCCGAACTATGGCGGTGACCCCGGCGGGACGCGGTATTCGAATGCGTCGCAGATCGACCGTTCGAATGTCACGCAACTGAAGGTTGCGTGGACGTATCGAACGGGAGCCAATGACCAGCCAACGAAATTGATGCAAAAGGCGGCGTTCGAAGCGACACCCATTTTGGTGGATGGGAAGCTCTACTTCACAACGCCCTACGACAAAGTGTTTGCACTGGACGCCGGCACCGGCGCAAAGTTATGGGAGTACGACCCCGGCGTCAACCTCCAGCGTAATTACTCCGAAGTTGCTTCGCGCGGGGTTTCCGCATGGCAAGACGCGAAGAGAAAACGCGGACAGCCGTGCCGGATGCGCATTCTGTTCGGGAGTTTAGACGCGCGCCTGATCGCACTAGATGGAGAAACCGGGAAGCCGTGTCTCGATTTTGGCACGAACGGCGAAATGAATCTTAATGTTGACGCCGCGACGCAAACCGAGTGGACGGGAGGCTATCAGGTAACGTCATCCCCGGCGATATCGGGAGATTTGGTGATTACCGGTTCATCGATCGCGGACAACTGGAAGGTGGACACGGGGCGCGGCATCGTGCGTGCGTTCGACATTCGAACTGGGAAATTGCGCTGGACGTGGGATCCCATCCCGTGGGCGAAAGATACGAAACCGCGCACGGGCGCCGGAAATGCGTGGTCGACGATTTCCGTCGATCGCGAGCGCGACCTTGTTTTCATTCCCACGGGAAGCGCGGCTCCTGACTATTTTGGCGGGATTCGAAAGGGCGACGATAAGTGGGCCAACTCGGTGGTGGCGTTGCGTGCTTCGACGGGTGAATTTGCGTGGGGCTTCCAGGTGGTGCACCACGATCTCTGGGACTACGACGTGGCTCCCCAGCCATTGCTGTTCACGTGGAAGGATGGAACGCCAGCCATCGCGATCAACACGAAGATGGGCCACGTGTTTGTTCTGAATCGCCTCACCGGAGCTCCGTTGCTCCCGGTGGAAGAACGCCCTGTTCCGCAATCGGACATCGCCGGCGAGCAAAGTTGGCCGACGCAACCCTTTTCGAGCATCTCGCTGGTGCCGGAAAAATTTGAGCCCAGCGATGCGTGGGGGCCAAGCCCGGCGGACGTGCAGTGGTGCCAGGACAAAATCAAAGCTTCGCGGTCGGAGGGAATCTTCACGCCGCCCAGTCTGCAGGGAACCGTGGTGGTTCCAGGAAACGTCGGCGGTGTGAATTGGGGGAGCGGAGCGTACGATCCGAAAAGCCATCTGATGATCGTGAACACAAATCGTCTGGTGGCGTGGGTCAAGCTGATCCCGCGGGACAAATTTGACGAGGAGACCAACAAGAATCAGGATAACCGCATCTATGGTGAATTTGCGGAGCAAGACCCATCCGCCTATGGCCTGTATCGCACGTTTCTTTTTTCGCCCAGCGGATCGCCCTGCAACGCACCACCGTGGGGCTCGACCGAGGCCGTGGAGCTATTCACCGGCAAGAAAGCCTGGGGGGTGCCAGTTGGCACAATGATTCCGGGTAAGGAAACTGGATCGATCAATCTAGGCGGGCCGATCGTTACGGCAGGCGGGCTGGTCTTTACTGCCGCGACGATGGACTTGTATCTTCGCGCTTTTGATTCTGAGACGGGGAAAGAACTGTGGAAGTATGAACTTCCAGCGGGAGGGCAGGCCACGCCGATGACGTACACAATGAACGGGAAGCAGTACCTGGTGATCGCCGCGGGCGGCCACGGGAAAATGGGCACGAAGCAAGGCGATTTTGTGGTGGCATTCACGCTGCCGTGAGACGGCGCATTTTGTGAAACGCAGGGTCCAGCAAATCGAACGGGAGGATAGCTATGGAATGGGAAACACCGGGATTTGTCGAGATTTCATTGGCGTGTGAAATCAGTGGCTACGCGAACGCGGAATTGTCCGTGTCGGTTTCAGCAGCGCCGAAAGACACGACACTCTCCACGAAAAACTAGTCACTGTGAGTCCGCAGAGAGTTACTCCGCCTTCACCGAAGACCGACAACCGGACAAGTCGTGCAGTACTGCTCCAAATCTGGCCCACAGGTCAGTATCGGGCGGAACTCCTCAGGCATAGTGTTTGCCCATCAGGAAGTCCGGGACCAAGCCCAGAAACGGGATAACCAATGAAAGTCCGGATCGTTCTGCCTGTATTCCTTGTAAGTATTGCTGCGTCGGCCCTGGCCTTTTCGCAGAACTTCGCGAATCGGCCGAATGTGCCACCGGGCGCCACGGAAGCATTTGCGGCGTTCGACGATCAGACCAACGGGTTCGTTGAGGCACAGGCCGAACACGTTGCCGATGCCATGCAGTTCAATGAGCACGATTCCCTTACGCAAGGACTCGGGCCTCTTTATAACGCCGATTCTTGCGGCTCCTGCCATTTCAATCCAGTTACCGGCGGCATCAGTGAGGTCACCGAACTGCGCGCCGGACACATCGACCGCCATGGCATTTTTGTGGATGCTCCCGGAGGCTCGCTCATCAACAGCGCCGCATTGCCAGGCGTTCCAATGCCATATGTGCCGGAGCGGGAATTCCTTCGAAGCTTCCGCACGTCGCTCAACATTCTTGGCGATGGCTACGTTGAGGCGATTGCCGATGAAACACTGGAGCAGATCGCGCGTACGCAGTCTGACCGAACGCGCGGACGAGTTTCCGGACAGGTGATCCGTGTACCGCTGCTGGAAGCGCCCGGGCAAACGCGTGTAGGGCGCTTCGGATGGAAGAATCAGCATGCCAGCTTGACCAGTTTTTCGGCGGATGCCTACGTAAACGAGATGGGCATCACGATTCCTCTTTTCCCCACGGAGCGCACTTCACTGGGCATTGATGTTTCCTCTTTCAGCCAGGGGAGCGTACCCAATAATGAGGGAGACGACGTCGACAGTTTTGCGCGTTTTTTGCGCGCCACGAAGGCGCCGCCGCGGGATTTGGCGGCTGCCATCACTACGGACGCTCAACAAGGCGCGCATGTGTTTGAAGCCATCGGCTGCGGAATTTGTCACGTCAGCACCATTGTGACGGCTCCCGCCAACACACTGGTCAATGGTGGCACTTTGACCGTGCCAGAGGCACTCGGCAATAAGATCATTCATCCGTTCGGCGATTTCCTGCTGCACGACGTCGGGACTGGCGACGGCATCGTTCAGAATGGCGGCCAGGAAACGGCGACCAAGTTACGGACAGCACCCTTGTGGGGCGTGCGCATGCGAAACCGACTGATGCATGACGGCAATTCGTTGACATTTGAGAATGCCATCGATCGCCACCGGGGAGAAGCTGATGATGCTTCTGATACTTTCCGGCGCTTGTCCCCACGTCAGAAAAACACGCTGATCGCTTTCCTGCACTCGTTGTAGGATTTGGCGAATCTGTCAAAACATTAAGAAGGGCCTTGGTCAACTTCCGCCTGGGGTACAATTTCCCTCCAGCCTCATCAGGCTGAAAGATAGCATGACGGCAAAACCATCCCGCGGCCGCGGGCTACAGATCATCGCAGCCTTCAAACTCTTGAAAGGCTTCGCCCTGCTTGCGATCGGCATCGGCGCACTGAACCTGGTTCACAAAGACGTCGCTGCTCTAGCCGAGCACTGGGTCAATGCTTTCCAGGTCGATCCGCACAATCATTTCATTCATAAGCTGCTGGAGAAACTCGCGGGCCTCGATGATCGGCGGTTGAAAGAGCTGAGCGTGGGAACGTTTCTGTATGCCGCGATTTTTTTCACCGAAGGAATCGGCCTGGCGCTGCGCAAACGCTGGGCGGAATACTTCACCATCATCACAACCTCATCGCTGCTCCCCATCGAAATCTACGAGCTGGTGAAACGCGCGAGCCTGGGCAGAGGGTTCGCGCTGCTGATCAACCTCGCCGTTGTTGCTTACCTGGTGCGCGAGCTGCGCCGGACGAGGGGCGCTTATTGAGACCCCGTCAAGTTCCTCAAAAGTAGCACGGCGTCACTAAGGCGTGCCGCGAGGCGTTATTGAGACGACGCGGCGCCGAGCCGAGCGGTAGTATGGTTGCATGCACCGAAAGGTATTTTGGATCACCTTTGGCGTATTGGGTCTGATCGCGGATCTTGCGCTGCCACTTTGGTGGGCGCTGGCCGCGACGATTCCGATCGGCGCCGCCAGTTGGTGGATCGCTTATCGCAGTGAATGGTTCTAGGCTGCAATACCGGCGTGGCGAAGCACCGATATTTTCCTCCTAACGGGTTGGCATCCCGGTTTGCTACGGGATCGTCAGCGCATTGCCTTCGCGCACGAAGGTGGCGCCTTCCTTGCCCTGGTACCGGTAGATGACGATCAGGTATTTGTCTGCGCCAACGGCCGGGTCCCCACCAAAGGCGCTGTTGGTCACAACGAAGTTAAGTCCTCCGGCGCGGGCCCTGCTGCGCAGCAAGTCCGTCACGTTGATGGTGCGTCCCTGGATGCCGTAGTAGGCGCGGATGATGCGGACGCCATTCCAATCGTCGCGGTCGCGGCCGCCGTAGTTTCCACCGCGGTCATCCCAGTCATCGCGATCACGGCGGGCCTCAAACATGCCCACATCCACGAAAGCGCCTTCGCGAAAGTTGAATTCGCGCTCTTCGTTCCGTCTGTTCCTTGCAAAGATGCGCAGCGACTTGTCTTTCCCGACGGCGGGATCCCCGCCCATGGTTTGGTTGTTCACAGTGACTCGGCCGTTTACGCCACCACGTCCTATCAGGTCCTTGAGGATATCGGTGACATCGTTGCGCTGATTCTTGAAGCCATAATCGGCGCGTTGGATTTGCCAGCCTTCTTCCTGGGCACCCACTCTTGAGCTGAAGACTGAGACGCCAATCGCAAAGAGCGCGAAGGCGACCGCAAAGATTCCATATCGAGTTCTCAACTTCATTCGAGGCTCCTTCGCGGGGTTTCCCCGCGTTATTTATCCCACTTTAACTCCGAAGGCTGTCCGGGAAAACGCCCAATCACAGCGCCGTTGTCCTGAATGTTCACAGGGACCGGCGGCCGGTTTTTCAAGTCCGACTCTCTGCGGTGGAAGCGCGTCTCCACATTCGGTAGTAGGTCACTTGTCCGATAAGCGCGGCGGGTTCAATGGGATTCAGCAAAGGCGCGCAGACGGTCGATGTCGTAGCATTTCTGGGCTATACTGCTTTTCTTGCTTTGACCTGGGACTTTATCGAAGACTCCTGCACAAGCCGGGGAGAACCGTACTCGTAAAACTTCTCAGGATTCCGCCGCTATGAGGCATCCTTCGGCTTTCCCGATGCCAGCCGAATCGAAATGTCCGTCGCATCAATTGTCCCGGCAATTCCATAACAATCTTCAAGAGTCAGCCGATAACCACCATCGACCCTGTCAATCGCAAGACCGAATACGACATTCTGATGGTTAAAGCCGTTCAAGCTCAAACCCACAACTTCCTTCATCACAAATTCAACGACGACGTTCTTTGTCACAACATAGAAACCCTTCTCATCCACTTCCTTGGTCATCTCCCAAGTGTGGAGAGCCAGAGTAGACGCATCGCTGCGATTGAGGTACAGCCGAATCACTTCCGCGTCGTGAAAAGTCGGCCAGTATCCGAACCAATCGCGGAGGTCTTTCGCCCCCTCAACGGCTTCCAGTTCAGGTGGAAATTCCATAAGTAGCCCTCGACTTGACAAGAACATTAGACCCATTCCAGCGCAGTGTTTGGCTAAGTCACGGTAAGTTCCCTAATCGTAAAATGACCCACCACCCCCACTTTCGGTACTGTCCTAATTTGGGTGGTATAAGGAGGCAGATTAGGACAGCACGCCACTTTCCTTAGATTTGCAAATCCCGCGCGCTTCCCTCATCATTACTAGTTTGTTTGGGGATGTTGCGCGCTTCCGCAGCAGCAGTGCTTGCTCTGAATTCATTTTCTCGTCGATCGTTTTTGGATCGTTCATTCAAAGGAGTGGCATGGATAAGCCTTCCAAAATTGCGCCTGCCAAGGGAAAGCTGGGAGTCCTGCTTCCGGGCTTGGGTGCTGTAAGCACGACATTTATGGCGGGAGTCGAGCTGGTGCGCAAAGGCAAAGCGCAGCCGGTGGGATCGCTCACGCAAATGGGGACTATCCGCCTGGGCAAAAGAACGGACGCTCGCTCGCCGCTGATTAAGAAATTCGTCGCGCTTGCCGAGCTGAAGGACCTCACGTTTGGCGGGTGGGATATTTTCAAGGACAACGCCTATCAGTCGGCGGCCAACGCGGGCGTCCTGAACCCGCAGGACCTGGAAAAGGTGAAGCCGTTCCTCTCCACCATCAAGCCCATGAAGGCCGCGTTTGACCATGATTTCGTGAAGCTGATCGACGGGCCCAACATCAAGAAGGGCAAGAACAAGTACGAGCTTGCGCTGCAAATCAAGGAAGACATTGCGAATTTCCGCAAGACCTCGCGCGTTTCACGCCTTGTGACCTGCTGGTGCGGCTCGACGGAATCGTTCGTCAAGCCGGAAGAAGTGCACTCCACGCCGGAAAAGTTTGTCGAGGCCATGAAGTCCAATCATCCGGCGATCGCGCCCTCGATGCTGTACGCCTGGGCCTCGATCACCAGCGGAGTCCCGTACGCCAATGGAGCGCCGAATTTGAGCGTGGATATCCCGGCGCTGCAAACGCTGGCTCACGATCACAACGTGCCCATCTGCGGCAAAGATTTCAAGACCGGGCAGACGCTGATGAAAACGATCCTCGCGCCGGGTTTCAAGGCGCGCATGCTGGGTCTGGACGGCTGGTTTTCCACGAACATTCTTGGGAATCGCGACGGTGAAGTTCTTGAAGATCCGGGCTCGTTCAAGACTAAGGAAGAGTCCAAGCTGAGCGTTTTGGAATATATCCTGCAGCCGAAATTGTATCCGCAGCTTTACGGCAAGATGTTTCACAAGGTGCGCATCAACTACTACCCGCCGCGCGGCGACAATAAAGAGGGCTGGGACAATATTGATATCTTCGGATGGCTGGGCTATCCGATGCAGATCAAAGTGGACTTTCTCTGCCGCGATTCCATTCTGGCCGCGCCGATCGTGCTGGACCTCGTGCTGTTCCTTGACCTGGCGCAGCGCGCTGGGATGCGAGGGATTCAGGAGTGGCTTAGTTTCTACTTCAAATCACCGATGACCGCGCCCGGTTTGTATCCCGAGCACGACCTTTTCATCCAGTCCATGAAACTGAAAAACACGCTTCGCTGGATGAAAGGCGAGGAACTCATCACCCACCTTGGCCAAGAGTATTACGACTAAGAGAGTAATCAAAGGTCAGATTTACCCGGAGCAAGGCTGGCCAAGGTGTGTCACAAATTAGCCGGCGTGGGCCGCGGCTGATTTGGCTTCCAGGGCATCGAGCACGCGCGAGGAATAGACGAGCGCAGCGCCCGCGTTCATGGCGACGGTAACTCCGAGAGCTTCGGCAATCTCTTCCTTCGTTGCCCCGGCCTTGAGAGCTGCATCGGTATGCACAACGATGCAGCCGTCGCAATGCGTGGTGACGGCCACGGCAAGGGAGATCAGCTGACGCGTCTTTTCGCCGAGTTTGCTGGTCTTGGAATTGGCGGCACTCAGGGTTTGGTAACCGCGAACGGTGTCCGGCGACACTTTCATCAGGTCGCCGATCCGGGCGCCGACTTCTTTGTGGTATTGGTTCCAGTCCATCATCATGACAATTCCTCCTGTTCAAAATCCGGAATCGCGCGCGATTATACTCTCCGGCTGCGCGAGTGTGATATCTTCTCCATTTCACCCGAGCTTGCCGGGTTGCGAGATTGAAGCTGCTGCGCGGCGCGCCTCATTCTTCACAAGACCGTAGAGCGGTTGAATCTATTCCAAGGAGCCGTGTTCATGAAGAGTTCGTACAACGGCAGGGCCATTCCCTCCGACGGCAAGCCGATCGGTTATAGCGGGGGCGAGCTGCAGGTACCGGACACGCCGATCATTCCGTTTATCGAAGGGGACGGGACCGGCCGAGACATCTGGAAAGCGTCGCGGCGCGTGTTTGACGCGGCCGTGGAGCAGGCGTATGGCGGAAAGCGCCAGGTGGCGTGGTTCGAAGTGTTCGCGGGTGAAAAAGCGTTCAATGCCTTCAAGGAGTGGCTGCCCAGCGATACGGTGGATGCAATTCGCGATTTCCGCGTGGCCATTAAAGGGCCGCTGACCACTCCCGTGGGCGGAGGCATTCGTTCACTGAACGTGGCGCTGCGGCAGATTCTGGATCTTTATTCCTGTGAGCGGCCGGTGCGGTATTTTGCGGGAGTTCCCTCCCCCGTGCGCGAACCGGAGAAAATGAATGTGTTTATCTTCCGGGAAAATACAGAAGACGTGTATATCGGGATCGAATGGAAATCCGGCTCGCCGGAGGCTAAAAAGCTGCTGGAATTTCTTAACAATGAGATGTTGAAGGATGGAAAGAAGCAGATTCGCTGGGATTCGGGCGTGGGGATCAAGCCGATTTCGCCGACCGGAACGAAGCGGCTGGTGCGGCGGGCCATCAAGTACGCGCTGACGAACAAGCGCAAGAGCGTCACGCTGGTGCACAAGGGCAACATCCAGAAATTTACCGAGGGGGCGTTCCGCGACTGGGGCTACGACCTGGCGCGCGAAGAGTTCCGCGCGCAGACCATTACCGAGCGCGAGAGCTGGATTGTGGACAATCTCGACAAGAATCCGGCGCTGACGGTGGAGCAAAATGCCGCGCTGATCGAGCCGGGGCTCGAGCAGGCTACGGATGCGTTCAAGAAAACGCTATACCGCGAAGTGAAGGGCACCCTGGATGCGATCTACGCAACTCACGGGAAGGGCCAGTGGAAGCAGAAATTGATGATCAACGACCGGATCGCCGATTCCGTATTTCAACAGGTGCTGCTGCGCCCGGATGAATACAGCGTGCTGGCGACTTCCAACTTGAACGGAGACTATTTGTCCGATGCGTGCGCGGCGCAGGTGGGCGGATTGGGAATGGCGCCGGGATCCAATATCGGAGACGGATTCGGCGTTTTTGAAGCGACGCACGGCACCGCGCCAAAGTATGCGGACAAGGATGTGATCAATCCGAGTTCCGTGATGCTCTCGGGCGCGATGATGTTTGAGTTCCTGGGGTGGAAGGAAGCGGCCACGTTGATTGAGGACGGCATCGCGCGGACCATTCAGCAGAAACGCGTTACGTACGACCTCGAGCGGCTGATGCCGGGGGCAACGAAGGTGGGGACGTCGGCGTTTGCGTCGGCGATCATCGAGAATATGAAGGGTGTGGCGGCGGCACGGTAGTCAAGAAAGCGAAAGAGAAGAAAAAGCTAACGCTAACGCAGAGACGCATAGGATTCGCAGAGGAAAACATTATCGGAGCCGAGGAGAGGAATGAGCAGAAAAAAAGTGACGGTGGTGGGCGGCGGATTCGTGGGTTCGACCACGGCGCAGCGAATTGTGGACAAGGAGCTGGCCGATGTGGTCTTGACGGATATTTTGGAAGGCGCGCCGGCCGGTAAAGCGCTGGACATGATGGAGTCCGGGCCAATCACACGGACGGATTCGCGGGGGGCGGGCATTTCCACGGGCAACGGGGATTATTCCGCAACAGCGGGCAGCGACGTCGTGGTAATTACGGCGGGATTTCCGCGCAAGCCGGGGATGAGCCGTGATGATTTGCTGAAGGCCAATTACGACGTGGTGAAGGCGGTTGTCGAGCAAATTGTGAAGCATTCGCCGAATTGCATCCTCATCGTGGTGACGAATCCGCTGGATGCGATGGCGCAGGCGGCGCTCAAGGTCAGCGGCTTTCCGAAGAATCGCGTGCTAGGGATGGCGGGAGTGCTGGACTCGGCGCGCATGAGCACGTTTGTGGCGATGGAATGCAAGGTCAGCGTGGAGAACGTGCACTCATTCGTGCTCGGCGGACATGGAGACGACATGGTGCCGCTGCCGCGCTACTCGACCGTGGCGGGGATTCCCCTCCCCGATTTGCTGCCGAAAGAGCGAATTGACGCGATTGTGGAGCGCACGCGGAAAGGCGGGGCGGAGATTGTCAATTTGCTGAAGACGGGCTCGGCGTACTACGCGCCGTCGGCCGCGGCGGTGGAGATGGTGGAAGCGATCCTCAAAGACAAGAAGAAAATTCTGCCGTGCGCGGTGTACCTGGACGGCGAGTATGGGATCAAGGGCCTGTTCGTCGGCGTGCCGGTCAAGCTTGGGGCCAATGGCGCGGAAGAAATTATCCAGATCAAACTGACGGCGGAAGAAAATGCGGCGCTGCAGAAGTCGTCCGCATCCGTTCGCGAACTGGTTTCCGTCCTGGGATTGTAATCTCGAGCCTGCAAAGTGGGCGCAACGAATTGCAGCCGCTCTCATGTGCCCTGCCGGCTAAAGGCCAGCCAATTTTTCTACTCCACGAAACATCAGCCCTTTTTCATCTCCTCGCGATTTCCGGAAATCATCGCCACGGGATATGCTTGAAGACGCCGGCGCGGATCAACAGAGCGGCCAGAAACGCGGCAAGCACGGCCCAAGTATCGAGCGATAGCTTCCAGCGACTTCCGCTGCCTGCTGCTTCTTCCGTATTCATGCTTTACTCCTTCCAAGCTAAGAGACCGACAAATGCTGCGGAGGAAGAGTCTTCCCCTCGCCGTCCCAGAATGCTGAGCGGAGCTGCCTCACTTCTCGCGAAGCTACGCGGCCCACGATCAGTAAGGCAGGCGCTGGCAACTTTTCTTCGCTGGCGAGTCTTCCGACGCTGGACCAGCGCAGTTGCTGCTGAGAGCTCGCCGCATTGGAAACGATCACGCATGGCAGGTCCGCCGGAAGGCCGCCTTCCTGCAATCGTTGCGAGACTTCGGTGTAGTCGGCGCCCGGCATGTAAAGAACGAGCGTGGTCGTGCTCGTGACGCAGCCCCAGTCCATGACGCTGCCATCGGTGCCCCGTGAAAATGTGGTCAGAAGAATTTGAGACGCGACGCGGCGATCGGTAAGCGAAATTCCCGCTGCCGCCGCGGCTCCCAGGGCGGCAGTGATGCCCGGCACAATTTCGTACTCGACTCCTGCATTGCGCAGGGACTCAATTTCTTCCCCGGCGCGGCCGAAGATGGAGGGATCGCCGCCTTTCAAGCGGACCACGATCTCGCGCTTCCGGGCATACGAAACCAGAAGCGCGTTGATTTCCTCCTGCGTAAGGAGCTTGCGTCCGGCGCGTTTGCCGACATCGATGACTTCCGCAGCCTTGGAAATCATCTCCAAAGCCTCGCGGCTGACGAGCGCATCGTGAAGAACAACGTCTGCGCGAGCGAGGAGGCGCGCCGCTTTCAAGGTAAGCAGTTCGGGATCGCCCGGGCCCGCGCCAATGAGATAGACCTTGCCCATTACGCCACGCACTCCCCGCGGCCAAGCTTCAGCGAATACGTTTCAGTGTCGCCCCAATCCACAAAAAGTTCCGCGGAAGCGTTCTCCACCTCAGCCAGCGGCTTCAATCGTTCGACGATCGCCTTATCAGCCGTGCGCGTCACCCAGGCATTGAATGATTCGCCGGACTGGCGAGCCTCCCGATAGAAGAGCAGAAGTTCACGGACAATCGCCGGGATGGGCCGAGCGGGGACAGATAAAATCTGCCGGGCGAACCGAACGCCACTCGCATCCACTTTGCCGCCGAGCAGAAGCTGATAGTACGGAGCCTGCTGCTCTCCGATTTTTCGGACGTTGCCGTAAAAACCGATATCCGCGATGTGATGATGCCCGCAGGAGTTGGGGCAGCCGCTGATTTTAATGCGCAGCTTCTGAATTTCCGGATCGGTGTAGCCGAGGAGTTCGCGCGAGAGTACATCGGCCAACGTAAGCGAACGCGTGATGCCCAGATTGCACGTGGTGGCGCCCGGGCAGCCCGTCACGTCGGAGATGGTGCGCGCTCCAGGCTCCGCCAAATCTTGTGCGCGAAGCGCATCGTAGATGGCGCGTACGCGGTCAAACGGCACCCACGGAATGACCAGATCCTGATTCACGGCGATTCGCACGCCAGTCAGTTCGTTCTTTTCAAGGACTTCGGCGAGGCCACGCATCTGGCTGCTGAGGAAGGTTCCCGCGGGAAGTTTGATCCAAATCGCGCCATAGCCCGCTTGCCGCTGGGACATCAAGTTGTGCTCGGCCCAGAGGTCGTACGCCTCGTCCGATTTCGGCTCAGGCACGGCTGGAGAAATTGGTATCGGCGCGATCGCGACCAGCGACGGCTGAATCGGAGTCGCGACCGTGAATTTTTCCGCCGGCGCCTGCGAAACCTTGCGCTTCTCCGCCACTAGCCGCCGCAATTCCTCGATACCTTTGGCGCGCAGAACAAACTTCAATCGCGCCATGAGCTTGTTCTTGCGGTTCCCGGTTTCCGTGAAAACTCGCAGAATCGCTTCAATGGTGGGCAGCAGTTCTTCTTCGGGCAGAAAATCCGCGAGAACGGCGGCTTCTGTCGGCAAACTTCCCAATCCGCCGCCAACTAAAACCTTGAATCCCCGATGAGCCGTGCCGTTGGCGCCGCGCACCTGCGCGATCAGCCCTACGTCGTGGATTCCGGCCACCGCGCAGTTGCCATCGTCTTCGCAGCCGGAGAAGGCAATCTTGAACTTGCGCGGCAAGTCGTGAAAATCAGGATGACGCAGCAAATAGCGCGAGACGCCCAGAGCATACGGCGTGACGTCAAACGCTTCGCCCGGGCAAACACCCGCCACGGGGCACGCCGTCACGTTGCGCACCGTGTTGCCGCAAGCCTCGCGTGTGGTAAGTCCCGCGGCGGCCAGCCGGCGCATCGTGGCAGGCACGTTTTCGAGCTGCACAAAGTGGAATTGAACATTTTCGCGCGTGGTGAGATGTCCGCGTCCCGTCGAGTAATCATCCGCAATCCCAGCAAGCACGCGCAGCTGATCCGGCTTCAACACGCCCGCCGCGATCTTTACACGCAGCATCTGGAAACCCGGCTGCCGCTGGCCGTACGTGCCGTGTTTCAAACGGAAGGGCCGGAACTGTTCCGCGGTGATCTCGCCGCTCTGAAGCTGCTGGACGCGCTCCTCAAAACGCTGAATCTCCGCTTCGATGGCTTCGGCGCTGTGCCGTTGCTCGACCTCGGGTAAAACTTCCACGCTCATGATTCCTGGCTCTCCACTTCTCTTCCGGCGTTCGAGATAGCCTCGATCAAAAACAAAAAGCCCACATAACCAGGCTCTCTGGCATGTGGGCTTCGGAACTCTGTGATTAAGCTACAGCTAAGTCCGGAAACTCCTCTGGCCAGAGATGGGGCGCGTGCAACACGCAGCGTTGCACGCGCAAGGACAACACATCGTCTGGCAGCAGTTTCTCATCAAGGTGAAGAATACTTTCCCGGGCTCCCCGAAGTCAAAGGGAAGTCCCAACAAAGATTAGATGCATCGCATCCAAAAAAGTAATCAATGGCTGGTCGAATTCATTGAGGCTTTTTCGCCGCCGGAGTTGCTGGCTTCGCGGCCGCGGGCTTGGCCGGGGCCGCCTCTGCAGCGGTTCCGACTAGCGTCGCGGACTTGATCGAATCCAGCTTAGGCCAGCCCTTTTCAAGATAAGCCTTGCCCTGCTTGGCGATTTGATCCTGATCGGGGCCACCGGAGTCCCCGTATTGATCGTAGAGCATGTCGACCACTTTCATGCCCTGGGCGTCGACGACGCCAAAGGGCGAAAAGCCCTGGCGATCCAAACTGGCGTTGTCCTTCAAGTTGATGAAAATTTGCGTGGACCGCGTATTCGGTTGCGACGTTTTGGCGTAGGTCAAATAACCGCGCTTGTTGCTGCCCGTGACAGGCTCGTCCTTGATGTTGGCGTCCTGCCAAGCTGCCGCAACGGGCGGGTAGGCGCTGATCCCAAACTGCACGACGAAGTTGGGAACGATGCGGAAGAAACTAGCGTTGTCGTAAAAATGATGCTTCACGAGATTATAGAAGCGGTCCGCCCCAATGGGAGCCCACGCGCGAGTGACACTCACCGTGAACTCTCCCCGAGTGGTCACAAATTTCACTTGATACGTTTCCGGCGCCTTGTCTTTGAGCAGTGCTGGGCGCAGCAAAGTGCGATCGTAGCTGCGGACCGTCGCCGTCTTTGGGGTCGTCGTGCCGGCTTTAGGGGCGGTGGCCGTTTTGGGCTTGGCGGGAGCCGGGGCGGGAGTTTGCGCTGCGGCTTGCGTGGCAATTCCGAGCGCTCCGGCAACGAATAAGATTGCAAGTTTTCTCATTTCGCTTCGTTTCTCCTTTTCAAATGAGTTTCCAGAATTCGTGCGTTACTTCTTCGGCGCTGAGTTCAATTCTCGGCTGACGCGTTCCACTTCCGCCATGACGCGCAGAGTATTTTCGCCGAGAATCTTTTTCACGTCACCTTCGGAATAGCCCTTTTGCAGGAGGGCCTCGGTGATGGCCGGGAGCTTGGTCGCATCTTCCATGCCGTAGGGCATGTTGGCACCGTCGAAATCCGAGCCCAGACCTACATGATCCACGCCGGCGGCTTTTACGGCGTGGTCAATGTGTTCGATGATTTTTGCGAATTCCACGCGCGGGAGCTTTCCCTGCGCGACGTATTCACGCGTAATGCGATCGCCTTCGATCAGTTGGCATCCTTCATTATCGCCGCAACGCTTCATCACTTCTGCGCTGATAGCCTTGTTGATCTCGGGATCGGCTTTCTCGGCGTTGCGGAACTCCTGGCTCAGGAATCCTACGTGATAATTGATGTGCACAACGCCGCCCTTCGCGGCAAGGTCCTTCATCATTTGGTCGGTCATGTTGCGCGGAGCGTCGCAAATTGCGCGGCACGACGAGTGCGAAGCGATCAGCGGCGCCTTGCTGACTTCCAGCGCGTCATAAAAAGTCTTGTCGCTGACGTGGGAGATGTCCACCATGACGCCGAGCCGATTCATTTCGCGCACCACGTCCTTGCCGAATTCCGAAAGCCCGTTGTGCACCGCCTTATCCGTGGAAGAATCCGCCCATTCGTCATTGCCGCTGTGAGTGAGCGTCATGTAACGCACACCCAGCGCAGCATAACTCCGTAAGACGCCGAGATCGGAATTGATCATATGGCCGCCCTCGACACCCATGAGCGCGGCGATCTTGCCTTGCTTGCGCGCTTCCCGGATTTCGGCTGCCGTGGTGGCCAGAACCACGTCATTCGGATGCTTGCGGACCTGTTCGCGTACGGCATCGATCTGCACGAGCGCGCGGTCCACGGCCTCGGGGCCGGTCACTTTGCTAGGGATCCAGATGGAAAAGAAAATAGCGCTCAGATTGCCTTCGCGCATGCGCGGAATGTCAATGCTTCCCGTGGAGCTGCGTGTTCCCAGATCGAATTTTCCGTCGAGGAAGCGCTGCGTCGTGTCATCGTGCGTATCCACGACGATGGACGAAAAGTGCAGCTTGCGCGCCTTCTCCGAAATGCCGTCTCCTTTCATCGCACCCGCCAGGAGCACGCCAGCTGCAGCGCACGCACCTGCGCACAGAATCGCTCGCACCATTCCACGTCTCCTTGTTCTCCTATTGCGTTGCCTGCATCTCTTTGCTGACTTTTTCCGACTGCTCCATCACGCGGAGTATGTTGCCGCCGAGAATCTTGCGGATATCATCCTCCTTGTAGCCCTTTCGCAGCAGCGCTTCCGTGAGCTTGGGCAACTTGGAGCAGTCCTCGAGCCCTTCGGGCATGTCCGCGCCATCGAAATCCGAGCCCAGGCCGACGTGCTCCGGGCCCACAAGCTTAACGACGTGGTCGATATGTCCAACAATCTTTTCCCAGCTTACGTGAGGGAGCTTTCCGGCATCGGTCAAGTCCCTGGTGAGCTTGATCTCCGCTTTGCCGATGCACACGTTGTCGTCCCCGCATTCTTTCTTGAATTTCTCCTCCATGCGGCTCACGTCCCCGGCAAGCGCCGCAAAGGCGCTCCGGTATTCCTCGCTGAGATAATTTCTCTCATAGTTGATCTGAATGACTCCGCCCTTGGCAGCCAGCGCCTTGATCATGTCGTCGGACATGTTGCGCGGGTGATTCGAAATGGCGCGCACGGAAGAATGCGATGCGATAAGCGGCACCTTGCTGACTTCCAGCGCATCGTAAAACGTCTTGTCGGAAACGTGAGAAATGTCCACGAGCATTCCTTGCCGGTTCATTTCGCGGACCACTTCCTTGCCGAAATCCGTCAGGCCGTTATGCGCGGGCTTGTCGGTCGAGGAGTCTGCCCACTCGTCATTGTAGAAATGTGCGAGCGTCATATAGCGCACGCCCAAGTGCGCGTAATTGCGGACCATGTGAATGTCGTTGCCAATCATGTGGCCGCCCTCCATGCCCATGAGAATGGCAATCTTGCCTTGCGCGTGAGCGCTGCGAATTTCTTCTGCGGTCGTCGCAGCATCAGGTCCTTGCTACGTTGCTGGACGTTTTGGCGGACGATGTCAATCTGATCGAGAGCTTGCTGGATCGCCGGCGGTCCGAGAATTCTTCCGGAAATGAAAATGGAGAAGATTTGCGCGTTCAGGCCGCCTTCCCGCATCCGAGGTATGTCGACGTGGCCTTCCGTATCGCGTTTCCCAAGATCGAAGTTGCCGGTCAGCATGCGTTGCGGTGTGTCCGCATGCGTATCGAGAACAATGGATGAGAAGTGCAGCTTCTTCGCGCGCTCCGCGATGTCATCAGCGGAAACTGAAAAGGCGAAAAAGAAGCCGGCACACAGGCAAGCGCTTACACACAAAAAGGCAACGACACGGCGCATTTACGTTTCCCCCAGTTTGCGAATCGCGAAGAGAGTTTACCCTAGCCAGCCGAGAAGCGCCTGTTTCCAGGCATCACGATTGACGGCGGCAATCGATTCCGTCAACGGAATGTTCTTGGGGCAGGCATGCACGCAGTTTTGCGCGTTGGCGCAATCCTGGATGCCGCCGGGGCCCATAATCGCCGCGAGGCGCTCGCTCTTGTTCATCGCGCCCGTCGGATGCATGTTGAATAGGCGCACCTGGCTGATGATCGCCGCTCCGACGAATTGGCTGTGTTCGTTCACCTGCGGGCAAACCTCCAGGCAGTTTCCGCAACTGATGCAATTCGAAAGCGGGTAGCCTTGCTCCTGAACCTCCGGTGAAACGCGCGGCCCTTCTCCCAAGTCGTAAGTGCCATCGATGGGGATCCATGCTTTCACGCGCTTCAGGCTTTCGAACATGAACTGGCGATCCACCGCAAGATCGCGCACCAGCGGAAATTTCGACATTGGCTCGATTCGAATGGGCTTGTCGAGCTGGTCCACCAGCGCGGAACAGGCCATGCGCGCCTTTCCGTTGATGAGCATGGCGCAAGAGCCGCAAATTTCTTCCAGGCAATTCGAATCGTACGTGACGGGTGTGGTTTTTTTGCCGTCTCGGGTCAGGGGGTTTTCGGCGATGTCCCGCAGGCAAATGATGACGTTCATGGACGGGCGCCACTTCAGCGCAAACTCTTCCCAGTGCACCGGCTGCTTCGGTCCCGCCTGCCGCTTCACCTTGACGATGACTTGTTTTACGTCTCCCATAGACCCTCTAGTGGTTCCGGCAAGAATCCCTTATTTCGCCGCGTCGTAACGGCGCGGGCGTGGCGTAATCTGCGAAATATCTACCGGCTCGTAGCTGAGCTGAATGTCATTATTCACCCACTTCGCGCGAGTGGTTTTCAGCCAGTTGGCATCGTCGCGCTCCGGGAAATCCGGTTTGTAGTGCGCGCCGCGCGATTCATTGCGCGCCAGCGCTCCGAGCGTCACGACACGCGCCAGGATGATCATGTTTTCCAATTCGCGCGCAAAATTAAGCGTCTGATTCGACCACCGTGTGCGGTCGCTCAGGTTCATTTTCTTGGCGCGTTCTTGCAGCGCGCGAATCTGCGCATCAGCCTTCTCGAGATTCTTGTTGATGCGCGTGACGGTGACGTGTTCGGTCATGATGTCGCCGAGCTCGCGCCAAATCGTCATCGGATTCTCTGTACCATCTCGCGAGAGCAGCGCCTGATTCTTTTCTTCCTGCCGCTTCTTCTCACGATCAAATACGGTTGAAGCGGCGGCTTCCGCCCCTTTTTCAAGACTATTGGCGTACTTCACCGCCGCCGGGCCCGCCAGTCCGCCCCCAAAAATGCAGGACACCAGTGAATTGGCGCCGAGCCGGTTCGCTCCGTGATATTGATATTCACATTCGCCGGCCGCGTAAATGCCCGGAACGTTGGTAGCCTGGTCTTCTCCATTCACCCAGATGCCGCCCATGGTGTAATGCATCGCCGGGAAAACTTTCATCGGCTCTTTCCGCGGATCGACGCCCAGGAATTTTTCGTAAATTTCCAGGATGCCTTCCAGCTTGCGGTCCAGTGTTTCGCGCGGGATATGCGTCACGTCCAGATAGACCGCGGCCTGCCCGTCAATGCCCAGCTTTTCCTGATAAACGATGCGGTGGATCGCACGCGTGGCAATATCGCGCGGCACAAGATTGCCGTATTTCGGATACCACTCCTCGAGGAAATAAAACCGCTCTCCCTCGGGAATGCTTCTGGGCGCGCGCTTCTCCGCCGGATTTCGTGGCACCCAGACGCGGCCACCCTCGCCGCGCGCCGATTCGCTCATCAAGCGCAGCTTGTCTTCCCCGGGGATCGCTGTCGGGTGCACCTGGATGAATTCGCCGTTGGCGTAATCCACGCCTTGCTGCAGCAGCGCCGACTGCGCCGAACCCGTACACACCACGGAATTCGTCGAGCGGCCGAAAATCGCTCCAATCCCGCCTGTTGCAAAAATTACCGCGTCGGCCGCATACGTTTTCACTTCCATGGTGCGAAGGTCCATGGCGCAGATGCCCCGGCACACGCCGCCTTCATCGATTACTGCGGAAAGAAACGTCGAGCTTTCGAATTTGCTGACCTTCCCCTCCGCCTCGTGGCGCCGCACCTGCTCGTCCAGCGCATAGAGAAGCTGCTGCCCCGTCGTTGCGCCCGCAAACGCGGTGCGGTGGTGCAGCGTGCCGCCAAACCGGCGATAGTCAAGCAGGCCCTCCGGAGTTCGGTTAAACATCACGCCCATGCGATCCAGAAGATCGATGATGCCCGGCGCCGCCTCGCACATCCGTCTCACCAGCGGCTGATTCGCCAGGAAATCGCCGCCGTAGATCGTGTCGTCGAAGTGTTTCGCCGCCGTATCGCCTTCGCCCTTCTGATTTTTCGCCGCGTTGATGCCGCCCTGCGCGCAAACGGAGTGCGACCGTTTCACCGGCACGATGGAAAAAAGATCCACTGGCACGCCGGCCTCGGCCACGCGAATCGTCGCCATCAGTCCAGCCAGACCACCACCTACGACAATCATCTTGGGCTGCCTCATTTGGTTATGTAAAAGGCGAAGGGATGCCAGTTCAGCCGGAAACTCAGAATAATCAGAATTCCGACAACGCTAAATGTAATTCCGACCAGCGCGCCAAGCCGTCCAGCCGCTTGCTGCGCCCTGGCCGTGGCGGCCAGGCCCCACTTGCACAGAAAATTCCAGACGCCCACGCCCAGATGAAACGAAGACGCCAGCACGCCCACCACGAAAAATGCGAGGTACCAGGGGTTTCGCATGTCTTGCGCGACGTTCGCGTACGTCGACTTCCCATGCGTAAGCCACCGCTCCGTGTAGAGATGCCATCCAATGTAGGCAAACGCGATCAGTCCCGAGTAGCGCTGCGCGGTGTAGAGCCAATTCCCTACCCAAGGGTACGCAGAGACGTTGGACTTGCCCCGCCACCAAATGTAAACGCCGTAGCCGCCGTGAAAGAGCATCGGCAGAAAAATCGCGCCCCACTCCACAATCAGGCGGAACGGAATCGTCTGCAGCTCTTGTGAAACAGCGTTGTACTTTTCTGGACTCACGAGCGCGGCGCTGTTCGACCAGAAATGTTCCGCCAAAAACGCCCCAACGGGAAGTAAACCGGTAAAGGAATGAAGCTTGCGA
>WNFS01001036.1_pt1 | contig 23065 bp, 28 predicted proteins | sample 5400141 | NCBI WGS metagenome assembly WNFS01 (sample SAMN13153358, study PRJNA577476) | soil metagenome | isolation source: 60 cm saprolite under Madrone tree | place: USA:California | collected 2016-06-14
CGTGGTGAAGGGGCACGGGGAGCGCGACATCTCGAGCGCAGAGCGGACCGGGCTCAGCCAGGCCAAGGAGCAGATGGAAAAGGCCAACTACACCGTCAAGGATCTCGAGCTCGCGCGCACGGGCACGGTGCCGCCCGACGCGGCCGTCGTCATCATCCCGGGGCCGAAGAACGATCTCCTGCCGCCGGAGCTCCTGGCCCTCGACGAGTACCTCGCGAAAGGCGGCCGGGTCCTCTTCATGGCGGACCCGCTCCAGGCCGAAGGCGTCGCCAAGTACCTCGTCAAGTACGGCGTCACGCTGGGCAACGACCTCGTGGTCGAGCCCAGTCCCATCGGCCAGCTCTTTGGCGTCGGGCCCGAGGTGCCGCTCGTCACGCGCTACGAGCAGCACGCGATCACCAGGGACATGACCAATGTCATGACGGGCTTTCCTCTCACGCGCTCCGTCGCTCCTGCCGAGAAGCCGTCGAGGGGCCTTCGCGCCACGGCGCTGGCCCGCACGAGTCGCGACTCGTGGGGCGAGACCGACCTGGAGGGGCTCAGGCGCGGACAGCCCGCGAAGAAGGATCCCGCGGATACGCAGGGGCCGGTGCCCGTGCTGACCGCGGTCACCATCGAGCCGGCGCCGAGCGCCAAGACGGATTCGAAGGCCGAGGGTGAAGCGGCCAAGAGGCCCGAGGGCCGCCTGGTCGTCCTCGGCACGTCCACCTTCGCCTCGAACCAGGCCTTGGGCTTCCAGGGCAACCGCGATCTCTTCCTCAACATCGTCGCCTGGCTCGCCGGGCAGGAAGGCGAGATCGCCATCCGGCCCAAGGACACGCGCCAGAACCCGATCGCCCTCACCGCCGCCGAGAGCAGGAGCGTCCTGCTGCTCTCCATCCTCGTGCTGCCGGGCGTGGTGATGGTGTGCGGGATCTGGCGGGTCGTCCGTCGCCGCCGCACCAAATAGCCCGCAATGAGCTGGAAGACCCTCACTGTCCTGGCCGTTCTCGCGGCGGGCCTCGGCGGCTTCCTCGTCTTCGACAGCTACTACCTGACTCCGAAGCGCGAGAAGACGACCAGCGTCAAGGGGCGACTCTGGACCATCGAGCCCAAGGACGTCGAAAGCCTCACCATCAAGCGAAAAGATGACACGGTCAAGCTCAAGCGCGCGGGCGACGGCTGGGAGATGCTGGAACCGGTCAAGACGCGCGCCAACAGCGGCGCCGTCAACGAGATGGTGACAGGGCTCGCCACCGCGAGAGTGGACCGCGAGATCGACCCCAATCCCTCGAAGCCGGCCGACTTCGGTCTCGAGCCGCCGGAAGCCATGGTCACGCTCGAGGTCAAGGGGCAGGCCGCGCCACTCACCCTCGCGGTGGGCGGCAAGAATCCGACCGGGGTCTGGGTCTACGCGCGGGAGGGAAGCAAACCGGCGGTGGTCGCCATCGGCGACTCGGTGTCCCGCGATGTCACTCGTCCCGTCGCCGAGTTCAGGGACCGGAGCCTGTTCACCTTCGACAGGCGGAACGTCACCGCGGTCGACCTCGACCTCGACGGGTCGAAGATGACGCTCGAGGCGGAAGACGGAGGCAAGTGGCGCATCGCCAAGCCCGGCCCGTTCCGCGGCGACGCCGACCTGATCACGGAGATGCTCGACAAGCTCGCGAGCGTCACCGTGAAGGAGTTCGTCGGGTCGCCGGCGTCGCTGGCGACCTACGGCCTCGACAAGCCCTCGCGTCTGACCCTCTGGCTCGGCAAGGACAAGGACCGCACGTCCAAGACCCTGCGGCTGGGCAAGGTCGATGCCGCGAAGAAAGGCGTGTACGTCCAGCGCGAAGGCGACCCGGAGGTGCTGCTCGCGCCGAGCGAGACATGGGATAAGCTGCCGAAGACCGTCGCGGCCGCGCGCGACAAAATGGTGTTCACCTACGCCTATGACAAGGTCAACCGCGTCGAGCTCGAGAGCGCGGCGGGCTCCGTGAAGCTCGCGCGGGATGGCATCAACTGGAACATCACCGCGCCCGAGTCGCTCAAGGCGGACACCGGCGTCGTCAACAGCCTGCTCTGGCGCATCCGCGACCTGCGCGCCTCGGGATTCCTCGACGAGTCTCCGGCCGGCGTGGCCCGCTACCTGTCCAAGCCCGAGGTGACGGTGCAGATCTGGGAGGAGGGCGCCAAGGAGCCGAAGATTCTCCTCCTGGGGCTGTCCAAGGGAATCAAGGCCGGCGAGCTGGCGGGCGTGGCCGCGCCCGGAGAGCAGGGCCCGGTCTTCATGGTCGAGAACAAGGAGATCCAGGCTCTGTCCAAGACGGCCACGGACCTGCGTGACAAGACGGTGGTCGCCTCCTTCGATATGAAGGAGGTCAAGCGCGTGCGCGTCACCGTCGGCGGCAAGCCCCTGCTCCTGGAGCGGCGGGGCGAGGACGATTGGCGGGTGGTCGAGCCGTCGAAGGGCCCCGCCAAGGAGATCAAGGTCACGGGCCTCCTTCTCGCGCTTCGCGCTCTGAAGTGGAAGGACATCGCCGCCGCCGATGGCGCGGACGCGGCGCGCTTCGGCCTGGACAAGCCCGAGGCGGAGGTGGCCGTGCTCAAGGGAGACGGCACCGAGATGGCCGGCCTCGCCATCGGACGGACCAACGACAAGCTGAGCTATGTGCGGAGCAAATCGTCGCCGGCCATCTACGCGGTCGACGCGACGATGCTCGGCCATGCCTGCTCCCCCCGAGACCGTGTACCTGAGGCAGATGGAGCTGGGCCCGATGCAGAACTTCGTCTACCTGATCGGCGACCCGGAGACGCGGGACTGCGTCGTGGTCGATCCCGCCTGGGAGATCGAGGCCATTCTCGAGCAGATCCAGGCCGACGGGATGCGCCTGAACGGCGTACTCGTCACGCACACGCACCAGGACCACGTGGGCGGCCACCTCTTCGGCCACGACATCCCCGGCATCGAGGAGCTCCTGGCCAAGGCCCCCGCCAAGGTGTACGTGCATGCCGCCGAGCGCGAATTTCTCCGCGGCTTCGGCTCGGATCTCGTCAAGGTGGACGGCGGAGCCACGCTCGACGTGGGGCGCAGGAAGATCACCTTCGTCCACACGCCGGGGCACACGCCGGGCTCGCAGTGCTTCCTCGTGGACGGCCGTCTCATCTCGGGCGACACGCTCTTCATCCGCTCGTGCGGCCGGACGGACCTACCCGGCAGCGATCCCAGGGAGATGTACACCTCCCTGACCCAGCGGCTGGGCGCCCTCCCGGACGACACCGTGGTCTTCCCCGGCCACAACTATGGCGGCACCGTCACCACCATCGGCGACGAGAAGCGGAGCAACCCCATGATGCGCTTCCCCTCGATGACGGACTTCCTTCGGGTGATGGGTCGAGGCTAGGCCGCGGCCGAGCTAGACGGCGGTAGCGCCGCCGTCCACGTAGAGAACCTGGCCGGTGATGTAGTCGGGGCAGGTGGCGAAGAAGCGCACCGCCGCCGCCACGTCGTCCGGGTGACCGAGCCGACCCATCGGGATCTTGGCCCGGATCCGTTTCTTGGTCTCGCGGGGGAAGCTCTCGGGCAAGAGCACGGCGCCCGGTCCCACGGCGTTGACCTGGATCCGGGGCGCCAGCGCAGCGGCGAGCCCCCGCGTCAGCATGACCACCCCCGCCTTGGAGATGGCATAGGGGATATAGCCCGGCCATGCCCGCTTGGCGCCCACGTCCGCCAGGTTGATGATGCGGCCGCCGCGACTGCCCATGGCGAGCGCCGCGGCTTGGGAGCAGAAGAAAGCGCCCTTGACGTTGACGGCGACGAAACGATCGAAGTCGCGGGGCGTGACGGTGTTCCAGGGCGTGCGCGAGAAGACGCCCGCGTTGTTGACGAGCAGGTCGAGACGGCCGAGCCGCCGCACCGTCTCGGCCACGAGCCGCCGAGCTTCCGCCGGCTTGGCGACGTCCGCGCGGATGCTCGCGGCGCGGACACCGAGCGCGCCGATCTCGGCCGCCGTGTCGCGGGCGGCTCCCGCCGATCGGTGAAAGTTGATCGCGACGTCGTAGCCGGCCCGGGCCAGCTCGAGCGATATGGCGCGGCCGAGTCGGACCGCGCCGCCCGTCACCAGCGCGACCTTGCCGGCCGTTTTGTTGACTTGTCTAACCCCGTGTGCTGTCATGAATCGACCATGTCCGCCCCGCTTCGCAACTGGTTCAAAGTCCGTTTCATCACTGGATTTTTCGTCACCGTGCCCGCGATTGCCAGCGCGTGGCTCCTGTACGTGTTCTGGGACTTCGTCGACAAGTTCTTCTCACCCGGATACGAGCGCATCTTCGGCCGGCGCATCCCCGGCCTGGGCTTCCTCACCGCCGTGCTCGTCATCCTCATCATGGGCAGCATCGCCACCAACGTCCTGGGCCGTCGCGCGCTCGCGCGCGTCGAGAGGTTGTTCATCCGGGTGCCGATCTTCCGCAGCATCTACCCGTCCATCAAGCAGCTGATCGAGTCCTTCTCGCCCGAGAAGCGCCAGTCCTTCAAGGCCGTCGTCCTCGCCGAGCACCCGCGTGAAGGGGAATTCGTCTTCGGCTTCGTCACCTCCGAGGTGCTCGTGGAAACGCCCGGCCGCAAGCGGGAGATGGTGACCGTCTTCGTTCCGACCAACAACCTCTACCTGGGCGACGTCATCATGGTGCCGCGGCAGGACGTCATCTCCACCGGCCTCTCGGTCGAGGAGGGCATACGCATTATCCTCTCCGCGGGCACCGCCACCCCCCCCAGGCTGCCGCGCGAGCGGCTCTGATCAGGAGCGCGGCCGGGCCCACGTCCGGAGCCATCGCTCCACCACCTCACCGAGAGGAAAGAGCTGGCCCAGAAAGAAGTGCTGCGCGCCGTCGATGATCTCCACCCGAGTCCCGAGCCGCTTCCCCACCCGTTCGATCGCCTCCACCGGGCAGAACGGGTCGCGATTGCCCGCGACCAGCAGCGTGTGCGCCGGCACGCGCTCCAGGAAATCCAGGTCGTAGAGCCCGAGAGGAGGGGCAATCAGGGCCAGTGCCGGCAGCGTGGGCATGGCCATCGCAACCCGCGCGGACACCCAGCCGCCGAATGAATAACCCGCGAGCCCGATTGGTCTGTCTGCGGGCAGCCGTCCGGCCAGCATCTCGAGGGCGGCGACCACGTCGTCCTGCTCGGCTTTTCCCTCTCCATGGACGCCGCCCGAGGCCCCTACTCCCCGGAAGTTGAAGCGAAGAGTCGCCACGCCCAAGCCTTGGGCAACCTCGGCCACCCGGACCACCACGGGATTGTGCATGTCGCCGCCGTACAGCGGATGGGGGTGACAGACCAGCAGGCCGGCCTTGGGCGTCTCGGGCAGGGCCAGCCGGGCCTCCAGCCGAGTACCGTCCCGAACGTCAACCTCCACAGGCGTTTCCACGTCACGACCTTAGTGCGACAAAGTGAAATATTCAAGCGGGGATAGCCGTCCAAGCCGTGGAGGTATACTGCTGACCATGTGGAGCATGAGCTGTGCCTGGGTGCGTTCCCGCCTCGAGCGGCGCGCCGACGGTGCCTTGGGGACGCGTGCGGGGCGGTTCGTGGCCACCCACCTGGGGCGCTGCGCCGCCTGCCGCGCCTCCTCGGAGGACCTTGCCCGCCTCAAGGCCCTCGTGCGCCAGGAGAGTCTCCAGGCGGTCGAACCGGACTGGTCGGGCTTCTGGTCTCCCGTCCGGGCACGCATCATGAGCGAGGAGCCCCGGCCGGTACGTGAATCCTGGTGGGTGCCATTCTGGAAGCCCTTCTGGGGGCATCCGCGGCTGGCGTTCGGCGGGGCGGTCCTCGCTGTGCTCGTCACCGCGTTCACCTTCTGGCCCATCGACGACGCCGCCTTCGCCTCGCCGGTAAGCGTGCAGGACGTCTCGGCCGACGACCCGGAGCGGAGCGTGATGGTCTACTCGAGTCGCACCCACGGCGTCACCGTCATCTGGGTCTTCGGGTCGAGCGAGAACCTCGATGCCAACGGCGACGAGGCCAACGGTGACGAGCCGTAGCGGTTAGTCGCCTAGATTTTTGAGGCGCTCCCGGGCGAGGGGCGCCTCCTCCGACTGCGGGAAGTTGTCGACCAGGTATTGCAGCCTCGCCTTCGCCACTTGCACCTGCTTGAGCTCGATGAGGGCGAGCGCCTCCTTGTAGAGCGCGGTCGGCACCTGACGCCCGCGGGGATAGTTCACGAAAACCTTTCTGAACTCCTGCACCGACTGCTCGAGGGCCTCCCGCGCCTTGTCCGCCTGCCCGGCCGAGGCTGCTGCGCGCCCCATGCTGAAGTAGGACTCACCGATCCAGTACTGCGCGGCATCGGCCTGGGCGGCGTCCGGGTAGCGCCGGACGAACTCCCGGAACTCCGCGATCGCGAGCGCATAGTTGCCCTTGGTGGCGTCGAGGTAGGCTGCCTTGTAACTTTCCTCGGCCGTGCCGTCGCCGGGCGCGCGTGCCCCGCCCGATGGCAGGGGACCCGGAGCGGGCGACGGGGTCGGGCGCGCGCCCGTGGGGGCGCCCGGGGGACGGCTCTGACTGTCGAGCCGCTGGCTGATGTCGTCGAGGCGTGCCGAGAGGCGGTTCATCTCTGCGGTGAGGCTGTCGATCCGGGCGTTCATTGCCGAGAGCTGGCGCGCATTCTCCCCTGACTGCTCGCGAGTGCGCCGCTCGAGCTGGCCCAGCACGGTCTCGCTCTCGCTCCGGCTCCTGTGCGCGGCCAGGTTCAGGGCGTCGAGGTCTTTCCGCATCTGCGCCAGGTCCTGCTGCATGGCCTCCTCCCCGGCACCGGCACAGCCGGCGACCGCGAAAGCGGCGGAAAAGACCAAGGGGAGCCAGAGGCTCCCCTTGGTCACTGCTGACTGCATCACCACGGCCTGTGACGGCTAGCGCTCCTTGGTCAGGAAATTGTCGCGCCGGTTCTGGGCCCAGCAGGCCTCGGTTTTCTCCGTGCACACCGGGCGCTCCTTGCCATAGGAGATGATCGTGATGCGATTGGCCTGTATACCCTGCGCCACGAGGTAGTTCATGGCCGCCTTGGCGCGCTTCTCGCCAAGAGCCAGGTTGTATTCATTGGTGCCCCGCTCGTCGCAGTGGCCTTCGATGAGTATGAGGTTGTTGGCGTTGGTCTTGAGCCACGCCGCGTTGGCGTCGAGAGTCTTGGCGTCATTCGGGCGAATGTCGTACTTGTCGAAGTCGAAGTAGACCGTCTTCAGGTTCGGGTTCGGAGCGAACTCGCTGGGCTTCACCATCGGGGCCGGGGCCGGCGCAGGAGCCGGAGCCGGAGCGGGCGCGGGCGCCATAGGTGCGGGTGCCGGGGCCGGTGCGGCCATCGGAGCCGAGGGAGCCGGGGCTACCGCGCCCGTCGTTGCGGGCCGCTTCGGGCACCCCACGAGGAAGAGGGTGAGAGCGAGAAGAGGCACCACCATATACGCGTGAGCCCGTGGCTTCGCCATAGCGTCACATCCTCCTTGTCGAGCAATGGTGAACAGTCCGGCAAACAGCGCAATACTATCATGGAAGTCGCGGTGACCAAGCTGGACTTGACGCCTGTCCCTGACCTCCGGTCAGGACTTGCTGCTCCGACCCGTCGGCGAGCATGGTGAAGAGCTGCGTGCCCCCGAGGCGACTCGACTGGAAGACGAGGTGCCGTCCGTTCGGCGACCACGAGGCGCTCTCGTTGTCGCCAGGGCCCGCCGTCAGGCGTCGCAGATTCGAGCCGTCCGGGCTGATGGCCCAGATGTCGTGGTTGCCCTGCCGGGACGTGAAGGCGATCGTGTCACCCTTGGGCGACCACCGCGGCTGGGTGTTGAACCCGCTCGAGGTGAGGCGCCGGATGTTGGTGCCCTCGGCGTCCATCAGGTAGATCTGCGCCGATCCCGAGCGGTCGGAAATAAATGCCAGCTCCCGCCCCGTGGGCGACCAGGTGGGCTCGGTGTCGATGGCCGCGTTCATCGTCAGACGCCGGAAGGCGCCGGTCGCCACCGTCAGGAGATAGATCTCGGGATTGCCGTCCTTGGAGAGGGTCATCGCCACCGTCCGCCCGTCAGGGCTCCAGGAGGGCGAGGAATTAATTCCCGCGTAACCCGCCAGGAGCTGCACCGGGCGCCGCTCAAAGGGGAAGATACGATACAGGAAGGGGTAGCCGTTCATATACGACGTGAAGGCGAGCGAGCGGGAGTCGGGGCTCCAGTTCGGCGACATGTTGATGGACCGGTTGGCGGTCATGGCGGTGGGGCCCGCGCCGTCGTAGTCCATCAGGTACAGCTCCTTGACGCCCGAGCGCGTGCTGGCAAACGCCACCTTGGTGTCGGCGACGCCGAGCTCGCCGGTCACGAGCAGCACCACCTCGTCGGCAATCTTGTGGGCGGCGCGGCGGGGCTCCGAGGGGTGCGCGACGACCTTCTTCGACCCGATGAGGCGGAACTCGGGTGACGTCAGGTCGTACAGGCGCATCTCGACTTCCAGGCGATCGGCGCGAACGGTCAGGAGACCCTGCAGCGCCTGCAGCGCGCCGGCCGCCGCGAACGTCTCGAGCCGCGACTTGGCCGCCTCGGGCGGGCCCGGGGGCAGGGCGGGCAAGCCCGATACCACGCTGAACAGCGAGGTGAACGTCAGGTCGGCGCCCGTGATCTCAGGCAGCCGCTTGGCCCAGTTCTGCGGGTCGGTGCCGCCGGCAAGCGTGAAGTCCGGCACGGCGATGTTGATCTTTTTGATCTGCCCGGGCCGGACATTGAGCTCGACGTCGGGATTGGGATTTTGCGAGCGGACCGGTGCGGGGCCAAGGAGCGCCGCGCCGAAGACGGCAAGCACGGCCGCCGCGGCCAGAGCCGCCAACCCGCCGGTGGAGCGCGGTAGGGATGTCATCCGCGTTTCAAGTCGAAGTTGAAGAGCACGCGGAGCGAGGGATTGGCCCAGTCCGCGGGAAGCGGTGGGAACGGGCTCGCCTCGGTGATGGCTCGGAGCGCGGCACGGTCGTAGAAGCTGCTGCCCGAGCTCTCCTCGACACGGGGCGGCGCGATGGAGCCGTCCCGCCGGATCTCGACGTAGATGCGCGGCTTCTGGGCGGGCTCGCTGGAGCGATTCTGCGTCTGCCAGTGTTCCTCGACCTTCTGGAGCACCTGCCGCAGGTACCACGCGTAGGGAAAATCGGTCACGTCGAGCGTGAGCGAGCCCTGCCCGGAGATCGACCCCGTCACCTGGCCGAGCGGCGTGGCCGGCGGCCTCGAGACCGGCTCGGTCGCCACCTTGCCGCGCCGGTCAGATGGCGGGGCCAGCGGCGGAAGGTCGCGCTCGCCCGCGCGCGGCGTGACCACGCGGGACGGCAGGGCCGGCTCCGCAGGTTTCACCGCCTCGCGCGCGATCGGCTCGGGCTCGGGGGTGATCGCGCGGAGGGTCGGCTTGAGCGTGCGTGCGGGCAAGGAAGCCGGGCTTCCCGCCGGATTGCCGACGGCCGCGATGGTCGAGACGAGATTGACCACGTGCACGGTCGGGCGGTCCCAGACGCCCAGGAGCGCGAGCCCCACGAGCGCGGCGACGATCACGACGTGGCCCAGCACCGATAAGACCAGTGCCTTGACCGGCACGGGCTGTGGCGGCGGAGCCGCCGCCAGCCGCCAGCGCGTCGTGTGACGGGGGGGAGGCATGCGCAAGCCGTGGGCGAGGGTCAACGCTCTCATGACCCCCGGACGGGCTCGGTGACCATGCCGAGCTTCTCGATGCCGGACTTGCGGATTCTGTCCATGGTTTCGACGACGAACCCGTATTGCAGGGCCTGGTCCGCCTTGAGGTAGAGCGTCTTGTCCGTGCGGTTCTTGAACGTGTCGCGCAGCGTCTGCTCGAGCACGCCGAGCCCCACCGGCTTGCCGTTGAGGTAGATCTGCTGGTCCTTGGTCAGCGTCACCTCCATCCGTTCTTCCGTCACCGTCGGCTTGCCCGCGGTCTTCGGCAGGTTGACGTCGATGCCACGGTACATGAGGGGTGCGGTCAGCATGAAGATGAGGAGCAGCACGAGGACCACGTCCACGAGCGGGATGATGTTGATCTCAGCGAGGGTGCTCACGCTCCGGCGGCTGCCCCCGTTTCCGCTGTCCACGGTGAACGCCACGACTAGCGGCTCGCGGTCTTCGCGGGCGCCGGGCGGGCGAAGATGTTCAGGAGCTCGAGCGCGAAGCCATCCATCTCCACCGCCCGGCGTTTCACGCGGTTGACGTAGAAGTTGTAACCCATGACCGCGGGGATCGCCGCGCCCAGCCCCGCTGCCGTGGCGATGAGGGCCTCCGAGATGCCGGGGGCCACGACGGCCAGGCTTGCCGACCCCTGCTGTCCGATGCCGTGGAAGGCGCTCATGATGCCGACGACGGTGCCGAACAGGCCGATGAAGGGAGCGGCGCTGGCCGTGGTGGCGAGGAAGGGCAGGTAGCGCTCCATGCGCGCCACCTCGATCTCCGTGGCGCGCTGCATGGCTCGCTGCGCGGCGTCGACCGCCTCGCGCGGCAGGCCCTCGCCGTCCTCGAGCGCGGCGTCCACCTGGTCGGGGCCGCCGTAGATGTTCGACAGCTCGAGCCCCGCGGCCGAGTACAGCTGGGCGGCCGGGCTCGAGCGGAACTTCTTCGCCGCACCGTAGATGAGCGAGAAGCGCCGTGCCTCGCGGAAGGCCCGCATGAAGCCCCTCGAGTCGCGCTTGATGGCGCGGAACTCCCACCACTTCTCGACGATGAGCGCCCAGCAGATGACCGAGAAGAAGAGGAGCAGGCCCAGGACGAACCGGGCGAGCGGGCCGGCCTGGAGGATAGGGTCGAGGACGTTGGAGGGCATCACGGCGTGAGGTGGCACGCGGGGCTCCTTTATAGGCGGCAAGTGATGCACAGGGGCACAATTGATGATACCCAAGCCCCGCGACGAGTGTCAACGAATTTGGCCAGAAATGCCCGATTTATTTGACACGGCTGGGAGTGGGCCGTATAAGGGAAGCCGTATGTTCCACTCCCCCGGAGCAATTGCCTTCGGTCCGTTGCCCTTTCTCGGTTTGAGCCTGACGGTTCGCTGGTACGGCATTCTCATGGCGAGCGCCATGGCTCTCGGCCTCTGGCTGGCCTACCGCGAGGCACGGCGGCGCGGCATCGATCCCGACGACCTGCTCAAGGCCAGCGAGCTGGGCCTCCTCGGCGGCCTGATCGGCGCGCGCCTCTACTACGTCGCCTTCAATCTCGACTACTACAGCCGCTTCCCGGCCAAGATCCTCGCCGTGTGGGAAGGCGGGCTTGCCATCCATGGCGGCGTGCTGGGTGGTCTCCTCCTCGGCGGCGGCTACGCGCTGTGGCGCGGATTGCCGGCCATCACCTATCTGGATATCGCCGCGCCGAGCCTGGCGCTGGGGCAGGCCATAGGCCGGTGGGGCAATTTCTTCAACGAGGAGGCCTTCGGCACGCCCACGGACCTGCCGTGGCGGCTGTACATCTCCCCGCAGCACCGGCCTCCCCAGTACGCCCAGGAAGAGTTTTTCCACCCAACCTTTCTCTACGAGTCTCTGTGGGACCTTCTGGTCTTCGTCCTCCTCATCGGCTTCTTCCGCACGCGGCTCGAGCGGGCGCCGGGCGCGCTGTTCCTGACCTACCTCGGGCTCTACTCGGTCGGCCGCTTCATCACCGAGGCTCTCCGCACGGACGCGCTCATGCTCGGGCCCATTCGGGTCGCCCAGCTCGCCAGCGTCGTCGGCGTGGCCCTCGCGCTCGTGGGCGTCCCGCTGCTTCTGCGCCGGGTCCGCGCCACCGCCTGACGCCGTGCACTTCGTCTTCCTCGGCAGCTCGGGGGCTCTCCCCGGGCGGGACCGCGACGCGACCTCGATTCTCTTCGTGGCCGGCAAAGACGCCGTGCTCGTGGACTGCGGCGGCAGTCCGGGCCAGCGGCTCATGCTGGCGGGGACGGACCCGCTCGCGCTCACCCGCGTGGTGATCACCCATATCCATCCCGACCATGTCTACGGGCTGCCTTCGCTCTTCCAGACGCTCATCCTCCTTCGCCGTACGGCGCCCCTTCGCCTGGCCTGCCGCGAAGAGCACGAGGCGCCGGTGCGCGCCTTGCTGGGCGTCTTCGGCCTGCTGGAGCGTCCGGACATGTTTCCCGTCGTGTGGGAGCCGGTGCCTCCGCGCGAGGGTTTCGCCATCGGCCCGCCCGGAGACCTCAGCATCACGGCGTCGCCCAACGCCCACGGCGCCATGCCCAACATGGCGCTACGCTTCGGGGTGCCCGGTCGGCCGACCGTCGTCTACTCTTCGGACACTGAGCCCAGCGCCGCGGTGGAGGCGCTCGCGCACGGGGCCCACACTCTGATTCACGACTCGACGTTCTCCGAGCGGCGGCCCCGCAGCGCCGGCACGCACTCCACGGCCGCTCAAGCGGGGGAGTGCGCGGCACGGGCAGGCGTGACGCGGCTCATCCTCGCCCACATCGACGCTGGCCTCCACGGCGAGCTCGACGCCCTCCGCGAGGAGGCGCGCGCCCGGTTCTCTGGCCTGGTGGAGATCGCCCGCGAGCTCGTGCCGTACCCGCTGTGACGCCCCGCATCGCTCGCGCGCAGGCTCTCCAGGCCCGGCTGCGCCGCCGCGTGCTGACCCGCGGCGGTCCCCGGCGAGTCAGGCTGGTGGCAGGGGCCGACCTGGCCTATCTGGGCGACGGATCACGCGCCTGGGCCGCCGTGGTCCTCTGGTCCCCTGTTGACGGTGCCGTCGTGGAAACCGTGGCGGTGTCCGGGCGACCGAGCTTCCCGTACGTGCCCGGCTACCTGTCCTTCCGCGAAGGGCCGCTCCTCTTGCGGGCCTTCAAGCGCCTCAAGGGGAAAGCCGACCTCGTCCTGTTCGACGGGCAGGGCATCGCACACCCCCGCGGCCTCGGCCTGGCCGCGCATATGGGCGTGCTCCTCGATCTCCCCAGCGTGGGCTGCGCGAAGTCCCGCCTGGTCGGCGAGCACGCCGAGCCTGGGCTACGGCGAGGCGATTGGGCGCCGCTCCTGCTCGAGGGACGCCGCGTGGGTGCGGTGGTGCGCACGCGCGAGGGCGTCAACCCGCTCTTCATCTCGCCCGGGCACCGCATGGGGATAAGCCAGGCGGTGAGATGGGCGCTCGCCTGCTGCCGCACGCGCGTGCCCGAACCGATCCGCCTCGCCGAGCAGGTCGTCAACCATCTCAAGGCCGGCTGGCATCTCAAGGCCGGCCGGTGATCGCGTACGAGAGAAGGGACGGGCGGGCGCGGCTTTACCAGGGGGACAGCCGCGATCTCTCGCCGATTCCGACGGGGAGCGTGGGCGTCATCCTGACGTCGCCGCCTTATTGGGTCAGCGATCGGGGGCGCGCCGCCGCCGACCGCTACGCGCGGAGCTTGGCCGTGGGCTTCGGGCGCGAATGGCGGCGCGTGCTGGATCCGGACGGCGACCTGTGGCTCGTCGTCGGCGATCGCCACGACAGGCGCGAGTGGGTCGGCTTCGACGCGCTCGTCAACGGGTGGCTCAGGCGCTCGGGCTGGCTCCTCCAGTCCAAGGGCATCTGGGCGGAGACCGGGTCGCGCGAGCGCTGGGACAACCGTATCAATTACCTCTTGCGCTTCCGTAAAGCCGGGAGCCGCGTGCGCCCGACGGGGGCCACGCTGTGCTGGATGTTGCCGCTGCCGCGCACGCACCCCGAGAGCATCTGGGATGCCACTCCGGAGCCCGTACTGCGCGCGGTGCTCCTCGCGAGCCGGAAGCGCGGGGCGGTGCTGGATCCCTTCTGCGGGGCGGGGACGGTGGGCCGAGTCGCGCTCGGCGTGGGCCGCGAGTGGATCGGGGTCGAGCGCGACCCGCGCATGGCCCGCCTCACCGCGCGGCGGCTGAAGATGGTCCGCTGCCGGTGAGCGCGAAGGACACAACCACCGCGTTGGTCCTGCGGCCTCAGGTGCGCGGTGTGCCCGCGAAGCCCGTCACTTTCGCTCCCAGGCTTCGAGACACGCAAGGGCGTCGGCGCGCCCGAGGGCGAGCAGGCGCGCGATCGCGTCGCGGTCGAAGTCGAGCGGCCGGAGCAGGAGCGGCAGCGAGGGCGTCAAGAGCTGGACGTCGGCGGCCGGATGGCGGAACCGCGCGAGCTCCGTGTCGCGCCGGATCTGCTGGATCATGATGAGCTCGAAGCTCTCCTCGAGGGCCCGGCGCATGGTGGTGGGGGAGGCGCCGCGCTCCGTCGGCGCGTAGCTCATCACCACCACGGCCCGACGGAGCGACGCGTCCGCCTCGAGCGCTTCGAGCACAGGCGCGCGGCCGGTCAGTCCGCCGTCCACGAGGAGCGCGCCGTCAACCTCCACGGGTGGAAACAGGCCGGGCACGGCCGAGGCCGCCATGAGCGCGTCCGCCGTCACCGTGCGGTTGTCGAACACGCGCTTCTCGCGGCCGGCGAGATCGGTGGCCGTCACCAGGAGGCGGACCGGCGAGGCACGGATGGCGTCGAAGTCGAGGGAGGCCGCGATCAGGTCCCGGAGCGGGGCCGGATCGAAGAGCGAGCTGGTCTCGTTGAGGACGAAGAGGGTGAGCCAGCCCGGGAGGAAGCCGGCGAGGATCACCGGCGTGCGCAGCGTGTAGATCTGCTCGCGCGTGACCCCGCGCCACATCGTCTCGAGCCTGTCGGCCCGTCCGCTCGCGATCATGGCGGCGTTGAGCGCGCCGGCGGAGGAGCCCGCCACGAGCCGGATCGGCAGCCCGCGCTCCATGAAAGCCGCGGCCACGCCCGCCTCGTAGGCGCCCTTGGCGCCCCCGCCCGAGAGCACGAGGGCCATGGGCACGTCGCGGGGGATGCTCGAGGACGAGCAAGCGGCGGCGGCGGGCGCTGGCGCGGCAAGGGCGACGAGGGCCGCGGCACCCAAGGTCCGCCAGACGCGGCGCGAGGCCAACGGCTGCGCGTCCTTACTCGCGGTAGTCGAGACCGGCGGCGGCGAACCTCGGCTTGAACGAGGGCCGCGTCACGAACGCGATGAAGTCCCGCGCCGCCGTGGGCGTGGCGGCCCGCGTCGAGAGCGCGGCGGAATACGTGGTGATCTTCTGGAGATCGCGGGGTAGCGGCCCAACGAGCGTCACGCCCTTCACGGGCAGGATCTCGCTGATCTGGTGCACGCAGAGATCGGCCTGACCTCTTGCCACCGCCTCCGCCGCGAAGCCGCCCGGCCAGAGCACTGTCTTGTCCTTCACCGCGTCCGCGATGCCGAGGCGCTGGAGGACGCTGGCGAAGTAGATCCCACTGGTCGCCCCGCTTGCCGGATCCACGTAGACGATCGATTTGGCGGCGAGAATGGCTTGCTTGAAGGCGTCCGGGGTCGATATGTCGGGCTTCGGCGCGCCCTCCTTCACGGCGACCCCGATGCCCGTGCGAGCGACGTCGGCCTTGCTGTCGACGACGACCAGCCCCGCGGTGGCGAGCTGCGCCAGGACGGTGTCCGTGACGATCACGACGTCCGCCGGATCTCCGGCCGTCACCTTTTGCCTGATCCCTCCCGCCGTCCCCGTGGTGAGCACGACCGTGTGACCTGTCTCCCGGTGGAATGCCTCCGAGAGCTCGGTCACGATGTCCTTCACGGCGCCGGCGCTCAGCACCTTGATCTCCGCGGCCCGGGCAGAGGGAGCCACTGCGCATGCAGCCAGGGCCACGATGAAAGCCACCGCCCATCGTCCGGCCCGCGTCGATCCTCCACGCATGCTGACGCTCCTTTAGCCGCGCGACGGGACGACGTACCCGTAGCGAAGATTGCTGCGGGCCGCGCCGTCCTTCTCGATGCGCCGCCGGTTGTCCGTCTGCGGCGCCGGCATGAATTCGTCGCTGGAGACGCTCTGCGTGGGAATCGGCCCGGGAAACGCCGCCGTCTCGGAAGGCCGCACCGCCTTGAGCTCGTCGTCGCTGAGCAATCTCATGAGGTCCCCCTTCCGTGGTGGTTGGTGGAGGGAACAGTATTGCAGGCTCGAGGGCCTGTCAATCGTCGGGCTACGCTCCGGGCGCGAGCTTCTCCAGCACGAGGGCGCGGAGCGAGGCGGCGTCGAAGGCGGTGGCCTCGCGCGAGGGCGGGGGCGCCTCGGTCTTGAGACCGGTCTCGCTGACGATGACGCAAATGGTGGAGGCGGGGTCGACCTGCCTGTCCGCGAGCAGGCGGGCCAGCACCGCGAGAGAGGCCGAGCCGGTTGGCCCCGCCCATATGCCCTCGGTCCGCGCCAGCATCGTTTGCGCGGCCAGGATCTCCTCGTCTTCCGCCTGGCCTGCCACGCCGCCCGTCTCCCGCAGGATGCGCAGGACCCAATCGCCTTTTCGTCCTGGATTGCCCGCGGCCAGTCCTTCGGCAACGGTGTAGCCGATCTTGAGCGGAGTGATCGCCGTCTTGTCCCGCCACGCTGTGGTGATGGCGTTGGCGCGCGCTGCCTGGGCGGCGGCCATGACTGGCCGCTTGGGGATGAAGCCCCAGCGCTCCATCTCGGCGAAGCCGCGATGCGTGGCGATGAAAGTCTCGCCCACCGCCACGGGTGCGACGACGACATCCGGTGCCCGCCACCCGAGCTGCTCGGCGATCTCGTACGCGATGGTCTTCTTGCCCTCGTGCTTGTACGGATTGCGCGTGGCGCCGCAGTCGAAGAAGAGGCCCTCCTCGGCCAAGTGGTCCCAGTGGGCGATCAGGTCGTCGTAGACGCCTCTGTAGAGGACGAGGTCGCTGGCCGTGGCCGCCATGTGGAGCATCTTGGGCGCCGAGGCCCGCTCGTAGCAGAAGATGAGCGACCGCAGGCCGGCGCGCGCCGAATAGGCGGCGATGGAGGAGCCCGCGTTGCCCGAGCTGACCACCGAGGTGGCGGTGAAGCCGAATTGCAGCGCGGCGCCCACCGCCGTGGCCGACGTGCGGTCCTTGACGGTGCCGGTGGGGTTCGCGCCCTCGAACTTGACGAGCAGGCGCTCGATGCCGAGCTCTCTCCCCAAGCGCGGGCACTCGAGCAGCGGCGTCTGCCCCTCGCCGAGCGAGACACGGTGGGCGGGGTCCGCGATGGGCAGGACGGACGCGTAGCGCCAGAGACCGCCGCCCGTGAAGGCCGCGGTGCCGAGGCGCTGGAGCGTGGCGGCGTCGTAGACCAGCTCGAGAAGGCCGCCGCACTTCGGGCACTGCAGCGTGTAACCGAGCGGCTCGGCGCGGTCGCAGTCGATGCAGCGAAGGCCCGTCGCCAGCGAGTCCGTCACGAGCGCCTGCCGAAACGCTGTTCGATCACCGCCAGCATCTCGTCGATGCGGTGACGAAGCGTGTGCTCCCTGAGCGCGCGCTTGAGCGCGTTCTGCCCGATGGCGCGCGCCTCGTCCGGGTGCGCCAGGTAGTACGTCAGGTGCTTCTTCATCTCATCCAGGTCCCGGTAGGCCACGACCTCCTCCCCCGGCGTGAAGAGGGCAGGCAGCTCGTCCTTGAGGTCCACCACCTGGCAGGCGCCGCTCGCGGCCAGCTCGAAGGCGCGCGTGTTGACGCCGACGATGTCGTTCATCGGGTGGTGATGGTTGAGCGAGAGCGTCGAGCCCGAGTAGATGGCGAGCTTTGCGCGTCCCCACACGGGCCCCCCCCCCACGAGCGCCCGGATGTCGGGCGACTCCGCGCGCCGCCAGCCGCCACCCCAGACCTTGAGAGGGAAGTCGAGCAGCTCCTTGACCAGGCGCTCGCGGTAGGCGTAGCGGCTGCCCACGAAGCTCATGGGCCCGGCGTAGCGCAGTTGCTCCTCCGGCGTGAGCTCGACCGGATGGTGCATGGCCGGCACGCAGTACATGGGCAAGTAGTGGAGGTTGCGAAGGCCCACGCCCTCGAGCGCGCGCAGCGCGTACCGCTCCTTGGTGAAGAAGAGGTCGTAGGCCTCGATGCCGCCGAAGGGCATCATCCAGAGCGGATTGTCGGGGAAAAAATTGACGAAGAGGGTGTCCTGGCGCCGCTTGACCCGCCGCACCACGCCCGGCGTGATGGGGCCGCCCTTGATCACGAGGACGAGGGACGGCCGCCACTCGATGCAGAGCCGCTCGAGCCGCCGCAGGATCCAGACCTGGTAGGCCGCCTTGGTGCCGCGGTTCTTGTAGAGCGGGTTGTCCCGTCGATAGGCGAACGTGCGGACCTCGTGTCCCATGGCCTCCAGCTCGTCGCGGAAGTCCACCCCCATGTGCTCCGGGCGGTCGAAGGGCAGGACGATGAGCCAGCGCATGGCCGAAGCCTAGCACACGCGGGGCCGGCCGCCGATAAGGGCCCAGCTGGGTCATTGACCCAGAAGCGTGTTGGGGTGGCCGGCTAGCGGTGGGACCTGAAGCGCGCTGCGAAGAGCGGATCCACCAGCGCTGCCGTGGCAACCATGGCCGCATTGGCGCCAGCCGCCAGCGTTTCTCGCGCGCGCGCGACCGTGGTGATGCCGCCCACGGCAAGGATCACCTTGTTCCACGCTCCCGCCTTGCGCCAGGCGCAGAGCTCTTCCACCTGGATCCGGCAGGGATCCCACACGGCGGCGCCGGAGACGCCCGCCGGCTCGCGCCCCGCGCCCGGGAACGCCGCCGTCCCGTCGGCCTTGACCACGCGGCGCTGCAGGCCGTTGACGAGCACGAAGCCGTCCACCCAGCGTGCGATGGCGGTCGCGAGGTCATGCAGCGCGCGGGGACTCCGCGAAGCGCCGAGCTTGGCGACGACGGGTCGCGCGCCGACGGCGCGGCGCACCCGCGCGACGATGTGCGCGGAGAGCGCCTGGTCCTCGAAGACCATCTGCGGTTGCTCGGCGACCGTGTCGGGGCTGGAGAGGTGGACCTCGACCACGTCGGCGCCCGCCTCGGCCGCCCAGCGCGCGGCCCGCGCATAGTCCTCCGCGAGCTGCTCGCCGTCGCCCCCCGGCGCGGGCGTGCCTGCCACGCTCACGATGAGGACCTGTCCCGGTCCGAGCTTCCCCCTCGCCCGCTTGATGTCGGCGCGCCAGAGATCCGGCTTGGTCGACGGCAGGCCCAGGGAGACCGCCCACGTGACGGTCGCGGGGTCGAGGCGGCGCGGCGCGGGCTCGACCACCGCGGGGTCACCGAGGCGACAGAAAGCCACGTTGGGCGCGGTGAAGGCGGCGCGCTCGGCCGTGCGCACCGTCGTGTACGTGAGAAGACCGTAGCCGAGCCGCGCGTACGCCTCGATCCATCTCGAATTCGGCAGCGGGCCCGCCGCGATGCCCACCGGGCACTCGAGGGCGCGGTCGAAGAGACTGAGGGGCGGGGCTGCGGCCAGCCGGCGCGGCCGCGGCGGCAGCTTGGGCGGATGCGCCGCGTTCCAGGCGAAGGAGCGGTTGAGGCGCCAGGCGATCAGCGTCTGGCCTCCAGGGATTCGAAGCTCCACTGCTCGAGCGGGATCATCGACGCGAGGTCGGGCTCGATGGCGCCCCCGTAGCCGGGGGTGCCGAGCGAGGCCACGCGCAGCAGCCCGCCCTCGATCCGCAGCCGCGCCTCGTCCTCGCCGCCGCGGTACAGGTCGCGGTGCAGGCGTGTGGCCTGCTGGCGCTCCCGCCGCGAACAGTGGGCGAGGCCCTTGACGTAGTGGTGGCCGTTGCGCTCGACATGGGTAATGCCGAGCGCCCGGACCGTCGCCAGATCCTGCTGCAGCGGGATGAGGGGCAGCGTGGTCAGGTCCTCGCCGGTCATGAAGAGCGCGGCCCCGGGCTTGTGCCGCGCGTTCCACCGCTCGACCAGCGAGCGATTCAGGAAGGACTTGAAGATGCCCTTGCAGTTCTTGGTGCTGACGCCCCGGTAGCCGAGGGTGATGGCCGTCTTGAACGAGCCGAGCTCGCCGTCGCTCTCGTCGATGATGACGGGCACCCCGAGACTGCTCAGGCCCTTGGTGGCCTCGGGATCGAGGGCGACGGCGCGGTCGAGCGGCTGTTCGACGAAGGCGATGGCCTTGCGGAAGCGCGCGAGCGCCGACACTTTCGCCATCGCCTCGAGCAGAGAGGCGAAGTCGTCGAGCACCTTGTACTGCTCGTTGCCGTCGAGAGAGACGACGTAGGGATCGGTGATGAGACGGTCGAGGGTGGCGGCGACGGCCCTGAGCCGCGCGAGATCTTCGGCATGCCGGCCGCTCACCTTGACCTTGAAATACCGAAGGCCATGGGCGACGACACACTCTTCCAGCGTTTGAGGCAGGCCGTCGCCCAGCCGGCCGTCGGCCGGGACGTCGGCGGCCGTGATGGGGTCGAGGAGCCCAACGGTGTGGCGCACCGACAGCGTCTGGGGCGGCGGTTCGCGCGTCCAGCGCATGAGGTCGTCCAGCTCGAGCTCGCGGTGGACCGCGCCCGGGCGGATCTCGAGCAGGTCCTGCCGCAGGAGCGCGACGGCGTCGGCGCCCGCCAGGCGCGCCGCGGCATCCGCCAGCGCCCGTTCGAAGAACGACGAGCCGAAGGACACCGTCAGCTCGTTGAGCTTCCTCTCGGGGCCGCGGCTCCGGCACTCGGCGAAGGCGTCGAGCCAGATCTGAAAGACCGAGCGCGGCACCTTGGCGGCCTCGATATAGGCCTGGTGGGCGACGCGGATGGCGATCAGCTGGTCCTTGACGTTGTCCCGGAAGCTTCGGCTCGGATCCTTGTCGAACCATTTGGGCTGGAGATTGTCCGCGGCGTAGCCGTACCCCCGCCGGCCGTCGGCCGCCTCCACCTCGACCCCCACGTGCAGCACGGGGAAGCGCGTGAGCGTGCCGATGCCGTACCGGAAGGGCAGCCTCGTTTCGAGGTTCCGGACATGAAAGGAGGCGGACTTGAACGACAGTCTTACTGGAATGCTGGCATGACCTCTTGGGCGATGAGCTCCAGCTCGCGCATGATGTGCCGGTGCGGCATGCCGGGGAAGAAGAGCCGGCAGATGAGGTGCGTCAGGCCGTACTCGGTCACGAAGGGCTCGAGCGCCTTGCGGACCTGGTCCGGGCCCCCGATGAGAAAGCGTTGCTTCATGAGCCCATCGAGATCCGTGGCGATCGAGGCATCGATGAACGGATGCTTCCAGCCGCCGGCGTACTCCTTGCGATACGAGACCATGATGTGGCGCTCCGCGAGCTCGCGGGCTTCCTTGTCGGTGTCGGCGATGATGACGTCGCGCGTGAGGGGCCACTCTGTGACGGGCGCGGTAAGGCCGACCGCCGCGCGGTTCTTCAGGAATTGCGCTTTGCCCTTGAGCAATCGCGACAGGTCGGCGGTCGGCCCGGGGATCCAGTTGTCGGCGAGGGTGGCCGCGCGCCGGAGGGTGATGTCGCCCCACCCCCCGATCCAGATCGGCGGGTGGGGCTTCGCGACGGGCTTCGGCTCGAGCGTGCCCTCGACCTGATAGTACCGGCCCTTGAAGGCGATCGCGTCCCCCGTCCACAGGCCCTTGATGATCGCGAGCTGCTCCTCGAAGCGGGCGCCGCGCTTCTCGAGCTCGGCGCCGTAGAGGGCGAACTCGTCGGGTTTGTAGCCGATGGCCACGCCCAGCACGAAGCGGCCGCCCGACATGACGTCGAGCAGCGCCGCGTCCTCGGCGAGCCGCACCGGGTGGTAGAAGGGCGCCACCAGGATGTCGGTGCCGAGCAGCACACGCGAGGTGCGCGTGGCGAAGCCCGCCAGCACGGGCAGGGGAGAGGGCCAGTAGTGGTTGACGACCGAGTGGTGCTCTTCCATCCACACGGAGTGGAAGCCGAGGTCTTCGCCGCGGACCACCTCCTCGAGGGCGTCCTTGAAGTAGTGGCCGCCCTCGGTGGGGATGAAGCCAACCCGGAGCTCGGCCACTAGTCGCTCGCCAGCTTCCCGTTCACTCCCCAGTTCGACTTCTCCACGTCCTGGAACACGATGTGGACCTGGTCGGGCGTGGTCTTGCCGATCTTGACCATGGCGTCGGTGATGGCGGCCGTGATTTCGCGCTTCTGCTGGGGGGTGCGGCCGGCGTACCACTGGACGGTGATGTTGGGCATGGGGTCTCCTTTCTACTTGAGCCGCGTCATGTCGTCGGGAAAGTTCGAGGTGAAGGCGTAGGACTTGACTCTGCCGTCGCTGCTGAAGCGCACCGAGAGGTCCTTCGTCTGCTCCGCGCCCCAGCCCCGCTGGCCGAAAAACCAGCGCCACGTCGCATCTCCGCTGTCGATGCCGACCTGATAGGGCTCGCCGAACAGGCGCCGGAGCTCGCTCTTGTCGGTCTTGCCCACGGTGATGCCTCGCGAGTCGGGCGAGGGGAACTCGCGGCCGAAACTGGTGGAGAGGCACCCGGCTGAGAGCGTCGCCACGAGAAGAGGAATCATCACGAGGGCCGGACGCATGGATCGATTATCACACGCGGCCTTCAACCGGGTCAACGAGACGACGGGGTCAACGAGGCTTGACTTGCGCGGAGGCTGCCGCTAGCCTCGTGTCACCCGGCGCCAGACACTCACGGAGGCGAACGCGTATGCCGATTCCCGTCATGAAAGGGTATGCCAGCCTCGACTCCCTGCCCGAGGAGAAGATCGGCGACAAGATCAGCCGCAAGATCCTCGTGGGCGACAAGGAGATGGTGGTCTTCTGGAAGATGAAGGCGGGCGCGCACGCCGCCATGCACCAGCATCCACATGAGCAAATTTTCTGGATGCTCTCCGGCCGGATGGACTTCAACCTGGCCGGGGAGAAGCGCACCTGTGTGGCCGGCGACCTCGGGGTCGTCCCGGGCAACACGCCGCACGAGGCCTACTTCCCGGAGGACACGGAGGTCATCGACATCTTCGCGCCGCCGCGCGAGGACATGTTCACGGGCGGCGACACCTATCTCGCCCGCTAGCAGGGTGCCGCCCTGCGCCGTATCACAGGGAGCGCGTGCCCGGCGATCTACCCGGTGCTAGGATGTCGGCGTGGACACGTTCAGCGCCGAGGAGCGGGCCGCGCTCGCGCCCTACTTCACCAACCTCGACGGGCCCGTCTTCGCCCTCGTCAACCTGCCCGAGGTCGTCAAGGGCGCGCTCTTCGCCCGCTACTCCCGATCGGCGAAGTCGCTCCGGCGGCTTTTTCTGGACGAATTCCTCGAGCGGTCGCCGGGCGGAGTCGCGACCCCCGCCGTCGGCACG
>WNFS01001760.1_pt1 | contig 23053 bp, 16 predicted proteins | sample 5400141 | NCBI WGS metagenome assembly WNFS01 (sample SAMN13153358, study PRJNA577476) | soil metagenome | isolation source: 60 cm saprolite under Madrone tree | place: USA:California | collected 2016-06-14
CGTCACCATCCCCATTCCATCGCGACCCTACGAATTCAGATTGCCAGACATCTTATCGAGCAACTCCCCTCCTGCCCGTTTTGTTACCGAAGGCGCTTGTGATTGTTTATAACACAGTAGTAATAGCTTCTCGATGAGAAAAGAGTGAGCAAGGAAACGCAAGCGCGAACGTCGCAGACGGGAGCCTAACCCTGTGCACTACCTGTGAGTGAGCGCCCCGCGAAGTGCTATAAAGTCCGGTCGAGTCCGGTGAGCTAAGTGGCTTTGTTTTCTTGCAAGTCGTTTGTTTTGAGAGCGCGGGATTTTGTTCCTAAGTCTTGCGCGTCTGCCAGTTCCGCCACTCCCGCAGTGGTCCCACCAATATACCGGGAATCGGGCCCGCGCCGCTACCTTCCCCGAGGAGCACGATGACGCTGGATTGTGTCTCTGTCTCAGGAGCATAATGGGTTAGTATTAAGTGTTTCGTTTGGCCATCCCCGTGGCCGAAGCAGACGCCTTCGCACCAGCAGGCGTCGTCGCGAGGCCCCGCTGCGAAAGAGGGCAGCGCCATGATCATTCAAGAGCAGAGCGATCAGCTCATCCTGATTCGGCAGACCGACCATGCCATGTTGTCAGGATTTTTTGCGCGAGCGCTGGGCAACAAAGTCTTCAGCCGCCCCGAGCCCTTTGAATCCTTTTGTTTGGCCGCCGCGGAGCATGACAACGGCTGGAACGAATGGGAGCTTCTGCCCCAGATCGACCCCAAGACTTTCACGCCCTATAACTTTATGTCTATTCCCACTGAGGAGCACATCGCTCTCTATCAGCGCGGCATCGAGCGCGTGGTCAGGGCAGACCGTTACGCAGGGCTGCTCGTCAGCATGCACTGCGCTGGTCTCTATGACCGAACTCGCGCGACGATGCCCGGCTTCTCCGCGAAGTACGTCAAGTCCAGCGAAACGCCCCTCGTCACGGACTTCCTCCAGCGGCTCAGGCTCCAGCAATTGCGCCTCAAAGTTGACCTTCGCGCCGACGCCATCATGAAGGCTTACGCTGACGACCACTCCCTACAGGCGAATCTCCAGCGCCTCGAAGCGCTCGATCGTCTTTCTCTTTATTTCTGTCTCGCGCCCTTGGATGGTTCTACGATTGATGCTGTCCCTGTGAATGGCAACGGCAGTGAGGCCGATTGGGACCTCCAGCCTGCAGGGAACAATTACGTCACATTAGATCCCTATCCGTTTACGAAGGATCCATTGGAGATCAGTATTCTTGCGCGGCGCGTTCCCAAGCGTGCCTATGCAGACGAACACGAATTCCATAAAATCTTGGCGCAGGCTCCTTATTTCGCGATGAACTTCACTTTGCGCGCGGATGGCGCGCGCATCCAGCCCCGTTCTGCTGTTGCCTAGTCCGTTCGATTGGTAAGTCCTCCTACTCAATCCCTAATCAATCCAAGGTCTGCCCGCGCGTCTCCGGCAAGGCCAGCGCAAGCAACGCCGCCATCAGAAATGCTCCCGCCTGCAGGAAAAACGCCGGGCCGATCCCAAACCGCAGCGCCAGCGCTCCCACGGCAAACGGCGCTATAGCGGAAAGTCCCCTCCCGATGTTGTAGCTCAATCCCATGGCAGCTGCGCGAATCTCGCCAGGAAAAAGTTCGCTGGCAATCGCCGCGTACCCCGAGAAATAGCCCGTCCCGAAAAACGCAACCAGTGGTCCAAGCGCTAGAAGCCAGAAGGCGCTCCGCGACATTCCGTAAATCGGCACTAGGGCGGCTGCAATGATCAAATAAAGGAAGTAAGGTTTGCGACGGCCAAACGCATCCGAAAAAAATCCAAACAGGGCATAGCCAAGCCATTTTCCGAAGCAAATCACCAGAAAAAACGCGGTGGTCGTTACGAGGCTGAGTCCCCGTCCTCCTTTCTCGGATGGCAGCGACAAATAAGACGGAATCCAGGTGAACAATCCCCAGTAGCCGAACATGCTGCACGCGTTCATCGTTGTGGCCAAGACGCCGTTTCTCAGCACGCCTTTCTCGAGAAGCTTATGCAGAGAGACTTTTTCTTTGCGCGCTGCTCGTTGTTTCCACAACTCCGGTTCGGGCACTCTGCGCTGAATCCAGAAGACGAGAAAGGCAGGCAAAACTCCGACAAAAAACACTGGCCGCCACCCGAAGTGCGGCAACACGAGCGCTACGACAAGCGCAGCAATCGCTTCACCTATCGCGTAGGCCGATTGCATGAATCCCAGTGCCTTTCCTCGATGCTCTGCGCGCCACGTCTCCGCGATCAACGCCGCGCCCGTCGTCCATTCGCCTCCCATGCCTAGCCCCAGTACAAAGCGGAACGTGGCCAGCTGCGGAACCGTGTGCGAGAAGCCGCAAGCAGCGCTCGCCAGCGCGTATACAAGAATTGCCGCCATGAGCGACCGGATGCGGCCAATGCGGTCCGCAAGAACTCCGAAAAGGAGCCCTCCAATTCCGGAAGCAACTAGCGTCAACGAGTTCAGCAGCCCCGCAGTCCGCGTGTCCATCGCGAACTCGCGGATCAAGAAAGTGAGGACGAGGGAATAAAGCATCACGTCCATCGCGTCGAGCATCCAGCCGAGCCCGCCCGCGATCAGCGACCTCCGCTCGCCCTGCGTCGCGTCGTTCAGCCACTTGAAGTTGATGCTGCGGAGCAGAATCGTGAACCAGGAAGGGCCAGGGAGAATAGTGTCAGAGACAGGCGGGGCAGGCGGGTTCGTCACGCCGGGATTGTACCCAAAAGCGCTTTGCAATGCGTCAGGAACTAGGAACAAATATCTATTCACGGTTTCTAGCGCGAATTGCGGGATAGGGTGTACTATTCCGCTCCGCGCATTACTGTCAACCGGGTTATGGATGCAACAAATGTTTCTCTGGGAGCGAAAACGATGAGTGGTCTGAAACGCTTGACGAGTCTTTCTTCCGTTCTTCTCACGATGCTTCTGCTCGGGCTATATGGCGCGCCTCTCTGTGCGCAAACTCTTGATGAAAACGCCTTGAAGGGAATGAAGTGGCGCCAGGTCGGCCCCTTCCGTGGTGGTCGCGCCCTCGCTGTAACCGGAGTCGCGGGTGACCCGCTAACTTATTACTTCGGCTCGGTTGCCGGCGGCGTTTGGAAAACAACCAACGGCGGCAACACCTGGACGCCCATGACTGATAAGACCGGAATCATGTCAGTCGGCGCGATTGCCGCGGCTCCTTCCGACCCGAATGTTATTTATGTCGGCACCGGCGAGTCCTGCTGGCGCGGAAATATTTCCTACGGCGACGGTATGTACAAATCAGTTGATGGCGGCAAGACCTGGACGCACATCGGCCTCGAGGATACGCGACACATCTCCAGGGTCATCGTCCATCCGACAAATCCCGACGTCCTCTTCGTCGCGGCGATGGGTCACGCTTACGGCCCCAACGAAACGCGCGGAGTCTTCCGTTCCGCCGACGGCGGCAAATCTTGGCAAAAAGTTCTCTTCAAGGACAACAAGACCGGAGCCATCGACCTCACTTTCGATCCTTCCAATCCTCACATCTTGTTCGCTGCTCTCTACGAGGCGCAACGCTATCCCTGGACAGCAGTCAGCGGAGGCCCGGGCAGCGGTCTCTATAAATCCAGCGACGATGGTGCCACTTGGAAGCGCCTCGAAGGTCACGGCCTTCCCTCCGGCGTTCTCGGTCGCATCGGCGTCTCTGTTTCCGGAGCCGACGGGAATCGCGTCTACGCCATCATCGAAGCCGAAAAAGGCGGCATCTTCCGCAGCGACGACGCCGGCGACTCCTGGCAACTCCTGAATCCCGATCACCGCTTCACACAGCGCGCCTGGTATTTCCATCACATTTTCGCCGATCCCAGAAACGTCGACACCGTCTACGTACTGAACACCGCCGTCTACCGTTCGACCGACGGCGGCCACACCTTGCGCAGTTCTACCACGTCGCTATAGACAACGCCTTTCCGTACCACATCTACGGCGCTCAGCAAGACAATTCCACGGTCGCCATCGCCAGCCGCAGCGATGAGGGCGTTATCGACCGCTCGGATTGGTACGACGTTGGCGGTGGCGAAGCTGGTTTTGTCGTTCCCGACCCAACGAACGCCGACGTGGTTTACGCAGGCTCTTACGACGGCCTCATCACGCGTTTCGACAAAAAGACACATCAGGTGCAGGACATTACTTCCTGGCCGCTAAATCCGATGGGCTCTGGCGCCGCCGAACTGAAGCATCGTTTCCAGTGGACCGCGCCCATCTTGATCTCTCCCAACGATCCCAAGGTCGTCTATCATGGCGGCGAAGCCGTTTTTAAGACCACCGACGGCGGCATGACGTGGACCCCAATCAGCGGCGACCTGACCCGCAACGACAAAATCAAGCAGCAATCTTCCGGCGGCCTCCTCACACAAGACAACACCAGCGTCGAGTACTACGACACCGTCTTCGCTCTCGCAGAATCCCCCGTCGAGAAAGGGCTCATCTGGGCCGGCACCGACGACGGACTCCTGCACGTCACCCGCGACGGCGGCAAAAACTGGGAAAAGGTCACCTCGAAAGAATTCGGTGAGTGGAGCAAGGTCAGCATTATCGAAGCTTCGCCGCACTCCGCAGGCACCGCTTACGTGGCCATCGATCGGCACCTGCTCGATGACTACCACCCGTACCTTTTCAAAACCGCCGACTTCGGCAAAACGTGGACGAAAATTATCACCGGCTTGCCCGACAATAGCTACGCTCACGCCGTCCGCGAAGATCCAAAACGCAAGGGCCTGCTTTATGCCGGCACGGAAAACGGCATCCACATTTCCTTCGACGATGGCGCGCACTGGCAATCTCTGAAACTCAATTTACCTACTACGCCCATTCACGACCTCACCATAAAAGACGACGACCTGATTGTTGCCACGCACGGCCGCGCCTTCTGGGTTCTCGATGGCATCGCTCCTCTCCGCCAAATGACCACCGCCACAGCAACGGACGAAGCGCATCTCTATCAACCGTCAACAACCATCCGCTTCCGTGGGCCGGGGTTCACGCTCCCGGCCAGCATTCCGGTGGGTGCTAATCCGCCTGCTGGCGCGGTCATCAATTACTCGCTGAAATCTGCGCCCAAGGAGCAAATCACTCTCGAAATTCTCGACGCCAAAGGTAAACTCCTTCGCAAATATTCGAGCAAGAAGACTGCCGAAGGCGCTTCTCCCGATGAAGAGGAGTTCGGCATCAGCCGGCCCGGCGAAGAACTTCCCGCCGAACCGGGCTTGAACCGCTTCGTCTGGGATCTGCACTTCGAGCCTCCAACCAAAGTCCCCGGCGCCGTAGGCTGGGGAGGCCGCCCGGAAGGCCCGCTGGTTGTCCCAGCCACGTACCAGATCAAGCTGACCGTTGCTGGGAAATCGTCAACGGCCAGCCTCGAGCTCATCAAAGATCCCCGCCTCTCCGCGTCGCCAGCCGATCTTGAAAAGCAGCAAGAGCTCGCGTTGCGTATCCGCGACCGCGTGACTGCCGGACACGAAGCCGTGAATCAAATCCGCAGCGTGCGCAGCCAGCTTGACGCTCTGAAAAAGCGTCTCTCCGCTGACCCGAGCGCCAAGCCCGTTCTCGACTCGGCCGATGCCCTTACCAAGAAAATGAACGCCGTCGAAGAAAAAATCATCCAGCCCAAATCCAAGAGCGGAGAAGACCCCCTGAACTTTCCAATTCAGGTAGCCGACCAATTCGTGGCCTTGCAAGAAACCGTGGAGAGCGCCGACACCGCCCCAACCGTCGCATCCTTCGCCGTCTACGACGAACTCAATACGCGCCTCGAGGCGCAACTGACCGCCTGGCGCGAAATCCAATCCAAAGATCTCGCCGCGCTCAACACCGCGATCCAGAAAGCCAATATCCCCGCGATAGCCCCCGCGGCGGAAAAGCAGGATAAAAGCGAAAAGTAGCTCGGGGCCAAAGCAACTTTAACGTCCGAAGGGAGGACGCTCCCGCGCCCTCTTTTTGGGCGTTTGTTGTGGGAGTTGCACTGCATTCATAAAATCCATTGCTCTCGTATCCAGCTTTTGTTACTCTCCCCGCACAGTCGTGCCCCCCGGAGGTGTGTTCATGGCATTTTGTAAAGCGTGCGGTCAGGATGCCGGAGAGGCGTCATTTTGTCCCAAGTGCGGCGCTGCTCAGGGCGCCTCGCCAGCTGGTGGAGCGCAGAGCGCTGCGGTCGCTGCTCCTGCCGCTCCGGCTACGGAATACCCCACAGCAGGCATGGAAGAAAATGTAGCGGCTCTGGTCTCCTATATTTTTGGGTGGATTACGGGTCTCATTTTCTTGCTCATCGACAAGCGCCCCTTCGTCAAATTCCATGCCGCCCAGTCTATTGCGGTGAACATAGCTATTGTCCCCTGTTGGATTGCGCTGTGGATTGTCTGGTTTATCATCGCTCACATACCAATTATCGGCCTCGTCGGCTTGGTCATCTTCCCTATCTTTGGTCTGGCCGTCTTCGCGACCTGGATATTTCTAATGTACAAGGCGTACAACCACGAAATGTTCAAGCTACCGATCATCGGAGACATGGTCGAGAAGATGGTCAACAAGTAGTTTGCCGAAGCTTCTTTTTCAAGAGCCGTCCATTCCATCCGGGCGGCTCTTTTTTGGTACTTCTCATCCACGCTTTCCACTTGACTTCTTTTTCGTGTCCCTCCACCCTAAAAGGCTTTGTACCTGCTTTTCCAAGGCAGGAAAAACCGAAAGGCCCACCGTTTCGACATGACCCGCGTCCGGCTCTGCTTTCACGACCGCTGTTTTGATGGGACCGCCTCCGCCGCTCTTTTCTACCGCTTTTACAAGGAAAAATTCGATCCCGCCGCGGAATTCGGCTTCACCGGCATGACCCATCGCGCTTCGCAACCTTGGACTCCCGGCCTCTTCGACGGCAACGAAAACGCCATTGTCGATTTCAAGTATTCAAACTCTCCCAAAGTCACCTGGTGGTTCGACCACCATCAAAGCGCTTTCCTGACTCCCGCGGACGCCGATCACTTCCGCAATCATCCCGGCCCACACATGTTTTACGAGCCGGACTATAAGTCCTGCACAAAACTCATCGCTACGGTGGCCAAAGAAAAATTCGCCTTCGACACCAAGCCGCTCGAGGAACTGATCCATTGGGGCGACATTATCGATGGCGCGCAATATCCCACGCCGGAATCCGCGGTCGAGCTCGTCGAGCCGGCCACGCAGCTCGCCTTGGTTATCGAAGCCGCTCCCGAGGACGGCCTCCCCGCGCGCATCATTCCGGAGCTGGCCTACCGCCCGCTCGCCGAAATGGTCAAGCTTCCCTTGCTCGCCAAACACCTGGGCCCGCTTCTCGAACGCCACCGCAAATCCATCGAAATTCTTCGCCAGCGCGCCGAAGCCATTCAAGGCGTGATTTTCTTCGACGTCAGCGACCTCGACCTCGAAGGCTACAACAAATTCATTCCCTATCTCCTCCACCCCGAATGCGTTTATTCCGTAAGCGTCAGCTCCTCCGCCGTCCGCGCCAAAATTTCCCTCGGCACCAACCCATGGAATCAAGCCACCGCCGACAAGAATCTCGCCTCCCTCGCCGAAAAATTCGGCGGCGGCGGCCACCCCCGCGTCTCTGCCATCTCCTTCGACCCCGCCGACCTCCCGCGCGCCCGCCAAGTCGCCCGCGATCTGGCCGCCCAACTCCGCGCCAAGTAATTCGTGACTGAAGCTGCGTTGCTCCGCACCGAACAGTCGGCATATTCGGTAGTGGGTCAGTTTCCGATAAGCCGATCATACGTCCAGGTGGAATTACTCCGGGTTGCCCATTATCCCGACAAGACTTCGGAAGGCGACTGGCACCTTCAGCCGGCCATGCTACATACGAAGGCTTTAATGTGCCTTCTTCGAGACACGAGCGACCAACTCGTCCAATCTCGAAAGCAAAAGCTTAAGGATGGGCGACTTGTTGGACTTTTTGTAACCGAGAACCAGATCGATAGTCGGCGTGTCTCCCCTGAGAGGACGACTGGTCACAGACGAAGGCAGAAAGTTCTGTGCGTAAGCAGGCAATAGCCCTACGCCGCGCGTCGACGCTATTAGGGGCCCAAGAAGTGGCGAGGGGATGGCGTCGCTTACGCCCGAGGCACAGGAAGTCTTTGGAGCCAAGTACGATCCTGCAGACGAGCTTTGGCTCGCGTCTTCTTTACTCCATCAGAGCAAAGCCAGGCAGCCGGAAGGAAATATCTCGAGCGGCAAAGGGCGCGCAAGGAGAATCGCGATCCTTTGCCGAATGAAAAGGTCGCTCCGCAGAACCTGCCAAGTGCGCAGCTCATTCACTACCCCGACCTTGGTTTCGTTGAGTCTTCGCGAAAGCTGCAAATCCGTCTGTGCAGTTTGGGCGGCGCACGGAGGCCAGCGCCTAACGGCGCGCCTCCTCCGACCCGACTGGCCATAAACGCGCCAACCGGAAACTGAAACACTACAATCCGTTCGCACTGTTCGACAAAACTGCAGGTCCAATGTAAAATTGTAAATTATCCGTGGACCGGTAGCTCAATGGTAGAGCAGTTGACTCTTAATCAACGGGTTGGAGGTTCGAGTCCTCCCCGGTTCACCACTCAAATCAAAGCACTTGAAAGAGAATCGTAGTAAACGCGAAAAGGCCGCTGTAGCGGAAACTGCAGCGGGTGAGATTCATTGTTTGGCCTAGGTCTTCTCCCTGTGCATCGCTGTCCGCTGGTTGGTTCCATGCCGCAACCATTCGCAGACGTCTGGCCAGTAGAACCGCAGGTAACGGCCACAACGAAGTACCGGCAGAGGTTTTTCGGTGTGCCCCCCACGGCGTCGGCTCTTCTCATAAACCCAACTGACCCCGACCTGCAGTCGTTCCGCTAGCTGTTGAGGTGTCACTATGTCCTCCGCCTTCGGCTGCGATCTGAGTTCATGTGCTATGTCCTCCCCTGGCTGAATGTTTGAAGCACTCTGTTCCAGAATCCGATGCCCAGGAATTCGAGCTCCGGCCTCCTCGTTGCGAACACAGACGGTGAAAAGGGCAGCGAGTGACAGGAGGGTCCTAGAGTGCCTACGCGTTTGAAGATGCAGTAACTTGTCCGGAATGAATTGGCCCGTGCGTGTCACGGATGGACAGCAGGCGCCACTGATGTCCAGTGGGTTATGTCACAAAGTACGGCACAAAATTGAGCACGGTCGGCAGCGAGTATGCCTGACGAGACGGACATCGCCTATGTCCCTAGGGGAGTACGGTAATTCTCGTGACAGGATGAATCTCTATCCACTTCGCGTGGAAGGTGTCCTGAACCAACGTGCCAACTACTTGAACGTGAGAGCCCACCGGAGGCAGAGAGACATGATCCGTGTAGTTTGCACACGCCGCTTTGGCATCCTGCTGGCTAACAGGGAATCTACATACAATCTCGAAAACCAGATTCCCTCCTTCATCGCTTATGTTTCCAGCATTCAATAGATTTTCAAATTCGGGATCTACGTTCAGCCAGCCGTGTGTGTCGCCATCAGCTTCGTGGCGAACGCCATCAGACTTCTTGCCCGCAGTGGCATCCACAATTATCCCGGTGACAGAGATGCATTGTTGTTTCACGATGAGGCGCAGGGGGTGGTAGACGTGGGTCCAGAGGCTCGGATCACACTGCGTTTGCGGCGGCGGAGCGGTTGGGGGAGTGGGCGGTGGTGGCGTAGGCGGCTTCGAAAGAGTCACGTACTTCGACCAGACCCAGCCGACCTGATCATCCTCCGTTCTAACATGATAGAAGGCGCTAGTTGGGGCGTCATCCACCAGAGTTAATCTCGCTCCCTGAGAGAGATGAGCAAGGGCGACACTGGCCGTCGAGGGGTCGCGACGAAGAATGACATTTCGGTTGGTGGTGGCAGTCTGGGCTAAGGCAGAAAAAGGACAGATCAGCAGAAAAAGAACGCCCGTACCAACAAGCGATGGGCGAAGTTCAGGAAGGAAGCGAAGAAAGTTACAGGATAATATGGCATCGAAAGCTGCGAAGCAACGTCTTCTTGAGAAGGAAAAAGGGTACACTCGATTCATCCACTGCATCGTTTCCCTCTCAAAGGAAGGAGGCCGAGGAAGGGGAGATGCGCCGGACCTGCATTATAACTCGCAGTCTTCCTAATCAATCAACTAGCAACGGGGCACGAAAACCATCTTGTGCTGCTGGACCCCGGAACCTAGAATTGCTAGCCGCCGGAGCGAAGGTATGTGCGCGGAACTCGACTCTCTGAAACGCGATGCGGTTCATGTTTCCCGCGAGGTGCGGAAAATTCGCAGGTCTAGAGACGTGTCGTTTTACGAAGATGCGGAACTGAATGGCGAAAAATACAAAAGAATCAACGCTTTGATTAGGCACCTGCTCGTTGGACATGACGGAAAACCGTGTCCTGCAGGGGACAGACCAATTGTAAGCGAGCCGTGAAACCGCACCGTCCAAAAGTCGAGCCAATTCGCAACCCAACCCTTTTTGAAATGGAGAGATTGGAAGACACAGCCACACTTCCAAACACGGTCACACCTGATCGCCCTTATTCCTTGCCCGGCATTCTCCTCGGCACATCATCGTTTACAGCGGCAGGATGGGAGGGTTCGTTCAATCCGCAGGGCATGCGGTCCACGGAGTATCTCGCATTCTACGCGGAACGGTTTCAAACGGTCGAAATTGATTCTACGTTCTACGGCTGCCCTATTCCTCGCACGGTCAGCAACTGGGCCGCTCGGACTCAGACGATAAATCCTAAGACGATTCTGGATGCTGCATACCGTCGGCTTCGCGTGTGTGGGTTTAGGGTCAACTTCTGGGGCGATAGCCGCAGAAGCGCACTCCAAAATTCCAAGACAATTTTGGGTGCTTTGGCTGATAAATTCTAGGCGGCGAGGCAAACGGAGATGAGTGGAGTTATCATCAAGGATCAGGATATCGTGGGCGGAGAACCCGTATTCCGTGGAACCCGTGTTCCATTCAAAATCTTGATTGACTACCTTGAAGGCGGAGACACTCTGGAGCAATTCCTCGAACAGTATCCGAGCGTCAGCCGCGAACTTGCCGTCGCCGCCATCGAGGAAGCACGGCTGAGCCTTGTCGCCCAGCTCAAATGAGAGTCCTGATTGACAGGCGCTCTCCCAAGGCGCTCAAGCGGCATCTCGCCGATCACGGCCATAAATGTGTCACAGTTCAGCAAGCAGGGTGGGCCGGAAAGAAGAACGGAGAGCTGCTAGACCTCGCCGAACCTCAGTTTGACGTATTGGTCACCTTGGATACCAACGTGCAGTACCAACAAAACTTGGCAGGTCGCAAACTTGCGGTCGTGGTTCTCCACTCCTCCTCGAAGCGACTCGAGCACCTTCGCCCGTACTCTCCGGAATGCGTGTCGGCCATTCAGAAAATCAAGCCAGGCCAAGTTGTTCGAGTGAGTAGCATTGCCTGAGTGTCCTCCACTGCGACCCATACTTCCAGAATGGGGACGAGTCGCGAGGCGAAACGGGAAGCTATCGCATATTACTACCGCGCCAGATACTACGATCCGACGAACGGAAGGTTCCAGAGCGAAGATCCGATAGCATTCGCTGGTGGCTGAAACTTTTACGGTTTCGTACGCAACAGCCCTATAGGATTGCTCCCACTTCTCTTTTGTTCCCGCCTCTCGGAGAGAACAGAAGGGAACAATAGGGCTGCGGGTCGAACTGTCCCCCAGTTTTAGGCCAACCAGTAAGCGGCAATTGATGGCGGTGCGGAATTTATTGGGAAAAACGGAAGCGTTTCACTCCTTGCCTTCCGATGCAGTTTGCGAGACGCGCTTGGTCGTGGAACGCGATTTGACCTGGTTGTTGCTTGGAGGGAAAGTCGTCGAATTGCGCAGTATCAGCTGCGTTTTCAGTACAAATTCCGTTCCGTTTGGCGCGGGAGTTTCCCGCTTCACTTCTTTCAGCAGCGCGTTAAACGCAAGTGTTGCTATTTCAGTCTGCGACATCTGAATCGTGGTTAGCGGAGGAATCATGAAGTCTGCCAATCGCGTATCATCAAATCCAATCACAGACATTTCCTGAGGTACGCCAATCCCCAGGTCGAATGCCTGCCTCATCACGCCGATGGCCGTCATGTCATTCGAGCACATGAGTGCCGTGGGCTGTTCCCGCAGCTTGGAAAGTTTTCTAAGGGCGAGTTTTCCTCCTTCGAGTCTGTGGTCGCCTTCGACGATGAAATCGGGATTCACTTGCAGACCAATCTCACGCATCGACGCTTCAAACGCATCTCTTCGTGCTACCGCAGAACGCAGTCGGAGCGGCCCGGTCACGAACCCGATCCGTTCATGCCGCATCGCCGCAAGGTGCTGTACGGCCTGGCGAATCCCGTGCGCATAGTCGACGCGTATGTTGCTTACGCGCGGCGCTTTTGGCCCGACGTCAACGAACACCAGCGGCAAATTACGGAATCGGAGATGTTCCAAAAGTTCGTCTTCCATTCCGAAGGTAAGGATTGCGACTCCGTCGACGCGTCCCTCGATCATCCTGCGAACGGCGAGTTCCATCCTTTTCGGATCATGAATCGTCGAAGTGAGAAGAATTTCGTAGTTTTGCTCGACGGCAAGTGTTTCGAAGGTTTGCACAATCTCCGGGAAGAATGGGTTGGTAATTTCAGAGACGATTAATCCAAACACGCGGCTCCGACCGGAAACCAGTGCGCGCGCTTGGCGGTTGGGGTAGTATCCGAGTTCGGCAATGGCCTTCCAGACGCGTTTTGCTAATTGCGCATCGACTGTCGCCACCTGGTTGACCGTACGTGATACCGTGGCAGTTGATACCCTTGCCCGCCTGGCGACATCGCGAATGTCCACGAGCCCTCTTTAGCCTCTGCAAGAATCAGTCGCACACAGTATACGCTATCCCAATCCTCCTATAAACGGGGCCCCGGTTTCGAGGAATCTTCATGCCGAGGGCTGAGGCGCATCTCGTCCCTTTCCTGCTGGCCGTTGCTCCCAAGCCGAAGATTTTCAGATGACTATCGCAAGAAGAAGAGCGATCCAAGGCCCTTGCAATGTGAGGAACAGCGTGGTAAACGTTTACTCAAGTCGCGCCGTAATCACGCGGTTGTCTCAAGATGTTTCTAGGGGAAGATTCTAGACCGTCTCATCCCTAAAACCCTGTGGGGCCGCCAGCGTTCCCGAATACGTGGCCGTTTAAGCAGGTCACGACCGAATATGAGATGCTTTCGAGACTTTACTCACGACGCGGATGGAGACGAAAACTGGAAACTGAAAAACTGAAAAACTGGAAAACTGGTGTATTGCATGAAACCCAGTGCCTGTGAACAATGGCAGCATCTGAATGTGGTGCAGAGTCGAGGCTGAATGCTGTTAGCCAATTTACGAGAACAAGTTCTCGAGGCGAATCTTGAGCTGGTCCGAAGAGGACTGGTGCTTGCGACCTTCGGCAACGCCAGCGGACTTGCTCGCGAGGAAAGCTTGATCGTCATCAAGCCAAGTGGTGTCCCCTACGACGGGATGAAGCCAGCTGATCTCGTTGTGACGGACCTTCACGGAAAAGTCGTCGAGGGAACCTTACGCCCGTCTTCCGATCTTCCAACGCATGCTGCCTTGTACCGTGCATTTCCAGCCATCGCCGGAATCGCGCACACCCATTCCGAGTACGCAACGGCATGGGCCCAGGCCCGCCAGCCGATTCCGTGCTTTGGCACCACGCACGCCGACTATTTTCACGGCCCGATTCCTCTGACAGAAGTGATGACCGACGAAGAGATTAACGGCAAGTACGAAGCAAATACCGGAGCAGCAATCATTCGCGCCTTCGAAAGAATAGATCCCATGGCGATTCCCGCAGTGCTCGTCGTGAACCACGGTCCTTTTGCCTGGGGCGCGGACGCGCGGAAAGCCGCTGAAAACGCCTGGATGCTGGAAGCCGCGGCGCGCATGGCGTATTTAACCGTTGGGTTAAATACGAATGCCAGCTCCCTAAGTAAGACGCTCCATGACCGGCATTTTCTACGGAAGCACGGCAAGAAGGCTTACTACGGGCAAGCGGGAAAAAAAGAATGACGGCATCTTTATGCTTTGTTGTCAGGTTTGAGGTGTACGATGCGACGGCAGAACAGGGCGCGCATTGCCGCTTGCATCTGTGTATTTAGTTCGTGGGAGTTAGTGAGACAAGGAACTCTAGGTGATTGAGCATTAACTTCGCGCTGGAAAACGGGGCGCGTAAGAGAGAAAGCGACACAAGGGACCATGGCCAACAAGAGAAAAATGACGATGGGAGTGATTGTGGGGAACCGGGGATTCTTCCCGGCTCATTTGGCAAAGACCGGAAGGGAGGAGATGTCACAGGTTTTGCAAAAGGCGGGCATCGATGTAGTTGTGCTCGGTCCGGAGCAGAGCAAACACGGCGCGGTTGAGACCTACGAGGAAGCAAAGCGCTGTGCTGAGCTTTTCAAATCGAAAGCCGATGCGATTGACGGCGTCATTGTGACTTTGCCGAATTTCGGAGACGAACGCGCCATCGCCGACACTCTTCGCCTAGCGCGTCTCGGGGTGCCTGTCCTTGTGCAGGCCACGCCGGATACGCCGTCAAAAATGACCATCACTCATCGGCGCGACAGTTTTTGCGGCAAGATGTCTGCCTGCAACAATTTAATGCAGTATGGAATTCCTTATTCGCTCACCACGCTCCATACGGAAACTCCAGATTCGGCGGAGTTCGGGAAAGATCTCGAATGCTTCGCGGCCGTTTGCCGTGTTGTGAAAGGGTTGCGCAATCTGCGTATCGGTGCACTCGGCGCGCGGCCTACGGCGTTCAACACCGTGCGCTACAGCGAGAAATTGCTGGAGGCCAGCGGCATATCGGTCGAAACGCTCGATCTTTCAGAAGTTCTTGGGCGCATCAGCCGGATGAAGGACACCGACGAAGCTGTGCTGCAGAAGCTGCAATCCATCCAAAAGTATGTGACGACGACGGATATCCCCCAAGCCGCACTGCTGAAGATGGCCAAGCTCGGAGTTGTGATCGATCAGTGGATGAAAGCCACGGACCTGCAGATCAGCGCGGTGCAGTGCTGGACTTCGCTCGAAGAAAATCTCGGCGTGGTGCCTTGCACAGTGATGAGCATGATGAGCGACTCGCTGCTCTCGAGCGCCTGCGAAGTGGATGTGTGCGGCGTGCTGGGGATGCACGCTTTGCAACTGGCTTCGGAAACGCCCAGCGCGTTGCTCGACTGGAATAACAACTACGGAAACGACCCCAACAAAGCCGTGTGCTTCCATTGCAGCAATTTGCCGAAGCATTTTTTCAAGAATGTCAAAATGGATTACCAGGAGATTATTGCGGGCACCGTGGGCAAGGAAAACACATTTGGAACGTGCGTCGGACAGGTGAAGTCCGGGGCGATGTGCTTCGCGCGCTTCTCCACGGATGACTTCTCCGGCAGAATCCGCGGTTATACCGGCAGCGGCAGGTTTACAGACGATCCTCTCGATACCTTTGGCGGTGCGGGAGTCGTGGAAATTTCCGGACTGCAGAAGCTGCTGCGGCATATTTGCGAAAACGGATTCGAGCATCACGTCGCAGCGAATTTTTCCTCCGTCGCACCGGCGGTGCACGAAGCCACCGCGCGTTACCTCGGCTGGGAAATGTACGCCCACGCGGGGTAGCCGTTCATTCGCCGGGAGCGAGTCCAAATCCCATGGCCATAGTGGCGGGAGTAGATTTTGGAACTTTGAGCGTTCGCGTTTCCATCGTGGACAGCGAACGAGGACCGCTCGCGACGGCACTCGCCGAATACCCGCTCCACCGCAAGCGCGAAGACCCGGAATATGCCACGCAATCGCACGACGATCAGATGCGTGCTTTGGCGAGCGCGACCCGCGAGGCAGTGCAAAAAGCGCGCATCTCCGGCGATCAAGTGCAAGCGCTAGCGGTGGACACCACCGGCTCTTCGGTGATTCCGGTTGGAAGGAATCTCGAGCCCCTCGACGAATATTATCTTTGGTGCGATCACCGGGCCAAAGCAGAAGCCGCGGAGATCACGGAAGCGGCGCATCGCGAAGGACTTGCTGCCATTCAGTGGTGCGGCGGAGTGTATTCGTCCGAGTGGGGCTTCTCGAAGTTGCTGCACTGGCTGCGCCACAATCCAGAAAAGCATTCACAATTTGTTTCCGCCTTCGAGCATTGCGACATGGCAGCCGCCACGCTTTGCGGCATCACCGATGCGCGCAAAGTGAAGCGCAGCGTTTGCGCGATGGGGCATAAGTGGCTGTGGAATCCGGATTTAGGCGGCCTACCTTCAGAGGAGTTTCTCGTCAAAGTCGATCCTTTGTTTGCGGGCGTCCGGGAAAAACTTCAGGGCGAATATGTCACTTCGGACCACATTGCCGGAAAGCTTTCCGCGCACTGGGCGGAAAAGCTGGGATTGAAAGCGGGCATTCCCATACCTGTCGGAGCTTTCGATGCGCATTGGGACGCCATCGGAGCAGGCTGCCGCACCGAGGATATGGTGAATGTCGTCGGCACGTCGACTTGCATCATTGGAATTACGCCGTCGGTCAATCTGGTTCCGGGAGTTTGCGGAGTTGTGCAGGGCAGCGTGCATCCGCAGCGCACTGGAATTGAAGCAGGGCTTTCGGCGGTGGGAGATATTTTCAGCGCCATTGCCAACCGCGCTGGGACCGATGTCGCGACTCTGAGTAAGGGAGTTGAAAAATATCGGGCAGGGCAGACCGGTCTTCTCCGCTTGACCTGGGACAACGGCGATCGGACCGTGCTCGTGAACCCGAACTTGCGGGGAATTACGCTCGGGTGGAATTTGCAGAGCACTGCACAAGACGAACTCTTCGCCTCGATTGAAGGCACTGCATTTCATACGCGAATTATTCTCGATCGAATGGCGGAGCATGGCGTGGACATCAAGCGCGTGATCAATGCAGGTGGCATTCCGCAAAAGAACAATGTGCTCAATCAGATTTACGCCAATGTTCTGGGCAGGCCTGTTCTCGTGCCGGGCAAAAGCGTCACGAGTCTAGGCTCCGCGATATTCGCTTTTCTCGCGGCCGGGACGTTCAAGACGGTGGAAGAGGCGCAAGATAAGATTTGTCCGGAGCATGCGGTTTTTACGCCCGAGCCGGCAGCGCAGAAGGTCTACGACTCGCTGTATGCGATCTATCAGAAGCTCTACTTCGCTTTTGGGCAGCCACGCGATGCAAAATTCGGCGACGTCCTCCCCACATTGATCCGTCTGGCTGAAAGGGCGAACGCCGCCTCGGATTTTGATGAAGGTCCAATAAAATAAATCTCGGCGCTTGATTGCCAGTAAATCGGTTCCTCGCTCAGACTTGGAACAAACGCAAACCCGACCAGAAAAACAACTAGACTGCGGTTAGGCATTTAAGAAATGTAACGATTCGAGCTCGCCTTTCTCTCCCGTCTCCGGTCAGTGCCTTCTCAAGGAAGGCATTGCGAGAACGTCCGGGGAGGCATCTGCTATAGACGACGGCTTTCTTACGTGGACCTCTGCACTGGCCTGGTCTTCCATCGAGCTTCTGCTTTTCGGGTAGTAGGTCGTTAATAGCTAATCTCGAATATCGGCCCTCTGCTCCGGGTTTGTACCAGCAAAGTGGTCCCGACGGGAACCGCATGTCATTGGGAAAGTGATTGCATGCATCCGTGAGAGTGATTTATTGTGCTGGGCGTGTAAACGTTTGCTACAAAGCGAGCTTGAAGCCGTCGTGGGGATCGAATGACATTTCTGAGGAGGTCAATATGTCGAAGCCATCGCAGTTGTCACGCAGGGAATTTGTCGGCGCTGCCATTTCCGCAGCCGCGGTGAGTTCGGTGCCAGCGCGGAGTCTTCTGAGTTCGTCATGGGGAGAGAGTCCGAGCGCGCCCAATGCTGATTGGAAAGATGAGGGCGTGCTTTTTGTGGATAAGTCGCCGTACGCCAAGTTGCACAACATTCCTGTGCACGCGGTGACGATTACGCAAGGATTTTGGGGAGCGCGGCGCGAGACGAACGTCGAGAAGAGCATTCCATCGATGGAGAAATTGCTCGAGGCGAATGGGCGGATGACTAATTTCTTGCGGCTTGTGGGCAAGAGTGACGCTCCGCAGCGCGGGCCGGTTTACTCGGACTCGGATGTTTACAAGTGGACGGAGGCGGTGGGGTTTGCGCTGCAGTCTGGAGATCGTCCTGAGCTGCACGCTCTGGGGAACCGGATCATTAATGAAGTCGTTGCGGTTCAAGAGCCCAGCGGATATCTGAATACGTACTACGTCGGCGACAAGGCGAAGGATCGCATGCAGCCTGAAGTGCAACGCTGGGGGCACGAGCTTTACAACATCGGGCACATGATCCAGGGAGCGATTGCGTATTATCGCGCGACGGGCGATCGCACGTTGCTGGATGCTGGGATTCATTTTGTTGATGGCTACCTTTTGTTCAATTTTGGTCCGGGACCTGATAAGAAGCCGATTCTGTCGGGGCATCCGGAAATAGAGCTGGCGCTCATCGAGCTGTACCGCGCGACGGGAAATAAGAATTATCTCGATCTTGCAGGTTATATTTTGCGCGGCGATGAACGCATCAAGCTGCCGCAGCGCGGCTACGTTTATCACTTCTGCGGAATTCCGTTTACGACGCGCCCACATCTCGAGGGGCATGCGGTACGCGCCATGTATGCCTGCTGTGGAGCTACCGACTATTACCTGGAAACCGGCGACCAATCTTATTGGAAGACGCTCAACGTGCTTTGGGACGATCTTGTGTCCGCGCAAATGTACGTAACGGGCGGTGTCGGAGCGCGGAGTTCGGGGGAAGCGTTCGGGGACGCTTATGAGCTGCCGAATTTCACGGCTTATGGAGAGAGCTGCGCGGCCATCGGCAACATGATGTGGAACTGGCGGATGCTTGCGGCCACCGGAGACGCGAAATTCGCGGATGTCATGGAGCGCGCTTTGTATAACGGCATCAATTCGGGCATGTCGCTGGACGGGACCATGTATTGTTACCGTAATCCGCTGGGATTTGATCCGTCGGGCGGCGATCAAATTCGCAATCCGTGGTACGACACGACGTGCTGCCCGCCGAATCTGGAACGCACCTTCGCTTCCTTACCGGGCTATTTTTACAGCACGAGCAAGGACGGGATCTATCTGCATTTGTATGATAATTCGCAGCTGGATTGGCATCTCGAAGACGGGACTGGTTTGAAAGTCGTGCAGAAGACAAATTATCCGTGGGATGGCGCGGCGGAGATTGCCGTCGCGCCAGCCAAGCCTTCTGAGTTCACATTTTATTTGCGTATTCCTGGATGGTCGGACGGAACCCAGGTCACTGTCAACGGCAAGGCGGTTTCGGGTGCAACATCGGGACAATATCTTGCGTTGCGGCGACGCTGGGAGTCGGGCGACGTTATTAATGTAAAGTTAGAGATGACGCCTCAAGTGATTCAAGCAAATCCGCGTGTTGTGGATGACTACGGCCGCGTGGCGGTGCAGCGCGGGCCGCTGGTTTATTGTCTGGAACAACTGGATCAGCCGGATGGCGTGCAGCTCTTTGATGTTTCTTTGGATGTGCGGCAAAAAGGCGCTTCCACGTTCCACGAGGAGTTTCGGAGCGATTTGCTTGGGGGAATCGTGGTGCTGAAACATACGGGGACGGTTAGCGAGAAGTCTAGTTCGCGTACCGCGCTGTATCGGCCGTACACTGCGGTGACGTCCAAAGCGCGGCAGGTGGAACTGAGCTTTGTGCCTTACTACGCGTGGGCGAATCGCGCGGCGACTCCCATGCAGGTTTGGACGCCGGTTTTGAAGGCGTAGACAAATCGCAGCCCGTTGGGGCGATCGGGAATCGCCGACAAGCGACGGATGCGTCAGGCTTCTACCTTGTGGTAGAGCCTGTAAGGTTCATCGCCGATGGCCGCGAACGGACGGAATGTGATTTTTCCGGCGTCCGACACCAAAGAGCGCTAGCGGGCCTCGGCGGAGCGCCACGAGTTGCGGGTTTTCCGGATCGACGGCTTGCAGGCGAAGCGGCATCCCAATTTCGAATTCCATGCGGTCCTTGTTTTTCCAGGTGCGCGACAGCTCAAAGAATTTTCCGGGGACAGCGCTACCCTCCACTCGTTTGCCGTTGACGGAAATGCGCGTTTTCGAGTCAGCCCAGGCTGGAACGCGCAGGTATACCGTGAACTTTTCCGCGCGCGCCATTTCCAATTGAAGCTGCGTCGTGTTGGATGTGGGATAGCTGGTTTGTTGCGTGAGGGTGCATTGCGTGCCGCCTTGCATCCAACTGACTCGCGAAGGAAGGAAGAGATTTACGTAAATGCCTTCTTTGGCTGGGTAGTAGGAACTGATGCCGTAGTCGGCGGTGAGTTGCGGGAAAGTGCCGGAGCAGCAGGGCCATTTATCTTTGTAATAGACTTTTTTGGCGGCATCGGAGTTGTAATCGGAATAGTAGAAGCTGGTGCCGTCAGCAAGAATCGGTTTGCCGCCGGCGACGGTGTTGTAGAAAACTTGTTCCATGCTGTCGCCGTAGCGGGAGTCGCGCGTTACGCGCTGGAGATAGCGCGTGATTTTGAATTGACCGTAGGCGCCACACGGAGTTTCGAAGCTGGAACGAGTCTTGCCGAGGCTCGCCGCAAGCAGTCCCTTCCCGGGTACGACAAACGACTCGTCGGGACCCCATCCTCCTGTTGCATAGCTCTGTTCCTGAACCATGCGCAATCCGTTTGTCGCCGCACGCAGATATTGTTCATCGCCGAGGACCAAATACGACTGCATCGCCGAGCTTAGCGTATTGACGTGGCTGTAAGCGTGCTTGCCGGGAAGGGCATTTTGGTTTTCGGCGAGGGCGTCGTAATACTCGTGATAAATAAAGCGCTCGCCCAAATCGCGATAGCGTTTGTCGCCGCTGCGTTGATAGGCCAGGAAGAAATTTTCGGGCAGGGTGTAGGTTTCGTCCCACGTGTACGCGATGGACTTATGCGGGCGGGCTTCTTGTTCCGCACGGCTCAGGGCCTTTTCTGGCAGATGCGGCAAAACCGCATCCGTGGCGCGCGTGAGCACATCCATGGCGATGGGATCCGATGCAAATTCATGAGCGTCGATGAGACCGCAGCAGGTTTTGTCGAAGGTGTAGCCAGGGAGGCGGTAGTCGACGTAGAATTTTCCGGTGGGCTCGACAGTTTCGCCAAAGGCGCGCACGAGGCGATGAACTTTTTCTTGCGTGGGCTTCGAACCGGTCACGGCATAAGCGCGGGCCAAACCGGAAAGATATTGGCCGAAGGAATGTCCGGCAATGAAGGCGTGAAAATTATCCTTCTCGTTAAAGTCGTCAGCATCGTCGTACCAGCCTCCTAGATCGGGGCCGGGAGCAGGCATTCCTTGACGCTTGCGAAACGGCTTGAGCAGGCCATCTTCGTCGAGATTCAGCAACAGCTTATGATTTTGGTCGAATTGCGTGCGGAAGGGGCCATCGAGCAGTTGGACTTTGGAGTAGCCGAAAATCGAGAGCGGAGGAGTGATCGCGGTTGTCGCTGAGGTGCGCGCCCATAAGGGGAGAGAGCGCGCCGCCAACAAGCCCGTGGTGGAAATCGCAGCAGATTTGAGGAACTGGCGCCTGGTTTTATTTTTCATCGCGAAACCCCCGGAGATAGCTTAAAGAGGCCCTCCTCGGATTTGTGGGAGGTGCGCTCGGAACGGTCCGCTGAGCGCGTGAATTCAAGTAAGCGTTACCTCAACGGACCAGGTATAGCGCGAGAGAGGCTCGGCGTCAAACACTTGCTGTAATCGATTTCCCGGATGAAGTATCCTGTCTTTGCTAAAGATGCAAAGACCGCGGGTACCCATGATACTTCGATGCAGGAGTCTTGGGCTTGCAATTGTGCTGCTAGCCTGCCAATTCTTGGCGTTTTCGCAAACCCCTCAGAGCCAGATTGAGCCCATCTCCTCGGCCCTGCGAGCGAGAGACTACGAAAAAGCTGTGGAGTTGAGCCGCGCGGCCTTGGAAGCATCGCCCAATAATGCACAATTATGGACGCTACAAGGCATCGCACAGGCCAGCAGAGGGGATAACAAAGACGCTCTGACGGCGTTTCAGCGGGCGCTGAGAATTGCTCCAAACACCATTGCGGCGCTCGCGGGCGCGGCTCAGATTGAATATCAGGCGGGGAATGCGGCGGCCGTGCCGCTACTGAATCATTTGCTGCAATTGCGGCCAGCAGATCCGACGGCCCACGCGATGCTCGCTGTGATGGAGTATCGGAAGGGAAACTGCCTTGCGGCGGTGCCGCATTTCGAAAAAACTGGGGTATTGCTCGATTCTCAGCTTGATGCCTTGCATGCTTACGCGACGTGTCTGGTCAAGCTCAAGCGGTTGGATGAGGCTGTAAAGACTTTTCAAAGAGCGCTTGCGCTTCGGCCGGACGATCCGCACGAACATCTCATTCTGGCATCGATTCAGCTCATGGCTCACAAGTCTCAGGACGCGCTTGCCACGCTGCAGCCGCTGCTGGGAGGCGCGGGCGCCGATGCAGACACGCTGCAGCTTGCCTCGACTGCGTATGAAGACGCCGGCGACACTCCGCAGGCGGTGAGCACGCTGCGGCAGGCCCTTTTGCTTGCGCCGCGGAACGTAAGTCTTTATCTGGATTTTGCAAACATTTGTTTCACGCACGAGTCGTTTCAAGTCGGGATTGATGTGCTGACCGAAGGACTGTTGCTGCAGCCGAAGGCGGATGACCTGTACGTGGCGCGCGGTGTCCTGTACGTGCAGCTGGCGCAATACGACAAAGCAGAGGCCGACTTTGAGAAAGCCTACGAATTGAACCCGAATCAGTCTTTGAGTACGGCGGCTCAAGGTTTGGCTGCTGTTCAGGCGAATGACCTCGATCACGCACTCGAGTCCGTGCAGTCAAAACTGGCCCGCAAGCCGAACGACCCGCTGCTGCTCTACTTGCAGGCCGATGTACTTTCGCAAAGGGGCGCCGATCCGGGTACGCCGGAATTTCAGCTGGCGATGCAGTCGGCGAA
>WNFS01000875.1_pt1 | contig 23031 bp, 21 predicted proteins | sample 5400141 | NCBI WGS metagenome assembly WNFS01 (sample SAMN13153358, study PRJNA577476) | soil metagenome | isolation source: 60 cm saprolite under Madrone tree | place: USA:California | collected 2016-06-14
ACATCCGAGGCGCCGGCCTTCTGTCCGATCTCCAGATAATCGTCCACGTGCGGCAACGGGTGCGAGCTCACAGGAGTGTTCGGAGCGAGATTGGTTGCGGTCATTGGGCGGCTGCAGGAAATAATTACGCGCCCCAGCCCTGCGCGTAAATGCTAAAACACGCTGTCTCCCAGGCGACACATTAGACGCAATGGGACTTATGTTTTGCGGCGCGACTGGCCTCCGAAATCAGTGAAGCGATTTTTGACGAAATCAACGATTACCGGTCGAGCCAGACTTGCGACGATTTTCAGCGCCCCCAGGGCAAAGCCGGTTTCGACGAGCTTTTTCTTTGTTTTCCGCCTGTTCTTCGCATCGACATAAATTTTTTTCTTCCGCATTGGCGCCAGTGCGATGAGCACACCGACAGCGCCTGCGGCGGTGATCCAGGAAACGGTTTGTTTCCGAAATGATCTGCGGAATTTGGCTGGGAAATCCAATTCGTAATGCAGGCCGCGCAAATCGCGCGCTACGCGTTCCCGGGACTGTGCGATTTCCGCCGTCAGCTCGTCGATTGATTTGTTGCGTCCAGATTTTTCAGCCATTCGCGATCTTTCTTTAATTCAGCTAGCGTCGCGCGAAAAACCGGCTTGGTGATGCGGCTGTACGCGACGAGGAGTAAAACTATCGCAATGATGAAATGCAGTGCGGCAGCGGCCAGGGCTATCCATGGCCATGAAACCCCGGCCAGATGGGCCACTCCGACAACGGCGCCAGTGATGAGGAAAATATAGCCCAACGCGCAGAGCACCACCGCCAGAATCAGGCAGCTGGCCAGAATTAATACTTGCAGCGCGGCCGCTTTCGATTCCTGGGCAAGAAGAGCAAAGCGGCTCTCAAAAAAGTCTGCAAGCGCGCTTGCGAGCGCGAGCAGGTTCTCGAGCAAACCGGCATGTCCCGCGGGATTGCGGGACCGAGGGCTCTCGCTAATCATCTCCGAAGCGTCTCGGAGTTAGCGCCGGAAGATCAGACCCAACACGAACCCAATTCCGAGCGCTGTGAAAACCGCTTTTGTCGGATTTTCACGCACGTATTGCTCTGCGTCTTCCTGGAACGTCCGGACGCGATCTCGCGCATCCCCCCATGCTTCTTCGGCTTTGCCACGTGCCTCGCCCCATGCTTGCTCTGCCTTGCCACGGTACTCTCCGGCCAAAGCGCCTGCGGCTGATTTCAAATCTTCCGCTGCTCTGCGCGCATGTTCCTTGCTGCTCTGCAATTTGTTCTGCGCATCCGCTGAGGTGGGCATTTTCTGCTCTGCTTTATTGTCTTCTGCCATTGGTAATCTCCAGTTGATTTTCCTTCCAACTATCCGCGCGCTTCACAAATTGGGCAAACGCGGAGTTGCCTTTAAGGTTTAAACGCGTTGAGGCGTGGAAGCGGCCGTCTCTGTTACCCTGAATACTTCAAGAAGAGAAAAGGGAAATCACAGTTCGCGAAAAATGATGCGAGCTTTCGTCAAATCGTAAGGCGAAAGCTCCACGGAGACTTTATCACCGGGGACAATGCGGATGAAATGCTTCCGCATTTTACCCGAGATATGTGCGAGCACATTGCGCTGGCCGGGAAGATCGACGCGGAACATCGTGCCCGGTAACACTTGCGTTACTGTGCCCTCGGTCACGATTGGTCCTTCCTTCGCCATCGCCAGCGAACTATACCGCGCGAACCCCATTTCTCAACGGTTGCGCAGCTGATCCAGCGAGACGGTCGGCAGATATTCCCGAAGCTCCTGCCGTTTCCACCACGCGCCGGTTTGCCGAAGTTCGCTCGCCGTCGTGAATCGATACCGATAAAACATCGCGCGAATGTAGCGGGGTGGCTTGTCTGGGAACGGGTTATGTGCGAGCAACCGGTTCACGTCGTGTGAGCCCTGCAAAAGTCTGACGATGAGCCCAACAAACCACGGATTTTGCTGCGGGCTCTCCAAAGCGGCAAACCACATTTGCCAATCGAGTCTCGGTTGGTGCGGCGCGCACCAGCCCGGTGCGCGTTTAACGTCACCCGGTTTCCATTTGAATTCGTAGGGCAGCCATTCAACACCTTCTGTGCTGCCTTCGAGCACGATCTCGCAGCGGTCCTTTGTCATCACCCGAAACAGCCCATAGCCATTGACGATCCGGAACGCTTCGAGTTGTTCGTAAACATCTGCCAGCGGGTGAGGTGGTCGGGCCCGCGGTTTGAACGCGCTGAAAATAAGCCACGCATTGATGGGCACCGTCACAATGATCACGATGATTGCCGCGTAGATCGACAATCGATACGTTACAGATTCCGCAATTGGAGGGCGAAGCTCCTGCGACGCTCGGCTCGCGGGCGCTCGCCCCTCCATACGAGACACGACTGCGTCATCAATCAACAACAAGCACAACGCAATCGTCAGCAGATTAAAAAAACAGTAGTTACCGGTGACGGCGATCGCGAGCTGAAGAAAAATCATCAGTCCAGCGGCAATAAGACGTGGACGCCGTGGCGCCCAGATAAAAAACGGCACGACGATTTCTACGCTCAGACAAAATGCGACTGAAAAATGCTTGAACCATTCCGGGCTTTTGTCCGCCCACCAACTGAACACTGTGGGCAGCGGTTGCGACCAGTAATGATAATCAAGTGCCGTGAGCGCGCTCCAATGAAACGAGTGATTCACCCAGCCCCATGAGTCGTCGCCGCTGGTGAGCTTCACTACGCCCGACATCAGCATGAGTTTGAACAGAAGAAACTTGAGCAAAAACAAACCCGCGCGTGAAACCGGCGATATGACCGGCGTCTCGTACCCGCTTGGAGATGGTCTTCCTCCTCTCCCTTCGCAAGGGAGAGGGGAGGGTGAGGGTTCGCTTTCGCTCGTGCGACGCGACGAATATTCACTCGCCGCCGTCCTCTCCCCTTCGCGAAGAGGAGAGGAGGCCAGATCCGCGCGAGGCCGATACCACGCCGGCGACGGCCACCAGATCAGTTCGCGAGGCCAGAGTCGCCAGGGCGCCAAAAAGATGGCTAAAAAGCCGGTCTCGAGCAGGAGAACGTCCCATTGAAAATTGAGGAAGGTTTGTCCAGCAATGGTTAGGGACAGGTAAAAGGCAAAAAGCACGACGAGCAAAAACGCCGGGGCGATCCCGAACATCAAAAGCAACGAAACAACAACGCCGCCGCCGCAAAGGAAATGCAGAAACGCGTTGCTGGAGTTGAACCAGCAAAGCGTCGGCAAGAGAGTATAGGCGTCTCGTCCAAGTTGTGAGCGAACTGCCGCCAGGAACTGATTCAGGGGCGATACACCGTCGCTGCCGATCAGTCCATCCACTTGCACCCAGAGCGAAACGAATGCGATCAGATAGGTTAGGCCGAGCGTGCGCAGAAACCAGCGCCGCGCCCAAAAGTACGTCGGCGGCCGCACGTCTTTTCCCCAGAGTAACCGAGTAACAGTCGAGCCGAGACCGCGATGACGAGCGATAAACTTGTAAGCGGTTTCGGAAATCGCAGCGAATCCAGGAACGTGATCGTAACTCCAGGCGAGCCATTTTCTCGAAGGTCGATATCGCAACGAGCGATAGACGGCTTCCGCCGCAAAAAAAGTTTCGCCGTCTGGCTCAATCAAAGCGACCGCGCGTTTGAATTGTTCGACCGCAATTTCGGGGAACTGATGTGCTGCCTCCTGATAGGTCGCGTAATCGACCTTACCTCCCGTGATTTGTCGCCAGCGTTCGATCCACTTTTTGCAAAAATGACATTCGCCGTCCCAGATCATGAGCGGTTTCGGCGGCGGATTGGAAACGCGCAGATGCGTTTCGTTAGTCATTAACGCCCAACGTCCAACGCTCAACGCCCAACGTCCAATTCAGAATCTGAATTCGGCGTTCGATGTTCGACGTTGGGCGTTCGGTGTTTTCAGAAATGAAATTCCGCCCATACCGGCGCGTGATCGGACGGTTCTTTGCCTTTGCGCATTTCGCGGTCAATCCCGGCCGCAGTGCATTTTTCGGCCAGTTCCTCGCTGGCCAGAATCGCGTCAATGCGCAGTCCACGATTTTTTTCAAAGGCGCGCATCTGATAATCCCACCAGCTGAAAACTTCGCTTTCCTGGTGGTGAATTCGCAGTGTGTCGCGGAGGCCGATGTTGCATAATTCTCGAAACGCGGCGCGCTCGCCCTCCGAGCACATGATGGCTCCGCGCCACAGGTCTGGATCGTAAACGTCAATATCTTCTGGGGCGACGTTGAAATCGCCACACACGACCACATCAGCCGATTTTTCTTTTGCAATGCAATTCCGAAGGCGCCGATACCAATGCAGTTTGTATTCGTAGGCTGGCGACCCGACCGCCTGACCGTTTGGTGCGTAAATCGAAAACACGCGCAGGTGATCGATGGTCGCGGCGATCACACGCGCCTGCGCATCGACCACTTCATCGCAAAGCGACGGACGTACGTTACGCAGCCCACTCTTCGCGAGAATCGCCACGCCGTTGTATGATTTCTCTCCGTGATAAGCCGAGCGATAACCGACCGCTTGCAAAGCGAGCGCTGGAAATAGTTCGTCGGGGCATTTTGTTTCTTGCAAGCAGACGACGTCCGGTTTCGTCGCTTCCAACCATGCAAACAAGCGATCCTGTCGTTTGCGCAGCGAGTTGATATTCCACGAAGCGATCTTCATTCGCTGTAACGGCGATCTATTACCGCCGCAGTTGTTTTGGATAATTTAGCATCGGCGCTCGTCGAGCGCCGCTACAGGTCTAATTCCACGCCCGGCTCTGGCACAATAACGTCCGTATCGGGCAGATCGGCATCGAGCTGCGCGCGCATCCACTCCACAGCCGGCGGGTCGCCGTGCACAAGAACAATTTTGCGGGGCGAAATTTTCTTCGCGTATTCGATCAACGATTCACGCGTCGCGTGTGCGCTAAACTGGAACTGTTCGATGTTGCAGCGGATGCGCTGGGGCGGCTTGTCGGGATCAAGCGCGACCTCGCCGCCTGTCCCAGCGTCCCGCAGAAGACCCGCAGGCGATTCGGGATTCGCGTAGCCGACAAAAAAAATCGAGTGCTGCGGGTTTTCGACTAATCGGCGTGCAAAAACGTGTGAGAGCGTTTTTGGGATCATCATTCCGCTGGAGAGGACGTACACGCGTCGCCCGCGGAGAGGCGCATCGCGCACTGTTTCATCGTTCAAAATGAACGGCGCTGCTTCCCTCATGAGTTGCAAGCGCGGCAATTGCCGGCGCGTCGTATGCGCTCGGCGATCGTAGATGTCAGTCATCTTTGAGCTGAGACCGCCAATGTAAATTGGAAACTCTCCCGAAAGCTTTCGGGATTCGCGGCGGAATTTGTACAGCATCGCCAGAATCTCCTGCGTTTTGCCGAGCGCGAAGACCGGTATGAGAACACCTGCACCGCGCTCGAAAGCGTGGCCGAGTGCCTCTGCCAGCCGTCGCTCTTCACCGGCCCGAGTCCAGCCCACAGGCTTGGCGTGGTCGCCTCGAGTGCATTCCATGATCAGGACGTCGATGTTCTCTTCTGAAAAAACCGCCGCTTGCATGATCGTTTGATCATCGAAATTGACGTCTCCCGTGTAGAAGACGGTTTGCCGTTCGGTGCGCAGCAGAATTCCAGCCGAGCCGAGCACATGTCCCGCCTCGAAAAACTCGAAGGTCAGCGCATCTCTTTCGCGTTGGGGCGCCCGTTCGCCAGCAATGGAGATACGTTGGCGTAACGGACACCACTGCCAGCGTTCCGACGCTCTATCGGTTTCCCGGTGTGTGAAAAGCGGATATGACATTTCTCCGATCTCCTCGCGTTGCCGCGTCATCACATTGACCGAGTTGTGCAAAAGCACATTGCCAATCTCGGCCGTGGCCTCCGTCATGAAAACGCGCACGCCTGGAAAGCGTCTCATCGCCACCGGCAACGTGCCGATGTGATCCTGATGAGCGTGTGAAATCAAGATCGCTTCGATCTTCCGATCGGCGATTGCCTTCAAATAAGGCAGCGCATCTTCCCCGGTGTTCTTTGGATGCATTCCGCAATCGAGCACCAGCTGGTGACGGCCAATCTCAAGATAATAGGAGTTTGCGCCGATTTCCATGCGGCGCGTAAGGTTAATGAATTTCAAATGCGGTTGCCGTTAGTGCATCTTTCGGTTTTTTCTATCAGAGGCGCAATTCTCTGAACAGTCGCTTTCGCGAGCAGTCTAAATACCGGTCGCAATGAAAGGAGAAACGCAGCCGCAGGGCGACCCAAACAGCCATCTCGAGCAGGACATTTGCATCCACATCTTCACTGTTTCCTCCGCAATGGTCGGCGTTTGTCTGACCGTTATAGGATTGATTCGCGTTGTCATCACACTTGGAAACGCGGATACGCTAGCGGATGACTTACTCGCTGGCGACGCGTTGCTGTTTCTGATTTCTTGTCTGCTTTCTTATTGGGCGCTTCGCTCCCGGGGTCTGCGCAGAATGCATCGCCTTGAGAAAATCGCGGATACGATATTCATCATCGCGATGACCGGGATGGTGGCGGTTTGTGCGTTGATCACTTATACGATTTCTATTCCAGCCCGGTAGATCGCTGGCTAAAGAACCTCGTTAAAAATCCGCAGCCAATTCCCGCGCAAGATTTTTTCGATCTGGTCGTCGCTAAATCCGCGCTCGATCAATCTGCGGCTGAGATTGCGCGCGTGAGCATGATTTCTCAGGTCGGGAATGAAATGCGGCTTGGTGAATTTTGCGGCAAGCTCCTTTTGCCTCGACTCAGGCCACTCGCGATAGATGAATTCAAAGAAATCGAAGCCGATTCCGACTCCGTCGATGCCAATCAAATTGGCGATGTACTCGATGTGATCGATATAACGATCCATCGTGCTTTCGTCTTCTCTCGGGCTCACCAGCACAGAATTCACGCCGATTACACCGCGCCGTTCGCCGATCATCTTGATCTGCGCATCACTGATGTTGCGCTCAATATCGTAATAACGGCGGACATTTGTGTGCGACACGATCGGTGGCTTTGTTGTAATCGAGAAAATTTCGTTAAACCCGGCTGGATTGATGTGCGCGAGATCAATAATCACGCTGAGCCTCTCGCATTCGCGCACCAGATCGCCCCCAAAGCTGGTTAGACCGTCCGGTGACGAACCGGTCGCGGCAAAAGCTCCGCCATGCCCCACCGCGTTGCTTCGCGCGTGCGTCAGCCCGATTGAGCGCACTCCCAGCTCGTAAAAAACGCGCAACAAATCCAGGTCCGTCCCGAGCGGCTCTACTCCTTCCATCGTGATGAGCAGCGCAATTCTGTTGGCTTCACGTGCCTTCTGGATTTCGTGATAGCTTTTGCAAATAGCGAAGCGCTGCGACGCGGCTGTTTCAGCGTACAGCCGCGCGATTTGATCGAGCGCCACACGAAGAGCCGTCTCCGGCTCGCCACGGCGAGTCCGTCCTGTGGCGGACAAGTAACGGTCCTCGATGTAAATCGCGACGCCAACGGCGCCAATGTTACCAGCATCCAGTTCCGACAGAAATTCTGTTTCCAGAACATTTTTGCGGTCGCGCTTTTCGTACAAATCCATCGGCAAATCAAAATGCAGATCGATGATCCCACCGGCTTCCAGCCGATCGATTCGTTCTTCGATGGATTCTTTCATAGGATTCTGTAGCGGGGGTCTACGACTGCCGAACCTTGTCCGCGGATTACGCGGATGTCACGGGTAGAAACAGAAGCACGGGAGCATGGAAGACACTTCGACTATTCCGTACCAAGTGCCTTGGGATTGCGGGGCGTCGTCGCACCGTTTTTCGAGATGGCAAAGCCTTTCGTCAAGAGAGCTGCGACTGTAGCGAGAATTCCTATTGGCGGAACTCGGCCGCGTTTCGTAAGGCGGCGCGAGTACGCGCGCGCACTCCTAACGCTTCGCGAAATAATCACAAGTCCTATCCAGGATTAGATTTTGGACAGAGGACGTTATTTGCTCAACTCGAGCATACGCAAAATCGGTATTTCCGCGCGTTTGCGCACCAGCTCCGCCAAGGTGATCTCGGGTTCCATGTTCAACAACGCGTCGTACGCCTTCTCCAGAGTGTTCATCTTCATGAACCGGCACTCGCCGCAAAAGCAGTTATCTGTCGGTCCTGGAATGAAGGTTTTACCAGGGATTTCTTTGCGCAGCCGGTGTAATAATCCAGCTTCCGTGACAACAATGATCTCGCGCGCTGGCGACTCCTTACAAAACGTTACCATTTTTTCGGTGGAACAAACTTCATCGGCCAGCATGCGCACGGCATACGTGCATTCCGGATGCGCGACCACGGGGGCACCTGGATATTCTTCGCGAATTTTGTTGATGCTGCGCGCCGTGAACTCGACGTGCACGTAACACGTGCCCTGCCACAAATCCATTTTACGTCCCGTTCGTTCCATGACCCACGCGCCGAGGTTTTGGTCTGGGACAAACAGAATATTCCGATCGGCCGGCGCGGCGCGCACGATCTTGTCCGCATTCCCGCTGGTGCAAATGACGTCGGCCAGCGCTTTCACGCCAGCGCTGCAATTGATATAGGCGATGACGTAATAATTTTTGTCGGCGTGCTCTTTCAAAAACGCTGCTAATTTTTCCGGCGGGCACGATTCGGAGAGCGAGCAACCGGCATCAAGGTCCGGCAAAATCACTCGCTTCGTTGGGTTGATGATCTTGGCCGTTTCTGCCATGAAATGGACGCCGCAAAATAAGATCACGTCCGCGTCCGTTTTCGCCGCCTGGTAACTCAAGCCTAACGAGTCGCCGACGAAATCAGCGACATCTTGCAACTCCGGCACCTGATAGTTATGCGCGAGGATAACAGCGTTTCGCTCGCGCTTGAGCTCTTTCAGTTCTTCCGCGAGATCGACGCTGACGCGGCTCGGACTAGCGAAATTGATGCCCGCACTTACCATCGGCTAATATGGTGGTTTCTCCGCAAAATACAAACCTAGCCTGTAGCGGTTTCGGATGGATTGTAGGCCGTTTCTGTGAAACGCCAACTTTATGGCGTTTGTCACAGACGCCCTACAAAAGCGCCGCGCGCATTGCTTCTATCGGCGATTCGCGGTTGAACCAGATGGAAAACGAGAGTGCCCCTTGATGTAGCAACATGAATAAGCCGTTCGCGCCGCGCGCGCCGGCTTCGTCAGCTGCGCGGAGTAATGCAGTTTTCGATGACCCGTAAACGCAATCGAAGACGATGTGATGCGGCGCAAGTAAACGCGCTGGAACCGGCGAGGGATCGCTGGGATTCATTCCGAGCGGCGTGGCATTAATGATTAAATCGATATCGGCAAGTTGCATGCGCATCGCGGACTCATCTAATGCGACCGCCTCGAGCCGCATCGCCGGACCCAAGACCCGAGGTCCAGAAAAAAACGGCCGCAATTGTTCTGCAAGCGCGTTTGCTTTTTTCAGCGTGCGATTCACCAAAACAAGACGCTCACAATTTTCCAGCGCACATTGCCAGGCTATGGCACGTCCTGTTCCGCCGCCGGCGCCAATAATCATCACCCGCAGATCGCGCAGATCCATCGAGAATTCAGTGCGAATCGCGCGCAGGAATCCGTCGCCATCCGTGTTCGAACCGATGAGTTTTCCATCGCGAACGCGAATGGTATTTACCGCTCCGGCGCGAGTCGCAGATTCATCGGCTTCATCGATCTGCGTGAACGCCGCAATCTTGTGCGGCACGGTCAGGTTGATTCCAACGAAATCGAGCCTGCGCAAAAGCAGCAGCGCCGGTCGCAGTTCGTTGGGGCGAATGTGAAAACGCGCATATTGCATGTCGATCTCGCAGGCGCGCAAGCCCGCGTTTTGCATTTGCGGTGAGAGCGAGTGCGCGACCGGATCGCCGAAAACGCCGAGCCGAATCGGCGGGTCGAGATCTCCCGCAACGGCAGACCAGTTTTCCAGATCCGCAAGCGTGTAACGGTCAGTGGTTTGCTTTTTTTCCATTCGTGGAGAATCGAGAATACTAACCACGCAAAAGCGCAATGACAGCTTCGACTGAAAATCCGCCGTCCGATTTTATTCGCGACATTGTCGCAGAAGACGTTCGCGCGGGAAAACACAAACAAATCCGCACCCGCTTCCCGCCTGAGCCGAATGGTTATCTGCATATCGGTCACGCGAAATCGATCTGTCTCAATTTCGGCATCGCAGGCGAGTTTGGCGGCATCTGCAACATTCGCATGGACGATACGAACCCAACGAAGGAGGAAGCCGAGTATGTCAGGTCAATCATGACCGACGTGCATTGGCTGATCGATGGTTGGGCGGATAACCACATGGGCGGTGCGCCGCTCTACGCGTCCGATTATTTCCACCGGTTTTACGAATACGCGGTCGATCTCGTCCGCATGGGCAAGGCATACATTTGCGACATGACTCCGGAGGAGACGGACGCGTATCGCCGCCTCGGGAAAGCAAGCGCTTTTCGTGACCGCTCGGTGGAGGAAAATCTCGATCTGTTTTCGCGAATGAAAGCGGGCGATTTCCCCGATGGCGCGCGCACGCTGCGTGCGAAGATTGACGTGAACGCGGCAAACGTCTGGCTGCGTGATCCGGTGCTTTATCGGATCCGTCACGCATCGCATCATCGCACCGGGGACAAATGGTGCATTTACCCGATGTACGACTGGGCGCACACGCTCAGCGATTACATCGAAGGGATCACGCACTCGATTTGCACATTGGAATTCGAAGTGCACCGGCCGCTTTACGATTGGATTCTCGACGCGCTCGAATTACCCGAGCCGCGGCCGCATCAGTACGAATTTGCGCGGCTAAATCTTACCTACACGGTTGTGAGCAAGCGTAAACTCATTCAGTTGGTAAACGATAGGCTAGTGAGCGGCTGGGACGATCCGCGTATGCTGACCATTTCCGGTTTGCGGCGGCGCGGCGTCACGCCAAGCGCGTTGCGCACGTTCGCGTACAACATCGGGATCACCAAATATCCGAGCTTGACTGAAATGGCGCTGCTCGAACACACGATGCGCGATGAATCTAATCGCGCCGCCACGCGCCGACTCGTCGTGCTGCAGCCGATCAAAGTTGTGCTGATGAATTATCCGGAAGGAAAAATTGAAGAGCTCGATGCAATCAATAATCCCGAGGGCGCAAATGCCGGAACCCGCAAAATTCCATTCGGTCGGGAGCTTTACATTGAAAGCGACGATTTCATGGAAACGCCGCCGCCGAAATATTTTCGGTTGCGACCGGGTGGCGAGGTGCGGCTGAAATACGCTTACATCGTTAAGTGCGATGAGGTGGTGAAAGATAAGGCAGGCAACGTGATCGAGCTCCGCTGCACTGTTGATCTGGACAGCAAATCAGGCGGCCCGACTGCAGGTCGCAAAGTGAAAGGGACAATTCACTGGGTGAGCGCTCCGCACGCGATTGATGCCGAAGTTCGATTGTATGATCGGTTTTTCACTGTTCCCGAGCCAGATGCGAGCGGCGATTTCAAATCATTCATTAATCCCAATTCGTTGGAAGTGGTGAACGCGAAATGCGAACCCGCCCTTGCAGACGCACGTCCAGAAGAGCGCTATCAATTCGAGCGCCTCGGCTATTTCGCGCTCGATCCCGATTCTACGCGCGAAAAACAAATCTGGAATCGCACGGTTACTCTCAGAGACACTTGGGCGAAACAACGGAACATAGATTTTTAATCTGTGTGCCCAGCAGGTTTGTAACCTGCTGAGTGGTCCCGCAGCGGAGAACATCTCCGCTGGGCACACAGGCCACAGGCCTATGTTCCGAACGTTGCCAGCGCACAGTCCATCCGCGCCAGCACTTTTTCTTTTCCGAGAACCTCTAGCAAATGATAGAGACTCGGTCCGACATTGCTGCCGGTCACAGCAAGACGAGTGGGATGAACGATTGCGCCGACTTTGACGCCAAGCTTTGACGCTGTGGCTTTCAATGTTGTTTCGATTTCGGCAGCATCGAATTTCTCAAGCGCGCTTAACGCATCGCGAACCGCTTTCAACCGCGGCTTATTTTCAGAGGTAAAATGCTTGGCTACGCCTTTCAGGTCGTAATGGAGGTCATCGGTGAAATAGAAGCCGCAGTACGCAGGCAACTCGTCGAATGTGTTGATCTTTCCTTTGCAAGTTTGCAACGCCGCTCGCACGTAGTTCTCTGGAAATTTATCCAGCTTTACTCCGCTCGAACGCAGCCTTGCCACAGCAAGTTCGTGAAACTCGGAGTCACTGAGCTCGCGCGCGTATTCGCCGTTTAACCAATGCAGTTTGTCTGGATCGAACGTTGCCGAGCTGCGCCCGACGTTTTTCAGATCGAAAATCCTGATGATTTCGTCAACGTCGATTTTCTCCCTGTTATCTTTTGGTGACCAGCCGAGCAGACAGAGATAATTGCGCACCGCTGCCGGGAGATAGCCGCGTCGGATGTAATATTCGACGCGCGCGCCTTCGTCGCGCTTACTCATCTTTGTCCCGTCCCGGTTAAGGATGAGCGGAATATGCGCGTAGTGGGGCGGCTCAGCCCCTAGCGCGCGAAAAATCTCGATATGCTTCGGCGTGTTGGAGAGATGATCTTCGCCTCGGATTACGTGGGAGACCTTCATTTCGAGGTCGTCGACCACATTCACGAAATGAAAAATCCATGAGCCGTCCGGACGGCGAATGGTCATGTCAGGGTGCGTTGCCGGGTTGCTGAGATCGAAATCGATTTTGCCGCACACGATGTCATCCACGATGACGTGTTCGCGCGGCGAACGAAATCGCAGCGCGCCCTCGTCCTCGAAGATATGACCGGCGTCCTGAAGTTTTTTGAGGTAGCGCTCGTAAAGTTCTGTGCGTTCGCTTTGCAGATAAGGTCCGAAATCGCCGCCGACATGTGGGCCTTCGTCCCAATTCAGGCCAAGCCATTCCAACCCCTCGTAAATGGCGGCCATCGCCTCCTCGGTGTTTCGCTTGACGTCGGTGTCTTCGATGCGCAGTACGAACTTCCCGCCGTGATGCCGGGCAAACAGCCAGTTGAACAGTGCGGTGCGCGCACCTCCGATGTGCAGATACCCGGTAGGCGAGGGGGCAAAACGAACGCGGATATCAGAAGGCATTAGCCACAGATTACACAGATTTTTACAGATGTTGTAGTGGCGGCTGTGCGAACAGGAACGTCGCCCACAGGGCGACGGCTACAGCTCACTCGACAAAAATTTTCCCGGCGCGGCGGCGGGCGTGGCAATCTCGCGGGAGATTCACTTTGGCGATCGGGGCTTCTTGATCAGCAAGCGAACGCACGCGCTCGATCACATCAAAGCCAACCTCAGCGATGTTTTGCGCGCGCAGCCATTTCAAGATCGCGCGGCGCTGAAGTGCGATGGGCAATGCGCGAAGTCTTGCCAGAGAAAGAGCCGCATTGGTCGAATTAGGCAGCTTCTCGTTGATCCATTTTTCTTCCTCGGCGGCAATCATGGCTGTTCGCCAGATGTTCTGACGGATGTTGCGGCCAAGGATTTTTTCCAGATAGGGAATGACGCGGTTGCGAATGCGATTGCGCGTCGTCGCGAGATTTTTATTCGTAGCATCTTCGCGAAATCGCAGGTGACATTCGCGAACGTATTTATCGATGTGGCTGCGCCAGACTGACAGCAGCGGGCGCACGATCGTCAGATCGACGCCATCAATGTGTCGGCTGGAAACGTCGCGCATTCCGGCGAGACCGGTTAGACCGGCGCCTCTGATCAAGTTTAAAAGAATCGTCTCCACCAAATCGTCGGCGTGATGCGCTAGAAAAATTGTGTCGCAACGGCGGCGCTTCGCGGCCTTGGCGAAAAATGAGTAGCGCGCCTCACGCGCCGCGGTTTCGATCGAGATCTTTTTTTTCTTCGCGAGCACGCGAACGTTTGCCGCGCCGAGTTCAAAATTGACCTGATATTTCCCAGCGAGTTTTTCTACAAACCGCGCATCGGCGTCGCTCGATCGTCCGCGCAACTGATGATTTAAATGACAAACGACCACTTTCTTGTAACCGAGACTGTTCAGCCAATGCAGCAGCGCGACGGAATCGCGTCCGCCGGAGACGCCGATGAGATAGCGCGTATCACGCGGAAAGCGAAAATTTGTTTTTGTTTGAATCCAATTCACGGCGGCACTGCATCCAACGTTCAAAAGCAATCATGAACAATCAACAAACCTTAGACAAAGCGGGAACTCCGCGGCGTCTTAAAATTATGAAGAACGAAGCTCAATCGATCTACGGGCTCCTGGTCCGCTCGCAAGAGAAAGGCCGGAGCAGGATGGAAACGGCGATTTATGCGATGTGTATTGTAAGCGCGGTCGCCGCAATCGGGCAATTCATCTGGCAACCGGCCCCGGTTTCTTATGAAAGTCTGGTCTCGCCAGCCCATCCCGCGGCGGTCATGTCGCAACACGCCGTAGAAGCAACATTCGACACGAAATCCTGAAAAGAACCGCGGCAGGATGATGCGCACGTCCTGTCGTGACACGAAAGTGGTGGAAGCGCCCTTCGGCGGCGTAATACAGAGAACTTGGCGGTGTGCGACTAGGGGTTGACAATGAATGAACGTTCATTCATCTTCCCAAATCTATGTCGCAACCCCAGATAGAATCGAGTCCAGACCGGCGCACCCAAATCCTCGATGCCGCTCTGGTCTGCTTTGCTAAACGCGGATTTCACCAGGCTAGCATGCATGACATCAGTGCCGAAGCCGGCATCAGCGTCGGTCTTATCTATCGCTATTTCGAAAACAAGGAGGCGGTGATTTCGGCAATGGCGGATCGCCACAAAAAAGAGATCGGCGAAGTGTTGGAACGCGCACGGCAAGCGCCGAGCTTGCTCGAGTCGCTCGAGATTTTGTTCACCGCGCATTGTTGCGAAGACGCGCCGCAAGTTGTCTCTGCCTTCGTTGTCGACCTTTACGCGGAAGCGTCGCGCAATCCGCACGTGGCCGATTTGGTGCGCGATGTTTTGGAGACGGCGATGGATGGCGTGACCGATTTGATTGCGCGCGCGCCGGAGGCGGAAGGCGCTGCTCATGGTTTAAAGCCTTACGAACTGGCGGAACTGATTTTTGCTGTCTCGCGCGGGATGTTGATGCGCGACGTTTTGCAACCGGAGGAGATGACCTCCGCGGAAAGGCGCACCCGGCAATTGGAAGTCACACGAAGATTGTGGGGACTCTTGTTTAGAAAGGAAGGTGAACCGGCGTATGCATGATATAGCCAAACCTGTTTCTACTAAACCCAAGGTGAGATCTGGGAGAAGAGCGTGGGTGCTTGCGATTGCAGGCTTGATCGCCCTTGTCATCCTGCTTGTTGGAGTCAAAGCGCTGCAAATCGTCAAGATGGCGTCCACGCCTATGGTGATGCCGGCGACGACAGTCTCGAGCGCGACGGTGAAAGAAGAAGATTGGGCGCCGGTGCTTTCAGCCGTCGGCTCGGTTTCGGCTGTGCAAGGCGCAATCATAGCCGCTGAACTGGGCGGTGTGATAAGTGACATCAAGTTTGAAAACGGCGGTGTCGCCAAAAAAGGAGACGTAATCATGAAACTAGACGCCTCCCAGGAGGAAGCACTTTTGCGATCCGCGGAAGCCGAAGCCGAGCTGGCGCGCACGGACTTAGAACGAACTCAGGGCCTTGCCTCACAAAAGGTGGTGTCGAAGGCTGAACTCGACGCTGCCGAATCGAAATTCAGGAGACTGACTGCCATTGTCGATCAGATGCGCTCTAGTATTCGGAAGAAGACGCTTGTCGCCCCTTTCGATGGGCAGCTTGGCATTCGCCAGGTGAATGTCGGGCAGATGATCAATCCCGGTCAGCAAGTGGTGGCGCTAACATCGCTCGATCCGGTGTATGTCGACTTTGCGTTGCCGCAGCAACATCTGGGGAAATTGTCTCACGGCTTGGAAGTGCGCGTGACTACGGATGCTTTGCCTAGTCGCGTATTCCCTGGAAAGTTAACCGCGGTGAACTCGATGGTCGATACCGCCACGCGAAATGTCTCTGTTCAGGCGACGCTGGAGAATCCGGATCATGCGCTGCGACCGGGGATGTTCGCAAAGGCTGAGGTGGTGCTGCCGGAAAAAAGTCCTGCGCTGATCATTCCCGGTTCGGCAGTGTCGTACGCGCCATTCGGTGATTCGGTTTTTGTGATCGAAAAGAAGAAAGACGAAAAGACTGGCAAGGAATCGCAAGCGATCCGGCAGCAATTTGTGCGAGTGGGTGAATCGCGCGGCGACTTCGTTTCGATTACACAAGGCCTCAAGGCCGGTGAAATAGTCGTGAGCACGGGAGTCTTTAAGCTGCGCAACGGAATGGCAGTGACGATAAGCAACGAGCTCGCGCCAAAACCGCAGACAAATCCGACTCCCGGGGATTCATAATGTGAGATCGACATGAAGTCGTTCACTGATCTTTTCATCAAGCGGCCGGTCCTGGCGCTGGTAGTCAGCTTCGTGATTCTCATCGCCGGTTTGCAAGCGATGAAGACGATCAACGTGCGGCAATATCCGCGCAGCGACATCGCGTCTATTACAGTCTCCACAGTTTACGTTGGCGCGGATGCAGAGCTCGTGCGCGGGTTTATCACCACGCCGCTCGAGCGCGCGATCGCCGCGGCGGATGGGATCGATTACATCCAGTCTCAAAGCAAGCAGGGCGAATCTCTGATCACTGCGCGATTGAAACTGAATTACGACGCAAACAAGGCGCTCTCCGATATCAGCTCAAAAGTCGATGCGATCCGGCGCGATCTGCCGCCCGACGCAGAAATTCCCGTCATAAGCATCCAGGCCGCGGATTCACAATTTGCCTCGGCTTATTTGAGTTTCACATCGGACATTCTTCAGCCTAACGAGGTGACCGATTATCTCGTTCGGCTGGTGCAGCCGCGTTTGACCGCGGTCGGCGGTGTACAAAAAGCGGATATTCTCGGCGGACGGACGTTCGCGATGCGCATCTGGATGAAGCCCGACCGGATGGCGGCGCTGAATATCAGTCCAGCGCAAGTCCGCAACATGCTTGCGAGAAATAATTATCTCTCGGCGGTTGGAAGCACGAAAGGTTCGCTGCTTCAGGTCAACCTGACAGCGAACACCGATCTGCACACGGTGGATGATTTCAAAAAATTAGTCATCCGACAGGACAAAGGCAATCTCGTGAGATTAAGCGACATCGCCGACGTGGTGCTTGGCGCGGAGGATTACAACACCGAAGTGCGGTTCTCCGGTCAAAAGGCGGTCTTCATGGGCATCTGGGTCCTGCCAAACGCCAACTCAGTTGACGTGATCAAGCGTGTTCGCGTGGAGATGGAGCAAATCCAAAAGGAACTTCCTGCCGGAATGAAAGCCGAGATCGCTTACGATGCGACCGCTTACATCAATGACGCCATCCACGAAGTCGTAAAAACGTTGATCACGACGCTGCTGACCGTAATGGCCGTGATCTTCTTGTTTCTCGGCTCGTTCCGGTCGGTCGTCGTGCCCGTCGTCGCCATTCCGATTTCGTTGATCGGCGCCTTGTTTCTCATGCAGGTGTTCGGGTTCAGCCTCAACTTGCTGACGCTTCTGGCAATCGTGCTTTCGGTCGGGTTGGTCGTTGATGACGCGATCGTTGTTGTTGAAAATGTCGAACGTCATTTGCGCGATGGAATGTCGCGAATGAACGCGGCATTGGTCGGCGCGCGCGAATTGATCGGGCCAATCATTGCCATGACGATCACGCTGGCGGCGGTTTACACACCGATTGCGTTGCAAGGCGGATTGACCGGCGCACTCTTTCGCGAATTTGGGCTTACGCTCGCCGGAGCGGTTTTCATTTCCGGCGTCGTCGCGCTCACGCTCTCGCCGATGATGTCGGCACATCTTTTGCGCGCGGGCCACGTCGACAAAGGATTCAGCGGCCTCGTCAATCGAACCTTCGACGGCTTTCGGGATTGGTATGGCAGTCATCTCGATCGTACATTGAATGCGCGGCGGGCGGTTTATCTGGTTTGGGCCGGAATTTTCGCGCTAGCGATCTTTATGTTCGCAATGATCCCAAAACTGGGGACGAAAGAATTGGCCCCCAAAGAAGATCAGGGCGTGATCTTTGGAATCATCACCGCGCCGGCGAACGCCACAATCGACGACACGATCCGTTATGCTGATGCGGCCGGAAAAGTGTTTCAAAACATTCCCGACACGCGATTCACATTTCAACTTACGTTCCCGGACAACGGATTCGGAGGAATGGTTTTAAAACCGTGGGGTGTCCGCAAAACACCGACGAAGGCCTACCTGCCGCAGGTGCAGGCCCAACTAGGCGCTATTCCAGGTATACAAATGTTTCCGATCATGCCCTCGGCCCTTCCCGGCGCGGATAATTTTCCGGTCAGTTTCGTGATCACATCCACCGCCGATCAGGAACGCATTCTCGAATTCGCACGCCAGATCTTCCAGAAAGCGATGCAAGCCCATATTTTCCAATTTGGCGACATCGACACGAAAATCGATCAGCCTCAATCGGAAATCGTTTTCGATCACGATAAAGTTGCGGCAATGGGTCTCGACATGCAGGGGGTGGGCGCTGATCTCTCGGCTAGCATCGGCGGCAACTACGTCAATCGGTTCAACATTGAAGGGCGCAGTTACAAAGTTATCCCGCAGATCAAGCGGGTCGATCGGTTAAATCCCGAGCAGTTGGAAAACATTTACGTGAGTGGCCCTAGCAACCAGTTGGTGCCGCTTAGCACAGTCGCTTCAATTCGTCACAAAACTGTTGCGCGTTCGCTCAATCGTATGCAACAGCTCAACGCGGTGACCATCAGCGGCGTGCCAGCCAGCTCGCTCGATTCGGCTCTGAAATTTCTGGAGACCGAAGCTCGTAACATTCTTCCGAAAGGATACGTGCTCGATTACACGGGCGAGTCACGCCAGTTGCGCACTGAAGGAAGCAAATTCCTTGGCGTGTTTTTGCTTTCGCTTGTTCTGATCTTTCTTGTCCTGGCCGCTCAGTTCAACAGTTTTCGCGATCCGTTCATCATCTTGTTCGGCTCAGTCCCGCTCGCCATGTTCGGTGCGGCGATCTTCATGTTTCTAAAGATGCCGTTCGGAAGCTTCTTCACAGACGGTTGGACGACTTCATTCAACATCTACTCGCAAGTAGGACTGGTCACGCTGGTTGGCCTGGTTTCGAAAAATGGAATTCTGATCGTCCAGTTTGCGAATGAGCTGCAGCGTGAAGGCCTCGACAAACTCGCCGCGGTTGCCAAAGCGGCGCGGATTCGATTGCGCCCGATCATGATGACGAGCGTCGCGACCGTCGCCGGTCACTTTCCACTTACGCTGGTGAGCGGTGCCGGCGCCGCTGCGCGGAACTCAATCGGTCTCGTGCTTGTCGGCGGGATGACGATTGGAACAATCTTCACGCTGTTCATCGTTCCTTCGCTCTACATGCTCATCGCGAAGGAACATCACGAGAAATCTCTGATGGACCCGGAATTGGAGGGTCTCACCGAAGATGTCGATCTTACTCCGGAGTACGCGCCAGCGCTGACGCCAGATGGCAACGGCAATGGCTGGAAAAAGGCGTAAGCTGGCGGCGGGGATTCGTCGCAAATTGTAGCCACGGCGCTATGTCGCCGTGCGGTTCACCGGATAAAAAAACAAAAAGCCTCAGTGAGATTGCTCACTGAGGCTTTGTTTTCCCCCGGTTTACTTTCTCTCCTTTAGCGGAATCTATCAGCCGCCAGTCACCCCGCGTGCGCTAAACACGCGGGGCGCTCTTTCAGTAGACCTTAGGCGGCTCGCTGTTGGCGGGGGGCTTGTTGTGGTACAGCACTAAACTCAAGAACATCCTCGGAGATTTTGGTAATCGCCCAGGGTTCTGGAGTAGTCTGCATGAGCACATTGGCTTCAAAAATCTTGCGACCGACTGGCCGCAATGATTTAATGGAGAAGCCTTCCGCTGCCGTTACAATGTAGCCTTGGCCACCTTGCTGGCAAAAGAATGTGCCGCTGTCTCCGCGCAAAGCCTCTGCCAAGTCAGGATGTTGGATTGTCCCATTGAGTGGTAGTTTCGTTTGCATGGGTTAGACACTCGCGCAATGCTGGATGAGCGCCAGGTAACTTAGGTTGCCTTTTTCATTTCCCGATTGTTGAGCGTTCCGGGAATGAGCGCAGCCTAAGGCTACGGCAAAGAAACACGGCGGCGCGAGTATGCGGCGCGGGCAGGCAAATGAAGCGGACCTCCAGGGTTGGCATGAAGCGCGAGGCGGTGATCGATCCGTCACTGGAAAAGACGTTGCTCAGTCTGCACGCAGCCATGAACGTCGGTTCGTTTTGGAAAGCCATCCAGCAGTTGCTCGCCGCCGCGATCCCAAATCGCTTGATAGGCCTCATGCTTCAGCCCAATCCAATTTTACCAATGATCACGAGATGGACATTGCCCATGCCTGATGGGTTTTTCACCGCGTTGCCGCTCGAGAATTATATCGCTGCGCAACAGCGCCAGAGGTTCGTGCGAATTAGCGACCTCTTTTCAAATCGAAGCAGCTTGATGAAATCGGGCTTTTATCGCCGTTACATGGCGCCTCAAAAATGTGCGTATGGCGTCTGCCTGTTTTTTTGGAAAAGCCAGAGACTCATTTGTGTGATTGCAATCATGCGCACGGCGACGCAAGGCGATTTCTCGCCGGCGGAGATGAATTTAATTCGGCAGCTTTACCCGCAGTTTCTCACCGCCCTTTGCCGGCTCAGGTCGCTCGAGCGGGAACACTCATTGCGAATGGATCTTGAAGACTTCCTGAGTCGGCTCCCATTGCCGACGATTCTCTTGCGGTGGAACTTGAACCCGATTTATCAAAACCGGGCCGCGCGCGACTTCTGCGCAGTTTGGGAAAAAGGACCCGAGGAGGCACATCGGATGAATGCGAGCTCACCGATTCCATCCGAGATTTTGGATCGATGCCGTCTGCTCAAACATCGATGGGCGGACGCGCAACGCCCCATTGCGCCCAAAACAGGTTTTAAAGAAGAGCGGGTGCATCATCCGCGATCGCCGCATCTGCGAGCGACCGTCCATTTGAAACAGCTCGGTTCAGCCGGCGTGGCGCAGCCGCATTTTCTTATCGAGTGCGAGGATTTGCGCCGTCACGCTGCCCTATCCACCGGGTCGGCAGCGAGCGCCCGTTTGCCACATCTCGTCCGACTCACCAGGCGAGAACAAGAAGTTGCGCGACTTGTCTGTGAAGGGCGGAGTAACCAGGAGATCGCTGATGACGCCTGCTTGAGTTTGCCAATGGTGAAAAAGCACCTCCACGCGGTCTTCCGCAAACTCGAAGTCCCCAGCCGCAGCCGGCTTATGACGCTGATGCGCTGAATCGCGCACCGCGCCAGACTTAACCGCGGATTACGCGGATAACGTTGTAGGGCGTTTGATTCGCTCGCGCCAGCTCACTTACCCTCTCGGGATTCCCGTCTATGTCGCTCGGCGCCCGCCGGCTCCATTCTGTGAAACGCCATCCCCTAACTCGCTACCTGCGGACTTTATCTGTGCAAATCCGTCTTTATCCGTGGCTAAATTTCTGTGGAGCGCCCGCGCAGTGTCACTTCGCGACGGCTGTCGTCATTAGGGCGATTTGTTTGCGTTCCGCGGATCGTCAGCAGGATTTAGATAGTTGATTACCCATGGTCCTATGCCATGGAGTTGAATCACTGTTTCGCCGTCGGCCCACGCAGCGTGTTTCATTCCAGCCGGCCAAAATCCGTATGTGCCCGGAGATAGCTTTTGCGCAGCCGAACGATCGAGTTTGTCACCCATGGCGAGGTAAAGAGCGCCTGAAATCACGGTAACCCGCTCGGTCCTGGGATGCGTATGCGCGGGAATGTGGTAACCGCCGGGGAATAGCAATCGCATCACGAAAGCTCCCTCTTTTGCGGGGTCACCCTCCAACACAGCTACCTTCGCACCCTTGGGGAGTGCTGGCGGGCCATCCTTCCATTCGATTTTCTCGGAAGGATAGAATTTTGCCTGTTCAGAATACGAATCTTTGGACTCGGACTGGGCGAGCAATGATTGGAACGGTGCCGATATTCATAAGTTCGGGATTCTTTGTGATTCGACAGTGTCACAAATCGGTTTCTTTAACAAACATGAACGCGCCGATAGCCCATTGTTTGCAATCGGCAATCGAAAATCTAAAAACTTGTCCTGTGCGAGCAAAGCGAGTCGAATGGATCGAAAATGTCGTTGTCCCCGTAGTTCAACGGATAGAACGGAGGTTTCCTAAGGGCAAAACGGCATTTCTGCAGGAATCGCCTAACGACATCAGGAGCACTCAACTTGCTGTATTTGAAGTCGTTGACTAATTATTGCGTTCCTCACGCGTAATCACGAATCTGCCCATTTTTTGCGTCCGGGTGATACAAAGGGTGACACAAATTTCAGCACAGTTTTCGTTAGTTGGCCGCGAGTTGTCATCCGCAATTACTCAAAGCCAGTAGAGTGATGGAAGACGTTCTTCAGTCTCCGAATCTCACCTCGCTGGCGACGAGGCCTCTTTTGGCGCGAAGGAGGCGACGATTTGCTCGAAGCGCGGATCGCCGCGGAGCGGTGTCCCCAAAGGGGAACAGCTTAAGCATGCCGTAGCTCGTGGCTAATCTCTGTGGCGGGTTTAAAACTTGCGCCGCGTTTCGCAAAATTGGCGATCGCTCTTCAGGAAGACGAAGCCAACCTGTTCTGGACATCGGCAACGGCCATGCCGCCTTCGCCCACTGCAGCGGCCCACCGTTTCACTGACCCTGAGCGCACGTCGCCCGCAGCAAAAATTCCTGGCAGACTTGTTTCAAGCGGGCCGGGTTGATGCTTACTCGCCTGCCAGGCCGGCGCCGCGGCCACGCTGGTCCCGGTTTTGATGAATCCTTTGTCGTCGCGCTCGATTTCGGACGGCAGCCAGTCCGTGCATGGTCGTGCGCCGATCATGGAAAACACAGCCGGCGTTCGAACCTGTCGGCGTTCGCCGTTCT
>WNFS01002857.1_pt1 | contig 23022 bp, 26 predicted proteins | sample 5400141 | NCBI WGS metagenome assembly WNFS01 (sample SAMN13153358, study PRJNA577476) | soil metagenome | isolation source: 60 cm saprolite under Madrone tree | place: USA:California | collected 2016-06-14
AGCTCATCGAGGAGCCGGTCATGGCCATCAACGAAACCATGCAATACACCTATCGCGTGGCGGGCCCGAAAATCTGGCAGTTCTTCTTTCCGATGGAAGTGAAGTCGTTCATCACCCACCCGTCGCCCGGGCTGACCCTGAAGGGAGCGGGCTTCTACGAGATTTCCGGCCTCGCCTATTCGGGCAACGGACGGATCGCCAAGGTCATGGTGTCGGCCGACGGCGGCAAGAGCTGGGCGCAGGCGGCGCTCGACGCGCCGGTGCTGAGCAAGGCGCTCACCCGGTTCCGCATGCCCTGGCGCTGGGACGGCCAGCCGGTCGTGCTGCAAAGCCGCGCCTGGGACGAGGCCGGCAACGTGCAGCCGACCCGCGCCGAGATGTTCGCCGAGCGCGGCGAGCCGAAAGTCAACCTTCCGGTGACCGCCTTCCCGATGGGGCACATGAACGTCATCACGAGCTGGGCCGCCGATAACAAAGGGGAGGTCAAGCATGTCTACGGTTGAGCGTCTCGCCGTCGTCATTCCCCTCGCGCTGGCGCTGGGCGGTGCAGCGACTGCGGTCGCCGCCGATTTGCCCGGGCTCGGCAAGCCGGTGAGCGAGGCCGATCTCGCCCTGTGGGATATGAGCATCGGACCAGACGGCAAGGGCCTGCCGGCCGGCAGCGGCACGTCCGCACAAGGCGCTGCCATCTATGCGCAGAAATGCGAAGCCTGCCACGGCAAGGACGGTGAAGGCGGCCGCAACGCGACACTCGCCAACGCCGCCGGCAAGTCGGAACGCACCATGGCGCTTTATGTACCGAACGCCACCACGATCTTCGACTTCACCCGGCGTGCGATGCCGTGGCCGCAACCGAAGTCGCTTACCGGCGACGAGGTCTATGCGCTCACCGCCTATATTCTCGCCCGCAACAAGGTCATTGGCGACAACGAGACGATGAACGCCGAGACCTTGCCGAAAGTGCAGATGCCGAACCGGAACGGCTTCATCAGCAGGTATCCGGACAAGCATTGAGAGTGCGCCCGCCCGTCGGCAACGGCGGCGGGATCGCAGAGCGGATTTGGCACGGAGGGTATTGGCGCGTGTAGGATGGGTTGAGCGCAGCGAAACCTATCGGCGATGCCGTCGATCCGGACGGCAAGAAAATGACCGCGATCGTCACGGTGGAGGGCGCCGGCACGCTCGGTCGTCGCGTCCGCCATGCCCCAGATCGCTACCGATTGGTCGCGAACCTGCGATCGACGTGAAGGGCCAGAACCGGACCGAAGCCGACATCGCGCCGACGATCAGAGGGAGTACGAGGTCTATCATCTAGCCAGTGGCTTGCCGACCTCACGGGCACAGTCGATAAAAAGCTGCGTTGCGGGGCTCGTCATCCTGCCTTTCAACGTGATGATTCCGACAGGCCTTGGCAAAGCTGGCAGCTTGACCGGCAGAACCTTTACCCAGGGAGCTTTGGCACCGAACCGCAGCATGGACGCCGGCCGCATGGCCAAATACGGTCCATTCGCCAGCAGTGTGTTGTGCATCTGCACGGAAGCGCTGACAACTGCCCCACGCGGGCTCTCCAACCCGCAGGCCTGGAATGTTTGACGGATAAGGGCACCGGCCGCTGTGTCCGCCGGCGGCAGCATCCATGGTTCGCTGATGAGATCGGCAAGTTCGATCTTGCGCCGGCGCGGCCACCTGCTCCGGCTTCCCGCCACCACAAGCAACGGCTCATCGAACAGTATGTCCGCGCTGAGATCCGCTTCCAGCGTGGGCATCGTTATCCGTCCCAGGATGAGGTCAACATTGCGTTCGCGCAACTCCCGATAAAGCACCGCACTGCTGATTGCATGTGACACTTGAAAGATGAGCCGAGTGTGATGGCGATGAAGCCGGCTGATCACCGCGGGAAGGAAGCCCGCCGCCATCGCGTCGGTACAGCCGATCCGCAATTCTCCTGCCGTTGGGTCGGATAAAAACTCAATCTCCTTGACGCCTTGCCTGAGGTCATCAAAGGCTGAAGCGCTCCATCGCAAAAGTGCGCGGCCATACATGGTGACATCGACGCCCTGAGCGCCGCGATCGAGCAAACGCACACCGACCGCTCGTTCGAGGTCGGCGATGGCTTTCGATATTACCGGTGTCGAAATGGCAAGGCGCTTAGCGGCTTTCGCCATGCCACCCGATTGTACGACTTCGGTGAGAATATGGAGGTCGCGCAGTTTGATGCGCCGGCCAATCCGTTCCGACCATTGCATGTCGCCCCTTAGCTAAATGAGTAATGGGTTTTCGAAAAATAGAACTGTCACCTAATACCAGATGGTGACATAATTTCAAATTGCGATTTGCCGCGAACGGTCGCATCCGTCGCGCTCCGCGGGCCAGAGAGGAAATGCCATGAAGCTTCCGCGCCGACAAGCCCGGACTTCACATCTCAGGATGGTTTGGGCTCTACGCCCCCAAGGGCACGCCGAAAGCGGTCATAGACAAGCTCAACGCCGCCGTCGTGGATGCGCTCGCCGACGCAACCGTGCGCTCGCGGCTGGCCGATGTCGCCCAAGAAATCCCGCCGCGCGAGCAGCAAACGCCGGAGGCGCTCGGCGCCTTCACCAAAGCTGAAATCGAGAGGTGGTGGCCGATTGTCAAAGCAGCGAATCTCAAGGCCGAGTGAACCTGTGGCCTGACGCGACGCTCATCACGCCGAGGATTCTATGAGGGGCACGGCGTCCGCCACGCCCAAAGTGGGGGTAACATGAAAAATCGATTTTGCTTGTCGATGCAACTCTTTCTATCCATTTCCCTGTGCAGCGTGCTGACCGCGATGACTCCGCTTGCTGCGCGGGCTGCAATTCTGGTGGTCGACGTGGACGGTCTAGCGACCGCAACCGACTGTAATGCGTTCGGCGCTGCCTTCAGCACAATTCAGGCGGCGGCGAACGCAGCGGCGCCGGGTGACACAATCCAAATTTGCCCCGGCACCTACAACGAGCAGGTGGTCGTCGCAAAAGGCAACTTGACGATCCGGGGGTCTGGCGCGGGAGCAACAGTGCTGCGGCCAATCATAGTTGCCAATAATACGACCACTCTCCTCTCGGGCGCCCTTGCGGCGCCGATTCTACTCGTCGACCGAGCGGCCAATGTCACTATCGCGAATCTCACGATAGACGGGAGCGTCGCCGACAGCGGCGCAATACTTCGGGCCAGGTGCGCCACCGCGGGATTTTATATGGGAATCTACTACCGGAATAGCTCGGGAACCATCGACACCGCACACGTCACCAACGTCACGAGCTCCACGAGATGCGCAGAGGCGATTCGGGCGGAGAGCGCCAACATTCTGGTGACGAGGAACTTGATAGACCATTACGCGGAAGCGGGCGTCAGCTGCGCTGCGTCGGGTACCCAGTGCTCGATCATCGGAAATACGGTGCGAGGACAGGGGCCGGTGAGCGACCAAATTCAGGGAGGCATTACATTTCGTGCCCAGGCTGACGGCGTAATCTCGGGAAACGTTATCACGGATCACTTCCTGATTGGAGCCAAGGGCGTTCTTGATTCCTCGGTCGGTGTTCTCCTGTCCGATGCAGTACCCCCATCAAACCCACACGTGTTACAGGAAAATGTCTTCGCCAATAACCAGGTGAACGTTCAGCGCATCGGAAGTGCGGCGGCGAAATAGCGGTTCGCTGCTTCGGGTCATTCGCTACATTTTTGAGATAACTGGACCATGCGCATTTTGGGTCCGGTGATCCACCGATTCCCGACGCCGCCAACCGGACAAGCATTGAGCGTGCGCCCGCCTCGGCAAGCCGGTCGGATCGCAGAGCGAATTGGCACGGAGCGTATTACCCCCGCCCCAGCGGCGCGGTGGCGGCGGCGAGCCACGGGCGGGTGTCGTCCTTAACCAGCGGCATCAAGGTCTCGCGCACCTCGGCGTGATAGGAGTCAAGCCAGTCGATCTCGTCCGCCGTCATGAGGTGCCGGTCGATCAGCCGGCGATCGATCGGCGCGAGCGTCAGCGTGTCAAAACGGTTGAGCGGCTTCTCCCCGCCTTCGACGCCCGGCGCCTCGGTCACCAGCACCAGATTTTCGATGCGGATGCCGTAGTGTCCGCTCTTATAGTAGCCCGGCTCGTTGGAAAGGATCATGCCGCGCATCAGGGCCGCCGTGCCGAGTTTCGCGATACGGGCGGGCCCCTCGTGTACCGAGAGATAGCTGCCGACGCCGTGGCCGGTACCGTGATCGAAATCGAGTCCCGCCGCCCACAGATGCGTGCGTGCGAAACTGTCGAGCTGGGATCCGGAGGTGCCGTCCGGGAACACCGCGCGGGCGATGGCGATATGGCCTTTGAGCACGCGGGTGAAACGGTCGCGCATCTCAGGGCTGGCGTCACCGACCATCACGGTGCGGGTGATGTCGCTGGTGCCATCCAGATACTGGGCGCCGGAGTCGATCAGGAACAGGTCGCCCGGCGCGATCTTGCGGTTGGTTTTGCGGGTGACGCGATAGTGCACGATGGCGCCGTTCGGGCCTGCGCCCGAAATGGTCGGGAACGAAACGTCCCGGAGCAGCCCGGTGTCGCGGCGGCAGGTCTCGAGCGCCTCGACGGCGTCGATTTCCGTCAGTTGACCGCCTGGCGCCACGCGATCGAACCAGGCGAGGAAATTTGCGACAGCGGCGCCGTCGCGGCGGTGCACGGCGCGGCTGCCGGCGATCTCGGCGTCGTTCTTTACCGCTTTCATGACCGCGATCGGATCGGGGCCGCGCGAAACCTTGCCGCCATTGGCCGTGATCGCCTGGGAAATGGCGTGGGCGGCGGTGGCCTGATCGAGCCGGACGACCAGATGCTCGGCGCCAAGCGCGGCCAAGTCCTGGGCAAACGTATCTTCCGACCTGATATCGGCTAGCCCGGCAAGGGCGTCGCGCGCGGCGTCGGTGAGCTTGCTCTCATCGACGTAAAGCCGCGCGCCGTCCGCCCGGATGATCGCGAAGGCGAGCGGCAGCGGCGTGTGGGAAACGTCGGCGCCGCGGATGTTGAAGGTCCAGGCGACCGCGTGCGGATCGGAGACCACAAGCGCGTCGGCATTGAGTTTCCTGATCTCGGCGCGAATGCGTTCGAGCTTTTGCGCGGCGGGCTCGCCGGCGAACTGCAGATCGTGCGGCACGATCGCGCCGTGGGGCGGCGCCGGGCGGTTGCGGCAGGCCGCATCGATCGGGTTGGGCTCGGTGGCGACCAGGATCGCCCCGACGTCGGAGCAGGCCTTGGCGAGCCGTTCGGCCCCTTCCACCGTGTGCAGCCAGGGATCGAATCCGAGCTTTTGGCCGGCCTTCAGGTTGGCTTCGATCCAGGCGCTCGGCGGTTTGTCGACGAGATGCTCGATCGTGAACAGCTTGGGGTCGGTCTGGTCGCGGGCCTGGAGCGTATAACGGCCGTCGACAAACAGCACCGCGCACTCGGCGAGGATGACGGCGGCGCCGGCCGATCCGGTAAAGCCGGTGAGCCAGGCGAGCCGCTCTTCGCTCGGCGGCAGATATTCGTTCTGGAAGCGATCGGCGTGGGGCACCACGAAGCCATCAAGCCCGCGGCGCGCCAACTCCGCCCGCAGCGCAACGAGTCGCTGCACCGACTCCGACGCGTCCTGGGGATCGTCGAAGGTCTGGAACTGAGCGTGGAGGTGTTTCAAGGTCTTTTCATTCATGACCGCATTCTAGAGTCGTTGTCGGCGCCTCACAATTCGTGTCGCGGGCCGCACCAGCACCAACGTCACCCACCCGTCGAGGGAAATGCGCCGCTCGAGCACCAAGCCGCGGCCCCGATAGGCCGCGAGCGCCGCATTGGCCTGGCTGGACAATAACCCTGATATCACGACGCGGGCGTCCGGCGCTGCGACTCGCCGGATCGGATGAGCGAGCTGCTTAAGCGGGCCTAGCAGAATATTGGCGAACACCAGATCAAACGGCCGGCCAGCCTGCATGCGGCGGTCGGAAAGGCCGTTGGCCCGAACGATCTCGACGAGCGCGCCAGCGCGGTTGAGACGGGCGTTGTCGCGCGCCACCCGACCGCTGACGGGATCAATGTCGCCGGCCGCGACCTGCCGCCGGGTCGCCCGCGCGGCCGCGATGGCGAGCACGCCGGTCCCGCAGCCGATATCAAGAATGCGGCGCGGGCGCCGTCGATTAAGAATTCCGTCGAGAGCCATCAGGCAGCCAAGCGTCGTGCCGTGGTGCCCGGTGCCGAAGGCGAGTCCCGCCTCGATCTCGACGCCGATCCGATTTGGCGCAATGCGGTGGCGATCGTGCGCGCCGTGGACCACAAACCGCCCTGCCGCAACCGGCGCCAGCCCTTCGAGGCTTTGCGCCACCCAGTCGCGCGCCGCGACGGTGCTAAACACCATGCGATCGCCCACCGCATTGCCGGCGAGATCGCCAACCAGCGTCCGCACCGCGTCCTGATCCGGCGCCTGCTCGAAGTAAATTTCGACCGTCCAGGCGCCGGTGGGTTGCTCGGAGGTAGCAACAGCGGTCCCGCCAGCCTCGAACGCCTCCACGAGGGCATTGAAGAGCCGGCGTGCAGTGCTGCTGTCGGTGACAAGCCGTGCGAGCACGGAAGTCTGAGCGGACGGATCGTTCATGCGTTCTCATCCATGCACCAATATTTCGTCATCGGTCCACCCATGCGTCGTGTGATTGCGTGTGATTGCAAGGGCTCCAAAGGGAGTCGCAGGATAGTTGAGCTTGCGCGAACCCATGACCGGACGTGCCGCGTTGAAGGCCGCCGATGGGTTTACCGCGTTATCCGTCGGGCCGGCCAGGTTCTGCCTCTGGCAGACCTGATGAGAGAGGCCGGGGCCGCTCAGCCCCTCCTGCACGGCCAGCAAGATGATGCGCACGTCGGAAACATTGCACTGGACGCCATCGCCCGCAGGTTATAATTCCTATCGCCGGGGAAGCTTCACCTGCGCCGGTACGGTGGGATTTGTCGGTTACCTTGTGGGAGCCCGACCATGTTGACGCATGCGCAAATCTGGATGGCCATAGACCGGTTGGCCGCGCGGGCGAAGCTGTCGGCGTCGGGGCTTGCCAAACGGGCGGGCCTTGATCCCACCACCTTCAACAAGTCGAAGCGCATCACACCGGACGGTCGGGCGCGCTGGCCCTCCACCGAATCGGTCGCAAAGTCGCTCGCCGCTACGGGCGCGACGCTCGATCAATTCGTCGCCTTGATCTCGGAGGAGTGGCGAACGCCCGGCAAGTCGGTGCCGCTCATCAGCTTCACCGAGGCGGGCGCCAGCGGTCGTTTCGATGACAACGGATTTCCGTGCGGCGAAGGTTGGGACGCGATACCGTTCCCCGCCGTCGAGGACACGCACGCTTACGCGCTGGAGATAACCGGCGATTCACTCCTTCCGACGTATCGGGACAGCACCCATATCATCGTGTCGCCGACGGCGCCGCTCCGCCGCGGCGATCGGGTCATTGTCAAGACCAGGAGCGGCGACGTGATGCTCAGGGAACTCAAGCGCAAGACCGCCAAGACGCTGGAACTGAAATCGCTCAATCACGAAGAGGCTGAGAGCATGCTGGCGGCCGAGGACGTGGTGTGGGTTGCCCGCATTGTATGGGCGAGCCAGTGATCAGGGATCGGGCGTCAGGACGGCAGGGACACCTTTCACCTGAAAACAGGATTAAAAGCGTCCTGTGTTCGACATAGAATTGGAAAGGACATTCATCCACCATTCAGGAGGAGGGCGAGGATGCTCATTTCCCGGGGACGCGATCTGGTGACGTTGATAAACGTTTTTGATACGGCGCCTGAGCAGCAGCAGACGCTCATCGACCAGTGGATTCGCTTCGCCGAAGAGGTGAAGGATGAGCCCGGCTTCGTCGCGGCGGCGTTGCACAAAAGCACAGACGGCACTCGCATGATTAACTATGCCCACTGGAGATCCCAGGCCGACTATGACGCCTTCGTGAAGAGGCATCGTGCGGACTTTGCGCAGTTTGGCCAGAACGCCACTCGGATCGACCCCCACACTTATGAGGTGGTCTATCTCTGCGAGCGGGCAGGCGGCTGATTGAAAGAGCCGAATCCTTAGGTGGCTGTTGCCTGTCCACTCCTTGCGCCTGACTCCTGATCACGGCCTCCTGATCTTGCCAGCGCGCCGTCGATCATATCGATCGTATTGCGGAGCCCATAGATCGCCACGAACGAGCCGAAGCGCGGCCCCTTCTCTTGGCCGAGCAGCACCTGGTAGAGCATGTTGAACCATTCGAGCGACACGCCGGGCCTGCCGTCCTTAGTCGGCTTGCCTGATGTGTCGAGGAAGGGCGGCCGGCGGCCGATCTCGTAGACCATTTCCTGGATTTTTTCCGCGCTGCTGTCGGGCGGCAGTTGCGACAGGGCCTCGCGCAGATCCATGAGCGCCGCACGCTCGGTCTCGCCGGCCACGCGGAACTTTTTGGCCGGCAGCACGAAGTCGCGGAAATAGTGGATGGCGTGCTCGACATGATCGTTGAGTTTCGGAGCGCTTTGCGGCGTCACGCCCGGCCAGTAGCGGCCGATGAAACCCCACAGCGTGTCGGCATTCTCGGCATTCGACGCCGAGACGAGATTGAGCAGCATGGTGAAGGAGATCGGTATATCCGGACGCGGCGGATGGCCGGCGTGGATGTGCCACACCGGATTGGTGAGCCGCTGCTTGTCCTCCTGGCGCTGGTAGCCTTCCAGGAACTGCTGATACTCATCGACGTGGCGCGGAATGACATCGAAATGGAGGCGCTTGGCGGCCTTCGGCTCCCGGTACATGAACAACGACAGGCTCTCCGGGCTCGCATAGCGCAGCCATTCCTCGATCGTGAGGCCATTGCCCTTCGATTTCGAAATCTTCTGACCCCTGTCGTCCAGGAACAATTCGTAATTGAAGCCCACCGGCGGCCGGCCGCCGAGCGCACGGCAAATGTCGCCGGAGAGCTTCACCGAATCGATAAGGTCCTTGCCGGCCATTTCGTAGTCGACGCCGAGCGCCAGCCAGCGCATCGCCCAGTCGGGCTTCCATTGCAGCTTGCACTGCCCGCCGGTCACCGGCGTCGTCATGCGCTCGCCGGTATCCGGATCGTCGTATTGGATCGTGCCGGCCGCAACGTCATGCGCCACGATCGGAACCTGGAGCACCACGCCGGTGCGCGGGGACACGGGCAGGAACGGCGAATAGGTGCCGGCCCGCTCGGCGCGAAGCGACGGCAACATGATCGCCATCACTTCGTCGAACCGGGCCAGCACGGTCAGCAGCGCCTGATCGAAGCGCCCCGACGCATAGCACGCGGTCGACGACATGAACTCGTAGTCGAACCCGAAAGCATCCAGAAACGCCCGCAGCCGGGCGTTGTTGTGCGCTCCGAAGCTCGGATGAGTGCCGAACGGGTCAGGCACCCGGGTCAGCGGCTTGCCGAGATGCTGGGCGACCAAGTCCTTGTTCGGGATGTTGTCCGGGACCTTTCGCAGGCCATCCATGTCGTCCGAGAAGGCGATCAGGCGGGTGCGCACCTTGTCGTTGGTGAGCACCCGGAACGCATGGCGCACCATGGTGGTGCGGGCCACTTCCCCGAACGTGCCGATATGCGGCAGGCCCGACGGGCCATAGCCGGTTTCGAAGATCACCTCGTCCTTGGGGTATTGCTTGAGCCGCGCCACGATCTTGCGAGCCTCCTCGAACGGCCAGGCGTTCGATTGCTCCGCAACGGCGCGCAGGCTCGCGGCATCGGGCGCTACGGTGGCGTTCGACATTGCGTTCTCCAATCGGCCCCTTTGTCTCATTTAGAGCGGATTGCGGCCGACTGGAATCACAAATGCAGGACGGGAGTGTAGGGTGGGCCTCAAAACGGACTGATCGGGAAATAGCGCAGCCAGAGCTCGGTAAAGCGGCCGGTCTCCCAGATGCGGAACAGCGCCCAGTTGACGGCGAGGCGCAAGGTGTCGTTGCCGCGCTTGACGGCGACCCCGATGCCCTCGCCGAAATAGCGGCTTTCGATGAACGAGCCGCCCGCAAAGGCGCAGCAACCGGCGGAACTCGCGCCATTGAGCCAGAACGACAACGCAAAGCCGTCGCCGAACAGGAAGTCCACCTCGCCATGGCGGAGCGCTTCGCGGGCCGCTTCGGCATCAGGATATCCGCGTGCATCCGCCTCGGTGAAGAGCGTACGCAGGTACTGCTCGTGGGCGGAGCCCGCCACCACCGCGACCTTCTTGCCCTCGATCGCCTCCGGCGTGACGGCGTTGGCCGGTGCATCGGCGCGAACCACAAAGCGTGCGGATGGCCGGTAATATGGATCGGAGAAATCGACGCGCCGGCGGGTCTTTTCCGAGACCGCAATCGACGCAATTGCAGCGTCGCCGCGGTTGGCGTCGAGCGAATCGAACAGCGTATCGAAGCGCCGCATCTGCACTGTGCAGGTGACCTTCAGCTGCTCACAAACCATGCGGGCGAGGTCCACGTTGAACCCCGCCGGATTGCCGTCGGGTCCGGCAAAATTGAACGGCGGATAGTCCACCTCGGTCATGAACCTGATGGCGGTCAGGCGCGCCAGGTCGGGCCGTTCGGGACGACGGCGCGGGTCCCAGAAGCCGGGCACGACGGCTGGCGCGGCCGGCCGGTGTGCAATCACGACCTGGGCGCGCGCCGGCTGCATATGCGCGACCGTCGCGAACACAGCGCAAGCGAGGATGACAAGCGAAAACGTTATGGCAGTCAGTCGCAACGGTATCCGCTCACAATTTGCCATAGCAGCTTACGACATGCGAACCGGTGTCATTGCCCGGCTTGACCGGGCAATCCAGTATCCCCAGTCGGTGGTTACTAGATCGCCCGGTCAAGCCGGGCGATGACAGCACAGTGAGTGTCAACCTAATCAAAACATCTTCCAACAGTGAAACGCCTCAGAGATGTTTACGCAGGTCGGCTGCCGCTACCTCCGCTGAGCGCTTCATGTTGAAAGGCGAAACGAACCGCCCCTCTTTGTCCATCAGGTAAACGATCGCGGTGTGGTCCATCGTGTAGTCGCCGCCGTCGAGCGGCACTTTCTTGTAGTAGACCCGGTAGGCCTTCGCGACCGCCGCCAGGGCTTCGGCGTTCCCGGTAAGCCCCCGGACATGGGGATCGAAGCTCGACAGGTATTCTTTCACCGCCTCCGGGGTGTCGCGCTCCGGATCGACCGAGATGAACAGCGCCGCCGTTCGGTCCGCTTCCGGGCCGAGATTGCGCATGATCTCGGACATATCGAACAGGGTGGTGGGGCAGACGTCCGGGCAATGCGTGAACCCGAAGAAGACGAGGAAGGTCTTGCCCTTGAGGTCCTCGTTGCTGAACGGCTGGCCGTTCTGGTCGATCAGACGGAAGGGGCCGCCGATGGCAGCGGCCTGAATGACCCCGGTTCCGGCGCCGCGGCCACCCACAAAGAGAATGACGCCGAGGCACACCCCCAGCCCGGCGACGAACGCCGTGAACATCACTATCAACCGCGAGGTCCGTGCGCCCATGCGTTGATCCCCATGCTTCGACGTTGCCGTGCCGCCTCAAAAACAGAACGCAAGACCGGCTACGATCATCTCGAAAAACACCGCACTGCCATAGTGAGCCCACAGCAGGATGGTCCCTGCCGCCAACGCGCCGACGACCGCTGCCCCCGCCCAGACGGCAGGCGGAACACGCGATGGTATCGATGAAATAACGCGGTCGGGCATCAGGGGCAATCTTACAAAACCACGCAGCTACATAGGCACGAATTCGCCGCCCCACAAGCGCCGGGCAGCGCCGTCAGCCGCGGCCTACCTGTGGTCGTAGACACACAAAAATGTTCTAACATCTGTTGAACTACAGTTGTTAGATTGTTATACATAACGTACAACAACGGGTGTCTCACATGAATGAAACTGTTCGCAATACCGCAAGCGAGGGCACAGTCCTCCAAATCCGCAAGATTGGAAATTCGCTCGGCCTGATCCTGTCCAAAGAGCTTCTGGCGCGGCTGAGGCTCAAGGAGGGCGATAAGCTGCATATCGTGGAGCAGACGGAGCGTGGCGTGAAACTCAGTCCATACGATCCGAAACATGCCAAGGCGATGGAAATCGCACGACGTTCTTTCCGAACCTATGCCGATACCTATAAAGCGCTTGCCGAGTGACTGAGCCGGAATGGCTCGATATCGAGATCATGCTCGATGTCCATGCCGAGCAGCTCGCGCTGTTCGGCGGGGCGGACGGCGTCCGCGATTCGGGGCTTCTCGAATCCGCCCTGGCGCGGCCGATCAACAAATTCGCTTACGGCGAAACCGATCTCGCCTCGCTTGCCGCCGCTTATGCTTTCGGAATCACCAGGAATCATCCGTTCGTGGATGGTAATAAGAGGGCTGCGTTCGCATCGTTGATCGTTTTTCTTGGGCTCAATGGCATTGATTTCGCGCCGCCGCCGGAGGCTGCCACCGCGATCATGCTGTCTCTCGCGGCCGGCGAAGTGAATGAGGAGAGCCTTGCCCGCTGGATCCGCGACAACTGTCCGAAGTCATGAGCAAATCGGCAAGGCTTGGCCCAACCGTGTCATTGCCCACCAGTAACCAGCCTCCTTCAATTCAGCCGATGGAGACATACATCGGTCATTGACCACCGGCGCTGCTCCGGCTCAACGAGGTCCGATTTTGCCGCCCCACGATGCTGAAGCAAACCGTTTTTCCGCCCGCGCGGCGCGCTATGTGCGGGTCGGCGCCAACGTCGGGGGCGTCGCTGCCAAAATCGCGGCGACCCGGTTGCTCGGGCTTGACGGCGCCGCCGTTCGCGGCGCGGCTGACCTTGCGGCGGCGCTGGGGGGCCTCAAAGGGCCGATCATGAAGGTGGCCCAGTTGATGGCCACCATCCCGGATCTGTTGCCCGCGGACTATGCGGCCGAGCTCACCAAGCTGCAAAGCGATGCCCCGCCCATGGGCTGGGCATTCGTCAAACGGCGCATGACGGCCGAGCTTGGCGCCGACTGGCAGCGAAAGTTCGAGAGCTTCGAGCACCAGCCCGCCGATTCGCGATTCATCGCCGCATGAATCCCCCGATCGACACCACCGAGGTTGCCGGCGAAATCGGCGCCCGGCTGCGCGAGGAACTCGACTACCGACGCGAAGCAAAGCATGTCGCGCTCTATCGCGCCATGCTGGCATCGACCCCGGAGGTGCGGGTGCCGCCCGTGTGGCCCGCGCTATCGACGCAGCGTCTCCTCACGCTCGACTGGCTCGAAGGCGACAAGCTGCTGGCGCGCAAGGGCGACCCGATCGCGGCGCGCAACCGCATCGCGGTTGCGATGTTCAAAGCGTGGTGGCAGCCGTTCAGCCGGTTCGGCGTCATCCATGGCGACCCCCATCTCGGCAACTACACGGCGTTCATGGAGGACGGCACGCCGCAAGGAATCAACCTGCTCGACTACGGCTGCATCCGCATTTTTGCGCCGAAATTCGTCGGCGGCGTGGTCGACCTCTACCATGGTCTGCTCCGGGGCGATCAGGCTCTGGTGGTGCATGCCTACGAAACCTGGGGGTTCCGCGGCCTGTCACGCGAGCTCATCGACATCCTCAATATTTGGGCGCGGTTCATCTATGGGCCGCTGCTTGACGACCGCGAGCGGACCATCGCGGACGGAGTCAAGCCGTCCGAATACGGCCGGCGCGAGGCCTTCCGGGTTCATCGCGCCCTGAAGGAAAAGGGGCCGGTGAGGGTGCCGCGCGAATTTGTGTTCATGGACCGGGCTGCGATCGGTCTCGGGGGCGTGTTTCTGCATCTTGCCGCAAAGCTCAATTTTCATCATCTCTTCAGCGAAGCGATAGAGAAATTCGCCATCGACCGCGTGGCGGAGCGCCAGCGCGCTGCGCTCGAAACCGCGGGACTGGGGGCGGATGAGGGCTGATGGTAAAATCGGCGTGAACCGGTCCATCTTTGCCCTCCCCGCGTGCGGGGACAGGAAGTTTGCGCCGTTATCGCAACAGCCGAAGCGATTATTTCGCGGCGAAGCCTTGCCGGGTCGCCAAGCGGGCTGAGCGGCACGCGAATTGCCTGTTCCACGTTGCCCTTGCGACACATTTAGGCTAAGCGACAGGCACCACAGACACCCGCAACGCTCGGAGGGGTTATGGCCGACCACGGCGAAGTTCAATACGCAACGGCTGCAGGCAACGACATGCCGGCGCACGAGACCGGCTACAGCCAGTTCGTGCAGGCCACCTTTGTGGGCACCGCCGCGGTCATCAACATCTTGATCGGACTAGCGATTGGCGGCGTGCTCGGTCATTGGTTGCCGGCCGCGTTCATCCTCGTCGCTGCAGTTGTCGCGGGCGCGATCACGGCGTGGACCGGGTCGCGGGCAGTGAGCCTCGGCATGGTGGCGATCTCCGCCCTCACCTTGCTGGTCAACGCTTATTCTTGATCGAAACGTCGACGGTCGAAGGAGGCCGCGTGAATGCGCATTGGTGTTGCGCGGGAGAGTGACGCGGCGGAGCCGCGGGTCGCCGCCACTCCGGAAACCGTAAAGAAGCTCAACGCGTTGGGAGCCGAACTCGCGGTCGAACCCGGCGCCGGCGTCAAAGCCGGCATCCTCGATGAGGACTACGTGGCCGCCGGAGCCACGGTCCGCCCAGGCGCCGCGGCGGACGCCGACGTTGTCCTCAAGGTGCGCCGTCCAAGCGAAGCCGAATTGGCGGGTTACAAGTCCGGCGCCCTGGTCATTGCCATCATGGATCCCTATGGCAACGACGCTGCCCTCGCCGCCATGGCGAAAGCGGGCATCACGGCATTCGCCATGGAGTTGATGCCGCGCATCTCCCGGGCGCAAGGCATGGACGTCCTGTCCTCCCAGGCCAATCTCGGCGGCTACCGCGCCGTCATTGACGGCGCGGCCGAATATGGCCGCGCCCTTCCCATGATGATGACAGCGGCCGGCACTGTGCCGGCCGCCAAAGTGTTCATCATGGGGGCTGGAGTCGCCGGTCTTCAGGCGATCGCAACCGCACGCCGGCTCGGCGCGATTGTTACCGCGACCGACGTGCGACCGGCCGCCAAGGAGCAGGTGGCGAGCCTCGGCGCCAAGTTCATTGCCGTCGAAGACGACGAATTCAAGCAGGCCGAAACCGCCGGCGGCTATGCCAAGGAAATGTCGAAGGAGTATCAGGCGAAGCAGGCTGTGCTGGTCGCCGAGCACATCAAGAAGCAAGACATCGTCGTCACCACGGCGCTGATCCCGGGTCGGCTGGCGCCGCGCCTGATCTCGCGCGATATGGTGGCCTCGATGCGGCCCGGCTCCGTGATCGTCGATCTCGCGGTCGAGCGCGGCGGCAATGTGGAGGGCGTGAAGCCTGGTGAATGCGTCGAGAGAAACGGCGTCAAGATTATCGGCTACAGCAACCCAGGCCAGCTCGCAGCCTCCGCCTCGAGCCTTTACGCCAAGAACCTGTACGCGTTTCTGGAAATTCTCATCGACAAGAAAGCCAAGGCGCTGGCGGTGAATTGGGACGACGACATCGTCAAGGCGACGGTGCTGACCCGCAATGGCGCCGTGGTGCATCCGAATTTTCAACCGAAAAGCGCCGCCTGAGAAAGAACCAAAATGGCCGAACTCAGCCCCCAGGAAGCCGCGGACCTAGCCCGTACCGCCGCGGATCAATTGCAGCGGGCCGCGGATGCGGCCCAAGCCTATGCGGATGCGGCTGCGGTTGCGGCGCACAACGCAACCGGCGGCGCGATCGATCCGTTCGTATTCCGCTTCTCGATATTCGCGCTCGCGGTTTTCGTCGGCTACTACGTGGTGTGGTCGGTGACGCCGGCGCTGCATACCCCGCTGATGTCGGTCACCAACGCCATTTCCTCGGTGATCGTGGTGGGCGCGCTGTTGGCCGTGGGCGTGCAACTGATCGGCAGTGAAAGCGGGCCGATCATTGCCCGCGTGCTCGGCTTCATAGCGCTGGTGTTCGCGTCGGTGAACATATTCGGCGGTTTTCTGGTCACCCAGCGCATGTTGGCGATGTATCAGAAGAAAAAGAAGTGATGCCCGCATGAGTGCCGATTTGGTCGGATTGCTTTATCTCGCTGCCGGCGTTCTTTTCATTTTGGCGCTGCGCGGCCTGTCGAGCCCGGAAACGAGCCGCCGCGGAAATCTGTTCGGCATGGTCGGCATGGCCATCGCCATCGTGACGACGCTCGCCTCCCACCCACCCGCGGGCTTCGGCGCCGGCATCCTTGTGGTGCTTGGTCTCGCGGCCGGCGGCGGCGTCGGCGCCGTGATCGCGCGCCGCGTGCCGATGACGTCGATGCCGGAACTAGTGGCGGCGTTCCATTCGCTCGTCGGCATGGCGGCAGTGCTGGTCGCGGCCGGGGCGTTTTACGCGCCCGCCGCCTTCGACATCGGCACTCCCGGCGCCATCCATCAGGCGAGCCTCGTCGAAATGTCGCTCGGCATCGCTATCGGGGCCGTTACCTTCACGGGCTCGGTGATCGCGTTCCTGAAGCTGTCCGGGCGCATGAGCGGCGCCCCCATCATGCTGCCGATGCGTCACTACATCAACGTCGTGCTGGCGCTGGCGCTGATCATCTTCATCTACGGTTTCGTGGTGTCGCAGAGGCAGGTCGATTTCTGGGCCATCACCTTCCTGTCGCTGGCGCTGGGCGGGCTCATCATTATTCCGATCGGCGGCGCCGACATGCCGGTCGTGATCTCCATGCTCAACTCCTACTCGGGCTGGGCGGCCGCAGGGATCGGCTTCACGTTAGGCAATTCGGCCCTGATCATCACCGGGGCGCTGGTCGGCTCCTCGGGCGCGATTTTGTCCTACATCATGTGCAAGGGCATGAACCGCAGCTTCATCTCGGTGATTCTCGGCGGTTTCGGCGGCGAGGTCTCAGGACTGGCCGCCGGCGCCGAGGCAAAACCCGTCAAGCTCGGCTCCGCCGAGGATGCCGCCTTCATCATGAAAAATTCCTCCAAGGTCATCATCGTGCCGGGCTACGGCATGGCGGTGGCGCAGGCCCAGCACGCGCTGCGCGAGATGGCGGACCGGCTCAAAGCCGAAGGCGTCGAGGTCAAATACGCCATTCATCCGGTGGCCGGCCGCATGCCGGGGCATATGAACGTGCTCCTCGCCGAGGCGAACGTGCCCTATGACGAGGTGTTCGAGCTTGAGGACATCAACTCCGAATTCGCTCAATCCGATGTCGCCTATGTGATCGGCGCCAATGATGTTACCAACCCGGCCGCCGAGGAGGACGCCAAATCCCCGATCTACGGCATGCCGGTGCTGCAGGTGTGGAAGGCCGGCACCGTGATGTTCAACAAACGCTCGCTCGCGTCCGGATATGCCGGCATCGACAATCCGCTGTTCTATCGCAACAACACCATGATGCTGCTCGGCGACGCCAAGAAGATGACCGAGGAGATCGGCAAGGCACTGCCCTGAGCCGGCGATGACGCGAAGCTTTTGCGTCGACTTCCGCGGTGCGGGCCGCTGCTATATCGTGGCTTCCAGCCTGGCTGCAGTCAGCGTCTTCGCCAACACGCAGGCCGTGGCCTGCGATGCGCCCCAGCGACCCATGCAGCAAATCGAATTGATGTTCGGGCGCAATATTGCCGGCCATCTCCGGGTCGGCGAGGCCGCCTGGTCGCGGTTTCTCGCCCGGGAAATCACGCCGCGCTTTTCCGACGGACTGACCGTTCTCGACGCCGCCGGGCAGTGGCGGGACCCGGTCGGGGGCCGCGTGGTTCGCGAGCCGAGCAAAATGGTGATCATCGTGACGGCAGATGACGCGCTGGCAGGCGACCGGATCGCCGCCATCGTTACGGCCTACAAGCAGCGATTCCGCCAGCGGTCGGTCGGGGTGATTTCGCGCCCTGTGTGCGCCGTGTTCTAGGGCGGGGCGGCTCGCATGACCATTCTCAAATGGATTGTCACGCTCGCCGGCAGTGGCTATTTCACCTTCGTAGCATTTCTCTATCTGGCGCAGCGCCAGTTTGTGTTCCATCCACAATCGGCACATCCTTCGCCGGCCGCCGCCGGGCTGCCAGAGGCCGAAGAAGCCGTCATCGATACCGCTGACGGGTCGCGCGTGATCGTCTGGCAGGTACCGCCGCGCGGCGAAAAACCGGTGGTGATCTATTTCCACGGCAATGCTGAAATCGTGGCGTCGCGCGCCAAGCGGCACCGCCAGTTGATAGCGGACGGCATCGGTCTCGTTGCGTTGTCCTATCGCGGCTACATGGGCTCGACCGGAAGCCCGACGGAGGACGGCCTGCTGCACGACGCTGAGGCGGCGTACCGGTTTACGACATCGCGCTTCCCGTCGAGCCCGGTCGTGCTGTGGGGACATTCTCTCGGATCCGGCGTTGCGGTTGCACTCGCGAGCCGGCATCCGGTCGCCAAAGTCATTCTTGAGGCGCCGTTTTCATCGACCGCCGACGTCGCCGCCGGGGTATTTCCCTTTGTTCCGGTCCGCTGGCTGATGCGCGACCAGTTTCGGTCCGACCAACGCATCGGTGCTGTGGGGGCTCCGCTGCTGATCATGCACGGCGCCCGCGACTGGGTGGTCCCGATCGCGTTGGGGGAGCGCCTATTCATGCTCGCCCACGAGCCCAAGCGTTTCGTGCGCTTTCCCGATGGTGGGCATGACGACCTTGATCGGTACGGCGCCGGCGCGGAAGTCCAACGCTTTATCGCTGAACCTTCGCAATAGCCGCCTGAATGCCGCGCCTCAGTCGCGGAATTTTATGTTCTGCTTGCCCCGGTCTTGCAGATTTTCGGCAGCAGGTCGGGAATTTCGCATTTGCTGCGTGCGCGCATCGCCAATCCAAACGAGACCGCAATCAGGACCGTCCAGATTTTCCGCATGCGAGCGACCCCAGCCGAGACGGAGTGAGGCAAATTCTTTCGAATGCCGCCGCCCCCGCCGCTGCCCCCATCCTACCCTCCCCCGCTTGCGCGGGAGGGTAGGATGGGGGCCCGGCGCAGATGCGCTGTTCCCCGCGCGGTCAGCACGATTCGGGAGGAGTTCATGGCGCCGCCGTTTTCGATGCGCACCAACCCGTGGCGCACGGCGTCTTCCCAGATCGGCATGCGCGGGCAGGTGCTCCGCCACGCCTCCATGGTCTCCCCATAGGTGCGGCCGTCGGCGATGTAGTCGAGGAACTGCAGGGTCAGGGCCGCCGCGGCGGCTTGCTCGGAGGTCTCGGCGCTTGTTTTCGGCGGCGTGATGACCTGCGAATCGCGATTAGGGCGGCGGCTGATGCTTGACCTCGGTTGCGGCATTCTTTCCCCGCACTTCCGGCACTCGTTGCCTGCCGCACCGCATTCGACCGCGAAACCCGCAGGATCGATGGCCCGTGCTGAACTACGGGCCAAGCGTGGCCTCGCCGGTGTCAGCGCCCAGCAGGGCGGTTCCGCCGCTGCTCAGCGCGGTGGCCGCGGCGCCCCTGCACCCGGACCGCCGCGGCCGGGCGGTCCGCCGGCACGCAGCAACGGCTTCGGCTTGCCCGGCAGGAGGCCCTCACGCTGGGCCCGCTTGCGGGCAAGCTTGCGGGCGCGCCGGATGGCTTCGGCCTTCTCACGCGCCTTTTTCTCTGAGGGTTTTTCGTAATGCCCGCGAAGCTTCATCTCGCGGAAAATCCCCTCGCGCTGCATCTTCTTTTTCAGCGCCTTGAGGGCCTGGTCGACATTGTTATCCCGAACGAGAACCTGCACGAGGCCTCCTCTTATGATCTGCGGTGGGGCTGGGGCTCGGCGGCCGCAATCAGCCCGCGTTTGCTCCCTGATTATGAGGCGTTTAGCAGAATCATCATTTGGAGTCCAACGATTGTATCGGGCCGCCGCGGCAATTTACGCCGGTACAGCCGGATCACGCTGGCGTTCCCTCTAAGGCACGACCTAGCGCGACATCGGGTCGGCGGCCGACGCCCCGGCGGCCTTCCTCGGAATGACAAGCATATCTTGACATTGTGTCATGAATAGCTTTACACATTAGTCCATGATCCGGTCGTTCCGCTCCAAGGCATTGCGACGATTTGCAGAGACCGGCGACGGATCGAAACTGAGCGTCCAGAATCCGGTTCGGTTGAGGCTCATTCTCGACAATCTCGATCGCGCCACGCGACCCGAGCAGATGAATATCCCCGGCCTGCGATTTCATCCGCTCAAAGGCCGGGACAAGAGACGATACGCAGTCTGGGCGAGCGGAAACTTTAGGATCACCTTCGGCTGGACCGGAGAAGACGCAACCGACGTCGACCTGGAGGACTATCACTGATGGCCAGAAACAACCCCCTCATGCGCGGGATCCCGGTAAGCCACCCGGGCGCAACATTGCGCGAGATCGTGTTGCCGGCGCTCGGCAAGCCCAAGGCGGAGATCGCCCGCCTGCTTGGCGTCTCGCGTCAGGCGCTTTACGACATCCTCGCCGAGAAGCAGCCGATCACGCCGGCAATGGCGCTGCGCATCGGCAAGCTGTGCGGCAACGGCCCCGAGCTATGGATCAACATGCAGCGCGCCTATGACCTCGACGCGGCCGAAAAAGAGTTGGCGCACGAGATCGAGAAGATTCCCACGCTGACCGCAGTCGCGTGACCACCAATTCCGGGGAATGAGCCTCGGAATGCAGCCGGCCCCGCCGGCGACTAGCGGCAGGCCAACAAGCATGACCAAAAAACCTACTTCCGTAAGATATACGCTGACAGAAATTAAGCAGCAGATCGCGCAGGGCAAAGACGAGACCCGCGCCGATGCGCCCGAAGGCCCAAAGGAAGCTTCGAAATTCTGGAAGCGCGCACGCGTTGTGGTGCCGCCGGGCAAAACGTCGGTTCATCTTCGTGTCGATAGTGATGTTCTCGAGTGGTTCAAGAAGCAAGGGGACGGGCATCTAACGCGCATGAACGCCGTGCTGCGGTCCTACGTCGATGCGCACCGCCGCTAGCATCATCGCAAGGGAATGGACATCCAACCATATGCGTGCGGCAGAAGGCGCTCAATAAGCGGCCATCACAAGAATATGGTCTATGGTGGCGATGGGCCAGGAAGAGACATCGGCCAAGCCTGCCGCTGGTCAAATAGGGGCAGCCGTGGTGTGAACACACCCGCGGGTCAGGTGTGGTATCCTTTCCATTCGTTGGCACGGGCATGACCTCCATTGGAGGAGTTAGATGGCAATCTACATCCGGCGACGCGAGTTCATCACTCTTCTTGGCGGCGCGGCATGGCCGCTCGCGGCACGCGCGCAGCAGCCGGGTATCATCCCGGAGATCGGGTTCCTCGCCCCTATCTCGCCCGACGCGTTCCCGGTCGGCGTGGCCGAGTTCCGTCGGGGCCTCGAAGAAGCCGGCTATGTCGAGGGCCGAAACGTAACTATCGAATACCGTTGGGCGGAGGGCCATTTTGACCGACTGCCGCGACTGGCCGCCGCTCTCGTCGGGCGTCGGGTGGCCGTGATTGTTGCATGGGGCGGAGTGGACGCGGCACTTGCAGCCAAGGGCGCCACCTCGACGATTCCGATCGTCTTCTCGGGGGGCGCGGATCTAGTGAAGTCCGGCCTTGTCGCCAGTTTGAACCGGCCAGGCGGAAACATTACGGGAATAACCAGCATCGTCAATGAGCTTGCGGGCAAGCGGCTTGAACTCCTGCGCGAGTTGGTCCCCCAAACGACGACGGTCGGTTATCTTGTGGACAATCAAACCGCGGCACACGTGCTGACGAGCGACTTACCGGCGGCGGCACGCGCGTTTGGGCTGCACGTCATTGTCCTGGAATGTCGCAGCGACAGCGACTTCGAGGCAGCTTTTGCGACCCTTGCCCAACGCCAGCCCAGCGCACTCGTGGTCAGCGCTTTTCCACTTGCCTTCAACAATCGCCCAAAAATTTTGGCGCTGGCGGCGCGTCACAAAATTCCCGCGATATATCCGCAATCCCCGTACGCCTGGGAAGGCGGTCTGATGAGCTACTACGGGGTGGGCACCCTTCGTCAAATAGGATTCTATTATGTCCCCCAGATTCTCAAGGGTGCCAAGCCTTCTGACCTGCCTGTCCAGCAACCGACCAAATTCCGCCTTTTGATCAACGCCAGGACTGCGGAGGCCCTCGGCCTCACCATCCCCCGGACGCTGCTTGCCATCGCCGACGAGGTGATCGAGTAGCAGACAGGCATGACCGCTATGGGTCAATCGCGTCACTTCGTGCCGCGGACGGCATGGCAGGTCTCCATCGGACAGCGGCCGCGCGCCGACAATTGCTGGAGCGCTATCCCCCCACCCCATGCCCTTTCAGCGCACTGCCGATCTCCCCGAGGATCGCCGGGTCATCGATGGTCGCCGGCATGGTCCATGGGTCGCCGTCGGCGATCTTCTTCATGGTGCCGCGTAAAATCTTGCCGGATCGCGTCTTCGGCAGCCGCGCCACCGTGATGGCGAGCTTGAAGGCCGCCACCGGGCCGATCTGCTCGCGCACCAGCGCCACGATCTCCTTCTCGATCTCGGCGGGCGGGCGGTTGACGCCGGCCTTGAGCACGATGAAACCGCACGGAGTCTCGCCCTTGAGCTCATCTTTCACCCCGATGACGGCGCATTCGGCGACATCCGGGTGGGAGGCGAGCACTTCCTCCATGCCGCCTGTTGACAGCCGGTGGCCGGCGACGTTGATGATGTCGTCGGTGCGGCCCATGATGTAGAGATAGCCGTCGTCATCCTTGAACCCGGCGTCGGCGGTCTTGTAGTAGCCGGGGAACTCGGCGAGGTAGCTCTCCCGCATGCGGTCGTCATGCTGCCACAGGGTCGGCAAGCAGGCGGGCGGCAGGGGCAGCTTGACCACGATCGAACCCATGCGGTTGGGCGCCATCTCCCGGCAGCCTTCATCGACGATACGCACGTCGTAGCCCGGCATTGCGACGGTGGGCGAGCCGCGCTTGACGGGAAGCTGGCCGAGCCCGATCGGGTTGCCCGCGATCGCCCATCCGGTCTCGGTCTGCCACCAATGGTCGATCACCGGCACCTT
>WNFS01000804.1_pt1 | contig 23013 bp, 20 predicted proteins | sample 5400141 | NCBI WGS metagenome assembly WNFS01 (sample SAMN13153358, study PRJNA577476) | soil metagenome | isolation source: 60 cm saprolite under Madrone tree | place: USA:California | collected 2016-06-14
CGCTCCACGCAGATGCTGGCGCAGACTTCACCCCTATTGCCCGACAGTTGGAGGACGGGCTGGAAGCGCTCGAGACCGCCAACTCCTACCTCGTGGAGGCGGAGCCGGCCCTCGCGGCGGCGGGGTCAGCCCCTTATCTCCAGCTGCTGGGTACCGTTTGCGCCGGTTGGCTGATGGCCCGAATAGCGCTCTCTGCGGAACGCCGCGGCGCGGCAAATGGCAGCGATACCGCCTTCCTCGCCGCCAAGCGGGCGACCGCGCGCTTCTATGCCGAGCATTTCCTAGCGTTGGCGCCGGGCTATCTGCCCGCCATCCTCGGCGGAGGAACCGTGCTCGATTTGGACCCGGACCAGCTTTGACCCGGACAGTGCCCCATGCCCGAGCGCATTGCGCCCGCGGGCGAGTCTCGTTATTCGGCCGCTTGCGGCATCTGTTTCAGGTCGTTCGAGTAGCGCAGGTGCACCGGCGAATTCAGCTCGAACGGGTCTTTGAGTCCCAATTCCTTGCCGATCTCGCGCATCGCCGGCATGACCTCCTGGCCGAGGAGGCGGATGCAGGTCCGCGCATCCTCGTTGCTGACCGTGCCGTCATTGCCCCAGATGCCGTAAATGCTCGGCCGGGTCTCTTCGAGCACGCGGCGCAATTTGGGGATGACCGTCTTTGGGGTGCCGAAGAAGACGCGCCCGTCGGCAACCTGCTGCTCAAAAGTCGGGCGCCCGCGCGGGTTCTCGGCGCGCCCGACCGCGAACTCGACGAAGTTGCGGCGCAGCGTCGGCGAGAAATAGCCCGACGGGTTCGACCACACCGGGTGCGCTAGGCCAGTGAACTCGCCCTGCATCCACAGGAACTGGCGGGCGTTCTTCTCGGCCTTTTCCTCGCTGTCGGAGACATGCACCTGCTGCAGGTAGCCGCGGTTCTCCGGGCCCGCCTCGTAGCCGGTCTCGAGCGCGACCTTGTCGTACAGCTCCCAGATCTTCTTGGTCGCCTCGATCGAGGTGTTGAGCGCGATGTAGGGATAGCGCTGCTGCGCCGCCCAGATGATCGTCTCCTGGCTCAGGACGCCGGGGACCCAAATGCGCGGATAGGGCTTCTGCAACGGCACCGCCCACGGGTTGACGACGCGGTGCTGGTAATGCGTGCCCTCCCAGCGGAACGGCCCCTGGCGCGTCCAGGCGGCGACGATCAGATCATGCGCCTCCTGGAAGCGTTCGCGGTTGTAGGCCGGGTTGACGCCGGCGGCGAGCGACTCCTGGCCACCGCCGCGCACGATGCCGGGGACCAGGCGGCCCTTCGAGATCATGTCGATCATCGACAATTCCTCGGCGAGCCTGACCGGGTTCTCGGCCAAGGGCAGCGGATTGCCGAGCAAGACGATCTTCGCCTTTTTGGTCACCGCTGCGAGGATCGAGGCAAAGATGTTGCATTTCGCCTGCATGCAGAACGGCGCGTTGTGGTGCTCGTTGAGCATGAAGCCTTCGACGCCCTGCTCCTCGGCGTAGATGTAATGCTCAAGATATTCGTTATAGAGCCGGCTGCCGGCGACCGGATCGAAATGCTTGTTCGAGAACATCAGCGCGGTATGGCCGACTTCAAGCCCGATATCGGCCGGGTAGGTCGACATCGGCTGCTCTGTGAAGTACATGACAAACATGGCTTCCTCCTTGGCCGATCGTGGCCCGTCGATCCGCTAATTCTCGTCGACAAAGCCGGTGACGAGCGTGGCGAGCTCGTCCGGCTGCTCCATCTCGACGCAATGTCCGGCGGCTCGCACGGTAACGAGCCGCGCCTTCGGCAGCAACGCTGCATAGCGCTCGCCGGCGCTCCTCGGTACAATTTTGTCGTCGTCGCCCCAGACAACCAGCGCCGGGGCGCGCACTCCACCCAACAGATGCGGCAAAGTCGGGTTGTACATATAGGGCTTCCAGGCGATGCGGAAGCTCATCTCGCGGCACAGATCCCATTCGACCAGCTGGTCGGTCGTAACATCGCCATAGATCCGAGCGAACGCCTGCTGGTCGTGGAAGCCGGCCCGTGCGTAGTCGAGATAGCTCACGATCGCCTGATCGAGTATATCGCCCTCCGGGGGTTTGACACCCATCGCTCCGACAAGCACGAGCCGGTGGAACTCGCGCGGCGCCATGGTGGCCATCTCAGCCGCGATCCATCCGCCAAAACCGAGGCCGATCAGCGACGCCCGATCGATCTCGAGAGCTGCAAGCAGCGATTGATAGACAACCGCCACGTCGCGCACGCTGCGCAACCACTGCGGCCGTTCGGACCGACTGTAGCCTGGATGGTGCGGGACGACTACGTCGAAGCGGCGCGCCAGCGCGTCGTAAAAGTCGAGCCGCTGGGGGCTCCCGATGTCGTGGTGCAACACGAGCACCGGACGTCCGCTGCCGGCCCGCGCGATGTGCAGCTTCACCGATGCCATCTCGACCGCCGTCTCGTTCCACTCCACGCTGGTCGCCATCACTACACCTCTCCAAGAGCTGGCCGAGGTTAGCCCTTGATCGCTCTTGGCCGCAACGGGCGCGCATCTGAATTGCAAAAAACCTGTAACTTTGCGCGTTCGGGATTTTCAGGCGATTGCGACTGGCACCAGAAAACATCCCGACAAAGATGCCCCGACTCCTTGCCGCGAGGGTCGTCCGATCGCCGCGCTAGCTGGAGGAACATTAGGTCTTCAGTAGGGGTAATTCGGCGATTCAAGATTGGGGTTTATTTCTGTTGTGCATGGGAATATACTGCGACAATCAAAGGCTATGGAACGGGAGAAAGCGGTGACCGGCACCGATGGCAATTGGCACGAATCTCTCCGCAGCGAGGGTCCGCCGCCAAGCACTTCGGATCGGTCCTTTGGTCTTCTTTTTGCTGCGGTCGGCGGCGCCATTGCGTTGCTTGGGATTTGGGAGGGGCGGCATAGCGCGCTTTGGTGGGCGATAGCAGCATTTGTATTCTTAGTCGTTGCTTTATTTGCTGCACCGTTGCTGGGCCCGCTCAATCGCGGTTGGCGCTGGCTATCGTTGCAACTTTTCAGAATCGTCAATCCAATTCTGATGGGCGTAATATTTTTCTGCGTGCTGACACCGCTCGCGATTATCATGCGGCGGGTCGGCAGGGATCCATTACGGCTTCGCTTTGAGCCGGACAAGCGGAGCTACTGGCTGGCTCGGACCTCGGCCGGTGAACGCCAGACCTCGATGACGGACCAGTTCTGAGACATTGATGCTCAATTTTACCCGGGAGCTGTGGAGGTTCCTCCGCGTTCGTAAGAAATTTTGGCTCATGCCGGTGATTATCATCATGTGCGGTCTGGGCGGCCTGCTTGTGCTCGCTGAGGGCTCGGCCATCGCTCCGTTCATCTATACGCTATTTTGAGAAAGCCATGCGGCTAGCTCTGGTCGAGGAGCGCGCGCCAGCCCGGCTCTCTGCTTTTCGGGACTGCGCCGAGATCCTGGTATGCCCGGTCACTGGTGAGTCGCTCGTTGCGATCGAGGACGGCTGGATCAGCCCCGGTGGGCGACGGCACTATGCGATCGAAGACGGCGTTTCCCGGCTGTTCGCACCGGTCGATGCGACTATGTCGGATAATGACGTCACCGAGATGGTTAAGGCGTTTTATGAGGAAGCGCCCTTTCCCAACTACGACGACTTGGACTCGCGTGAAAGTCTAGTCGCCAAGTCGCGAGAAGGGCTCTTCGCTGCAGCGCTCGATGAGCAGCTCCCCGACGGTGCCGTCGTGCTCGAGGCTGGCTGCGGCACCGGGCAACTGACGAATTTCCTCGGCTTGTCCCGGAAGCGTCGGGTGCTCGGGGGCGACATTTGTATCAACTCCTTGCGGCTGGCCAACGGCTTTCGCGAGCGGTACCGGATCGCCAACGCTGCGTTTTTGCAGATGAATCTGTTCCGCCCACCTTTCCGTGACAGCAGCATCGACGTAGTCATCTGCAACGGTGTTCTTCATCATACCGGGGACGCCCGGTCGGGTTTTGAGGCGCTGCTACGCAAGGTTAAACCAGGCGGTCATATGCTGATCGGGCTTTACAACACCTATGCGCGCCTTCCCACTCTGTGGCGCCGGTGGGCGTTCAAACAGTTCGGCCCGGCTCTCTATTTCCTTGATCGTCGCCTGACCTCGACCAGCATGAACGAAAGCCGCTGGCAGGCATGGTTTCGCGACCAGTACGACCATCCCCACGAAACACGGCACTCGATCGACGAGGTTCTGGGGTGGTTCGACGCGTCCGGAGTCGATTTCTTGTCATCCGTCCCGGCCGCCGACAGCAGTCCGTTCACGAGGAACACGCGGCTGTTCGAGCCACATGCGCGGTGCACCCTGACCGTGCGCGCGGCCACCCAGCTGCAGATGCTTCTGACCGGCGGCCGGGACGGCGGACTGTTTATCATGATCGGACGCAAGCGGCGTTGACACTTCAGGAGAGAGCGATGCGCATACTCGGCATTTCGGCCTTCTATCACGACAGCGCAGCCGCGCTGGTCGAAGACGGCCGCATTATTGCCGCTGCCCAGGAGGAGCGCTTCACCCGCCAGAAGTTCGATAGTCGATACCCCGCGAACGCCATCGCCTATTGCTTGGCGGAGGCGGGCTTACGCTTCGCCGACATTGACCATGTCGCTTTTTACGATAAGCCGTTTCTCAAGTTCGAGCGGCTGCTTGAGACCTATTTGGCCTTCGCGCCTCGCGGCTTCGGCTCGTTTCGGACGGCGATGCCGATCTGGCTGAAGGAGAAGCTTTTTCAGAAGAAGAGACTCTGTGAACAGCTGCAGGCTGCCGCTCCCGAGTTCGACTGGGAGCAACGTTTGCTGTTTTCGGAACACCACTTGAGCCACGCCGCCTCCGCTTTTTTCCCGTCACCGTTCGAACACGCGATCATTTTGACGATGGACGGGGTCGGCGAATGGGCGACCACGTCAGCCGGGCTGGGGGAGGAAAATCGGATTACGATGTTGAAGGAGATCCACTTTCCTCACTCGCTTGGTCTGCTGTATTCGTCATTTACGTATTTTACAGGATTTCGGGTCAATTCGGGCGAGTACAAAGTCATGGGCCTCGCTCCTTATGGCGAACCGCGCTTCGTGAAGACTATTCTCGACCAATTGATTGACTTGAAAGATGACGGCAGCTTTCGCCTCAATCAACGGTATTTCGATTATTGCGCTGGACTGAGGATGACCAATGAGGCGTTTGCTGAGTTGTTCGGTATTCCGGTAAGAAAACCGGAGGATCGTCTCGAACAGGTCCATATGGATCTTGCCGCCTCAATTCAGAGTGTCACGGAAGAGGTGATTCTGAGGCTTGCGCGTTCGTTGGCCTCCGAAACCGGCGCGCGCAAACTCTGCCTTGCGGGCGGTGTGGCGCTCAACTGCGTCGCCAATGGCAAGGTCCTACGTGATCGCTGCTTCGACGAGATATGGGTACAACCCGCAGCAGGCGACGCTGGCGGATCCCTCGGGGCGGCCCTTGCCGCTTACCACCTTGAACTCGATGGGCCGCGCTACCTTTCCAACGAGATTGACGGCATGGCGGGAGGCTTTCTCGGTCCCGCGTACGACGACGAGGAGATCGGCGAGCAGCTGACGGCTGCAGGCGCCTGTTTCGAGTATCTCGGTGACAATGATCTGCTCGATCGTACTGCCTGCGCGCTTGCCGAGGAACGGGCGGTCGGCTGGTTTCAGGGCCGAATGGAGTTCGGTCCGCGGGCGCTCGGAGCGCGTTCGATCCTGGCCGATGCGCGCAGTCCGGCGATGCAGCGCATCCTCAATCTCAAAGTGAAATACAGGGAGAGCTTTCGTCCGTTCGCGCCGTCCGTGTTGCGCGACGACGTCGCCGATTGGTTCGAACTGGAGGTGGACAGTCCGTATATGTTGATGGTTGCCGATGTGGCCGAGCAACGTCGCCTGACGATGACAGAAACCGAGCGCCGCCTCTTCGGCATTGATAAGCTAAATGTGCCGCGATCGGAAATCCCGGCGGTCACGCACGTCGATTATTCGGCACGGATTCAAACCGTCCGCCGCGAAACGAATCCCCGCTATTACGCGCTGCTGAGTCGGTTTAAAGCACGTACTGGTTGCCCTGTCTTAGTCAACACTAGCTTCAATGTGCGGGGCGAACCGATTTGTTGCACCCCGGAAGATGCATTCCGTTGCTTCATGGGCAGCGAGATCGACATGCTCGTCGTCGGCAATTTTTTCCTGCGCAAAGAAGATCAAGATCCAGCCTTGCGTCTCGACTATCGGGATCGGTTCGATCCGGACTGAGCCCAGGTGGATAACCCAATGCAGGCCGTCGCACCTCCTCCGAATTCCCGTTTTGATCGATTGCCGGCTTGGCAGCGAGCGGCTACGCTCGCCTTTACAGTGGTGGTTATCTGCACCGTGCTCTTGCTGTTCGCCGAGGCCGGCGTGCGCATCCGCCACAAGATACGGCACGGCGACTTCTGGGGGATCGAAGAGACCTACACCCTTGACCCGGCATCCGGCTTACGCATCCCGATCTCGGGTGGCCGCTTCGGTCCGATTTCGATCAACTCCTCCGGTTTTCGCAGTCCTGAGATTACCGAGGACAAGCCCGTCGGTCGCCTGCGTATCGCCTTTCTCGGCGGCTCAACTACCTATTGCGGCGAGGTCAGCAGCAACGAAATGACTTGGCCGCACCTCGTGTGGAAAGCTCGTCACAAGCATTGGCCGGAACTTGACCTCGATTATATTAATGCCGGAGTTCCGGGCTATTCGACGCGTGCGCTGCTGCCCGCGCTCGAGAAGCGGGTAGCGCGCTTTGAGCCGGACATCATCGTCATCTACGAAGCAGTCAACGATCTGAGGGGGAACAGTTACGGACTGGCGCACGACCAGGGCGTCGTCGCCAGCAGGCCGCAAGTGGACGGTTTCGACTGGTTGAACAGGCATTCTCTCCTTGCCCTCTTGGTCCGCAAGAACCTTGAGATCGTGCGTCTACAGAGATTGGCGACGGACAGCTCCGGCAAAGTAACGCTCGATACGGCGCGCCTCGATGCCGAATTTCGCGAGGATTATACGAACCTCGTCACCGCTAGCGCGAAGGTCGCCAAGATCGTCGTGACCGCGACATTCGCGCCGCGTCTACGGGCAGAGCAATCGCCCGAGGAACGCAAGGAAGCCGCCGTCACCGACCTCTATTACACGCCCTATATGACGATCGATGACCTACTCGCGACCTACGCTCACTACAATCAGGTCATCCGCGAAGTGGCCGGGGCCCATCACACATTGCTCGTGAGCGAGGAAGAATCAATTCCGGCGGATGCCAAGCATTATACGGATTCGGTGCACTACACCGACGCGGGCAGCCTCGCGATGGCCCATCGAGTCATCGAAGCGCTGATCTCGTCTGCGACGGTTCAGGCCTTGGTCGAAGCCAAGGTCGCGCAGCTCGAGCGCGCGAACTGACCGACGGGACCTGATCGCATGACCCGACCTACCAGGACGCGCGCGACAGGCGGGTTTGAAGATCTCATGGTGGGACTCACCATTTTCTTTATCGGGCTAGTCAAGAAGACGGTGCTCGCGGATGGTGACGATCGGCTTTCTGCGGGATTATCTCTACATCGGCTTGGGCGGCAACCAATGCGGCGCCACCCGGCGGTAAATAAATCTGATGGTCACCATGCTGCTGTGCGGTCTCTGGCACGGCGCCAATTGGACTTTTGTCATCTGGGGCGGGCTGCACGGTTGCTATCTGATGATTAACCACCCATGGCTAGCGGCTTCGCGGAGGAGCGCGGCGGTCGCTGCATTTAGGGGATCTCGGCTGGGTGTGGGCTTTGGATGGGCGCTGACCTTCCTCGCTGTCGTCGTGGCGTGGGTATTTTTCCGTGCCCCTAGCCTAGACGTCGCCTTCACCCTTCTGAAGGGGATGAGCGGCCAGAATGGTATCGCTATTCCAGCTGGCCTAGCCTTCGCCCTCGAGCCAATGCATGGCCTCATGGCCGCACTCGGGATCACTTTTGCAAATGAATCGGGGACCGAGTTCGTCAAAGGCTATCTCTGGGTCGTGCCACTCTTGGCAATCGCATTGCTGGCACCCAACACGCAACAGCTGATGCGGGGCTACGAACCGGTGTTCGATCTGCCGGCGACACGGAGCATGCAAGTTCGTGACGAGCGGGGTTTACGACCGAGCGGGTGCCGCCACTGGGCGATCGCCACGCCACGATGCAGTGGTATTGGGAGGCGGGGCACTACAAGTCTGCTCTCGGCAACGAGATGCTGGAGACCATGCTGGGTGGCGCGACCCGTTTTGGTATTGCGATGACTTCGCGAAGGCGGTACTGCAGAAAATCCGGGAAAGCAGAAGCTGCTTTCGACAAAGATCGGATCGATCGTGACGCCGCCTCAGATGGCGCGATGCCATCGGTACGCAGGCTCTTGAGATGCACTCGCAATCCTGGCAATGGTGCCTCTTCTGGTGTGGCGGTCGATCTATCGGCAGTGCTCAGAATGTGTGAATAACCCGGCAGCGGACTTATCGTCGATGGGTGGCTTCTTTTTGATATCCATCGGACCGAACGAGGATCGGGCGGACGAGGTAACCCGGTTGCAGAGGGCCTTCGCCGAACTCGGCTTTGCCCCTCCCCGAATCGTCAAGGCGGAGGGATACTTGTTTGCCGCTTATCCCAAGTTCCAGAGCACATCGGCTGCTCTAAAGCATTATCAGAACGGCGATTTCGGATTCGTTTGCGGCACTTGTCTGTGCGAAGGCGGCGGCGTGGCCGATGTCGCTGCGCTGTACGAAGACGCCTCCCCCATGAGCGAGAAGATCATGGGTCAATACGCCGCGGTATTCAAGAAAAACGGCCGGACCGAGATCCAGCTCGACCCGTGGGGGGGCTACCACCTCTTTTACAATCTCGACGCGCGCATCGTCTGCTCGTCCTTTTACGCGATTTCTTCGGCCCTTCGCACCCTGACCCTCTCACAGCAGAGTGCCTGCGAGTTTGTGTTCAATGGTGTGGTCTCCGGTAACGAGACGCTGTTCAGTGAGGTGAAGCTCGCTCCGATTAATGCAACGATCGTTGTAGGTGAGCACACGCTGAAGATCATTCGTCCTCCGCTACTGGTAACCCGGATGTTCGCCTCGCCCCGGCGCGATGCCTCGCTCAGAGACAGCATTGCGCTGCTCGATCGCTATTTTAGCGCTGTCGCGCGCAGCTTCGGCGACCGCGTCCGTTGTGCTCTCTCCGGGGGCTACGATTCGCGCCTCATACTAGGCTTTTTGCGCCGCCATGGCATCAAGCCCAGCCTCTACGTCTATGGCCGGGCATCGGAAAGAGATGTGCAGCTTGCCGCAGAGATCGCGCGCCGAGAGGGCTTCCCGCTCGATGCCATCGACAAGGACAACCGGCCCACCATCCCGGCCGAGGAATTTCTCGAAACCGCGCACCGTAACTTTCTCGCCACCGACGGATACGGGTATGCCGGCATTTTTCATAACGGAGCGGAGACTGAGGAGCAAGCCCGTCGCGTTCGTGGCGACACCATCGCGATTCACGGCGGAGGCGGCGAGATCTTTCGCAACTTTTTTTACCTCCCCGATCGCGAATACGCGATTAATGAGCTCTTGTGGAGTTTCTACAGTCAGTTCAATCCGGCCACCTGCACCGCAGTGTTCGACATTACGAGTTATTACCGCGGACTTGAGAGAAAGATCATGGATGTCTTAGGCAGCGACGAGCCCAGGCTGCCGCGCCCCGCCATCGAATGGCTTTACCACAGCTTTCGATGCCGAGCGTGGAATGGTAAGGTCGACAGCATTTCCAGTCGCTACGGGTTCACCGCGGCCCCATACCTCGAGCGGTCGGTCACCGAGCACGCGAGCGCGCTTCCGCTACGTTGGAAGAACCACGGTGCCTACGAAGCCGAGCTGATTCGGCGCGTCGACACCCGGCTCGCTGGATATCCCTCCCTTTACGGACATGATTTCAGCGGACCGCCGCCGCTTTCGCGCCGGCTCTTCGATTACTTGACCTATTTACGCCCGCCATGGCTGCGCCGTTTTACGTACCGGCTCAGATATTTTCGACGGCCGGGCAATTGGCCCGCCTACTTGGCCCCGCGGTACCGAGAGGCGGTGCTTCCCGGAGGGATCGCTGTCTCCCGCCGATTGTTTCAGTTAGACCGAGTCTCGGATCCACTGCAATACGCCCGAATTCTTTCGCTCGAATACGCGCTTTGCCAATTCGGCGGCCGGGTTAAAGTCGATTTCTGAAAGATCCTTTCGGGTATGAACGGTTTCTCACCGCGGGCGCGACTCCGGATCGCAGCTTCCCCCGTCGCGGCAACTAGTGGATCGCTTCTAACGCTTGTCTCCCGCGCTGGTGGCGCTGCATACAGCGCCCGATGACCTTGCCTTCAAGGATATCGAGGGCGGCGAACAGGGTGGTGGTGCCGTTGCGCTTGTAATCGTGTGTCATGGTGGCGCAGCGCCCCTTCTTCATCGGCAGCCCGGGCTGGGTGCGGTCGAGCGCCTGGATTTGGCTTTTCTCGTCGATGCTAAGGACACGGCATGGGCCGGCGGATCGACATAGAGGCCAACGACCTCCTTGAGTTTGTCGGCAATTTGGGGTCGTTGGCGATCTTGAATGCGCGCACTCGATGCGGCTGGAGCCTGTGCCCCTTCCACATCCGCCGCACCGAAGACGGGCTGATCCCCACTGCCTTGGCCATCGCCGGCGCGGTACAGTGGGTCGCCACACGCGGCGGGGCTTGGTTGGTCAGCGCAATGACACGATCGACGGTCTCAGCCGGCAGTGGTGGGATGCGCGAGGGCCGGGCTTGTCGCGGGTAAGCCCCTCGACCCCCTCATGCATGAAACGCTCCTGCCAGCGCCACACCACGGTCTTGCCCTTGCCGACAGCGCGCGTGATGGCGCTGGTGCCGTTGCCGTCAGCGGTCAGAACAATGATCCGCGCCCGCCACACGTGCTTCTGCGGACTATTGCGATCCCGGATGATCGACTGCAGCGCACCTGATCTGCCGCCGTAACGGTGATGGAAATTCCTTTGCGCATCACCAACAATCGCACGAAACCAAACCTTCAGAAACTCCTTCTTCGGACTCTTCCGTCAGGTGCATTCCACTCTTATGTATGCCTTTGCCAGATGCAGGCGAGTGAATTCGTGGCTTGCGAGCAAGCGCTGGTTTTGGGCCCTTCCGGGCAGGGCAGGAGGCGCGGTCGTTGAAACGACGGTTGATCATACTCTGATGCGCGGGTCGGAACCGCATGACCGTTGATGCGTCGTGGAGCGGCCTCGGTCTAGGAACCTGCGTCGGATCGGCGATCCGGCAGATAGTGGATGCGAGGGTTCTCCTGACCGCGACCGTGCCCCCAGCGTTGCCCGGAAGTCGCATGTTGGGTGGTTTCGCTGGCGCCTCCTTTGGCTGTGCTCATGGGTCTTCTCCGATCAGCCTGTCGTCACTGTCACCTGCCGGGCGATGGCCCAGACGAAGCCAGCGGGTTCGCGGGCGATCGCGGTGGTGACGATGTTGGCCGGCTTGCTGGTGCGGACGAGGCTGCGATAGCGCGCGCACAACCGCAGTTGCCCCTTCCAGGCGATGTCGCGGATCAGCTTGGGCTGGCGCTCCTGCCGCAACAGCACCTCCCGGCTGAGCCGGGCCGGGAAGCGGTAGCTCCATGCCGCCTCGATCAACAGCCGGCGGCGATGCAGCTTGGTCCAGGTCGGCCGCCCATAGTGGCATCCCTGGCGCAACAAAAACCCGGAGAGTTGCTGGCGGGCCTGGCGCAGGCTGTGCACCGCGTCGAGCCGTGCCCGCACCAGATCGCGCATCGCCTCGTGCCGGCAATCCGGAACCCACACCGCGGTCAGCTCGCCGGCCCGGTGCAGCTTGGCCAGGCTGGCGGCATCGCGCCGATCGGTCTTGACCCGGTCGCCCGCCCGCTTGGGGATCAGCGAGGGGGCGACCACGACGCATTCGTGCCCCCGGGCCGACAAGCGACGGTAGATGCCATAACCCGCACGGCCCTGCCTCGTAGCAAAACCGCAGCCTTATGCCGTCGCCGCCGAGCTTGCGCAGCAAACTCTAGCGCCGCCGATGTGTTCGCGATCCGGCCGTACTCCCGCACCTCGCCGCGCAGGCCCCCCGCCGCCACCGCGACGACGATGCTGTCCTTGTGAACATCGAGTCCAACGTAAGTGATACGATCCGCCATGACCCGTCTCCGATGCATGAGGCTCGGCGCCGGCCAACCCGGCGCAACCCTCGCTACCTGCATACTGTGAGACGGGTCGCCCCGTACTCAGGCGGACATGTGGTCTAGCGTTCTCGGCTCTTGTCGCAGCGGTGCAGGTCGATGTATGTATGCAAGTTGGTCATTGACAAATTCCTCAGGCGTGCCATCATAGCGGGTAGAAATTCGCTGCCATACACAAGGTACGCCAAAAGGTTTTGCAGTCAGCGCGATGTCAACATCGCCTTAATTTAAGTTCGCACGATGAAATCGATGCTTGGGGTGACAGACTGTAGCGTCGCGAAGAACGGTTCTCTTGCCGATGTACTCGGTATCGTCTAACCGGCGACCGCTAAGGCTGCTGACTTTTACGACGCTATTTCCGAACTCCGAGCAGCCGAACCATGGCATGTTCGTAGAGAATAGATTGCGCTACCTGATTGCAAGCGGGGAGGTGGAAAGCGTCGTCGTCGCACCTGTGCCGTATTTCCCGTCGACTGCTCGGCGCTTCGGCGACTGGGCCCGATATGCCCGGGTCGACAGGCAGGAGATCCGCCATGGTCTTGCCATCCATCATCCGCGTTTCCCGGTGATCCCACGGGTTGGCATGTCGATTGGCCCGGCGCTCTTGGCTGCAGCGACAATCGGCCTCGTCCGTCGCCAGCTGGCTCTGGGCATGGGTTTCGACGTAATCGACGCCCATTATTTCTACCCGGATGGGGTGGCGGCCCTATGGATCGGGCGGCATCTGCATCGTCCGGTTGTCATCACCGCCCGCGGCTCCGATATCAATCTGATTCCGCGATATGATTTACCCCGCCGGATGATTTGTTGGGGGATTGCCAACGCGGACCGGCTCATCGCGGTCAGTGAGGCGCTGAAAGGGGCGCTGGTCGATCTCGGCGCTGTGCCGGACGGTGTCGAAGTGCTCCGCAACGGGATCGATCTTTCCATGTTCGGCCTGACCGATCGGACGGTCGCCCGCCAGAGGCTGGCGTTGACGCGCCCGACATTGCTGTCTGTCGGCCACCTTATCGAGCGAAAAGGTCATGATCGTGTGATTGAAGCAATGCGCCACCTGCCGGACTTCGATCTTATAATCGTTGGTGAGGGCCCCCAACGCGAGGGCTTGGGCCACCTTGTGCGGCGTGTTGGGGTAGCCGACCAGGTTCGCTTTCTGGGCTCTAGACCGCATGCGATGCTCCCAGAAGTCTATGGCGCAGCAGATGCCCTCGTCCTGGCATCGAGCCGAGAGGGTTGGGCGAATGTGCTGCTTGAAGCGATGGCGTGCGGCACGCCGGTGGTAGCCTCCAACATCTGGGGCAATCCTGAGGTTGTAAAGACACCTGCGGGTGTGCTCATGGAGCAGAACACGCCTGAGGGCATCGCTCGCGCGGTCCGAACTCTTTTTGCAAACTTACCGGCGCGCACCGCCACGCGAGCGTACGCCGAGGGGTTTAGCTGGGATGATACGACACGGGGGCAGATCGCGTTGTTCCGAGGCGTCATCGCGCGACATCGAACTTGTCAACTTCGGAGCTAATTTAACGCAGCTTTGCCTATTTGACCCGATGATCCGGTATTTGCGCAGCAAGTGAGGTCGTTAACCCACCTGGAATAAATTCATTCGTTACTTCCCTCAATCACCGTGGAGTTACGATCGCGGTCACGCTACCTAAAGCAGCTTTCGGTTTATGCTGCAGCCACGCCGCGCCGCGGGACGCGAGCAAGATTTTGGGTCAAGCGCAAGCCGAGGCCCCGAACTCTGATATAATAGGCCCCGAACTCTGATATAATAGCGTCTGGTCAATTGGAACGACCGCTCAGAAATTTCCCAGGCCAAATGCCGGTCGAACGCGATCTTCCGATTTTGCGATAACGATGATCAATATTTGGCGTTTTAGTAACGCGCTTCCGGTCCTAAGGAATTAGATTACCATGCGGGGCCTTGCATTCTTCCTAGCGTTCCTCTCGAGCGTACCGTTCATCTTATTCGTATCGCCATTCTACGGCGTGCTTGCATGGTATGTGTTTTCTCTCGGCAATTTTCATACGATGACCTGGGGTTTCCTGAGCAACCTCTACTATGCGTGGATCATAGCGATCCTGACCTGTATTTCATGGCTGTGTTCTCGTACCGACCCGAAACGACTTCCTCTGACGCCGCTGGTGGTTTTGACATTGTTGTTTGTGCTGTGGATGACGATCACCTCGCTCTTCGCGCTGGAGCCGAACGATGATGTCTGGCGTGAATGGACCCGCGACAACAAGGTGCTCTTCATGTGCTTGGTCGGGTACGCGCTGACGACGTCGCGCGAGCGCGTCAATCAGCTTATCTGGGTGGTCCTGCTCACGATCGGCGTCTGGGGGGTGAAGGGGGCAATCCGCGGTTCTCTCGGCGGATTCCATATGATCCACGGGCCGGACGGAGGGATGAACGCGAACAACAACGAATTTGGCGTCTCTCTGATCATGATCCTGCCGCTGGTTTTTTATCAGTGGCAGCTTGCGACGAACCGACACCTCCGACGGGGCCTCATGGTCATGGGGTTTCTTGTCGGCGTAGCGGTGATCCTAACCTATTCCCGGGGCGCCTTACTCGGTGTGAGTGCGATGGCCGCGGTTTTATGGCTCAAATCTCGCGCAAAGATACCCGCGGCTTTCTTGATCCTGGCAGTCGCGGTAGTCGTTTACAGTTTTGCCCCCGGGCGGTGGTTCGATCGGATGAACACGATCGAGAATTACCAAGGTGAGTCATCGGCAGAGAGCCGGCTCGCGATGTGGCAGGTTTGCCTAAAGATCGCCGAAGCGCACCCGTTATTAGGCGGCGGTTTTTGGGTGACGCACTCGCCGGACGCAACAAACTCGGTGCTCGTGCACACCGACCTGCCGAGAATGACGAGTGGGATGGCCACGCACAGCATCTATTTCGACGTGCTGTCGGAGCATGGCTGGGTTGGCCTTGCTCTCTTCTTGATGATCGGCGCTTATTCATGGCTGAACTGCTCCTGGTTGATCAGGCGATCCCGCGACCGGCCGGAACTCGCCTGGGCAAATCTGCTCGGAAAAATGGGCCAGGCCGTGCTCGTCGGCTTTTGGGTCGGCGGCGCCTTTCAGTCGCTCGCCTATTTCGACGAATATTGGTGCCTTCTGTTCGTCTTCGATGCGGCACGGCGGGTAGTTGCGAAAGAGATCGCGGGCCCGGTCGGCGTTTTCGTCCCACCGACGCTGTTGCGCGCGCCTCCTTTAGGCATCGGCGCTGCCGCGCTGGCGAGGCCCGAAGAACAATCCGGCTATGGTAAGCGCCGCTTGTGATTTTCCGGACTATTCAGCGATAGCGTCGCCCTGCCTGAGTATGCAGGTGATTTTCAGGCGTGGCCGAGACCTTTTTTCTTGACCGCGAAACGTCCGTCGCTCCACCCTGTGCCGAGTGAAGTTCAGCAAGTAACGTTCCGTCGTGGCGGACGTGTGAAATTTTAATTTATCCTGGGCGAGGTCGATGCAAAAAGTCCTCCTGCTGGAATTTAATGAAATTTGCCCACCTCTCATCGACAAATGGATGAGCGAGGGCAAGCTCCCCCATTTTTCCGCAGTCTACCGTTCGTCGCAGGTGTTTACCACAGTCGCAGATGTATCGGACCCCGAGCTTCTGGAACCTTGGATCCAGTGGTACTCGATTCACACTGGACTTCCTTACCGCGAGCATGGAGTTTTTTATTTGACCGATGGCCCCAAGGCCGGCCACCAAGACATCTGGCGGTATCTTCATGCGGTGGGAAAGTCGGTGATGAATTGCGCGAGCATGAACGCGCGCGCGCTGGCGGGAGATCGCGTCTTTTACCTCCCCGATCCCTGGTGCACCAACGAACCGGCGTTTCCAAATGAAATCGAACCGTTTAAGAATGTGATGGCGAAGCTTGTCCAGGAAAATACCAGGGGGATCCACCTGACACCAAGCGAGCTATTTCCGTTTCTGATTTTTCTATTGCGTCATGGGCTGGCGCCAGACACGGTTTGGGCTATCGTAACGCAGCTTAACAGTGAACAATTCTCTCGATGGAACGTGAAATGGCGACGGGTGGCGCTCGCCGATCGATTGCAGTTCGACGTATTTCGGCACTATTATCGACGGATGCGGCCGGATTTTGCGACTTTTTTCATCAATAGTACGGCGCATCTCCAACATGCTTATTGGCGCCACATGGACCCCGAGCCGTTCTCTCTAAAGCTCTCCCCGCGTGAGGCGGTAACCTATCGCGACGCAGTACTCTTCGGGTACCGGTCGATGGATGCGTTGCTTGATCGGTTTTGTGCACTGGTCGACGACGACACGACCATAATCCTGTGCTCGGCGCTAAGCCAGCAGCCCTTTTTGAAACGAGAAGACAGAGGCGGCCAACACTTCTACAGACTGCGGGACTTATCGCAATTCCTTCGGCTCATCGGCATCGAGCCCCGGCTGGTCGAGCCCACGATGACCCATCAATACCTGCTTCGGTTCGACGATCCTCCTGCGGCCGAGCACGCAGTCGCCGCCATCAGTCGAGTCAGGTTCGGCAATGAGCAGGTGTTCGGAGCGGATGTCTCCGGCGACGCGGTGTATATCGGATGTCAAGTATATGACGAAGTCGACAAGCACGCGCAGCTCATCGGAATTTCGGGTCGGAACGAGCCGGTGCCTTTCTTCGAGCTGTTTTACTCTATCGACGCTGTCAAGAGTGGCCGCCACCACCCGGAGGGTGTCTTCTGGGTGCGCACCGGCCAACATGCGGTACATGACGAGCTCGTGTCGATCCTCGACATAATGCCGACGATCTACGATCTCTTGGGCATTAGAGCCATGATCGAGCAGGAAATGATTCGGGGTAAGAGCCTAGTGACAATGTTCGGCTCCGATTCCACACAGTGAGACGTGCCGCTTGAACAGCCTCATGCAGATCTCGATGGCTCGGCTGCCCGCCGGCATCGCTTTGGCGCGACGGCTCGGCGCGATGGTTACCGCACAAGCCTCACCAGCGAGGGCCCGCGGGGCCAGGACCCATTGCCGGCCGGCTGGCAAGATGTTGACGTCCGGCCCCTCGCCAAGGTCCGCCGCGAGCCTGATCCTACCTGTTTCTGCGAGGGATCCACAGGCGCGGATATCACTTCCCGGCGCGTGACGGCGCTGGCGGGACCGCACCCCGATTGGGTCGATCACAGATCCAGTTTATGTCACGGCATGCCGCATCCAACGAATTTGGCGTCTCTTTGATCATAGTCCTGCCGCTGGTTTTTTGTCAGTGGCAGCTTGCGACAACCGACACCTCCGACGGGGCCTCATGGTCATGGGGTTTCTTGTCGGCTTAGCGGTGATCCTAACCTATTCCCTGGGGGCCTTACTCGGTGTGAGTGCGATGGCCGCGGTTTTATGGCTCAAATCTCGCGCAAAGATACCGGCGGCCTTCTTGATCGTGGCGGTCGCCCGTTATCCGCTTACGGTTTTCCCCCGCAGCGGTGGTTCGATCCGATGAACATGGTCGAGAATTACGAAGGCGATCAGTCGGTGGAGGACCGGCTCTGGATTTGGCAGCGTCGGTGGGACGAAAACGCCGACCGGGCTCGCGATCTCTTTCGCAGCTACCGCCGCCCCGCGTCGAAGCATGAATAGGCGCCGATCATCAAAAAGAGCGAGAGGCCAACCCAACCATGCTCCGACAGCACGTCGAAATAGATACTGTGCGCCGCTTTCGGATTCTTCATTCTCGGGAGGTCGGTGTGTTTGTTGTGTCCGGCCAGTGCGTCACCCTAAAACCGCCGCCAAATAGCGAGTGTGCTTCGGCAATCTTTAGAGAAACCTGCGACTCGGCTACGTCGCCCTCCGAACTCCACCAATGCCCTATCGTCTCATCAAATTAGCTAAAGATCATGCTTAATCAGGTAAGGTTTTATATGGCCAACATGCGGTTGACATTGATTGTCGCGATTACCTGGCTCGCCGGGCTTGCCGCCATTACTCTGTTGGTCATTGATCCGGCCAAATACCCGCTGATCGCAGCGGTCAGAAGCGCCGGCGGGCTGCCGAGTTTCCCCGCTATTTTGTCAATACTGCACCAACAGTTCGGTGTATTTGAATATTCATTATTCGGGCTAGTAGTTGTCCTCAGCATTTTGCTCGTACTGATTGAGAGTTTCGGCAAGACGATTTCTGCGATACTTCTGAATCAAACATGGATGTTGCTTGTTCTTTATTTTTCCTTGACGGTCTGGTTCGGGCATAGCTACCTCGATCCCGGCAAGCTTCTGCTAGGCGATTCGGCGGCCCATATAGTTCTGGCGACGCTGCGCGAAAGCGCGCTGACCCAACACCAGTTTCCGTACTGGACGAATTTCCTCTATCTCGGCCAGCCGCTGCCCGAGTTCTATAGCCCGACATCGTACTGGCCCATTGCCTGGCTGGCGACGGCGATCGGCGATTCGACCATGGCCACCAAGCTGTTCATGTTGTTGGCGCACGTGTTGTCGGGGTTTTGCAGCTTCGCACTGATGCGGCAACTGGGAATGACCCGCCTGTGGGCGTTCTTTGGCGGGCTCTTTTTCGTCGGCTCGTTTGCCCACCTGCACCAGGTCTTGTATCGCGGCACGATACCGCAGGCGCTTTGTTTTGCCTTTCTTCCGCTCGCCTTGCTGTTCCTGCACCGGGTCATGACTTCGCAAGGCCACCTGAATTATGCCTGGATCGGATTGTCGTTTAGCAGTGCAGCGCTGCTGATCAACTACCTGCCGTTCGGCATAGCCGCCGGCTTCTTCATGGCGCTTTTCGCGATCGGGCTCCTGTTGTCTGGCGTCGCCCGCTGGGCGCGGCTGGTGCCGGTGATGTCTGCTTCGGCGATGGCCGTGGTGCTCGCGGCTTTCGTCGTCTTGCCGGTCGCGGTCGCTAGTTACGCCAACGCGAGCCTGTCCGCCGGACACCTCTGGCATTTCGGACTCCCGACAGCCGACTACCTCAATCATCTGGTGATCTGGCGGGCGTGGCGCAATTTCGCTCCGGATTCGGCAGCTTATCTGGGCATCACGACGATTATCTTGGCGCTCTTGGGTCTCTATCGCGCCTGGCGTGACCCGGATTCCGCGGCCGACCGCAGGACCCTCTTGCTGATCTTTGCCCTGCTTATCTTGTCCGTTTTCACGCGCGGCGAGAAGGTGCGCAATATCATCTTCGTTTTGTGCTTTGTCTCTGTGCTTGCCGCCTTCGGGGCCGGCTTTGTGCTGCACCGATCGTCGCGAATCCGCTCGGCGCCGGCGATATTGTTGGCGCTGCTGCTGCTGGATCTCGGGTCGACGGCGGTTCAACCGCTCGCGCGAACTGATCTGACCTCGATCGAGAAGGCGGGGTATTTCTTGGCAGGGCAGCGACCTCCGACCCGCACACTCGTCGGCAATATCGAAGATGGCCGGTTCGTCCCGGCAGATAGTGAGGGGCAGACACTCCTCCAGCTTTACCCGGCGGAGTTCGTGACTGGGATAGATCTGGGACTCGTCCCGCACGCCCATGTGTTTGGCGATCTTGCCGGGCTCCTGGTCGAAGCGGACTTCGATACGCATCATCGGCTTCAGCAAACCACCCGTGAATTCCTTTGTTTATTGCGAATCGGCCAAATCGTTGCGATTCGCAAAACCGAAATGGGGCTTCCGGACAGTATAAACTCGACGGAGGTCGATGGGCCGCTTGGGCGCGTCGTCAAGACGCACTGCTCCTACCAGGTGATATTCTCGACCGCGCTTTCGCCGGCCGGGGACGGCGCGGTGAATTTCTCGCCGCGGCGTGATGCCGCAGAACTACAGCGCCTCCGCTCCTTTCTCGCCGGTGCTCTTTCGCGGATGGATTTCGACCCGCGCAACGGAACGGCGTCACATATCCTCGTGCGCGGCACGGCGGACGGCGCGCCTGCGTGGGCTGAAGCGATACCTCCACGCGTCGAGGACTACGCGGTCTCCTCCGGTGCCGTAAACATCCGTCTATCTGCCGCACTCGACGGTTACGTGCGATTGAGCCATCCCTGGTATCCGCGCCTCCGGGTCACCCGAAACGGCCGGTTGATCGAGCCGCTCAGGGATTTCATGGATTTCATTGTCATTCCCGTGGTTGCGGGCGAAAATCGCATCGCAATCTTGCCGACGGCCGAGCCGGCGCAGATCGCCGGGAACCGCATCAGCCTCGCGGCGTTGTTTGCGGGGATCGGCTTGGCGGTTTTCCTGGGACGCGAGCGGTTCCGGCCGAGCCGCCGGTGATTTGCCTTGAGGACGCAGCTTTGAGGCTCAATACTTCTCAACTCCAACGGGCAAAGATTCGCTCGCCGATGGCGGCCGTTTCTATCATTGAATTAATTATTACAGCGCGTGCCACCGCACACGGCACGCCGCCTTCCGCTCCGTTTACTCGAGCTGGGTTACCGCACCTTCGACAAGATTCGCCAGGTGAGCTGATCCGGATCGGTGGCCAAGGTCGTCAGCCATGGCCACTCCGTGACGTTCCAAATGGCCGACGTCGCGGTGTCGCGGCAGATGTTCGCGGAAATCCTGTCTCTGATCGCCCGGCTGCTGGCCCCACCCGCGCCAGCGAGAGCGGAAGATGGGGTCAGATGCGACAGACGACGACGGGAGAGGTACGCCTCGATGAACGCAAGCGAACGGATTGCAACCTCGCGAGGCGAGCAACCCGACGATCTGGGTGCAAACTGGGGTGGCTGCGATCGATTTTCGTTGTGCGGCGCCCTGATGAAACGGAAGATCACGCCCAACGGATCGGGAATCCGGGGAATGTCAGATTAGTTGAAAACGAAAGGCCTACGGGCCGAGCGGAGGCATTGGAGAGTGGGTGGTGATTAGAATTCTGAGCACAAGAGCTTTAACGGAAGCCAGCATCGGAGATCGACGCGGCCGGTGGCTAACGTCAGTTAAAAATAGCAAGACGGCAGGTTGGAGAGTCCGACAGATCGAAATGATTGTAGAGACTATTTTGGATCTTGTGTTACCGGTGCGCTGCGGGCTGGAGGAAAAAGTTTTGGGAGAACGCTTTAAGCAAGAGCTACAAGAATTGAGTAACATGAGAGGGCAGCAGACGGAGTTCTGGCGAGATATATGTCTTGCTCTGCAACGCTGCGCCGCAACCGAAGATCCGATATATTTCGCCCGTTGGCCCCCGATTGCTTCGGCGATGGGGAACAATTCATCACCCACGGTTGTCGCAGCGTATCTTGCACTGCGGGGTTCGGCCGAGTGGCGAGAGGTATGGCGGCCGCTCCTACGTCACCCGCGTTATGGTCACCCACCTGCATTTTTGCCCTACCCCCTCGGAGATCCGATCGCGGTTCAGCACGCAGGGCACTTGCATTATTTCCGTAAGGCAATGGGGAAATGCTTCTTGGGCGTCGACTGTGTTGTTGACTTGGGCGCTGGCTATGGGTCAATGTGCCGGATAGCATCGCGACTAGGTTTTCACGGCAGCTACCTCATCTTCGACCAGCCCCCGATGTTGGCCTTGCAACGTTACTTTCTCGCGTTGCACGGGATCGATAGCAGTTACGGCGAGGGTTCGGCGCAGGTCAGCTTATACTCCGACTTGGAGGAACTTCGGAAGCATTTGAACCACGGCGGGTTCCGCCGGATAGCGGTAATGTCCACTTGGGCACTCAGCGAAATGCCCTTGACCCTTCGAGCTGAGATTGAGCCGGTACTGGACACTGACAAATGTGTCGCGATGCTATTTGCGTATCAAGCAGAGTTTGAAGGTATAGATAACCGCGAATATTTTGATTCGTTGCTGATTCGTCACAGCGAAGGTTGGGACTGGGCCCAGGTGGAAGTTCCCTATCATCCCTCCGACTACGCTTTTGGAGTCCGAAGGTGATGCGGGCTTAAGGCGATTGCGGCTGCACACTGTAGCCCCGCGCGCGTTCCCTATATATCACGGGCAAGTCCGCCCGCGCCTTGTCGGGTCGAGCCGCTTGCAGCGCGATCAGCGCTTCCCGTAGGTCGGGGGGATCGCCCGGACCCGCGTGCCTCCCTGCCTGCCAATTTTCGGTATTTCTGGCGAACCCCGAGCTGCAAGGGAGCTATCAGATCAGCTTGATGACGTTGCGCTTTGCCGCGGTGTCACCCTGGATATATCTTTGGGTTGTCGCTAAGGAGCTGTGGCCAGCCAATTCCTGAACATCGCGCAGTGATCCACCGGCTTCGACGATGCGCTTTGCAACCGCCTAGGCCGATTGCTGCGTCACGTGGAGGGCTCGCGCCACCCGAACGTGATCGCGTTTTCGTGCTGCTGTCTTTCAATATGGCCTCGCCGGAATTACAAAACCGCTGCACTGCCGCTGTGCTAACCCGGCAAAATCTACAGCTTATACCGGCTTCCGGTGATCCCCAGATGTGGTAGAGTTGATGAGCAAGCGTACCATGTTTGGGGGATGGGGATGCCGGCATACTTTTTTCGCAGCGACCCGGGGGCGGCCGAGCTGCGGCGCTTGGCACGACGCGAGAGCGGGCGTGTGTGCCAGCGGGTTCTGATGATCGCGAACATGCTCGAGGGGATGGAGCATGAGGAAGCGGCGCGGCTGGCGGGGCTGAGCCGGTCAGCGGCTTACGACTGGCATAACCGCTATGAAGAGGACGGCATTGAGGGATTGCGTGACCGGCCGCGCCCGGGTCGCCAGCCTCGGGTCGACGCCGTGACGAGCGCGCGGTTCAAGGAACGCATGGTCGCTGGCGCCGCGCTGGAGCGGGACGGG